>Ga0209587_1000525_pt1 | contig 18714 bp, 13 predicted proteins | sample NGEPerD_2_FD_184512 | JGI IMG/M metagenome (GOLD analysis project Ga0209587, IMG submission 184512) | Arctic peat soil microbial communities from the Barrow Environmental Observatory site, Barrow, Alaska, USA - NGEE PermafrostL1-D... | ecosystem: Environmental > Terrestrial > Soil > Wetlands >... | reverse complement strand
AACCCGGGATGCTGCGCGCGCGAACCTCACAGCCGGGTAAGTCGGCTCGGTTCGATTTTCGAGATGGGGAGAGCCGCGTTCACGTCTATTTCGTGTCCAAGGGCAGATCGAAGGCGAGCGTCAACGTGCAGCACGAACGCCTGTCCGATAAGGAAGCGGTGGAGGAGATGCGAGCGTTCTGGAAGAAGCGCCTCGGCGAGCTCGCCCACAGGGTTGCTCGATAGAGCCTCGGCTGGAGGAGGCGATCGTCAGCCGAGCAGAGTCTGGACGACGTGCAGGTGGAACTTCGTTGCGAGCACAAGGTCGTCGACATGGATGCGCTCGTCGACGTTGTGGAAGCCGGAGTGGTAGACGTCGAGCGGGGTCGCCCGCACCGGCCAGATGCCGTAGGCGACTGTGCCGAAGCGCTCGCGCATGAAGTGTGAGTCGGTGAAGCCGGTCGAGATCACGGGCAGGAGGGTGACCTCGGGCTCGTGCTCGGCGAACCACGACGAGCACGCTGCGAACAGCGGAGTGTCTATCGGTGCGGCCGTGCCACCGGTTGGCTCCTCGAGGACCTCGAGCTCGTAGGCGACGTCGTCTCCGAGTGCTTCGCGCAACTCCGCGACGAGGTCGTCGGGGGTGGTGCCGGGCAGGACGCGGCAATCAAGCTCGGCCGACGCGCGGTCGGGGATTACGTTGCGCGCGCTCGACCCGCGCAGGCGCGTCGGAGCGATTGTCGTCGCGAACAGCGCCAGAAGATCGTGGCTCGAGCCGGGCTCGAGTGCGACGGCGCGTTCGAGGTCGCGATCGAGGTCGTCGCCTAGTGTCCCGATCAGGGTCTCGAGGAGTCGGCGGGTCTCGGGCAGCAGACGCCGCCCGGGTCGGTATCTGCCGATGCGATCGAGCAGGATAGCCAGCCGGAGGACCGCGTTGTCGGCGGCGCCGGGGATCGAGGCGTGCCCCGCTTCACCGAGCGCAGTGAGGAGCACCGGGAGCGTCGACTTCTCCCCGATGTTGATCGGGACCATCACGCGTCCGTCGGTCAGCTCCTGGCGGATCCCCCCGCCCTCGTCGATAGAGAAGTCGGACCCGATCTCAGGGCGGGCATCGCGCAGCCACTTGAGGCCGACCTCGTCGCAGCCGTCCTCCTCGTCTGCCTGCGCAACGAACCAGAGGTCCCCGCGCGGTCTGAAGCCGCCGCGGGCGAGCAGGGCCATCGTGACCGCGCGCGTAGCCGTCTCGTTTTTCATATCGGTCGCTCCGCGCCCCCACATGTAGCCGTCGTCGTCCAGGTGGCCGTCGAATGGGGGGTGGGTCCAGTTGGGCTCTTCGGCGGGGACGACGTCGGTGTGCCCCAGGAGCGTCAGCGTCGGCCCGTCACCGGTGGCTGGGATCTTGGCGACGAGATTTGCGCGTTTTGGGTCGCGCGCGACCAGCTCACAGTCGATCCCGGCCCGCTCTAGATACCGCTTCAGAAGCTCGGCCGCGGGGGTCTCGTTGCCGGGAGGGTTCGAGGTGTCGACCCGCAGCAGCTCGCGCAGCAGCCCAACCGCCTCGGACCGGATGATGTCGTCGGGGTACCTGATCATGGCCCGACCCTCTCACGCGCAGAGGCATGTGGTCCGTCTAAGACTGTGGTCTCAGCTGGACCTACCACCGATCCCATTCGCAGGAGGGACGCTCAGCCATCAGAGCCTTAGCAACGAGCTGCTCGTGTGTGGACGTTCATTTCAGGTCGCAGACCGCCACCCCCTAGATCTCGACGAGCATCTCGGAACATTGCGTCCCCAACCACCTCACAGGTGGTTCCGGCGACAAAGTTCGAGCCCAGGGCCGTGGGCCGGAGGGATCGACGTTCAGTCCGAATCGAATCGGCGTCACGGCCCGGCTCCCTCCATGAAGGGCCATTGAGACCAGGTGCGCAGGATCGCAGCGGTGTGCTCCTCCTCGTAGTCGAGGTGCGCGAGGAGGTCGCCTTCGAGCTGTTCGAGCGCGCCCACCAGCCGGTCGCGATGCTCGGATGAGTCGGCATCTGCTAGCTGGGCAGCTGCCGCGTCGACCTCGTCGAGGAGCCCGGCGACGTTCTCGTGGTCGGTCTCGAGTTTGTCCACGACCGGGTTCATGGCCGGGTCCGCGGCGCGCAATGCCGGAAACCACGCGTGCGACTCCAGCGAGTGGTGCGAATGTACGAAGCGGCAGTAGTGGAGGCAGTTGACGCGGAGCTGCCACAGGGGGCCGTTGGCGGCGAGCGACTCGATGCCAGTTTTTATCTCGGGGGCCGGGAGGCCGGCAGAAATCTGCTGGACCATCCGGCGCACCGTTGTCAGGTCGCGCCGGATCAGGTCGTGTACCCATCTGAGCTCGCGGACCAGCGCCTCGCCCCTTGAGGTGCGAGCGCTGTCACTCATGCCCGGTTCCTCTCGTTGCCTGTCGAGCTCGGCGATGAGTCGCTTGGGAGCGACCTCCCGGTATGCGTCGGCGATTATCTCGGCGACTTCGTCCCAGTGGGGGCCGCGGTCGAGATAGACCCCAAGCCACCCGCGTCCGCCGACGTAGGGCGGGCGGAAGAACTGCTCGGGATCGGCGGCCAAGAGCTCTTCCTGCGCGCCTTCGGGGGCCGCGCACCAGATCGAGACGCGGTCATCGTGATGATGGTTGGCGTAGGTCACGAACAGCTTCGTGTCGCGCACGAACCACGCCGGCTCCCCGTGACTGATGCGCTCGGTCGTCTCCGGCAGCCCCAGGCACAAGGGGCGCAAGCGCTTCAAAGGATCGTCCATCCACCCAGCCTACGGCCGGTGCTTTCGATGGGGAGGACGGCGGGAGGGGTCGGTGAGATAGAGCGAGGTGGCGGCCAGTGCGCAGCCGAGAGCATTGAAGAGCAGGTCGAAGCCGGTGTTCACGAAGCCCCCGACGTTCGAGCTTGGATCGATCCGGGTTACCAGAAACTCAATAGCCTCGTTTATCGCGCCGAAGCCGAGTCCGCCGAGCAGAGCGAGAACGGAGCGCGCTGCGGCTCGACCCTGCATGACCACTTCGCCGAGCACGTCCCAACATGCAGCGGTGGCGAAGCCGAAACCGAACGCGTGCACGACTTGATCGAAGCGCAGCACCCCGGGAACGAGGTCGAAGCGGTAAAGCACATCTCCGCCGACGCTCAACAGCCCGCCCGCCATGTGCGCAATTCCCCACAGCGTGAGTCCCCAGAGAGTGATCGGCCGCAGCCGAAAGTGCGAGTATGTCATCGCAACGACGGCAAATGCCACTACCATGAAGACGGCATAGAAGATCGTCTGGCTCAGATCCGAAGAGAGCCCGAACGCGACGAACGCGACGAGGTATCCGACGGAGAAGATGCCGAGGATCGGCTGCTCCGTAAGAAGTCGTTTCAATGGTCTCCTTCGCTTCCAAAATGAGATCAGACCACGCATATGCCGCCGGAGTTGGGGTTGGCTGGTCTTGAGTAGGATTCTTTGGCCCGAGATGGAGCACTCGTAGCGGATCATGACGTCGGCTACTTTATTTGGAGCGGGCAACAGCAGAGGGGAGATGGCTTGATCTGTAGCTCCTGCGGAACGGCAAACGAGGCGGGCCGCAAGTTCTGCATCGAATGTGGCGCTGCCCTCGCATCGCTGTGCCCGACCTGCGGCGGGGCGAACCCTTCTGCTGCGAAGTTCTGCGGGGAGTGTGGCAGCGGGCTTGGCGGCTCGACACCGTCGAGGAATTCGGAGGCAGGGCAGGCCCGTGAGGCGGCGACGCCGATCCCGGAGCCCACTTCGGCCCGATTGGCCGAGCGGCGCCTCGTCTCGGTCCTGTTCGTTGATCTCGTCGGCTTCACGACCCTGGCCGAGTCGCGCGACGCTGAGGAAGTGCGCGAGCTGCTCGGTCGCTACTTCGAAACGGCACGCCACCTCATTACCCTCTACGGGGGGGTGGTCGAGAAGTTCATCGGCGACGCGGTGATGGCGGTGTGGGGAGCGCCCTCGGCCCAGGAGGACGACGCCGAACGCGCCGTACGGGCCGCCTTGGAGCTGGTCGAGGGCGTGAGCGAGCTGGGAACCGAGGTGGGGCTGACTGAGCTCAGAGCGCGCGCCGGGGTACTCACGGGCGAGGCCGCGGTGACTATCGGTGCCAAGGACCAGGGCATGGTGGCGGGGGATCTTGTAAACGCGGCCTCCCGAATACAGACACTTGCGGTTCCCGGGACGGTTCTGGTGGGGGACGCTACGCGCCGCGCCACCGAGTCGGCCGTTGCCTACCAGGACGCAGGGCGGCGGGAGGTCAAGGGCAGATCGGAGCCACTGCAGCTGTGGCGCGCCGAGCGGATCATCGCGGGCATCGGTGGTGCGATCAAGTCGTCCAGCTATGAGGCGCCGTTTGTCGGCCGCCAACGGGAGCTGCGTCTCGTGAAGGAGCTCTTCCACGCATGCGCCGAGCACGGGAGGGTCCATCTTGTGTCCGTCGTTGGTGTTGCCGGCATCGGCAAGTCTCGCCTCGCCTGGGAGTTCTTCAAGTACATCGACGGGCTCGCCCAGGACATCTGGTGGCATCGAGGGCGGTGTCTCTCATACGGCGAGGGCGTGACCTATTGGGCGCTGGCCGAGATGGTGCGGATGCGGCTGCGCATCTCAGAGGGTGAGGGCTCGGCATCGGCTCTGGAGAAGCTGCGTGCTTGTCTCGAAGAGTTCGTCACCGACCCCGGCGAGCGCCGGTGGATCGAACCTCGAATTTCTCATCTCTTGGGTATCGAGGAGCACACCGCTCGTCAACGCGAAGACCTCTTTGCCGCTTGGAGACTCTTCTTCGAACGCATCGCGGATCGTTCTCCCGTCGTCATGGTCTTCGATGACATCCAATGGGCAGATGCATCGCTGCTCGACTTCATCGAATACCTCCTGGAGTGGTCCAAGGAGTTTCCGATCTACGTGTTGACCCTCGGACGCCCAGAAGTGCTCGAGCAGAGACCGACATGGGGCGCCGGTAAGCGCAACTTCACGTCCTTGTTCCTCGATCCTTTGTCCGAAGACACCATGCGGGAGCTGGTCGAGGGGCTCGTGCCGGGCCTGCCGGAGAAACTGCGCAACGACATCGTAGATCGCGCTGAAGGGGTGCCGCTCTATGCCGTCGAGACCGTGCGAATGCTGACTGATCGTGGCCTCGTCGTGAAGGAAGGAAACAGTTTCACTACCCGCTCCGAGACGATGACCCTCGAGATACCCGAAACGCTGCAGGCTCTCATCGCGGCGCGCCTCGACGGGCTCCCTGGTGCCGAGCGCCACCTGCTGCAGGACGCATCCGTTTTCGGAAAGACTTTCACGGGAGCCGCCATTGCGTCGCTGCGCGAGGTCGATCGAGGGGATCTCGAAACACTGCTTGCGTCCCTCGTGCGCAAGGACCTGCTCGGGCTGCAAGCCGATCCTCGCTCCCCCGAGGCGGGACAGTACGGCTTCCTGCAAGACCTTTTCAGGCGAGTCGCCTACAACACTCTGTCCAAACGCGATCGCAAGCTTAGGCACATTGCCGCGGCGCGCTACCTCGAGACGAGTCGGGGAGGCGATCCCGACGAGATCGTAGAAGTCATCGGATCCCATTATGTAGAGGCGTTCCGGCTGGCACCGGATGAGGCCGATGCATCGCAGTTGCAGAAGAAGGCGAGTGAGCTGCTTGCTCGCGCGGGTGAGCGGGCGGGCTCTCTTGCGGCCAACGAGGAGGCCGAGGCTTACTTTTTACGGGCGGCGGAGATGTCGGACGACGTCCTCGAGCGCGCGGCTGTGCTCGAGCGGGCGGGCGACATGGCCGCAGCCGGCGCCAGAACCGAAAGGGCAATCGCCCATCTCCAGCAAGCTCTAGGCGTGCTCGAGCGCGAAGACGAGAGCCATCGCGCCGCACGCGTATTGGCGAGCCTCGGTGAGTGCTTGTGGAACGTGGGTCGGATCGATGATGGCGTCGAGATGATGGACCGCTCGCTCGCCGTGCTTTCCGGCGACGAACTGGACGAGGGCGTCGCGTCGCTGGCCGCCCAGTTGGGCCGCTTTCTCCTGTTCGCGGGAGAGACAAAACTCGCCGCAGAACGCATCGACATGGCCCTGGAGGCGGCCGAATCGCTCGAGCTCCCCGACATTCTCTCGGAGGCCCTCAACACGCAAGGTGTCCTGAGGCTGTTCGGTGGACGTAAAGCCGAGGCCCTAGCCCTGCTCAAGCACGCGCTTGAGATAGCGCTTGAACATGATCTCCACATTTCGGCGCTGCGGGCATACTTCAACCTTTCCGGTCTCGAGATGAACGCCGACCGCTACGACACCTCCCGGGCATACCTGCACGATGGACTGGTCCTGGCGCGCAAACTCGGGCACCGACAATGGGAATGGAACCTGTTGTCCCAAGATGTCTATCCGCTGTTCGCGCTCGGGAGGTGGGATGCAGCGCTGAAGACAGTGGCCGACATACCGTCCGAATCCTATTCTGTGACTCGTACCGCTTTCGCGACCGTCATCCTCGTGGTGCCCCTGCTGTGCGTGTACCGTGGAGAGTTCGATCGGGCTGAAGGCTATTTGGAGTTCTTCGCGGAGGCCGCAGAATCAAAGGAGGTGCAGGAGCGAGCCGCTTTTGCGGTCGGGAAGGCAGCGGTGCTGCGTGCCCGCGGCAGGGGACGCGAGGCCCTGGAGATCGTGCAGACGGCAGTCGCCGCCCGCGCGACGGTCGGAGTCACTTCGGAGCTATTCCGAGAGGGAGCGATAGAGGCTATTGAGGCAGCCTTTGCGGTGGACGACGAAGACGCCGTGCGCAGTGTGTTGGCAATCATCGACGGAACCCCGCGCGGCAAGCTCCCCACATCTCTGTTCGCCCAATCGCTCAGGGCCAAGGGTCGTCTCGCCCTGCTGAACGGCGACGCCGCCGAGTCCGAACGGCTTCTCGCAGACGCTTGTGGGCTTTTTCGGGGGTTGGCAGTACCTTTTTGGTTGGGCGTCACATCTCTGGAGCTGGGGGAGTGCCTGTGGGGGCAGGGGCGCGAACAAGAGGCATCTCCGTTGGTCGACGAGGCGCGCGCCATTTTCGAGCAGCTGGGCGCGGCCCCCTGGCTAGAGCGGGCCGGCCTCCTTGGATTGGAGCCGGGAGTTCGAACCTAGAGGTCTTCCAACGCCGCGTTCATTGGAGATCCACGTACCTCGGGCGTGGGTAAAGCTCCAAAGGACGTCGGGCCGCGGGCATGATTTAGCCAGTCCGTTTCGGTGCAGAGAGGAATTCTCGCGGATTAGTGCGCGCGATATCCACCACTTCGTCTCACCCGCTAGATAGGGTCATCACATGGGCCGCCCGAGGATCTACGACGAGCCGCGAATCGCAACAGCGATCCGCCTGCCGGCCTCCCTCCGGGAGGAGCTCCATGCGGCGGCCACGGAGCGAGACGTCTCTGTCAACTTCCTCGTGACGCGCGCCATCTCCGACTATCTGCGACGGGTTTCGCCACCCGGCGCCGAGGGTCCATGGGAAACGCAGCGCTATCCCATGGACTCGGATGGGAGGACGGCGTCGTGACGACCGCGGCGATGGGGGAACCGCGAAATGGCCGCGTCCGTCGGCCGACCGCGACCGCTCGTTTTGGGTCGTCGCGACGAGAGAGCCACGACGCATCCGCCTTCTACGAGCGGTTCGTCGCTCCGGAGCTCTCCAACGACACAGCGGTCGTCCGCCCGAAGAAAGTGGATGTCTTCTACAAACACGATGCGCGCGACATGAGCAAGGTCGAGTCGAACTCCGTCGCACTGGTCGTGACCTCCCCTCCCTACTTCGCAGGAAAAGAATACGAGGAGAGCTTGGGTAAAAACGGCGTACCGGGCTCCTACTTTGAGTATCTGGGGCTGTTGCACGACGTGTTCGAAGAGTGCAAGCGAGTTCTGGAACCCGGCGGACGGATCGCCGTAAACGTGGCCAACCTCGGCAGACGGCCCTTCCGTTCGCTCGCTGGCGACGTGACCGAGATCCTCCAGGACCTCGGACTTCTTCTTCGCGGGGAAGTCATCTGGTGGAAGGGTCGCGCCGCCGGCAGCTCATGCGCGTGGGGAACATTCCAGCGACCGGGCAATCCCGTTCTACGGGACGTCACTGAGCGGATCGTGATTGCCGGTAAGGGCCGTTTTGACCGGGCATTGAAGCCGGAACAGCGGCACAAGGCCGATCTCCCGTCGACGGCGACGATCTCGCGCGATGAGTTCCTGGAGGCTACTACCGACCTGTGGGAGATCCCGCCCGAAAGCGCAACTCGTGTAGGCCATCCCGCGCCCTTTCCAGTCGCACTCCCGAAGCGCTTGATTGAGCTCTACACGTACGAGGGCGATGTAGTGCTCGATCCGTTCATGGGATCGGGAAGTACCGCTGTTTCTGCGGTTCGTACCCACCGCCACTACATCGGCTTCGATACCGATCGATCTTATGTCGATCGTTCAAGAAAGCGCGTCGCTGAAGAGATCGCACGGCTTCATCGCCATGAGGACCTCGCGAAAACCCCATTCCGCGTGCACCTTCCCGCCGTTAAGTCCGCCGACGACAGTGAGGACTTCCAGGCTCGGGCGGTACGCGAGGGCAGGCAGGCAAAGGATCTGGCGGGGATCTTGCTTACCAGCTGCGGATTCAGTGACATTCGACCTGATGTCAAGGTTGCCGGCTTGGGGATTGTGCTGAACTTCGTTGCCCTCGACCAGTTCGGCGAAGAATGGGCATTCGACGTTTCAGGCGCCTTCACATCCAGCCGCGCGGGTCTCAGACGCACGGACACCCTGTGGAAGGCGCTGGGCAAAGCCGCGGTGCTCCATGAGCGTCGTGGTGACCTCCCACTCGTACTTCTCACCACGGACGCGCCGGCGCGAGGCAGTGCCGGCGCGGTCGCCCTCGGCGTGGTTAAGGGCCCCGGACGTCCAGTTTTCGATCTGATTGAGCTGCTCGACAGTACGGGTCAGGAGCGGCTCCGCAACTACGCGTTACGGGGGCGGCCCAACCGCTGATATGCCGTCCGACCGGACGTTCGTCACGGAGTTGGCCACCGGACTCGGGATGGTGGAAGGTGAGGATCCGGCTATCACCATCGCCCGGCGTCCGGCTGCGCTAGTCAATCTCACAGAAGGCGACTGGGAGCGGCTTGCTGAGCTCTGGCGCTCGGGATGCTTTGCGTCCGAGTTTGTCGCAGGTCTCCTCAACGGGCGGGCCTTCTTGACCGCACCCGGCGCCCTCAATGGCCGGCGCCCGAGAATCATTGAGTGGACTGGTGATCGTCGACCTCCCGGCGACGAGGTCGTTCCTTCAGATCTCCGTATCGACCACGTCTACCTGATCAGCTGCAAGTACCTCTCAAGGATCCTTCACAATCCGAGTCCAGCCCGTCTGGCGGAAGGTCTTCTTTCGCAGGCTCCGGTTGATAACCGTCGTGACTGGTACCAGCGCGTCGCCCCGGTCGAGTTACAGGAGCTCTACCAGGCATGCATTCCTTTCGTGGAAGGAATGCCTTTTCCCGCCCTCGTATCCGAACTCGCCCGGGTCCAGAGACGACACCTCGCCCATGCCCTGCGTGGCGGGTGGCCGGCTGATGCTATGTACTCCTACGCACGGCTCTGCCGTGTCGTCTCCGAAGCGACTGCTGAGTCGTGGAGAGCCCACATCAGCTCAAGGAATGTCGAAGCGATGGTCTGGCGGCTGCTACGCATTGGTTCCGCCCCCTACTTCATACTCGGGTCGAGTCGGCATGGTTCCATGAGACTCAGGATCGACACACCGTGGGACTGGCGCCAGGCCTACAGGCTTCGCCGGTTCGAGGTTGCTCCCCAGGAGGGAGGCCAGCCTCGCGTCCGGTGGGCGGCGGTGTATGAGGTGAGGGAAACCTCGGAGGAGCGGACCGTGCATGGTCATGTCGAGATCCGGTGGAGCCATGGGCGATTCGGTCAGCCTCCTGAGGCGAAGGTATACCTGGACTCAGCGCACCAGGACGTCCCCGGCTACCACTCCTTATGAGAAGGCGGCCGCGCCCAATACCGGGAGCCAATGTCGGCGGGACTCATAGCTGTCATTCGGCACTCACGATTCCCACGGCCCACGAACGCGTCAAGCGAACGAGGTCGAGAGCGCCCCCTCGATCGATCGGGGGAGCGGGGTTAAAGAACGGGTAGCGGTTCTGAACGGCAAACGGAGTAAACCACTGCACGTCCATGATCTCAGGAGGGATCTCATGTCCGAGAGTCTCCGCCTCTTCCAACAGCGCTCCTAGGTCATGGGCGCGTGTCGGCCGTGACGCATCCATTGCGAGGACGGCCTTGATGTACTTCTCGGCCGCTTGCTGGACGTGAAATCCGAAGATGGATTCGGATACTTCTGTGTCCGTCACTAGCTTGCTGAGGAGCACTTCATCCTCATCGCCCTTCTGAAGGAAGGCCCGGGCGAGATCAAGCGGCGTCATAGAGGACTCGGCCCCCAGTCAGCGCCTCGTTGATGATGTGCCCCACGACCTCTCCCCATCGGTCGACATCGGCGCGAGAGAAAACCAAGAGGTCGATCGATGGCCTGCCTTTGAGGCCTCGGAGAGCATCGTAGGCCCGCACCATCTCGGCGTGCTGATCGGCGACCTCGTCCATCACGACGAGCAGATCGAGATCGCTGTCCTCGTCCATCTCTCCACCGGCCCCGGAACCGAACAGGATCAGTTTCTGCGGCGACATCTCTTGGATCAACGCCTCGGCGACGGCATCCACAAAGGCAGGCTTCTTGGGGCCCGGCGGGGTGCTCTCGACGTTGTCCCTGTAGCGGCCGTAGAGGAGGTCCTTGAAGAAGCGGCCGAATCCAGGGTCGTCGGTGACCCTCTTGTAGAGCTCGAAGTTCGTTTCGACCATGTCCTGCAAGAGATCGGCTACGACGTGGTCGAAGGTCAGACGCGCGTTCTCGGCTGTGTTCGCCCGCACGCTCGCTTCGAGCCCGGGATGCTGACCCAGGCGATTCTCGAGCTCTTCGATGAACACCCGATCGTCGTCCGAGAACTCGGTTCCGAAGCGCTCGTTGAGCTCTTCGATGATTCGGGACAGCGGCTCTTTCTCCTCGATCAGAGCAATTTGGTCGCTTCCTCCGGTGAGGGGTTTGAGCTCGCCCTTTCCCGGCTCCAGCGGGGGCATCCCACTGGAGAGCTGCCGGATGCTGAAGGAGGCGAGGTCGATGGCCTGTTGCACCTCCAAGGGGAGGCCCTTCTCCTCTCCGGGGAGCCGCCGCAGCAGGTACCGGGAGAAGTGGTAGAGGGACTCGAGGTCTGAGTCGATGAAAGTGATCACCTGCGAGAGGAACGCGTACATCCTTGTGAACGAGGCGAGGTCCTTGCGAAACGCGGCCCTCTCTTCGTCCCCTAGGTCCCCGAAGCGCTGTGCCGGCTCTACCAGCACTCCATAGAGCCGGTCCTGGGTGGCGTCGGGGTTGAAGTACACCACGGCAAAGGCGGAGACCTCGTCCTCGGCGAATATCTCCCGATCGAGCAACTTGCGTTGCAGATCGTAGAGCAGGTTGGGGTCACTCCCCTCCGACAGGATCGAGGCCTCATAGTAGCGCTGGAACGCCTCTTGGATATCGTCGGCCTCATTGGCGAAGTCGAGCACCATCGTCTCGAATTTGTCAGAGTGCACGCGGTTGAGGCGCGATAGCGTCTGGACCGCATTGAGCCCGGAGAGCTTCTTGTCCACATACATCGTATGCAGCAGCGGCTCATCGAAGCCGGTCTGGAATTTCTCAGCCACGACTAGAAAGCGGTAGTCCTGCTGCTTGAACACGGTTGCGGTCTGCTTCTCGGAGAAGCCGTTCATCCCGGCTTCGGTATAGTCGAGCCCGCCGTCCCTCACCGTGCCGGAGAAGGCGACCAATGCCTTATGGGGATGGCCCTGTTTCGCCAGATACTTCTTCAGCTCAAGAGCAGTATTGACCGCGTGGAGGCGGGAGCGCGTGACGATCATCGCCTTGGCCCGCCCCTCGATCCGGTGAGCCGAGTGCTCGCTGAAGTGCTCCACCATGACCGCCACCTTCTCTTTGATGGCGTGTGGATGCAGGTCGGCGAACAGCCGGGCCAGGTACTTCGCCTTCTGGGAGTCGTAGCGGGGATCGTTCTCCACTTTCTTGAGTAGGTTCCAATAGACACCGTAAGTCGTGTAATTCTGCAGGATGTCCATGATGAAGCGCTCTTGGATTGCCTGCTTCATTGAGTACAGAGAAAAGGGGGCGTAGCTGCCGTCCGGCTGCTTTTGACCGAACAGCTGAAGTGTCTTCTCCTTAGGTGTGGCTGTGAACGCGAACATGGAGACGTTGTCCATCGGGCCATGGGCTTGAGCACTCCGCAAGATCCGGTCCTCGAGATCTTCCTCGACCTTGTCCTTTTCCTCTGCCTCCTCGAGCGAGGTTGCCGATAGCACTTCGTGCATCATGCGTGAACTCTCGCCGCTCTGTGACGAGTGAGCCTCGTCGATGATGAGAGCGAAGCGCTTCTGGGGTAGCTCGCCCATCTCTCTCACGATCATTGGGAACTTCTGTAGAGTGGTCACAATGATGGTTTTGCCCGCCTCCAAGGCGTCTTTCAATTGGCGGGAGGTGTGATCGATGTTTTCGACTAGGCCCAGGGTCTGCTCGAACTGGCGGATGGTCCGCTGAAGCTGGCGGTCGAGCACCCTGCGGTCGGTGACCACGATGATCGAGTCGAATGTGCGCTCGTCCGACGCATCGTGCAGGGTCGAGAGCTGGTGCGCGAGCCACGCGATCGTGTTCGACTTGCCGCTCCCGGCGCTGTGCTGGATCAGGTAGTTCTCGCCGGCTCCGCGCTGGAGCGCGTCGCCGATCAGCCGCCGCACCGCGTCGAGCTGATGATAGCGGGGGAAGATCAGCCAGCGCTTGCCGGTCTTTCTGCTCTTGTCGTCCTCTTCCTCGACTACGTGAATGAAGCGCTGGATCAGCTCGAGCACCGAGTCCTTCGACCACACGTGCTCCCACAGGTATTCGGTGGGGAAGCCGGTCTTGCGCGGGGGATTCCCGGCCCCATTGTTGTAGCCCTGATTGAAGGGGAGAAAGCGAGTTTGAGGACCCTCGAGCATCGTTGTCACATAGGCCACCAGCGGGTCGACGGCGAAGTGTGCGAGGCAGCGCCCGAAGGCGAGCAGCGGCTCACGTGGGTCGCGGTCGTGTCGGTACTGATGAATCGCGTCGTTCACGTCTTGGCCGTTGAATAGGTTCTTGAGCTCGGCGGTGAAGAGGGGCAGTCCGTTCAGGAACAGCGTGACATCGAGCGAGCTCTCAGCCTTGGTGCTGTAGCGCAATTGCCTGACCACAGAGAAAATGTTGCCCTCGTAGAGAGTTTGGAGCTCCGGGTTAAGACTGCTCGCGGGCCGGAAGTAGACGAGGGCGAATTTGATGCCGGCGTCTTTGACGCCCTTGCGAAAGACGTCGAGCAGCCCGCGCTTGCCGACCTCGGACGAGAGCCGCCGTAGGAAGCGTTCTCGTGTCTCCTCCTTGTAGTGGGAGGTGAGCTGTTCCCACCTCTTCGGCTGAGTCGCCTGGATGAAGGCGACCGCCATTTCGGGGTCGAGGCACAGCGCCCGGTCGTACTTCTGCCATGGCCGTTTGTGATAGCCGCCGGCCACATAGAGTCCGTACGGGGGGGCCGAAGTTGCAAGCCCCGACGCCATGGTCGGAGCGTCGGGTCCGCCCCTTAGGAGCCCGGCCTCCACAGCTTCCTCGAAGTTCCGCTCGGAGATATCGAGAGCCACTATGCGGTCCCCGGGATATCGATTTGCCCGGTAACGGCAGCCGTGATGAGAGCCGCCCGGTACTCTTTCAACCGCTCGACCGCTTTCGCCAGAGTAGCTTGAGACGAAGCAACCTGCTGCGAGGCCTTGTCGAGCTGATTGGCTATTCTCTGCTGCTCATCAAGAGGAGGGACTGGAACGACGAAGCGTTTCACGGTTCTGATGTTGACGCCCTTGACCGCGGCTCCAAGCGCTTCGGAAACAATCTTGCTCCTGATTGTCTCGGACTGCAGCACATGCAGAAGCCATTCTCCAAGGATATTCTCCTTAGGAGCAACTCGAGCGACGTCCTGCGTGATGTTGGCTCCGGCAAGGTCATTTGGTACCAAGGCTGAATCTCCGTATTGTCCACGAATTGTCAATAAGAGATCTCGTCCTTTCAACCTTGAGCGCGCATAAGGCGCCTCTATCTCGAAGGTCGTTTTGTTGAGGAGCCTCTCTTCGAGCCGTTCTTGGGTGACATCCCCACCTTTGACTATAGGAACTCCTTCGAGGACGTCGGGACCCGGCAAGACGATTCCGTACATGATTGGACGGCCCGGCGGCACAAGATGCATGAGCGATGAGTATGCCCATCCAGGAGGAAGTTGATTTGGCCAAATTGCCGCCGTGGCCACTGCTCGAAGCTCCTCACTGAGGAGAGCGGTCAACCGCTGCTTCTTCGCGATCAGGGTGACGATCTTGGCTGTCTTTTCGTCAAGGAACCGCACGGTCGCCCGCTGCTCGTCGAAAGGGGGACAAGGGACGCGCAGATCACCCATCTTTTGCGCATTGAAGTTCCCGATCGTCGATTCAATCGTATCGCGGCGGATTTGGGCCTGAAAAGAGGCGCTTTGAGCCGCATACCAGACGAACTTGGAGTCAACTCCTACACGGAGTCGAAACCGGACCAGGTATCCGGCGTGGGTCGCTGTCCTGAAGGTAGATTCGTAGACGGCGGCGCGCCCCAGGGTTCCGCTACGCGAGATGAGCAAGTCCCCTGGGCGAAGCAGATGCCTTGTTTCAACGGCTGCCGGGTCTACGAATACGGGCGCGAGAGAGTGCACTTCGCCTCCTGCTGATATGTCAGAAGTACGAAGAAAGCGTAGGCCATCACCCACGTACGTATCGGGCGGCACATTTGCTCCATAGACCGGTGGCTCACGACAGAGGGTCTTCATCCGCGGCCACAGCGCTCCGAGAGGCGGGTTCATTCCGTGACCTGCGCTAGCAGCCCGGCGACCTCGTTCTCCAGCTCCCGGATCTCGGCCCTTATCTCCTCCAGCGGCCGCGGCGGTTCGTAGACGTAGAAGTGGCGGTTGAAGTTGATCTCGTAGCCTATCTTGCCCATCTCGCCGTCTTTGCCGTCACGCACGGCCTCGTTGATCCAGGCGTCCTCCACGTACGGCTTTACTTCGCGATCGAAGAAGTCGCATACGCTCTCGCCGAGCGGGACGTTCTCGAAGTCGCGGAGGCCAGGGTCGGGCTCGGGGTTGCCGTCCTTGTCCCGGCAGATCGCCGCCTCCTCGTCCCGTTCCGACAGGGCCGCGAGGACCGCCTTCCGGAGTGGCGCCGGGAGCTTGAACTTCGCCCGTTCGAGCCGCTCGTCCAGCAGGGCCGTGAACTCGGACCGATCGCAGTGAAGTGTGTCGGGCAGCGAGCCCAGCAACATGCGTAGCTCGTCCTGGCGCCGTCTGCCCTCCTGCTCCTCGAGGGCTTTGGCTTTGTCGTCCGTCTTCCTGCTTACCGCCAGTTTGGCAAACGCCCCCTGGTCGTCGAGGCGGGCGATCCGCTCGGGCGAGGCCTGGAAGTTGAGTCTCAGCGGGCGCTCGACGGTGATCTTGCGATAGCCGAAGCCCTCGTTATCAAAGACCTTGGAGTGATCTTGCTCGTCTAAGGCGCCATAGAGATCGACGATCTCTTGGGCCTTCGGTTTCGGGACGTGTCTTCTCTTGTCGCCGAGGCTGCGGCGGTTGTCGGCCGCGGCCCCCGGAGCCCAGAACGAGGTGGCATCGACCAGTTGGATCTTGCCCTTGCGCTCGGAAGGCTTGCGGTTGGTCATTACCCACACATAGGTGGCGATGCCGGTGTTGTAGAAGAGTTGCTCGGGCAGGGCGATGATCGCCTCGAGCCAGTCGTTCTCGATGACCCACCGGCGGATCTCACTCTCTCCGCTGCCGGCGTCGCCGGTGAACAGCGGCGATCCGTTCATGATGATTGCGACGCGGCCCCCACCCTCCTCCGAGGGCGCCATGCGGGAAAGCATGTGCTGTAGGAACAATAGTTGTCCGTCGGAGATGCGCGGGAGGCCGGGGGAGAAGCGCCCGGCCTCACCCTTCTCGTGCTCGGCGCGAACGCCTTGCTCGTCGCCCTTCCAGTCCTTGCCGTAGGGAGGATTCGCGATGAGGTACTCGAAGCGGAGATCGCCGTGGCGGTCGTTAGCGAGTGTGGAGCCGAACGATATGTTCTCGCCGTCGCGGCCGTCGGTCGATTTCATGAACAGGTCGGACTTGCAAATTGCGTAGGTTTCTGGATTCACCTCTTGGCCGAAGAGGTGGACCTGTGCGTGCTTGGCGTCGGACGCCTCGATCTGCTCTTTGGCAATCGTGAGCATGCCGCCCGAACCACAGCAAGGATCGCAGATCTTCACGACTAGGTCGGGGTTGGATAGCCGCTCGTCGTCGCCGGCGAGCAACAGCTCGACCATGAGATGGACGACGTCGCGGGGAGTGAAGTGCTCGCCGGGGTTCTCGTTGAGGGCCTCGTTGAACTTGCGAATCAGCTCTTCGAAAATGGTGCCCATCGTGGCGTTGTCGACGAGCCCGGGGTGAAGGTCGACACCCTTGAATCGCTCGACCACTTTGAACAGGAGTCCGGACTCATCGAGCTTCTGGATCGTGTTGGGAAAATCGAATCGGTCCAGTACCTCGCCCATGTTGGGCGAAAACCCACTGATGTAGTTGTTAAGATTGCTCTTGAGGTTGGGTGCGTCGGCCAGAAGCTTGTCGAAGTCGTAGGGAGAGGTGCTGTAGAAGGCGTACGCGGAGGCCTTGCGCAGCAATTGGTCGGGGTTCTCGAGGCCCTTGGCCTGCATTCTCGCATTGGTTTCCAGGACCTTCTCTTTGCTTGAGGCGAGTACGCAGTCGAGGCGCCGGAGGACGGTGAGCGGAAGGATGATGTCCTGATACTTGCCGCGCCTGAAGGTGTCGCGAATGAGATCCGCAACGCCCCATATGAATGAAACGATCTGGCCGTGGTTCACGTCCTCTTGGGACCTCCTCCTCTAAGGACAATGGTAACGAGCCGGTACGACACCTCGGGGGATGAATGTCACACCTGATCCCTAGGGTGGCTGAATGACGGTATCCATGGCCCAGATAGCCGAGCGGGACAGGCCGCGTGAGCGCCTCGACCGCCTCGGGCCGGTTGCCCTAACCGACGCCGAGCTGGTGGCGCTAGTACTGCGCAGCGGAGCCCCGGGTCGGAATGCCCTCGAGCTCGCCCACGAGCTGCTGGCCGACCACGGCGGCCTGGGGTCGCTCGCCGGGAGGGGGCTTCCCCATTTGGCTGAAACCCATGCCATAGGCCCGGCCAAGGCGTCTTCGCTCATGGCCGCCTTCGAGCTGGGTCGGCGGGCGGCAGCCGTTGAGATCCCTTCGGCCGCTCGCCTCCGGGATGCCGGCGACATCGCCGCGGTCGTTCGCCGGAGCATCACCGATCCGGGCCGAGAGGAATCGTTTGTGGTGGTGCTCAACGCGTCTCATCGAGTTCTAAGGATTGAACCCATCTCTAAAGGTACCGAGAGTCGCTGCCTGCTCGACGCGAAGGAAGTGCTCACCATGGTTCTTCGCTGCGGTGGCTCGGCCTTCGCGCTGGTCCACACGCACCCCTCGGGAGATCCGAGCCCGAGCCCTGAGGATCTCGCCTTCACCCGCGCGCTCGCCGGCGCCGCCGATGCTGTGGGGTTGGTGATGCTCGATCACGTCATCGTTGCAGGCCCCAAGTGGTCAAGAGTTGGCGAGCTTCTTGGGTAGGGGTCGACGTATCAGATCCCTTGACAGAAACAAGGAAAACAATTTACCCTGCACAAGGACATCAAGAAGAGCATGAGGGAGGCTGAACGGCAGGGTCCGATCTCCGCAGGCGGGGCTTTGAGTGGCAGGAGAAGAAGTGACGACCAAGCTATGGAGTGTGTCGGTGGAGTTTGCCGACGCGTTTGCCGATGGCGATGATCTCGTCGAGGCTATCAACGACCGCTCGGAACTCTTTCTCGATGAGCTTGCGGGCCATAACGCTTCCGTGTCCGGATGCCCGGAAGAGCCGAATGGAGTCATTCGTTATGGGGCGACCATTTTCGTCGAAGAGGACTCGGCCGCGGCCGCCGCAGCCACTGGAGCGGCCCTTGTGCAGGCGGCGGCGAGGAGCACCCACATGCCCGAGCTGCCGCTGGTGAGGCTCGAGCTGATCGAAGACTCGGAGCTCGAGAGAGAGCTCCTGCGACCGGTCCATCCTAATTTACTCGGTGTCGGCGAACTAGCCAGTCTCCTCGGAGTGTCCAAGCAACGGGCTTCGGAACTGGCTCGCAGCTCCGGCTTCGTCAAACCGTTCGCCGAGCTTGCTTCCGGCCCCGTGTGGCTCAAGCCGAACGTTCGGCGCTTCATCCGGAATTGGGAGCGCAAGCCGGGCCGCCCGAAGAAGGCCCGCGTCTAGCCTCGCTGCAGTGCAGAGAAGTCATTACCGTCCGCTGGTCCGGGCTGGGGCCTCCATGTGCTCAAGTGTAGATGTTCCTCTCAGTTACTGCGATTATCTTCTCTAACTAAGCCCGAATCCACCGAATAACGACCTGAATTAATCCCACGATAAGCGCGACAAATGCCCTCTGACTTGGGAAGATGGAGGTTGCGAAAGCCACCCACCCACCAAGCCAGAAAGGCACTCGTTAGATGCA
>Ga0209587_1000524_pt1 | contig 18741 bp, 22 predicted proteins | sample NGEPerD_2_FD_184512 | JGI IMG/M metagenome (GOLD analysis project Ga0209587, IMG submission 184512) | Arctic peat soil microbial communities from the Barrow Environmental Observatory site, Barrow, Alaska, USA - NGEE PermafrostL1-D... | ecosystem: Environmental > Terrestrial > Soil > Wetlands >... | reverse complement strand
GACAGACGCACGGAACAGGCGGCTCGCCCGGTCCGGACGGGAGGCTCATCCTGCGGCGGCCACGATCTTGGCGAAGCCGTCCGGGTCAAGGCTCGCGCCGCCCACCAGGGCCCCGTCCACGTCCGGCTGGGCGAGGATCTCAGGCGCGTTGTCGGGCTTCACGCTGCCTCCGTAGAGGATCCGGATCTGCTCGCCGGCCTCGCGCGAGCGGTCGGCCACCAGGGCGCGGATGAACGCGATCGCCTCCTGCGCCTGCTCGGGCGTGGCCACCTCGCCGGTGCCGATCGCCCAGATCGGCTCGTAGGCGATCACCACACCGGCCAGCTGGTCGTCGGACACCGCCTGAAGGTCCTCGCCGACCTGGTGGCGCAGCTTTCGCTCCATGTCCCCGGCCTCGCGCTCGCCCTCGGTCTCGCCCACGCAGAGGATCGGGCAGAGGCCCGCCGCCAGCGCCGCCGGAACCTTGGCCTGCAGCGCGCGGTCGGTCTCGCCGTCGTTGGCCCGGCGCTCGGAGTGCCCCAGCACCACGGCCTTCGCGCCGGCCTCGACCAGCATCGCCGCCGACACCTCACCGGTGAAGGCGCCCTCCTCCTCGGCGTGCATGTTCTGGGCGCCGACCATCACGTCGGAGCCTGCCAGCGCGCTCACGCACACGTCGAGGGCGGTGAACGGCACGCAGATGCCCACGGACGCGGCCGGCTGCACCGGCAGCAGCCCGGGCAGCTTCTCGCAGTAGTCCGCGGCCTGTGCGCGCGTGCCCCAGAGCTTCCAGTTGCCCGCAATGAGCGGCCTGCGGTCAGGCATCGTCGAGCGCCTCCAGGCCGGGCAGCTCCTTGCCCTCGAGCAGCTCGAGCGCGGCGCCCCCGCCGGTGGAGAGGTGGTCCACGCCTTCGGCCAGGCCGAAGGAGGCGAGCGCGGCCGCGGAGTCGCCGCCGCCCACCACCGTGGTGCCGGGCGCGTGGGCCACTGCCTCGGCCACCGCCTTGGTCCCCGCGGCGAAGGGCTCCATCTCGAAGGCGCCCATCGGTCCGTTCCAGAACACTGTGCCCGCCTCGGCTACCTCACGGCCGTAGGCCCCAGCCGTCTTCGGCCCCACGTCGAGGCCCATCCAGCCGTCGGGCACGTCCACGCCGTCCAGCTCCTTGCGCTCGGTGTCCGCGTCGAACGCCCTGCCCAGCACCAGGTCGGTGGGCAGCAGCAGCCGCGCGGTGTCGCCGGCGTCGGCCTTCTCGAGCGCCTTGCGGGCCAACTGCACGCCCTCGTCCTCCACCAGCGACTCGCCGGTGGGACGGTCCTGGGCGCGGAAGAAGCTGAAGCACATGGCGCCGCCGATCAGCACGGAGTCGGCGGCGTCGAGGAAGCGGTCGATCAGGGCCACCTTGTCGGACACCTTCGCACCGCCCAGCACCACCACCAGCGGGCGCTCGGGGTCCTCCACGATGCCGCGCAGGGTGGTCACCTCGCGCTCCAGCAGCAGTCCCGCCGCCGACGGGAGGTGCTCGGCCACGGCCGCGGTGGAGGCGTGGGCGCGGTGCGCCGCGCCGAAGGCGTCGTTCACGTAGGCGTCTGCCAGCGCCGCCAAGTTCCGGCCCAGCTGCGCGTCGTTCTCGGTCTCCCCCGGCTCCCAGCGGGTGTTCTCGAGCAGCAGCAGCTCACCCGGCCCCAGCGCCTCGGCCTTTGCTCGCGCGTCCTCCCCCACCACGTCCCCAGCCTGCTGCACCGGCGCGTCGAGCAGTTCGGCCAGCCGCGCCGATGCTGGCGCCAGCGAGGTGCCGGGGTCGCACCCCTTCGGCCGCCCGAGGTGCGAGCACAGCACCAGCCGGGCGCCCTTCTCGCGCAGCAGCTCGATCGTGGGCAGCGCCGCCCTGATGCGGGCGTCATCGGCGACCTTCCCGTCCTCGAGCGGCACGTTGAAGTCCACGCGCACGAGCACGCGCGTGCCCTCAGCGACATCGAGGTCGCGGACGCTGCGCTTGCCCAGCGGCGGGGCGGTCGGCCCGGCCACTACGCGACGGGCTGCCCGAGGCCCACCAGCACGCGCTCGGCGAGGTCCACCAAGCGGTTGGAGTAGCCCCACTCGTTGTCGTACCAGGCGATCACCTTCACCAGCCGCTCGTCGATCACCATCGTGAGCTTGGAATCGAAGATCGAGGAATAGCTCGAGCGCACGATGTCGCTAGAGACGATCTCGTCCTCGGTGTACTGGAGGATCCCCGACAGCGGGCCGGCGTCGGCCTTGGAGGCCACGGCCTCGTTCACCTCCTCGGCGGTCACGTCGCGCGAGGCCTGGAAGACCAGGTCCACCATCGAGCCCGTGGGTATCGGCGCTCGGACCGCGATGCCGTTGAGCTTGCCCTGCAGCTCGGGCATCACCAGGCCGATCGCCTTCGCAGCGCCCGTGGAGGTGGGCACCAGGTTGATGGCCGCCGCGCGGCCCCGGCGGAGGTCCTTGTGCGGGGAGTCCTGCAGCGCCTGGTCCTGGGTGTAGGCGTGGATCGTGGTCATGATCCCCGCCTCGATGCCCACCGAGTCGTGCAGCACCCGCGCCACCGGCCCGAGGCAGTTGGTGGTGCACGAAGCGTTCGACACCACGTGGTGTGAGTCGAGGTCGTAGGCGTCGTCGTTCACGCCGAGCACCAGCGTCACGTCCGGCTCGGTGGCCGGCGCGGAGATGATCACCTTGCTCGCGCCGGCGGTCAGGTGCTTGGCCGCGTCGTCGCGCTTGGTGAACAGACCCGTGGACTCGATCACCACCTCGGCGCCGAGGCCCGACCATGGCAGGTCGGCCGGGTCGCGCTCGGCGGTCACCCGCAGCTCCTTGCCGTCCACCACCAGGCCGTCCGCCGTGGGCTCCACGGTCCCCGGGAACGGGCCGAGGATCGAGTCGTACTTGAGCAGGTGCGCAAGCGTCTCGTTGTCGGTGATGTCATTCACCCCGACCCAATCGATGTCGGCGCCGCGCTCGTGGGCGGCGCGGAAGACGTTGCGACCGATGCGGCCGAAGCCGTTGATGCCGGCCTTCAAGGCCATGAGGGACGGTCCTTTCCTTCGCGGGAGTTCTCTGCCCCGGAATCTACCGGTGGGCTCTCCAAGAGCGCGCTGGCTAGGGCGTGCGCGGCAGCTTGTCGATGTCGCGGTGCACCACATCGACCAGGTAGGTGTCCCGCTCGCCGTAGTCCCTGGCAAGGTGCTCGGCGATGACCACCGAGCGGTGGCGCCCGCCGGTGCAGCCGATGCCCACCGTGAGGTGGGCCTTGCCCTCCTGCTCGTACTGGGGCAGCAGGTAGTCCAGCAGCGGCTCGAGATGAGCGTAGAAGCTCTCGATCCCGCCGGAGGCCTCGACGTAGTCGCGCACCGGCTCGTCGAGCCCGGTGAGCGGGCGCAGCTCCTCCTCGTAGTGGGGGTTGGGCAGGAAGCGCACGTCGAACAGCAGGTCGGCGTCGCGGGGGGCGCCGTGCTTGAAGCCGTAGGTGAGGAAGGTGACCGCCAGCTTGCCGACGCTGCCGCGCGGCAGCATCTTGTCCGCCACCACCTTGCGCAGGCGGGCGGCGCTGAGGTCGGTGGTGTCGATCGAGACGGTCGCGCGGTCACGCAGCGGCTCGAGCAGCGCCCGCTCGGCGGCGATCGCGCGGGACACCTGCCCGCCGACGCCCTCCCCGCCGCCGTTGGTGGCCAGCGGATGCCTGCGGCGCGTCTCCTTGAAGCGGTTCACCAACACGTCCTCGGAGGCCTCGAGGTAGAGCAGCCGGTGGGGCAGCCCCCGCCGCTCGAGCTCCTCGAGCACCCGCACAAGGCTGTCGAACAACTCCCCGCCGCGGACGTCGGACACCACCGCCGCGCGCTCCACCTTCGAGCCCTCGTGCTCGAACAACTCGGCCAGGCCGGCGATCATCTCCGGTGGCAGGTTGTCGACGCAGAAGTAGCCGGCGTCCTCGAAGCACGCCATCGCCTGCGACTTGCCAGCACCGGAGAACCCGGTGATCACGACGAGATCCTGCATCAGGGGTGTTGTATCGGGCGCGTCGGCGGTGGCGTGAACGCTGAGTGACTCAATCCACACGGTGAACATACGAATGGATCTCGCGTGCCACCTTCCCCGGCAGTCCGGGCACGCCCTCCACCTCCTCGCGGCTCGCCGCCAGGAAGCGCTCCGGCGTGCCGAAATGCTGCAGGATCGCCCGCTTGCGGGTGGGCCCCACGCCGGGCAGGTCGTCGAGCACCGAGCGGGTCATCGCGCGGTCGCGCCGGCCGCGGTGGAACTCGATCGCGAACCGGTGCGCCTCGTCGCGGACCCGCTGGAGCAGCTGCAGGGGCGCGCTGTCGTGGGGCATCAGCAGCGGCGCCGGGCGGCCGGGCACGAACACCTCCTCGAGCTGCTTGGCGAGGCTGATCACCGTGGTGCCCAGCTCGCGGAACTCGTCCAGCTCCGCCAGGCCCGCCGACAGCTGGCCCTTGCCGCCGTCGATCACGATCAGCGCCGGCAGCGCCGCGAAGCTCGCATCGTGCTCTTTCTCGTGCGGTGAGATCTCGCGCTGCGCGCGGTACTGGGCCATGCGCCGGCTCAGCACCTCGGCCATCGCCGCGAAGTCGTCCTGCACCGCTCCGCGCACCTTGAACCGGCGGTAGTCGGACTTCTTGGGCGCACCGCCCTCGAACACCACCATCGACGCCACCGTGTGGGACTCCCCCAGGTTGGAGACGTCAAAGCACTCGATCCGCATCGGGATCTGGGACATCCCGAGCGCCTGCTGGAGGCCATCCAGCGCCTCGATCCGCTGGCTGCGCCGCCGCTCGGAGCGCAGGCGGTCCTGGTCCAGCGCAAGCCGGGCATTGCGCTCGGCCAGCTCGAAGATCCGCCGCTTGTCGCCGCGCTCGGCAGAGCGCACCTCCACCGCCGCGCCGCGCCGTTCGCTCAGCGCCTCGGCCAGGGCCTCGGTGCGCTCGGTGCCGCGCGGGACGATCACCTGCGGCGGGATCGACATCGAGCTGGCGTAGTACTGGAGCACGAACTCCTCGAGCACCTCGGACTCGTCGCGCCCGGCGGCATTCTCCAGGTAGAAGGACTGCCGATCGGCCAGCACCCCCTCCCGCACCTGGAACACCTGCGCGTTGGCGTCGGTCTCCTCGGATGCGACAGCCACCGCGTCGAGCGTGCCGACCGAGTCGTTGGCCACCCGCTGGCGCTCCAGCAGCGAGCGCACGGCCCTCAGCTTGTTGCGGAACTGCGCCGCCGCCTCGAACTCCTGGTCCGCGGCGGCGAGCCGCATGCTCTCCTCCAGCTCGCGCTCGATCTCGCGGTAGCGGCCGGACAAAAACGCGATGATCGTCTCAATGTTCTCCCGGTACTCCTCCGCGCTCACCTCGTCGATGCAGGGCGCCTGGCAGCGCTTGATGTAGTACTCCAGGCACGGGCTGCCCGAGAGCCGGCCCGGCTCCTTGCCCTCGCAGGTGCGGTACTGGAAGACCTTGCCGAGGAGGTCCAGCGTGCCCCGAACGCGCTTGGCGTTGGAGAACGGCCCGAAGTACACGCGGCCGCGCTTGTGGCGCTCACGGGTGAAGTAGACCCTGGGATACCGCTCGTCCATCGAGATGGCGATGTAGGGGTAGCTCTTGTCGTCGCGCAGCCGGACGTTGAAGCGCGGCCGGTGGCGCTTGATGAACTCCTGCTCGGTGAGCAGCGCCTCGGACTCGGTGTGGGTGACCACGAACTCGATCGAGTCGATCGCCGCGATCATGTCGTCTGCCGCACGGGTGTGGGACTTGGAGAAGTGGCCCGCCACGCGCTTGCGGATCGACTTGGCCTTGCCCACGTAGAGCACGCGGTTCTTGGAATCGCGGAACAGGTAGACGCCAGGGGCGTCCGGCAGCGAGCGCCGCTGCTCGGCTACGCGCTCCTCCCGTGTCTTGGGGGTCTCCTTGGCGGCGGTCTCGGGCACTCGTATCGAGGATACGCGGGACCCGGGCGAGCCATGGGCGGTGTGGCTAGGCCAGCAGGCGGCCGACCGAATCGGCCACGCACGCGGGCTTCTCCGAGCCCTCGACCTCGACGGTCCAGCGCTGGACCACCTGGAACCAGCCGTCGCCTACCTCGTCGACCGACACCGTCTCGATCGAGGCGCGGATGCGGCTGCCGGCGGGCACCGGCGCGGGGAAGCGGACCTTGTTCCACCCGTAGTTAACGCCGAGCTTGAAGCCCGACGACTGGAGGAGCTGGTCGCGGAAGCCATCGATCGCGGCGAGAGTGAGGTTGCCGTGGGCGATCGTCACCCCGAACGGGCTCTCGGTCTTCGCCCGCTCGCGGTCCACGTGGATCCACTGGTGGTCGCCGGAGAGGTCGGCGAACGTGTCGATCATCTCCTGGGTGACCTCGCGCCAGTCGCTGGGGCCGATGGTCTTGCCGACCGTGTCGCGCACTTCGTCGATGCCTGTGAGTGTGAGTGGAGGCATGCGGTGAGCCTACCCGCTGCATGGTCCTCTTCACGCCTTGGGAGCCGTCTCGAAGGGGTCGAGGGTCGTGGGGAGTGAGCGATCGCCCCACACCTGCTCTCCCACACCTCCCGGCGCTTGGGCCGCGGCTCCGCGCCGCAGCAGTGGGCCGGCGGCTGCTGGCCCTCTCGGCGGCTCTGCTCGCCGTCGCGGCCGTCGCGCCCGCCGCCCAGGCGGGGCCGAGCGGCAACGTGGCCGCGCTGCAGGTGGCGCTGCAGGCGGTGAACACCTACGGCGGCGCGGTCGACGGCGTGAGCGGCCCGATGACCAAGCGCGCCCTGCGCCGCTTCCAGCGGCGCAGGCACCTCGCGGTGGACGGCGTAGCCGGCCCGCAGACCCGCCGCGCGCTCGGCCGCCGCGGCCGCCCGCGGCTGGGCAGCCGCGCGATGCGGCGCGGCAATCGGGGCTGGGACGTGGCCGCGCTGCAGTTCGGCATGCGCCGGCGGGGGTTCTCCAGCGGGGCGATCGACGGCGGCTTCGGTCCGGCCACCGAGGCGGCTGTGCTGAGCTTGCAGCGCTCGCGCGGGCTGGGCGCGGACGGCGTGGCGGGGCCTGCGACTCTGCGCAGCCTGCGCCGGGGCGCCCCGCGGCGGACGAGCGGTGGTGGAGGCAACGGCCTCACCGGCCCCGTGGCCTTCCTGCGGCCGCTGAACGCGCCGATCAGCAGCCCCTTCGGGATGCGCTGGGGGCGCCTGCACGCCGGCATCGACTTCGATGCCCCGATGGGCGCGCGCGTGGGCGCCGCCGGCAGGGGCGTGGTGAGCTTCGCGGGGCACAACACGGCCGGCTACGGGAACCTGGTGGTGATCGACCACCGCGAGGGCTTTCAGTCCTGGTATGCCCACCTCTCCACCGTGACCTCATGGCGAGGCGAAGTCGTGACCGGCGGCACCCGCATCGGCTACGTGGGCTCCACCGGCTACTCCACCGGCCCCCACCTTCACTTCGAGGTGCGCCTCAACGGCACGCCGATCGACCCGATGACGCGGCTACTGGGCGCCACCGCCGGCACGGCGGCGAGCGTGGCCGCGGGCGCCCAGCCGCGCCGGCGGCCGACCCACCGCGGCTGCGACCGGGAGCGGCTCGAGGCCCTGGGCGGCGGAGCTAGGCCGCGTGCGATCGCCCGCTGCTGAGCCGGGCGCTCACTCCACCAACCGGACGGCGAGGCTCTTAACCGCGAGGTCCCCCGCCCCGCCGAGCAGCCCCAGGATCTTCGCCACGTAGGCGCGCGTCTCGGCGTAGGGCGGCACGCCGCCGTAGCGCTGCACGGCTCCCGGGCCGGCGTTGTAGGCGGCCAGCGCCAGCGACACCCTCCCACCGAACTGCTTCAACAGGTCGTGCATCAGGTGCGCCTGGGCATCGATCGCCCTATGAGCGTCGAAGGGGTCGGCCAGGCCGTAGGCGCGCGCGGTGCCGGGCATGAACTGGGCGATGCCCCGCGCTCCGGCCGGGCTCTGGGCGAACGGGTTGAAGCCCGACTCGGCGTAGAGCTGCGCGGCCAGCAGGTTCATCGGCACGTTCCAGCGCAGGGCCGCCCTCGCGATCGGGTCGTGGAAGCGCGGCGGCACGAAGCTCGGGAGGCGATGGTGGATCCGCCCGTGGTCGCCGCCCGGCGGCTCCCAGGAGCCGCGCTCGTACTGAGCGGGATGGGCACGGTCACGCGGATTCGCGCCATAGCCGTAGTGCCAGGGTTCCCAGGCATAGCGGTGGATGAACCCGAAGGGGCGGGCGTTGGCGGCCAGCCAGCCGTACGCGGCGGGTGGGCCGAGGTCGAGCTCGGTGCCGTAGCGGTGCAGCGAGGTGCCCGGCGGTGCGACCCACTTCGGGTTGGGGTTGGCGGCGAACAGGCGCGCCTGCTCGGCGTCGGAGCGGAAGGCCGAGGTGATCGAGAGGGCCAGCCCGTCGCGGCGCGCGGCGGCCGCCATGCGGTCGAACGCCAGTGCGACGTCGGGCCGCATCGGCTTGCCCATGCGGTAGGCGAGCGGACCGGAGTACCCGCCGCCGCTCGCGTACGCCGGCATGCCCGGGCCGCCTGCGCCCGGAGGGCTGAGCTCGGCGGTAGCGCGAGCGCGCACCACCACGCGACGGAGCGCCTTCCCGCGACGGCCAGCGGCCACGCGAACGTGAACGTCGCCCCGCACCCGCACCGACACCCGCGTCGGCGCGAACCCCGGAGGAAACGAGACATCGCGAGGGCGGACGCGCACGCGGTTCCTGCGCCCGGCGCGCACCGCGGCCGCGCGAGCGCGGGCCAGGTAGCCGGCTCGCGACAGGTGTCGCGGATTCGGCACGCCGTTCTCCAGGACCGCGGCCTCGAACAGGCGCGGGTAGTCGGCCTGCATCGACCGAGCCGCCGACACAGCGGCGAGGTCGGCACCGCGCTGGTGGCGGGCCTTGCCGCCCAACGCCTGCCCGAAGCCGGCCAACACCAGCGTCCCGAGCATGAGCGCGGCGGCGAGGCCCAGCACGAGCACGAGCGCCTGGCCGCCCTCACCGCAGGGGATCCGAAGGCGGCGGCTCACTCCCACCGCTCCAGCAGGTCGGCGAGGGCGACGACGGCCTCGCCCAACTCGCCCCGGGCCTCGCGGCCCGCCAGGGCCCACTGTGCTCCCAGGCGCGAGTGCGGAACCTCGATGTCCGCCCTTCCGTCCCACCCGGATCCCTCCGGCGGCCGGCTGGCCACCACGAGAGGTGCGGGACCGACCCGTGTGAGCGACGCCGCCATGGCGCTCGCGAGCGCCGGCTCCACCCGCGGGCCGCCCACCAGCACCACCCGGTGTGCCAGCGCGGCGACCGGGGCGGCCTCACCCGGGTCGGCGACGTCGAACACGAGCGGAGCCATGCTCAGCGCCACGCCGGCGAGGGCCACCCGGTTCGGGGCATCGATCAGGCACAAGCGCCCGCAGGCACGGGCGTTGCCGACGCCGGCCAGCGCCCGGGCCAGGCGCCCCGCCGCCGGTGTGCCGAGCGGCAGGACGCTGCCGGCCGCGGCGGTGACCGCGCACGCGCCATCCGCATCGCGCACGGCCAGCTCGGTGCCGAGCGCGCGAGCGACGGTCGTGGCGCCCGAACGAGGCCCCAGCCCCACCACGGCAACCGCCACCCGGTCCTGGAGCAGCGCGCGCCTCGCCTCGGCGGCGGCCTCGGCGGGCTCGACAAGCCACTCCGACGCCACGGCGAGCGCACTGGCCACACGCCCGCGGTGGCCGGCCGCGGGTTGGGCGCTCACAACCCCTCCACGGACGCCTCGCCGGTGACCTCGAACCTCCGGGACACGGCGGCGATCGGTGACAGCGGCCGCAGCCGCACGCGCACGGTGCCGCCCGAGACGGACACCCGCGCAGCCGCCCGCGACCAGCCGGGCAGCGACTCCCGCACGCCGTCGCGCGCGTCCACTCCGCTCGCGAGGGCGAGCGCTCCGGCCTCCGCGGCCGTTCCCGCCTGCACCGCGGAGTAGCCCACGGCGAGCAACTGGAAGGCGGCGAACGCCAGCGCGAGAAGCGCCGGGAGCGCTCCGAGCAGTTCCACGCTGGCCTGCCCGCGCTCGGCCTGGCGCCGCCCGCCCCTCACCGCTCTCCCCTGCCGAGCGAAGCCGTGGCGGACACCGCTGCCGGCGAGCGCCAGCGGGGCATCAGGAACGGGATGCCCACCCGCACGCGAACGCCGCCCTCCCTCAACCGCCTCACCGACAAACCGCGCTCCAGCGCGGCGGGTAAGGCGCTACGGGCGGCTTGCTCCGGGTCGCGCCCTACCGCGTCGGCCCGTGCAGCCGCGCGGGCTGCGTGGGCGGACATCCACACGGCGTGGCCCGCGAGTGCGGCCTGCCAGCAAAGCGCCCCTACGAGGAGTACCAGCGGGACGACTGCCACCAGCTCGACGCTGGCCTGGCCACGCTGGCCTCTCCACGCGTGCGCCCGAACGAACATGGGCCGAGCGTCCCTTGGGGCGCGTGATGACTCAACATGCGCGCGTTACAAGTGAGCAACAGAAGTGAGCCGATCCCGTATGTCGGGCCCGCTGCGCCGGCCGCGCTACCCGTACTCGCGGTACTGGGTCCACACCCAGTACACGCCGTACGAGCACAGGCCCAGCAACGCGAGCCACGCGAACACGCCCGCGCCGCCGGTGTCGAACAGCCGGCTGGTGGCACAGAAGGTGAGAAACGCGCCGCCCACGGCTCCGTAGAGCACCAGCCGCTGGCGGTCGCTCAGTGAGTCCAGCTCGAAGGAGAACTGGCGGTACAGCCGGTAGCCGAGCACTGCGATAGCGGTGAAGAAGGCGATCAAGAGCAGCGTGAGGATCACCTCGAGCGCGGGCCCGCCTCCCGGCAGCACCGTCAACGCGAGTGCCACCAGCGCGACGATGCCGAACTTGCCCGCGGTATTCACGTCCCCGAGGCTATCCGAGCGCCCTAGGAGATCACGTTGGCGGCCGTCAGGGCCAGCACCGCCGCGCCGAGCACCACGCGGTAGGCCACGAACACGTACGTCGTGTGATCAGCGAGGAAGCGCAGCAGCCCGGCGATCGCGGCGTAGCCGCTCAGGAACGCGAAGAAGGTGGCGATCAGAAGGGTGCCCAGCCCTTGATCGGCGTCGAGGGCGTCGCCGAGCTGGTACAGCCCGCTGAGGACCACCGCCGGCACCGACAGCAGGAACGACAGCCGCGCGGCCGCCTCGCGTTCGAAGCCCAGGAACAGCCCGACGGTGATCGTGGATCCCGAGCGGGAGACACCCGGGATCAGCGCCAGCGCCTGGCCGAACCCGATCGCGATCGCGTCGCGCAGGGTGGCACTCTGGACACCCCGCTCGCGCTTGCTCACCTTCTCGGCCGCCAGCAGCACCAGGCCCAGGAGGATCAGCATCGACCCGATCAGGTACAGGTCGCGCGTCTTGCTCTCGATCGTGTCCGAGAACGCCAGGCCGAGCACCGAGATCGGGATCGTGCCCGCGATCAGGTACCACCCCATGCGCGCGTCCTGCTTGGAGCGCAGCGACTTGTCGCGCAGGCTGCGCAGCCACGTCCACGCGATGTTCCACAGGTCGTGGCGGAAGTAGACGACCACCGCCAGCATCGTCCCGAACTGGATCACGGCCGTGAAGGCGGTGCCCGGGTCCTCCCACCCCAGGAAGGCGGGCACGATGCGCAGGTGTCCGGTGCTCGAGATCGGCAGGAACTCGGTGAGCCCCTGGACGATCCCGAGCACTATCGCCTCGAGGATCGACATGGCCGCGGCAGGCTAGCCGTCGGCGTGCCCCGACTAGTGCTCGGCTTCGCGGAACCGCTTGCGTGAGGCCTCGATCTCCTTGATCGCCTCCTCACGCGAGTACCAGCCGTCCACCTTCACGGCCTTCTGCTCCAGGTCCTTGTAGATCGAGAAGAAATGAGCGATCTCGTCGCGCAGCCGCTCGGGCAGGTCCTCGAGCGTCTCCATCGTGTTCCAGCCCGGGTCCGACAGCGGCACGCACAGCACCTTGTCGTCGATGCCCTTGTCATCCTCCATCCGGAACAGGGCGATCGGCTTCACGTCGATCATGCAACCCGGGAAGGTGGCTTCCGAGACGCAGCACACCACGTCGAGCGGGTCCCCGTCCTGGCCCAGCGTGTCGGGGATGAAGCCGTAGTCGGTCGGATAGACGACCGAGGAGAACAGGAAACGGTCGAGCACCAGCGCCTCTCGCTCGTGGTCCCACTCGTACTTGTTACGGCTCCCCTTCGGGATCTCGATGATGCAGGTGAAGAGGCCCTCCTCCACGATGCCGGTGAGCCTAGCCGGTAGGATTCGCCGCCGATGAAGCGCCTGACCGCCACCCTCACGATGGCCTGCTTCGCCGCCCTGGCGCTCGCCGCGCCGGCGCTCGCGGCCGGCGGCCACGACAACGGCGAGGGCCTGCTCGGCGAGACCAACGACCGCATCGTCACCTTCTTCTCGCTCGGCGTGGTGCTGTTCTTCTTCACGGTCGTGTGCCTCGGGTCGTTCATCCAGAACCGGCTCGAGAAGCGCAAGGAGGCGCGCAAGGCCTCTGACCTGCGCCAACGCATCGGCTGGTAGAACCGCCGCTTCTCAACCTGTTCACACGACTGCGGGCGCCCTGGTTCACCATCCCCGGTGCAGATCCCTCCTCGCACTGCGGCCCCGGCTCTCCCCGGGGCCGCAGTCTTTTTCAGGGGGCTCGGCGAGCGGGGGGTTATCCGCACCCAGATCAGCCCCACGCCCGATAGCTTCATGGAGGTGTCATCCGAGTACGCAGTTGAGGCCGAAGGGCTCGTGAAAGCCGTCTCGGCCCCTGTGGCCGGCCTCGACGTGGTGGCCGACGCCACCGCCCTGAGGTCGCAGATCGGCCTGGCGGGCAGGTACGCCGCCGTGGACGAGAACCTCACCGGCGCCGAGAACCGCTGACTTGGCCGCGCAGGCCGTCACCTACGAACGGGTCGGCGCCGCGGCGGTCGTCACGATCGACCGCCAGGAGCGCCGCAATGCCGTCGACGGCCCAACCGCCGATCTGCTCACAGAGGCCTACCGCAGCTTCGAGGCCGACGACGAGGCGCGCGTGCTGGTGCTCACAGGCGCCGGCGGCGTTTCGTTCTGCGCCGGTGCCGACCTCAAGGCGATCGAGACCTTCGCGCCGCGGCTGGAGCTGCCCGACGGCCCGCTTGGCTTCACGCGCCTCACCCCCACCAAGCCGACGATCGCGGCCATCGGCGGCTGGTGCCTTGCCGGTGGGCTGGAGCTGGCGCTGTGGTGTGACCTGCGGATCGCAGCCGAGGGCTCGCGGCTGGGCTTCACCGAACGGCGCTTCGGCGTGCCGTTGATCGACGGCGGCACACAACGCCTACCGCGCATCGTGGGTCTCGGCCGGGCGCTCGACATGATCCTCACCGGGCGGATCGTTGAGGCCGAGGAGGCCAAGGCGATGGGGCTGCTCACCGAGGTCGTCGCCGACGGAACACATCTCGAAAGGGCCCTGGAGATCGCTGAGGCGCTCGCCAGGTTCCCGCAGGACACCATGCTCGCCGACCGCCGCGCCGCGATCGAGGGCATCGGCCTGCCCTTCTCCGAGGGCATGGCCCTGGAGGCGCGCAGCGGGCCGCTCACGTTCGGCACCGCCGCGCAGGGCGCGGCGCGCTTCGCCGGAGGCGAGGGCCGCGGCGGCCGGGGCGCGGGCGCCTAGGAAGAGATCGCCTCAGCGCACGACGCGCAGCTTGCCGCGCATCTGCGTGTGGATCGTGCAGCGGTACTCCACGTCGCCGGGCTCGTCGAAACGGTGGCTGAAGCTCCCGCCCGGTTCCACCTCGCCCGAGTCGAGTTTCGGGTTCAGCTCGGTTCCCTCGGTCACCGTATGGGCCACACGGTCGCGGTTCACCCAGGTGACCTCCGCTCCTGTTCGCAGCGGGACGCGTCCCGGCTCGAACGCGATCTCTCGCATCGGGATCCGCGCGCTGTCGCGAGGCTGCCCGGGGAAGTCCTCCTCCAGCCCGGGCACCGACGCGAAACCGTTCTTCTTCTCCCCGCAGCCCGCCGCGCCGACGGCCAAAACCGACACCAGGGCGATTGCGGCGAGTCTCCTCATTGGCTGATGTAGGGCTTGGCGAGCGCGCGGACCTGGCTCATGGACAGCGCCTTGTCGAAGGCCCCGGGCGTTATGTCCTCACCGCGCTCGAAGCGGATCAGCGCCGCGTGCCTCGCCTCCACCTGCACGATCTGACCGGCGGCGTCGAGCACGTCGTCCTGCTCCACCATCGGCGCCGCACCGTTGTAGGCGCTCACCCCTGTGTCCTCCAGCGTCTGGGCGAGGCCGAGGAAGGCCTGCTCGGAGCGCACAGCGTCCCCGAACTCGAACTGTGGTGGCTCGCCGGGCTGTGAGCCCAGCTGCACGGCGAGCTGGTTCAGCGTCTCCACGTGCAGGGACTCGTTGTCGTAGATCTCCCGCGCCAGCCGACGCACTGGCGGCGAGAGGTCGGGCACCTCGCGCAGCGCGCGGCGGTAGTACTCGGCCTCGAGCTGCTCCAGCAGGAGGGCGAACTGCACGATCTCCACGTCAATCCGGCCGGACTGGCCGAGGGCCTGCGAGACGAAGGGCCCCACGGCCGCCACTCCGCTGACCGAGGCCACGCCCAGCGCACCGCGCAGCATCAGCTCCCGGCGGGTGGTTCCCGGCACGCGGATGTCGAGGTTCATACGAGGTACCTCTCGATCCGGCCCATCACCTCGGCGCGCTCGAGCGCCACCGCGAAGGCGCCGTCCGGGAGCGGCGGCTCGCCGGCCAGCCGATTCAGGATCGCGGCGTGGCGCGCCTCCACGGTGTGGATGGACAGCGCGGAGGCAAGGATCTCCGGACTCTCGATCTGGCCGGCCTCCGCCAGGTAGGCCCCGGCGCCGGTGTTCTCCAACTGCGCCGCAACGCGGATGACCTCGTCACGCCCGCCGTCGATGACCTCCGAGAAGTCGGTCTTCGGAGCCTTGGCCACATCCTTGGAGCCTCCCGCCAGCTGTTTGGCGGCGGTGCGCAGGGCCACCACGTGCTCGCTCTCGTTCCTGCGGATCAGCTCTGCCAGGGCCGCCTCACGTCCCGACAGCACGCCCGCCCGGACCACCTGCTCGTAGAAGTCCTCCTCGAGATACTCGAGCGTCAGGGCGTAGTTCACGATGTCGAGGTCCGCGCGCGGCGGCCCCTCGGCCGGATCGTTGGAGTCGTCCCCGCAACCTGCCGCGAGCACGGCTGCTCCCACCGCGGCCGAGGAGACAAGGCCCCGGCGGGTGAGCTCGTTCACGGCGTCGCTCGCTCGGTCCCGTCGCGCCCCTGGGGCGCGGGCACCACCGGCGCGCGCCCGCGGCGCAGCCGGGCGTACTTCTGGTTCTGGTACAGCGACCGTGGCGCCTCGAAGCAGGGCGGCTCGGCACCCGCGTTGGTGAAGGCGAGCGGGCCGGGCGCCGCAGTGTCCTTGGGATCGCGCTGCTCGCCATTGGGACAGTCGATGCTCTCGATCACGCCAAGCGGAATCGAACGCTGGTAGGCGTTGGGCTGGACGTAGGCGTTTCCGCGGTCGGTGGAGGGCCGGCTGGTATTGCGCGAGAACGACTGGCCGTCGATCAGCGCGATCTGCGGCAGCCAGTGCTCGGCACCACGGGGTGCCTGGTAGCCGCCGGTGCCGTTGCCCGCGAGTGCAGCGCCGCCCACCGTTATGAACTGGGCCACCTGCTGGCGGCTGAAGCTCAGGTAGGCGAGGATCGGGTTGAGCTCGGGCAGGAAGTTGTGCAGCGCGGTGAATACCGGCTGGGAGCCTCGCAGGAAGCGCTCGCCCTGGGGCAGGCCGCGGTTGCCCGCGACGATCAGGGGGTCGAGGTCGCGGTAGAGCTGCTGGAGATCGGGTGCGAGGTCGCCGAGGTCGCGCACCGTCGGGCCGAGGTCGTCGGCGGGTCCCTTGAGGTCGTTCACGAGCGGGCGGGTATCGCGGGCGAAGGTCTCCAGGCGGCCAAGCGTGGAGCGCGTCTCGCGCAGGAAGGTGGGGAACACCTGGAAGGTGTCGGCGAGCGCGTCGTCGCGCGAGGCCAGGGCGTCGAAGGTCTCGTTGCCGTTCTGGATCAGGCCCTGCAGCTGGCCCTCCTCGGCGGCCAGGGCGTTGAACACGCGGCCCGTGTCCCGGACCACCCCCCGCACCGCACCCTTCTGGTCGTCGAGGATCGTGAGCAGGCGGGCGCCGTCGGTGGCGAACGGCGCGAGGTTGCCGATCGCGTCGTTGAGATCCTCGGCGTAGTCGCCGGCCACGGCCACCGAACCCTCCTTGACCCAGCCGCGGAAGTCCTTGCGCGTGGACTCATCGAAGATGCGGTAGATCTCGTCGAGCTCCACCGTGAGCTTCACGTTGGAACGCGGCAGGCGTTCGCCGTCTCCCAGCATCCCCGCCTCGGGGTCGCCCGGCGTGAGCTCCACGTAGGTCTCGCCCAGCAGCGTCTTCTGGCGCAGGATCGCCTTGGTGTCGCGCGGGATCGGCGCGTAGGCCTCGGTCAGCTCGATCTCCACCACCGAGCGGCCGCCATCCTTGGCCAGCTCGCGTGTCTTGACCTTGCCCACGTTCACGCCGGCCAGGCGCACGTCTGCCTCCTCGACCAGCGTCGAGGCCTCGGGGAAGGCGGCCGTGAAGCGATAGGCCTCGGGGCGCAGCGGGATGGTGCCGCCGAATGACAGCCAGAGGAACAGCAGGATCCCCACGCAGGAGAGCGTGAAGCCCACCATCGCGGCGATGCGGCCGACGCTGGGCGTTTCCTTGACCACTAGAACTCACACGTCCCGAAGCCGGAGGACGCGATGGTGTTGAGGATCTCAGGCGCCTGGGCGATCTGCGCGGGATCATTCTCGACCAGCTGCTCGATCGCTCCCGTCAGCTGCGAGGCCGCCGATGGCACGCTCGCGCCACACAGGGTGAGGCGGCGGAAGGGCCCGTTGGCGTCGGAGGTGTTGAACAGCGAGACGCCGTTCTGCGCGGTCCACGCCAGCCAGTAGAGGTAGCCCTCTTCGCGGTCGCGGTCGCGCTGTATGTCCCCGGATAGTCCCTCTGCCCCGCCGGGGTTGTAGGCACCGATGTTGAAGAACCGATTGAGTTCTGAGAGCGAGCTGGTGAGGTCGGGCAGGGCACGCGACGTATCGCGCGACGCAGCGCCGAGGTTGGCGATGTACGGCTTCGCGCGACGGGTGAACGGGCGGATCTGGTCACGCACGATCGGCGCCGCCTCGGTCACGAACGGGCGCACGGCCGCGTTGGTCTCATCCAGGCGCCTGAAGGGCGGGCGCAGCGCGTTGAGCGCCGGCCCGAGACGGTCGCCCAGCGTGTCCACCTTGGCGAGCGTGGACGCGCTCTGGCGCAGCGCCCCCGGCAGCTTGTTCACGGTGGCCGAGACGTTGGACTCCTCCGCGGCCAGCGCCGAGAACACCTGGTTGGATCCACGCACGAGGCGTACCAGCTCCTTGTCCTTGCCATCCAGCTCCTGCACGATCTCGCCGTAGTCGCGGATCAGGGTCTTGAGGCTGGCGCGCCGGTCCGCCACCGCTCCGTTGAGGCGCGCGAGGTCGCGGTGCAGCGGCTCCAGCCGCAGCAGCGTCTTGCGCAGATCCTCGCCATGGCCCTCCAGCCCCTGGCCGCCCGAGCTGACGAGGATCTTGAGGTAGCTGCGGGTATCTGTGTCCAGCGACGCGAAGATCTCGTCCGGGTCGATGTCCGGGGAGGTGTTGGCCACCGGGAGGCGGCCACCGTCGGGCACGGGGCGGCCCTCACCGGGGTCCACCTCGAGCAGCATGTCCTTCAGGGCCGTCTTGGGTCGCAGGAGCACGGTGGCGTCCTGGCGGATCAGGCCGTTGTACTCCGGCGAGATCTCCATGTCCACGACGGCGATGCCGTCCTCCACGTTGACCTTCCCGATGGCGCCGATCTCCACGCCCGCCACCCGAACGGTCTGGCCCTGGCCGGGGGTCACCGCCTGCGCGTCCTCGAGCTCGACCTTGATCACCTGCGGCTTGTCCTCCACGAACGGGAACCGCAGCCGCTGCTGGGAGAGGATGTAGCCGCCGATTCCCACCGCGAGAATGACCAGCGCGAGCAGCGCGACCGCATCCCGCCAGTACTTGCCAATCGCGCGCCTCACCGCTTCTCCGCCTTCCGCGCACGCGCCACGAGGCGCTCGTATTCGTCGCTGCGCAGGTAGCGCTGCATGATCGTCTTCAGTTGAGCCTGTTTACGGGGAAGGGGCAGGTCGACGCCCGGAACCCCGGGGGCGCCCGGAACGGGGCTGCCGGCGGAGGTCGTGAACTCCGCGGTCGCTCCCTGCGGGGCATTGAGGTTGGGCACGTCCTGCGTCTCGCACGGCACATCGGGGCGATGGGGCGGCGGAACGGTGGGGTCGGTCGGCGGAACGGGCTGCACCTGACCCGCGGCGAGCTCCTGCGGCGGCACGGCCTGCACGCGGAAGTACGGCGAGTTGGCGTCGCTGGTGCGGCTGTCGCCGGACAGTCCCACGAAGCTGCGCTGGATCTGCTCGCGCACCAGGGAGCCGCTGTTGCCGGACTCGCCCGACGGGATCGCTGTTCGCGAGTACGGCACGAGCACCTCGTTCGTGCACGAGGCCAACGCGCGCTGCTGACCCAGGAAGGGGATCAGCCTGCGATTGAGGCGCACCACGTTGGGGATCTGGCGGCGCAGCTCCGCGGCCGTGCCCTGGAGCTCGTCAGGGCCCACCAGGGCGCGCGCCTGGCGCAGGAAAGGCAG
>Ga0209587_1000523_pt1 | contig 18744 bp, 15 predicted proteins | sample NGEPerD_2_FD_184512 | JGI IMG/M metagenome (GOLD analysis project Ga0209587, IMG submission 184512) | Arctic peat soil microbial communities from the Barrow Environmental Observatory site, Barrow, Alaska, USA - NGEE PermafrostL1-D... | ecosystem: Environmental > Terrestrial > Soil > Wetlands >... | reverse complement strand
GGCTGATCGAACCGCTTCCCGTCTCGTACTCGCGGTGGGCGACGGCGTTCGCGAGCGCTTCTCGCAGCACGACCACCGGGAACGCCGGCGTGTCCTTACGTTGGAGGTCGTCGGGATCGATAGTCGTCGTGATCGGCAGATGGGTCCGAAAGAAGTCCTCGCCGCGACGGATCAGCGCGATCGCCGGCAGGTGCTCCTGCGAGTTCTCGACGGGGTTGTCCTTCGTCGTGCCGTCGAACACGTTCAGCTTGACGAGGCATTGCGTGTAGTACGGCAGCAGCTGGCTGGGTCGCGCGAACAGCACCGTGGCGGCGTGAGTCAGATCGTCGGTCCGCATCAGTCCGAACTGGCGAAGGATGACGATCGGGTCGCGGGACAGCGGGTCGCTCACCCGACCACGAGCCACGGCTTCGTCGATTGACGCGACGATCTCGTCCGCGTCGAGATCGGCCAATGTGAGCGGCGACGCCGTGGTCTCCCAGCGTTCGGCCGCGTGATGTCGTTCGAGGAAGAGACGTTGATACTCCTCGGTGGTCATCTCGGTCGTCGTGCGACCGATGCGCCTGTAGGACTTGCCCCGGTAGCTGTAAGGACGGGCCCGACCCTCGATCACGCTCACGATGATCACGTGGCGACCGGGTTGCACCTCGACCACTTCGATGTCCGGCTGCAGCTCGGGCTGAAAGTGCGCCTTGATCGCTCCGGCGAGGTCTTCCAGCGTGCGCGCGCCGATCTGCACCCCGGCAATCGTTCCGTCGTCCCGCACGCCGAACAGCACCCGCCCGCCCCGAAGGTTGGCCATGGCGGACAACGTCTTCAGGCCAGCGTCGCGAGAGGAGGGGCTCTCCTTGAACTCCTGGGTGTCGGACTCACCCTCAGCGGTCCACGCGAGCACGTCGTCAGCTGCGGCCATCTGCCCGTCCAACGTCCATGCGCTCACGGTACTCATGGCCTGAGACAGTCCCGAAGGGCTCGCCAACTGCAGATTTCGGCCGTTCCCGGCTGGACCCGACGGACCTGCGCTGTTTGCATCTCGCACGTATCGACGGCCCGGCGAGGACAGTGAAGCGTCCGACCCTCCGGTCGTTGCACCGGCCGTCCGGGTCAGTTGCTTGCGTGCCGGGATTCGGACTGGATCCGTTGGCGGGGCCCCGGGAGCTCCCACTGGGTCCTTGTTGCTTCCGGAGGGCGACCGATCCTTGGGCTTTGCAGTGTGGAGCGGGGGTGAGGTTCTGTGTGGAGGCCGTGCTCGGTACGGTCGTGACCGACCTCTTGACCAGCGGCGATGAAGATGGGAAACACCCCTCTGACCGGTGTGACCGCCGTCGCCCACTCTTCGTAGCGGGTTCGTCACATCGACTCCCGTGGGAGACTCCCGTCGGCTCGAGACATTCCAGGGTGGCGATCTGGTCCAGGGGCGCTCGATGTCATACGAGCTATCCTTTCGGTATGACGATGCTGAGCTTCCGGGTTGGCGACGACGAAGCCGCTGCGGCTCGGATGTGGTCCGAGCGGCTGGGCGTGGACCGTTCCGAGCTGCTGCGCGAGGCATTGCGCCACCACCTGGCCCGCCTTGCGAGCGAGAACGACGCGCAAAGCTGGGCCGACCAGCCGCTCGACAACGGTGAGCAGTCACTCGCGACCATCGCAGACTGGGGCCCGGCGGAAGATTGGTCGGACTGGGCCGATGCAGCGCGGTGACATCTGGTTCGCCGCGACACCCGGCGGTGACCGGCCCGTCCTCGTCATCACGCGAGACCCGGTCGCGGACCGAATCGGGTCGGTCGTCGTGGCGGCGCTCACCCGCACCGTACGCGGGCTCGTGTCCGAGGTCGAGCTCACGTCCAAGCACGACGGCGTCCCGTCTGACTGTGTCGTCAACCTCGACAACCTCCACACGCTGGGCCGCCACACCCTGCGGCGGCAGGTGACGACGCTCTCCCCACCGCGGATGGCGCAAGTGTGTCGGGCCCTCACCGCTGCGACCGGCTGCTGAGCAAGACCGAGAACCCCAACCGACCACCTCCCGCTGTCAGTTCGGACGCCCGATGGCTACCGTTGCCGGGTGCGACGTCGAGAGTTCCTGCGCGCCGCCGGGCTCGTTGCGGCCGGCACCACCGTGGCCCCCGGGATCATGGAACAAGCCGCCGGCGCGGCGCGGGTCGTGGGCACGGTCAAGGACCCCTACGGGCCGCTGGGCGCGCCCGATGCCAACGGCATCAGGCTCCCCGACGGTTTCACGAGCCGCGTCGTCGCCATCACCGACCAACCCGTGGCCGGGACCGGCTACGTCTGGCATCAGGCGCCCGACGGCGGCGCGTGCTTCACGGTGCCGGGCGGCCACGGTGCCTTCGTGTACGTCTCGAACAGCGAGACCACCCCGGCGCTCGGTGGGGGCGCCGGCGCGATCCGATTCGAACGCGACGGCGAGATCGCCGACGCCTACCGGATCCTGTCCGGCACCACCCGGAACTGCGCCGGCGGTCCGACACCGTGGAAGACCTGGCTGTCCGCGGAGGAGTACGACGACGGCCAGGTGTGGGAGTGCGACCCGTTCGAAGCCTCCCAAGGTGTGGTTCGCCCCGCGCTCGGCACCTTCAAACACGAGGCGGTCACGGTCGATCCGCGCGGTCGCGCGCTCTATCTGACCGAGGATTCGTCCGACGGTCGCCTCTACCGGTTCACCCCCGACGAGTACCCGAGCCTGGAATCCGGTCGGCTGCAGGTCGCCCGGGTCACCGACGACGGCGCCTTCGTGCGCGAAGCGACCGCCGTCACCCGAGGCCGGATCCGCTGGATCACGGTGAGTGACGGGCCCGTCGGCGCGACGCGCCCCCGTCCCGACGACTCGACCGCGTTCGACGGTGGCGAGGGGATCTGGCGATCGCACCGCTCGGTCTTCTTCACCACCAAGGGCGACGACCGCGTGTGGATGCTCGACCTGCGGAACCGGAAGCTCTCGGTGATCTACGACGACGATCTCGTCACCGACGGCCCGCTGCGCGGGGTCGACAACGTCACGGTGAGCCGCGCCGACGAGATCCTCGTCGCCGAGGACGGTGATCCCGAGCCGGACTCGGCCATGCAGATCAACGTCATCAATCGCGCGCGGGGCACGGTCGGGCCGCTGCTGCAGATCGTCGACCAGCCGGGCTCGGAGATCACCGGGCCCGCGTTCAGCCCGGCCGGTGATCGCCTCTTCTTCAGCTCTCAGCGAGCCAACGGCGGAAGCGGCAACGGCATCACCTACGAAGTGCGAGGGCGCTTCCGAGGCCGCCGCAGCTGATCGGCCGACGGCAACAGGTCGGAGCACGACACGACACGATCCCGCGCCGGGCTCGGCGTGCCGGGCCCCCGTACGAGCCGTCGTCGGCCGGGCTGTCCGGCCGTGTCGGCTTGGACGGGGGCCCGGTAGAGTGCACGCGTGACACCTGACACTCACGTCAGCCCGGGTTCGACGCGCGGTCCGGCTCACATCGCCGCGGTCGGTGTCGCGTTCCCGGCCTTCCGTCTCCCGGCCGCCACGGTGGCCAAGGGCTGGGGCCGGGGCGGCGGACGCGGGACGGCCGCAGTCTGCGGCCCCGACGAGGACGTGCTCACCTTGTCCGCCGAGGCGGCACGGCGGGCCCTCGGACACGCCGGCGTGGACCCCGCCACGATCGACGGCCTGTGGTGGGGCACGACACGCCCACCGTTCGCCGAGGGTCCGAGCCACGCGGTGCTCGCCGCCGCGCTCGGCCTGTCCGACCGCTCGGCCGGTGCGCTGGTGGCGGGCTCGACCCACGCGGGAATGGAGGCCCTGCTCGCCGCGGCCGACGCCATCGTCGCCGGTTCGGCTCGCACCGCGCTCGTCGTCGCGGCCGATGTGCTCCGACCGGGACCCGGCACGGGCTACGAGGCGCGCGCCGGCGCCGGTGCCGCCGCGGTCGTGCTCACCGCCGACACCGGCCCCGCGGCACTCGGCTCGCGCGTCACTCGCACGCGACCGCTCCTCGACCGCTACCGCGGTGACGGTGAAGCCACGACACGCGACGTCTACGACGCCCGGCTGTTCCGCGAGGAGATCTTCCTGCCCGCGATCCGACAGGTCGGCGAACACCTCGCCGCGCTCACGCCCCGCGCCTGGTCGCTCCCCGATCCAGACGGCCGCCTGGGTGCGACGACCGCCAAGGAGCTCGGCGTCACCGACGCCCTCGCCTCGCGACCGGTGTTCGCGGAGGTGGGCGACTGTGGCGCCGCCGCCGCGCTGCTCGGGGGAATCGCCGGACTCGATGCAACCGGCGTCGTCGCCGTGGTCGGGTTCGGAGGCGGGCGCACCACCGGGGTGACGATCAACGCGTCCGGACCGGTGCCCGGCGCCGCCGAGCTCACCGCCCGGCTCGCGGCGGGTACCGAGATCGACTACACCACCGCGCTGCGAGCCCGCGGTGATCTGGTTGCCGCCGGCGAGACCGTCCCCATGGGTGTTCCACCCGGCAGCGCGATGTTCGTGCGCGGCGCCGACGAGATGCTCGGACTCCTCGCGGCACGCTGCACCGACTGCGGCACGCTCAACACCCCGCCGTCCATCCACCCGGCGTGCCTGTCGTGCGGCGGCACGAAGCTCGACCCGGTCGAGCTTGCCCGCACCGGCGTGGTGCACACCTTCGTGATCAACCAGACCATGCCCGCGCCGTTCGTCGCGCCGCTGCCGATCGCGGTCATCGACCTCGATGACGGCGCGCGCATCATGCTGCAAGCCATCGGCGACGGCCACGACCTCGCCATCGGCACGCCCGTCGAGCTCGTGCTTCGCCGCTACGCCCACGAGCGCGGCGTACCCGTCTACGGCCTCAAAGCCCGCGCGCTCGACCCTGTCCCAGAGGAGTAGTCATGGCCTGGAACCGCGTGGCGGTCGTCGGAGCCGCGCTCATCAAGTTCGGCGAGCTGTTCGACCAGAGCTACGAGCGCATGGCACACGGGGCGTTTCGTGCCGCGTGCGACTCGGTCGACGCCGGCTTCGATCCCACCCAGGTGGAAGCCGCGTTCGTCGCGACACAACGAGGAACGTTGTGGGGACAGGAAGGCATCGCCGGCAACACCGTGCCGAGCGCGATCGGTCTCGCGGGCATTCCCTGCACCCGCATCGAGAACGCATGCCCGTCCGGCTCCGACGCATTTCGCGTCGGAGCGATGGCCGTGGCGAGCGGCGTGCACGACGTCGTCCTGGTGATCGGCGTCGAGAAGATGCGCGACAAGTCCGCCGAGGAAGGACTGCTCGCTCGGGCCGCGGCCGGCCATCCGATTCTCACCCGCGGGGAGACCGCCCCCGTGCTGTTCGCGCCGTTCGCGACCCGGCACATGCACGAGTTCGGCACCACCCGCGAGATGCTCGCGTCGGTCGCAGTCAAGAACCACTTCAATGGCGCGCGCGACCCCTACGCCCACTTCCGCAACGAGATCACCGTCGAAGACGTGATCGCCTCGCCGTCGGTGTGCACACCCCTGCACCTCCTCGACTGCTGCCCACAGACCGACGGTGCCTCGGCGGTGCTGCTCGTCAGCGCAGAGCGGGCCGCCGAGTTCACCGACCGCCCCGTGTACGTGGCCGGATTCGGGATCGCGACCGACCATCCCTACCTGCACGAGAAGTCGACGTTCACCTCATTGACCGCGACGGTTCACGCCGCGGAACGCGCCTACGCGATGGCCGGGATCGGCCCGTCCGACATCGATTCCGCCGAGGTACACGACTGCTTCACCATCACCGAGATCCTCGACATCGAGGACCTCGGCTTCGTCGAGAAGGGCAAGGGCGGGATCGCGTCGCTCGAAGGCGAGACGTCGCTCACCGGCCGCATCCCGGTCAACACCTCCGGCGGCCTGTTGGCCAAGGGCCATCCGATCGGAGCGACCGGTGTCGCCCAGATCACTGAGTGCTGGTGGCAGCTTCGTGGCCAGGCCGAGGAGCGACAGGTCGAGACCCGCAACGGCTACGCACTCCAGCACAACGTCGGTGGCCGCGGCTCGGGGGTCTCGGTGGTGAACATCCTGACCACGAATCGCTAGGGTCGCAGCATGACCGTGCGCGTGACGATCGGCGACGACCACGTCTGCCGGATCGTGCTGGACCGCCCCGAAGCGAAACACGCCCTCACGATCGAGATGCGCGACACGCTCGTCTCCGCGGTGCGCGACGCCCGAGCGGACGATGACGTACGGGCCGTGCTCATCACCGGTACCGGTGACGCGTTCTGTGCGGGCATGGACCTGGGCGCTTCGACGGTGGCGCGCGCCGGCGGTGGCGACTTCCAGACGCGCACGACGGCCGAGGCGCTCCGGGTCGGCGTCCAGGCGCTCATCCGCGAGCTCTGGGAGCTCGACAAGCCGACCGTCGCCGCGGTGAACGGTGTCGCCGTCGGGCCGGGCGCGCATCTCGCTTTGGCGTGTGACTTCGTGCTCGTCCACGAACGCAGCCGGTTCCTCTGGTCGTTCCCGAGATGGGGACTGGTGGTCGATGCCGGCGGCGCGTACCTCCTGCCCCGACTGGTGGGACTCCCCCGCGCCAAAGCCATGGTGATGCTGGGCGAAGGGGTCACCGGCGAGGACGCAGTCACCGACGGTCTCGCGTACCGGTGCGTGCCCGAAGCAGAGCTCGCCGAGACCGCCGATGCTCTCGCCGTGCGCCTCGCGAGCGGTCCGACCCGATCGCTCGGCCTCTCCAAGCGGCTGCTCAATGCGAGCTTCGAGACCGACCTTGCGCACTCCCTCGACCTCGAAGGCGCGTACCAATCTCTCGCGACGACATCGAGCGACCTCACCGAGGGGATGGCCGCGTTCAAGGAACGGCGCGAGGCCCGTTTCACCGGTCGCTGAACCACTGGACATGGCGGCCGCGCATGCGACAGCGGCGCCGCGGCGCGCGTATGGTCTGACGCTCACGTCAGGTAGGGGAGTCCATGGGTCTGTTCGACGACAAGGTGGCGATCGTCACGGGCGCGGGCCGCGGCATCGGCCGCGCCGAGGCGCGCCTGCTGGCTTCGGAGGGCGCGGCGGTCGTGGTGAACGACCTCGGCGGTGAGGCGACCGGCGAGGGTGCCGACCACCGGCCCGCGCAACAAGTCGCCGACGAGATCGTCGCCACCGGTGGCAGGGCCGCAGCCAACTTCGACGACATCACCGATTGGGACGGTGGCCAACGACTCGTCGGACAGGCGATCGACGAGTTCGGCGGACTCGACGTGCTCGTCAACAACGCGGGGATCCTGCGCGACAGGATGAGCTTCAACATGGACGAAGCCGAGTGGGACGCGGTCGTCTCCGTGCACATGAAGGGCCATTTCGTCACCAGTCGCTTCGCGTCGGCGTACTGGCGCCAGCGCAGCAAGGAGACCGGCGAACCCGTCGGCGCGGCGATCGTCAACACCGCATCGGAATCCGGCCTCTACGGCAACGCGGGTCAGGTCAACTACGCGGCCGCGAAGGCCGGAATCGCGTCGATGACCATCGTGATGGCACGAGAGCTCGAACGGATCGGTGTGCGCGTCAACGCCATCGCGCCGGTGGCTCGGACTCGGCTCACCGAGGCGATCGCCGGCGACCACATGGCGGCCAAGGAGGGCGAGTTCGACAAGTTCGCCCCTGAGAACGTCGCCGCAGCCGCGTGTTGGCTCGCGTCGGATCTCGCGGCGGGCGTCTCGGGCCAGGTGGTGAAGGTCCAAGGCGGTGTGGTGCAGATACTCCAGGGTTGGCGCCCGCTCACCGAGGGCACCTCCGGGGACACCTGGACGATCGCGTCCATCGACGCCAGCAGGGACCGGCTCTTCTCGAAGTCGGACCCGGGCGTTCCTCCATTCCTCTTCACGGCCGACTGAGGACACGACCGACGTGCGCCTCGCGTTCAGCCAAGAAGATGAGGCGTTTCGCGCGCAGCTCGTGGCCTTCCTCGAGGAGCACGCGCCGGCCGAGACGGCCGGCCGGCGTGACTTCGCGAGCGAGGAACGCGCCGACGCCGAGGTGATCCCCCGCTGGTCACGCGAATGGCAGGCCACGCTGTTCGACCACGGCTGGATGATCCCCGGGTATCCCCCCGAGCTCGGCGGGCGCAACTGCACGCCCCTCCAGACACTCGTCTACCTGGAAGAGATGGCGATCCGGGGGATTCCTCGCTCGTTGCACTTCCCGGGCTACGCGATCGTGGCGCCGACCTTCCTCGAGTTCGGCAACGAGCAGCAGCGGGCGCTCGCGCCGGCCGCGATCCGTGGCGACACGGTGTGGTGCATCGGGATGAGTGAGCCGAATGCCGGCTCGGATCTCGCCGGGCTCCAAACACGCGCCGAGGTCCACGACGACCATTTCCTCGTCAACGGCCAGAAGGTCTGGACCAGCTATGCCAACGAAGCGGACCTGTGCTGCTGCTACGTCCGCACCGACCCCGACGCGCCCAAGCACCCAGGCATCAGCTTGCTCGTCGTCGCGATGGACACGCCCGGCATCGAAGTTCGCCCGCTGCGCCACATCACGGGCTCCGCGGGGTTCGCCGAGGTGTTCTTCACCGATGTGGTCGTTGCCCGCGAGAACCTCGTCGGCAGCCTCCACGACGGGTGGCGGCTGACCCAGGGTTCACTCGCCCACGAGCGCGCCGGGCTGTGGGTCGAGGCGGTGGCGCGCCTCGAACAGACCATCGATGGGCTCGTCGCGCTCGCCCGTCGGCGTGGCGTTGACGACGACCCGGTCCTCCGCCGCCGCATCGCGCAGGGCTACCAGCGAGCCGCGAGCCTCCGGGCGCTCGGCTACAAGGGCTTCACCAGCTTCGCGCAGGGTTCCTCGGCGCCCGAGCACTCGTACATGAAGCTCGCCACCTCCGAGCTCGGCAAGGCCCTATACGAGCTCGGCATGGAGATCCAGGGTCCGTATGGTCCCGTCACCGACCCCCGGCGCGGCGAGGAACACGGCCGGTGGGCCAACTCGTTCTTCGTGAGCTTCGCGGGCACGATCGCGGGCGGTTCGTCGGAGATCCAGCGCAACATCATCGCCCGGCGAGTGCTCGATCTCCCCCGGGGCTGACCGATGGACTTCGCGCTGTCGTCGGATCAGGAGCTGCTGCGCGACACCGCGCGCGCCCTCATGGCGCGCGAGTGTCCGACGTCGCTCGTGCGCGACCACATGAACGAGCCTCAGGCCGCGGCGCCACTCTGGGAGCACTTGGCCAACTTCGCCGCGCTCGGCACCGGCCCCACCACTGATCTGTGCCTCTTCGCGGAAGAGGCCGGGTTCGTCGCGGCGCCGGGACCCTTCTTCGCCACGACGGCGCTGTTCGCGCCCCTGCTCGACGCCGTCGGTTCGAATCGTCTCGACGCGACGCTGGCGGGCGAGCTCACCGGCACGGTCGCGCTCGCGGGCGACGACGGGATCTGGCAGGTGAACGCCGACCCGGTGAAGACCTTCGTGCTCGAAGCCGATGTCGTCGACCTCGTCGCGATCGTCGGTGCGGGGCCGTCGGTGACGCTCGTCGAGCAGCCCGCGGCCCGTCGCGTCGTCACCATGGACTCGTCCCGGCGCGTCTTCGAGGTCGACGTGGCTGCGGTGGCCGACGGCGATCTGTTCGCGCTCGACCCGGTGGCAATCGTCGAGCTCATCGACCGTGCGACCGTCGTGCTCGCCGCCGAGATGGTGGGTACGACCCAGCGCCTGTTCGAGATGGCGCTCGAGTACGCCAAGCAGCGCTACCAGTTCGGGGTGCCGATCGGCTCGTTCTCGGCGATTCAGCACAAGCTGGTCGACATGTCACTCGACCTGGAACGGGCGCGCGCCGCGGTCTATTACGCCGCGATGGCCATCGACGCGGGCGACGACGACCGTCACCGAGCCGGCCACGTCGCCAAGGCCGCCGTCGGAGAAGCGGCCAAGCGCGCCGCGAAGGACGGCATCCAGATCCACGGCGGCATCGGCTTCACGTGGGAGCACGATCTCCACCTGTTCATGCGCCGCGCCTACGCGTCGGAGGCTCTGCTCGGCGCGACCGGCTGGCACCACGACCGTCTCGCCGAGCTGCTGTTCTGAGCACTGGTCCGGGCCTTCGGCTCGGAGGCGGGTGATACGTGGGCCGAGCGCGGTGTCGGGCTGGTTCGACGCCGACGCCGACGCTGGGCGGATCAGGCCTGGTGGCGGTAGGCTCTGACACGCGCGTCAGGTTTGCGCGGGTCCGATGGTCGGGCCGACGACACGGCAGACAGAACGGCCCGGGTCGGGCCGTCCCGCACGTCGGTCAGCACGTCGGGGTGGGCCGGAACCGGAACGGGGAGCGACCATGCACGTTGATCTCATCGAGCTGGCGCGGCACCGAGGCCGCCTGGTGGAGGATCCAGGCGTCGACCAGGTGACGGCCGAGGTGGTCCGTGGGGCCATGGAGACCATCTGTTTCGAGATGGCCACCTACGTGAGCCGCACCGCCACGACCCCGATCCTCAACCAGAGCAACGAGCGCAACGCCACCATCCTGGACGCCAAGGGTCGGCTCGCGGCCCTGTCGGTGGGGATCCCGCAGTTCATGCTCACGAGCACCCTTCCCGTGCGGTTCGCCCTGGACTTCCTCGGCGCCGAGGAGTTCCGCGAGGGCGACGTCTTCGTCGCCAACGACCCCTACCACGGCGGAGGCCACCTCCCCGACTACAACGTGTTCGCGCCCGTGTTCGCGACCGGCCCCGACGAAAAGGCCACGATGGTGCTCATCGCGAGCATCCAATGCCACCACGGCGATACCGGCGGTGGCGTGCCCGGCGGCTACAACGTGACCGCGAACGACATCTGGGGCGAAGGGGTGCGGTGGCCCGCAGTCAAGGTCATCGACCGCGGTGAGGAGCGGCGCGACGTCCTCTACGCGTTCGCGACCAACAACCGGATCCCGAGCTACATCGGTGATCTCCGCGCCCAGATCGGAGCAGCCCAGCTCGCGACCGAGCGGCTGGGCCAGGTCATCGACCGCTACGGAACGACCACCGTCGAGGAGTCGGTCGACTACATGATCGACTACGCGGCCGGGCGCTTCCGCGAGGAGGTCGCGGCTTGGCCCGACGGGGTCTACGAAGCCGACGCGTACGTCGATCACGACCCCCTCGGCCATCCCGACGTCCACCTGCACGTGAAGATCACCGTCGACGGCGAACGGCTCGTCATCGACTTCAACGGCACCGACGCTCGGCCCGAGCTGCAGGCATGGAGCACATTCGGCAACACCCGCGGCTACACGATCGGTCAGATCGCGTCGATGATGGACCCGGAGATCCCGAAGAACGAGGGGTTCTTCGATCAGATCGAGCTGGTCGTGCCCGCGGGGTGCGTGCTGAACCCGCCGGTCGACAAGCCGGTGAGCGCGGGTACGCACCACCCTGGTGCCGACGTCGGCGAAGTCATCGCGGTCGCGATGCAGAACGTGCTGCCCGACAAGGCCGTCCCGCAGAGCTACAAGACCGGCATCCCCACCATCATCGTCGGCACCGATCCGAGGACCGGGGCCATGTTCACGGACCACTCGGCCGAGGTCTACGCCGGTTGGTGCAACGCCGCCAAGGGCATGGACGCGTGGGGCGCGCAGAACGCCAGCTTCGGGAACCTGTGGAAGGCGACCGCCGAGATCAACGAGAGCCTCTACCCACACATCCAGTGGTGCCGGGACTACCGCACCGACTCCGGCGGCCCGGGCCAGTGGCGCGGACTCTGCGGCAGCCACTACCAGAAAGAGGTCCTCGCCGACGCGAAGGTCTACACCTACGTCGTCGGCATGAAGTACCCGATGCCGGGTATCTGTGGCGGTGGGCCCGGCGCGCCCAACCGGATGGTCATCCGCTACGGGTCGGATGACCCCTACGTTGTCCAGCACACCGCCGACTGGGTCCCGATCTCGGCCGGCGAGCGCGTCCTGTACGACTACGGCGGCGGCGGCGGTTGGGGTGATGCGCTCGAGCGCGATCCCCAAGCAGTGCTCGACGATGTGTTGGACGAGTACGTGAGCGTCGAGGGCGCGGCGCGAGACTACGGCGTCGTCTTGACGGGATCGCTCGAAGCACTGACCCTCGTGGTGGATGTCGAGGCGACGGACCGTCTCCGCGCCGAGCGGCGCTCATGAGCGCCGGCGTCTCACCGCCGCGCCGACACCAGCGTCGACACCTCTCAGTCGCATCGTCGTGGCGAGTCGGGTGATGGCTGCGGGCTATCGCGTCGGCGTCGACGTCGGCGGCACCTTCACGGACGTGCTCTGCGTCACACCTTCGGGTGACGTCGTGCTCGACAAGATCCCCACGACCCCCGACGACCAGTCGACCGGTGTCATGGGCGGTCTTGCGCTCCTCGCGGACCGATTCGACCTCACGCTCGGCGAGCTGTGCGCGCAGCTCGACATTCTCGTGCACGGCACGACCACCGCCGACAACACGATGATCGAGATGAGCGGAGCGCCGACCGGCCTGCTCGTCACCGAGGGCCACCGCGACGAGATCGAGATGCGTCGCGTGCACAAGGAACAGATCTGGGATCCGTCGTATCCGGCGCCGTCACCCATCGCCCGGCGCCGGGCGCGCATTCCGATCCCCGAGCGCGTCGACTTCGAGGGCAACGTCCTGACCGAGCTCGACGAGAACGCCGTGCGCCGAGGGGTGCAGCGGCTGCGCAAGCTCGGGGTGCGATCGATCGCGGTGACGTTCCTGTTCTCGTTCGTGAATCCCGACCACGAACGAAGAGCCGCGGAGATCATCGGTGAGGAGTTCCCCGACGTCGATCACGTCTCCCTCTCGCACGAGGTGATGGCACGCGGGCCCGAGTTCGAGCGCACGTCGACCACGCTGGTCAACGCCTACGTGGCACCGCGCATCACCTCCTACATCACGAGCCTGCAAGACAAGCTGCGCGGAGCGGGCTACGGCGGGCCACTTCTCATCATGCAGTCGACCGGCGGTGTCATGCCGCCCGACTACGTCTCTCGGCGGGCCGTGTCGCTCCTCGGGTCGGGGCCGACCGGTGGCGTCATGGGTGCCACGCTGGCCGCCTCGCGCGCCGGCGTCTCGGACTTCGTGGCCATCGACATGGGTGGCACGAGCTTCGACGTGTGCCTCGTGCGCAACGAACGCCCCGAGATCAAGACCGACTGGAATTGGCGCTACCGCTACTACATCGGCCTGCCCATGGTCGACGTCCAGAGCGTCGGCGCGGGTGGCGGCTCGATCGCACGGGTCCGCCAAGGCGCGCTGCTCGTCGGCCCGGAGTCCGCCGGCTCGACGCCGGGCCCGGTCTGTTACGGCCGAGGTGGGACCCGACCCACGGTGACCGACGCGGACGCGGTGCTCGGCTACATCCCGACGGACGGTTTCGCGGGCGGGCGAATGACACTCGATGTCGACGGTGCCCGGGCAGCGATCGACCGCGAGATCGCGCAACCCCTCGGCTTCGACGTCGTCGAGGCGGCGTGGGGCATCGAGCGGATCGTCAACGCCAACATGGCGAACGAGACCCGCCGGGTGCTGGCGACGCACGGCGCAGACTCGCGCGAGCTCGCGGTCATCGCCTACGGCGGCAACGGCGCGGTCCACGCGTGGTCGATCGCCGCGGAGCTCGGTGCACACCGCGTGCTCGTCCCACGCGCCGCACCGGCGTTCTCTGCCCTCGGCGTGCTCGTGGCCGACTACGTGATCGATGTCCTGCGGTCGTACGTCGTTCCGCTGTCGCAGGTAGACGTCGCCCGGTTGCGTACGGTCACCGCCGAGCTGCGCGAGGAAGCCGCCAAGGAGCTCGAACCCACCGGTCTGGCACCGGCCACCGTCGACATCAACGCGTTTGTGCAGATGTGCTATCCGGGCCAGAACTTCGACATGAGCGTGCCCGCCCCGACCGACGACGCGTTCACCGAGCCGACACTGCTGGATCTCGCGGGGCGCTTCCACGATCAGCACGAGCGCGAACGCGGCTTCTGCTTCCGCGACCAACAACCGCTGGTACGGGGGATGCGCGTGGTGGCCCGCGGCAACACCCCGAAACCGGACCGGTTCGCGCCCGATGGACCCGAGACCGACCCGGCCGACGCCCGGACCCGTTCGCGGCCCGTCTACTTCGGCGTCGAATTCATCGACACACCGGTGTTCGACGGGCCCCGCCTCGCACCCGGCATCGAGCTCACCGGCCCCGCGCTCATCGAGGAGCCGTTCACGGTGGTCGTCGTGCCGCCGGGCGCCACCGCGAGCCTCGACGATCACGGCAACTACGACCTGACGCTGGGCTGACGCGCGAGTGCACGACCAGGCGTCGTTCCTCACTACCACCGAGCTTGCCGTCCTCGAAGCGGTCGTCGATCGGCTCGTGCCGCCCCACGGCGAGCATCCGGGCGCCGCGAGCCTCGGTGCCGCCGACTACATCGACGGGCTCCTCGCCGCGTTCGAGGTGGATCCCCCACGGATCTGGGCGGGCGGGCCGGACTCGGGCCGCCACGGCGGCGAGCCGTCGTTCGGCGAGCTCATGGCCCTGGGCCCGCTCGAGGACCTCGCGTGGCGGACCCGCATCGAGGGCTCACGCGGCATCCCCGAGCGGGAGCGCCTCGGCCGGGTCAACGGCTGGCAGCAGGACTACCGCGACGGCCTCGGCGGGCTGGGCACCGACTTCGTCGCGTGTGACGCGAAAGAGCAGGACCGTCGTCTCGACGTGCAACCCGCCTTCAGGGACCTCGTCTACGAGCACGCCTGCGAGGGAGCGTACGGCGCGCCGGAGTACGGCGGGAACCTGAACCTCGCGGGCTGGCGTGCGATCCAGTATCCGGGCGACGTCCAACCCCGGGGCTACACCGACGCCGAGGTCACAGGACGTGAGTGACCGGCGCGCCCCGACGGATTGCGACGCGGTCATCGTCGGCAGTGGACCCGCCGGCGCGACCACCGCCGATGTGCTCACCGCCGCGGGCTGGTCGGTCATCATCCTCGAGAAGGGCCGCAACCACCTGCTCGAGCTCCACGAGCCGTTCGGCCCCCTGGGTCACGTCTCGAACGACGAGATCAAGTTCCAGCGGCGACATTTCCTCGGCCCCGACCCGTGGCTCGAGCCCCGAACGTTCCGTCGCGGCCAAGACGACGGCGAACGTCTCCTCACCGGCGAGGTGAACAACCTTCCCTCCACCGTGGGTGGAGGTGGGTTTCACGCGGACGGCAAGCTCCCACGCTTTCGTGAGGACGACTTCCGACCACTGAGCATCGGCGGACCCGTCGATGGTGCCGCCCTGGCCGATTGGCCCGTCGACTACGACGAGATGGAGCCGTACTACGCAGCCGCCGAGCGGGTACTCGGCGTTGCCGGAGAAGCCGGCGCGAATCCGTTCGCCTCGTGGCGGGCGGATCCGTTCCCGATGCCGCCGGGACCCGACATGTTCTGCGCGACGCTCACCACCGCCGCCGCGGAGCCACTGGGCTTCCACCCGTATCGCGCTCCCACCGGCGTCAACAGCGTCGAGTACGACGGACGACCCGCGTGCAACAACTGTGGTTACTGCGCGTTCTTCGGTTGCCCCATCGAGGCCAAGGGCGACCCGGTCGCGCCGCTGCGCTCGGCGCTGCGTACCGGCCGGTGTGAGATCCGGCCCGAGGCGTTTGTGAGCGAGGTGCTGCTGGATCGCACGGGCCGGCGGGCACGTGGCGTGCGCTACCTGGACCGCGACCGAGTCACCCGGGAGGTGAGCGCACGCCACGTCGTGCTCGCGGGCGGCGCGTTCGAGACACCGCGACTGTTGCTGCGGAACGGTCTCGGCAATCCCGACGTCGTCGGCCGATTCCTGCAGTTCCACTTCCAGACACTCGTGCTGGGGATCTTCCCGTTCCGGTTGCACGCGCACCGCGGGCGGGCCGTCACCCACCTCATGGACGACCCCATCGTTGCCGACGCCGCGGCCCGGGCCGCGGCCGCCACCGCCGATCTCCCGTTCCTACGCGGCGGCATCGTCGAGCACGGAGGCGCGGGCCACCCGATCATGGAGGCACTGCACCTGCCGTCGGGAGCCGCGCACACCCAGCTCATGGTCGACTCACCGACTCGCGATCGGATGGCAGTGCTGACGATGCAGGGCGAGGACCTTCCCCAGGCCGTCAACCGGATCGATCTCGACCCGGGCGTGCGCGACGTCTTCGGATTCCCCGCAGGACGCGTCACCTACTCACCGCATCGCCACGAGATCGCGACGGCCGAGCATTGGGGGCCCCGCCTCGAAGCGATCCTTCGCGGCGCCGGCGCGGACCACACCTTCTGGGTCACCTCGCCGCCGATTCCCGGCTCGCGAGCCGACCGGCCCGGGTTCGTCGCACCGACGTCTCGCCACATCATGGGTACCGCACGCATGGGCGACGATCCCGCGAGAAGCGTCTTCGACCGCTGGCAACGACTCCACGGCGTGGACAACATCATGTGCGCCGACTCGTCGGTGTTCCCGACGAGCAGCGGTTACGGACCGACGCTCACCATCGCGGCACTGGCCATTCGAGCGGCCCGCGCCCTGGCGGACCAGCCGCCGCTGCGCTCGGAGCGCCCCGCCTCAGCTCCCTGACCGCGGCGCCTCGCCATCACCGGAGGCCGGACCCGACGCTGCCGATCCACCTCCGCCGGACGAACCCGCACCGGAGCCGAAGGTCGACTTCACCTTCTCGCCCACAGTGTCGCCCGCTTCGGCAAACGTCACGTTCAGCGCGTCGCCCATCGCGTTGAGCGCGTTCTTGGCATCGGCTCGGACGGCCGGGTCCTTCACTGCACCGGCCACCGAGGCCGCCGCCTTGTCGATGGCCTGACCCAGAGCATTGAACGCTTCGGTGATCGCGGCGGTGTCAGGCTTGCCCGCGGCGGCTTCGCTCGCCGCCTTCGCTCCGTGACCCTTCAAGTTGTCTCCGAGCGAACCGAAGTGCTCACCGACCTTCGACCAAGCCCGGCGGCTCTCACCCATCACGGCCTCCTGTCCATCGCGTGTTCGACGCGTGTTGTTCGGCGGTCAGCCACCAGCATCCCACGCCACACCTGGAGCCGGGCACCGTCACCACGGTCGGTCTCGAAACGCTCTGGCAATCCTGGCCGACCAGACGACCGGGCGCGACCAAGGACGAGGGGCAAGCCGCCGCGACGGAAGGATCGGACGGGCGGAGTCAGGCGGCTTCGAGATCGGCTTCGAGATCGGCTTCGTCTTCGACTTCCACCTCGGGGTGCAGCACCCGCGCGGGCGGCGTTCGCAGGTCACGAACGATCCCCACCCAGCTCAGTGCCTTGAGGACGTAGTAGGTGGTGTCGATCTCCCACCAGAAGAAGCCCTGGCGCGCGGAGGCCGCGTAGTGGTGGTGGTTGTTGTGCCAACCCTCACCACCGGTGATGAGCGACACGAGCAACGAGTTCCGACTCGTGTCACTCGTCTCGTACCGGCGTCGCCCGAACACGTGCACGACCGAGTTCACCATGAAGGTCGAATGCCACAGCAGTACCGTCGACCAGAAGAACCCCACCACCAGGCCGCTCCAGCCGGCGATGAGGAAGCAGGCCACTGCCACCGACCAGGCCGGGACCCAGTCGTGGCGGTTCAGCCAGCGCAGCTCGGGATACCGGGCGAAGTCCTTGATGCCGTCGAGCTTGGTCGGGCCGTAGCGATCGCACAGGATCCACCCGACGTGGCTCCACCAGAACCCCTTGCGAGGTGAATGGACATCGCGCTCGGTGTCGGAGAACCGGTGGTGGTCGCGATGATGCGCCGCCCACCACAGGACCCCTTTTTGGGCCGACGTCTGCGAGCCGAACGCCAGCACGAACTGCGCGAATCGGCCGAGCTTGAAGCTGCGGTGCGCGAAGTACCGGTGGTATCCGGCCGTGATGAGAAACATCCGCCCGAAGAACAGCACCGCGCAGAGCACGGCTGCCGTGGGGGAGATACCGGTGAAGATCACCGCGAAGCACAACAAATGGATCGCGAAGAACGGGAGAGACGTCAGCCAATTCACCCGTTCGTCCGGTTCGCGTACCAACGTGGTGGCCATGCCACCCAGCGACATGTGCTCTCTCCCGGCCATGCGGCACTCTACCTACTGGTAGGTAGGCAATTCGCATCACCCCCCGCGGGGATCCGGCGCAGATATGGGGGGTGCGGTGGGAGAGGGCCGGCGGATGGACGAGCGAGAATGGGCCGGTGAGCTACGAGGCGGTGGTCTTCGACTTCTACGGCACGCTGGCCCGGGCGACGCGCTGGGTCTCGATCCCCGAGGTGCTCGCCGACCACGGCGCGAACGTCCCCGACGACGCGGTTCGCCGATACTTCGAGGGCCACGACGGCGTCGAACACTCCGAGCACTCGGCCAGCCGCGAGGACTACGTCGCGTGGCAGCGCACACGCATTCTGGCGATGCTCGCAGAGACCGACGTGCACCCCGGTGAGTACGACCGGATCATCGAGGGCCTTCGCCACGGCACCGCGACCCGCATCCTGGCCGCGTGCCCGGAGGTCGTCGAGCACGGCGACGACCTCCGGGCACGCGGCTGCGCGCTGGCGATCTGTTCCAATTGGGACTGGGACCTCACCGAAGCGGTCGACGAATCGGGGTTGACCGGGCGATTCGATGTCATCGTGTCATCGGCGTGGGTCGGCGCGCGCAAGCCCCATCCCCGAATCTTCGCCGAGACGCTCTCCCAGCTCGCCACGGACCCCTCCACCACCTTGTTCGTGGGCGACACCTGGGGCCCCGACGTGGTCGGCCCGAGCGCCGCCGGCATGCAGCCCGG
>Ga0209587_1000522_pt1 | contig 18772 bp, 22 predicted proteins | sample NGEPerD_2_FD_184512 | JGI IMG/M metagenome (GOLD analysis project Ga0209587, IMG submission 184512) | Arctic peat soil microbial communities from the Barrow Environmental Observatory site, Barrow, Alaska, USA - NGEE PermafrostL1-D... | ecosystem: Environmental > Terrestrial > Soil > Wetlands >... | reverse complement strand
GGTGACGGCGGCGGGTCGGTTGAAAAGATCCCCGTCACCGTTTACTTCCAAGGGGCCCTGACGGGGCCGGTCAACTACTTGGTAATTCCTTCTTTCCAGGCGGCCCAGGTGCGATTCGATGAGCTCAACGCCGACGAATCCTTCCCCGCGGAGATTACGTTCAAGGAGGGGGACACGCAGGGCGATCCCGCCAACGCCCCCCAGATCGTGGAACAGGCGGTGAGCGACCCCGAGACCGTGGCGATCCACGGCCCCGCCTTCTCGGGCGAGTCGGTCGCCTCGGGGGACACCTACAACGACGCCGCCATCCCGTTCGTGACCGCCTCGGCGACCGGGACCTCGCTCAGGGAAGAGGGTTGGGATTACTGGTACCGCGCGGTCGGAAACGACCAGGGGCAGGGGACTCTCGTGGGTCAGTACTTGGTCGAAGTGCTTAAGGTCAAGAGTTTGTTTGTGTCTCACGACAAGCAGGAGTACGGGCAACCCCTGGCCGAGACCGCTCGTGACACCGCCGAGGAGGGAGGAGTCGAGATAGCCGGGTTCGAAGGCATCACCACGGGCGAGGAGGACTTCTCCGCGCTGATCAGCGCAGTCGAGGCCTCGGGCGCGGACTCCTTCTATTTTGGCGGCTACGACGCCGACTTTGGCAAGATCGTCAAGCAGGCGCGCGACTCCGGTCTTCAGATCCCGATGATGTCGAGCGATGGCTCACTGTCGTCCACCTTCATCGACCTCGCCGGAGAGGGGGCGGATAAGGTCCACCTGAGCGCCCCCACCAATATCGGCGGCGCGTTCATCGACAAGTACAACCAGGAGGTCGGCGGCGAGGCGTCATCGGTGCCCGTGTACGCGGCGGAGGGCTACGACGTGGCCTCGATGATCGGAGAGGGCATCAAGCAGGCGATCGAAGACGGCGCGGAGGACCCCGAGAGCATCCGGGAGGGCATCAAGCAGTACCTCGACGGCCTCACGGTCGACAGCCCCTACGAGGGCGAAGCCAAGCCTTATGCGTTCGACGAGAACCACGAGGTCACAGCCAAGAATCCGGAGTCTCTCTATCACTTCTATGAGGTCACCGGCGGTGAGGTCGAGTCCTTGGGCAGCGCTCCCGAAGTTCTGGGCGGCTAGGGGCACGAAAGGGAAGCTGGAAGGCAGGGGGTGGCTGCACTAAGCTGCCCCGTGTTTATTTCAACCGGGTCTTGGAGGGCTAGTGGACCTGATAACTGAGTGCGTTACCAGCGTCGGCGACCAGTTTGCGGCACAGACTCGCAACGGTATGACGCTGGGATCGATCTATGCCATGATCGCGCTCGGCTACACCCTCGTATATGGAGTGCTGCAGCTCATCAACTTTGCGCACTCCGAGGTCTTCATGGTGTCTACCTTCGCGGCGCTGTACGCATTGGGCACCTTGTTCGGGGTGACGGAACCTCAGGCCGGGCTTGCTCTGATCCTGATCATCCTGGGAACACTCGTGATCTGCGCCGCGACTTCGGGAGGGGTGGCGGTGTTGCTCGAGCGATTAGCCTACCGGCCCCTCAGAAGACGGGGAGCGCCACGGCTTTCCTATCTCATCAGCGCGATCGGTGCCTCTCTGTTCCTTCAGTACCTGTTTGTCCTGATGGACGGTCAGCATTACCTCCTCTTCTTCAAGCTCCCGGCGATCGCGGGTGCCGCGCCCAGGCCGGTTCCCGAGGTCATGGCGACGCAGACCTTGTTCACCGCCTTTGGAAGCGCGATCACCAACAAGCGCATCCTCGTCGTCCTGGTCGCGATCGCGATGCTGTTCATCCTCGACCGATTCATCAATCAGACCCACTTCGGCCGGGGCATCCGGGCCGTGTCCCAGGATGCTGAGGCCGCGGCCATGATGGGCGTCGACATCGATCGAGTGATCGTCGTCACCTTCCTCGTCGGCGGGGTCATGGCCGGCGCGGCGGGGCTCCTTTACATCATCGTCCTGGGGGCGCCGGCCTTCTGGTTCATAGGTTTCATTCCGGGGATCAAGGCATTCACAGCCGCGGTGCTCGGAGGCATTGGAAACATCCGGGGGGCGATGCTCGGGGGACTGCTCCTCGGTCTCGTTGAGGCCTACTCGGTCCCCTGCCTGGGCGCTCAGTGGACGAGCGTGACGGCCTTCATCGTGCTGGTCGTTGTGCTCATGTTCAGGCCGACTGGACTGCTGGGGGAAAGAGTGAGTGGATGACTGAGGCCGAGAAGCGCCCCGAATCGCAGGATCGCAGGCCGCGCCCTCGCAAGAAGCAGCGGGCCTGGCAGCAACAGAGGCAGAGGCTCCGTGAGTCGCGCATAGTCGCGTCGAGGCGCGCCAAGTCCGCTCTGGGCGAGAGCTTGGCGCCCGTCTCGAAGCGGTGGGCGGTGTTCAAGCACTGGTACGAGGAGAACGGCAAGTGGACGAAGCCGGTCGCCGCCCTGCTCCTCATCGGATTGGCCCTGTTGTTGCCCTACACCGGCGACGTCTTCGACGTGCCACTATGGCTCGAGCTCGCCACCAGCGGCAGCACCCTGGCGCGCGTCATGCTGTTCGCTCTCTTCGCCCTCGGCCTCAACGTGGTGGTGGGCTTTGCGGGTCTACTCGACCTGGGCTATGTGGCTTTCTGGGCCATCGGCGCCTACACGGCCGGGATACTGACCGGTGCTCAGGACTACGGCCAAGCACTGGCGTCGGGTGCGGAGAACCCTGTTGAGCCCGAATGGCAAATGTGGATGTGGCTCTTGTTCCTGGTCGCCCTGGGGGTTGCGGTGCTCGCGGGGATAGTCCTCGGCTCGCCGACCCTTCGCCTGCGAGGCGACTATCTCGCGATCGTGACCCTGGGGTTCGGCGAGATCGTCCGCATCACGGCCAACAACTTGGACTCCTTCACGGGCGGGCCGCGTGGGATCAGGGGTATACCCCATCCCGCGATAAAGGTGGGCGGCATCGACATTGAGTGGGGCACCTTGATCGATATCAAGTATTATTGGCTGTTACTCGCATTCGTCGTTCTATGGATCATCGCAATAAACATGCTGGATAAGTCGAGGATCGGGCGCGCCTGGGTTGCGATTCGCGAGGACGAGGTCGCGGCGGAGGCGATGGGAGTGCCGGTCATGCGCATGAAGCTGACCGCCTTTGCCATAGGAGCCTGTACCGCAGGAGTAGGCGGCGTGGTCTACGCCGAACAGATCACCTTCATCAACCCCCCGACTTTCAGCCTCATCCAGTCGATCCTGATTCTCAGCATGGTGGTCATTGGTGGCATGGGCTCTATCGCCGGATCGCTCCTGGGCGCAGCACTCATCGTGGTGTTGCCGGAGATCTTTCGCCCGCTGGAAGATTATCGCTTCTTCCTCTTTGGACTCGCCTTGATTGTGGTCATGATTTTTCGTCCTCAGGGCTTGCTTCCTTCAAAGCGCCGTCAAGCGGAGCTGATGTCCGGCGTAGAGGTGACCGAGATAGACGACGTCGAGCCCCCCAAGGGAACGGCCACTGCATGAAGGTCCTAGAAGCCAGCGGCGTGACGAAGACGTTCGGGGGCCTCGTCGCCATAGACGGCGTCGATTTGGACATAGAAGAGAAGGAGATCCGTGGTCTCATCGGCCCCAACGGCGCCGGCAAGACCACGCTCTTCAATTTGGTGACGGGCATTTATCCTCCGACCAACGGCAAGATCCTTTTCGGCGAAGACGACCTGCTTGTCGCCAAGGGCTTCTTGCGCATAGGGACAAGAGCGCGCAAGCCGTTCGAGATCACTCAGGGCGGAATTGGAAGGACGTTTCAGAACATCCGTCTGTTCCAGAACATGACGGCTCTGGAAAACGTGGTAGTGGGCACGGACGCGCATCACCGCACGAATGTCTTCGACGCCATCTTTAGAAGTCCGCGGCTTCGTAGAGAGGAGCATGACGGTTACCAACAAGCTCAGGGGATGCTCGAATTCGTAGGGATCCTTAAGTTCGCGAACGAGCTAGCCGGCAACCTTTCCTATGGAGACCAGCGGCGTGTCGAAATCGCCAGAGCCCTCGCTACTAAGCCCAGCCTATTGTTGCTGGACGAACCGGCCGCGGGCATGAACCCCACGGAGAAGCAAGGCCTCATTGACCTCGTCGGAAAGATCCGCAAGCGGGGTGTGACGATTCTCGTGATCGAACATGACATGAAGGTCGTGATGGGCATCTGCGATCGTGTCGCCGTACTCGACCACGGAAAGAAGATCGCAGACGGCGCCCCCGCGCACGTGCAGCGCGATCCGAAGGTGATCGAAGCTTACCTAGGGAGCAGTTCTTCCGACGACGGAACAGGAGACGATGGTGGCCACAGCTCTCCTTGAGTTGAAGGAAGTCCGGGTGCGGTACGGTGGGATCGAGGCCGTGCGCGGCGTGTCGCTCGAAGTCGGCGACGGCGAGCTTGTGACGCTCATCGGTGGCAACGGGGCGGGGAAGACCACGACCCTGAATACCATCTCCGGCATCAAGCTTCTCTATCGGGGCGAGATCGTCTTCGATGGCGAGCCGATCCATGGACTTTCCCCGCACCAGATCGTCGAGCTCGGCGTCTGCCAGTCGCCTGAAGGACGGCGGATATTCCCTCGCATGAGCGTTACCGAGAACCTTACGATGGGCGCCTTTGCGCGGCGGGACTCAAAGGAGATCAAAGAGGACTACGAGCGCATCTTCGAGCTCTTTCCTGTGCTCAAGGAGAGAGCCAAGCAAGCGGGCGGAACCCTGTCCGGAGGCGAGCAGCAGATGCTGGCGATAGGACGTGCCCTCATGTCCCGGCCGAGGGTTTTGATGCTCGACGAGCCTTCGATGGGACTGGCGCCCAAGTTCGTTGAGAAGATCTTCGAGCTCTTGAAGGAGATCCACTCGCAGGGAATCACGATCCTGCTCGTGGAGCAGAACGCCCACCTCGCACTGCAGATAGGCGATCGGGGCTACGTGCTCGAGTCGGGTGAGATCGTCCTCGAAGATCAGTGCAAGAAGCTCTTGGGCAACGATCAGGTGCGCAAGGCCTACCTCGGCGAAGAGTAGCCGCGGGGCCCGGTGCTGATGGCGCCCGGCGGGCACATGTCTCCGGATGAGTTCCGCAAGCATGGCCATGCCGTTATTGAGTGGCTCGCTGCATACATGGAGGGTGTCGAGAACTATCCGGTTGCCTCGCAATTGTCGCCGGGTGATGTGCGTGCCCGGCTTCCCGAACATGCGCCCGAGCACGGCGAGCCTTTTGCGGACATCATCGAAGACCTCGACGACATCATCATGCCTGGCATCACTCACTGGCAGTCGCCCAACTTCTTCGCCTATTTCCCCGCCAACGCCTCCCCACCGGCGATCCTCGGCGAGCTGGTGTCCGCCGGTCTCGGTGTTCAGGGAATGTTGTGGGCAACGAGCCCTGCCTGCACCGAGCTCGAGACCCACATGCTCGACTGGCTCGTCGATCTCATGGGCCTGCCGGAAGAGTTTCGCTCCTCTGGTCCCGGCGGCGGCGTCATCCAGGACAGCGCGTCGAGCGCCGCACTCTGCGCACTGGTCGCGGCACGCCATCGGGCCAGTCCCGGCGACCTCAAGGTTTACACCTCTTCCCACGCGCACTCGTCCATTGAGAAGGCCGTCCGCATCGCCGGATTCGGGGATGACGCTCTGCGGCTTGTGGACGTCGACGACGACTTCGCCTTGCGCCCGGATGCCCTCGCAGCCGGGCTCGCTTCCGACGTAGCGGCAGGAGCCACTCCCTGTCTGGTCGCGGCCACCTCCGGAACGGCATCGTCGATGGCGTTCGACCCGCTGCGCCCGGTGGCGGACATCTGCCGCCGGCACGACGCTTGGCTGCACGTGGACGCCGCCATGGCCGGGAGTGCGGCGATCTGCACCGAGCACCGGGGCTTCCTCGACGGGTTGGATCTGGCCGACAGCTTTTGCTTCAACCCACACAAGTGGCTTCTTACGAACTTCGACTGCGACTGCTTCTACGTGGCCGACCGAACCGCGTTGATCGATGCCCTCAGCGTGCTGCCGGAGTATCTGCGAAACCAGGCTTCGGACAGCAAGGAGGTGATCGACTACCGCGACTGGCAGGTGCCGCTCGGCCGCCGCTTCCGATCGCTCAAGCTGTGGTTCGTGCTGCGCTCCTACGGAGCGGAAGAGTTGCGGGCGATGATCCGCAGACACGTCGAGCTCGCTTCTTCGTTCGCGTCGTGGGTGGAGGCCTCGGACGACTTCGAGCTGTGCGCGCCGGTGCATCTGAACCTCGTCTGCTTCCGGCACCGGGGCGGCGACGAGGTCAACCACGAGCTTCAGGAGCACCTCAACTCGTCGGGCAAGCTATACCTCACCCACACGAAGTTGAACGACCGCACCGTCCTGCGGATGTCGATCGGTCAGGCCCGCACCGAGCTGAGGCATGTGGCCGCGGCCTGGGAGCAGATTCAGGCCGCGGCCCGGGGCTGAGTCCCCGGCCCTCTTCGGCCCTCTTCGGCCCTCTTCGGCCCAACTTTGCGTCCCCAACCACTCCCCAGGTGGTTGGGGCGACAATGTTCGGGCTCCGGCCTCGAAATCCTCCTCCTCACGGCCCCCGCGATGTCGCCGGAGGACCAAACCTCCACGTCCCCACCCCACTTCTATTCTCGCGATCCTTCAGCGGATCGCTGGTCTCGAGCAGATAGCCGCGAAAGGTCTTCAGGTAGTGGTGCCAGTTTGGGTGGCCGGCACGCGGCCTCTCTCGCGCTGATCGAAGTTTTGGCGGGGCTTACCAATGGCGCAGAACGATGGCGAGGCTTGGGTTCAATCGGCTGGGGCGCGGCAGTCCGTAGTGACTGCCTTCCGCCGAAAACGCCGGCGTGGCTCACCGAGCTCAGTTCTTGAGCCAGTTCTCCACTCTGAGCTCGGGGACTCGGGCGAAGTGGCGGACGTTGCCCGTTACCAGAGTCAGGTCTCGAGAGAGAACAATGGATGCGATTCGGAGATCGGGCTCGGCCAAACGTCGCCCCTGCGATTCCAGGTCGGCGCGAAGCGATCCATAGATCTGGGCAGCCGCCTCGTCGAACGGCAGAACTTCAGCTGCCGATAGGATCACTGTACGCACTCGAGCGGTGAGTTGGGCGCTGTTTCGCTTCGCACTTCCGTAGAGCAATTCTCCCACGGTGATGGCAGTCGTAAGCTGCCTCTCCGCAGGCAGACTCGCCAGCCGTCTGATGAGGTGTAAGGGAGGTTTGCGCCCGAGGACGGCGCTCATGATGTCCGTGTCGAAACAGTACATGTCAAGAAAGGTCGGGGGCCGGTCGGTCGCGCGCTCGCCGGCGGGATGCGTAGATCTCCGTTGTCACGGCTTCGAGCTCGTCCCAGTCCGCAAGGGCTCCGGCCACCGCGGCGAGCCCTAGTGGCCGAACTTCGGGATCCGCTCCGGCAACTTCGTCGGGGGGTACGAGTGCTACTGCCGGCCGGCCCCGTTTTGAGATCAAGAACCGCTCCCCGTGCCCGACTCGCTCGATCAGCTCTGCGAAACGCCTCTTTGCCTCACCCACTCCGTAACTTTCAATCATTTCGCCTCCTCTTTGTCTTTATGTCACCTCGCCTCTATTCTGTCATATGAGGACGGCGGAATCGGCGGCCGCGATACTTGCCCGGTGAGCGATCCGGCAAAGTCCCTGGAGGCCGTAACCGCCGACGTGATCACCTGTCGCGCGTGCCCCCGGCTGGTCGAATGGCGCGAGACGGTGGCCAAGAACAAGCGGGCCGCGTTCGCGCACGAGGATTACTGGGGCCGGCCTCTGCCCGGTTTCGGAGACCCCAACGCCCACATGCTTATCGTGGGGCTTGCGCCGGCCGCCCACGGCGGCAACCGCACCGGGCGCATCTTCACCGGGGACCGCTCCGGCGACTGGTTGTTCGGCTCGCTCTACCGCACCGGCTGGGCCAACCAGCCGGACTCGCATCACATCGGAGACGGACTCCGGTTAGAGGATGCCTACATCACCGCCGCAGTGCGTTGCGCTCCACCGGCCAACAAGCCCACGACAGAGGAGCGGGACAATTGCCACAACTATCTCGTGCGCGAGCTCGAGTTATTGAATCGAGTGCAGGTAATCGTGGCGCTCGGGAGCTTCGCATGGAGCTCCTGCCTGCGCGCAGCGGTAGACGTGGGCGCAGTCGTGCCCCGGCCGCGCCCCCGCTTCGGCCACCTGGCCGAGACTGATCTCGGCCGCTACCACCTGCTCGGCTCCTATCATCCGAGCCAGCAGAACACGTTCACCGGCAAGCTCACCGAAGCCATGCTCGACGCCGTGTTCCAGCGAGCCCGAGAGCGCTGATCGGCAACATTGTGGCCGCAACCACCTGTGGCGTGGTTACAGACGCAAGGTTCGAACGGGATGACCGATCGGTAGCTATCTGCTTGACGTGGCATCCTCCGTAACGCGCAACACGTGGTCGCCTGCGTCGAGATAAGCCGCCGCTCCCATGGGGATCGTGAGTAGGGGGTCCGTGTGCCCTATGTCGAGGTTCGCCATGACTGGGATACCGCCCGATTCCGTGCGGCGCTGAACTACTTCCCACAGAACGCCGACGTCTTCGGGTTTGTAGTACGCGGGCCGGCCCATCAAGAGCCCGGTGATGTCCTCGAACACACCGAGCCGCTCGAGGTCGGTGAGGTAGGCGTCGACCGTTTCGGGGCTCGGCGCTTCCTCCGAAGTCTCGAGAAACAAGATGCACCCGGAGAGATCGAGCCACTCACTCGAACCCTTCAAGTGCCAGCAGATCGTCTCGAGGCAGCCCCCGATCAGTGGCCCCTGCGCGGCACCCTCCCGAAGGGTCACCCATCCCTTGTTGGGCAGCAACCGGCGTGCGCGCTCGAGGTCCTTCTGCTCATCGAAGTCCAAGAACTCGTCGGTCCACTGCTCGGAGGCGGAGAAGTCGAGCGGCTCGGTCCCGAACCACGCGGCCCGCAACCAGCGCTCGGTGTAGTCGAGCACCCGCGGGTACTCCGCCAGCCCCAGCACCAGCGGGGGACCGTAGAAGCTCCTGAGCCCGGCGTGCCGTGCGAAGGCCCACGCCAGGACGGTGGTGTCCGAGTACGCCTGAAAGATCTTCGAATGAGAACCGATCAGCTCGTAGTCGAGATAGGGGAGGACCTGGTTCGAATGATTTCCGCCGATGGAGGACAGCACCACGGTGATGGATTCGTCGGCGAAGGCTTCGTGGAGATCGTCGGCACGCGCCTCCGCCGGAGCGGACGCCCACGAGTCTGTGCGCGCGGCATTGGGCATCATCCGGACTCTCAGGCCGAGCGACTCGAGATTCGCACGGCCCCGTTCGGCCCGGTGCGGCCAAGCCCCCGGCGCACCGAACGACGGCGACACCACTGCGACGGTGTCCCCCGGCATCACGCGCATGGGGGGGGGACCGAATGTCAGCATGGAACCAACGATAGCGGTCACTCTGATGTGGCTACTAAACTGGTAATGTAGCCACATGGTCGAGGTGGGCGTTAGAGAGTTCAGGAACTCCCTCAGTCGTTACCTGCGCAGGGTCCGGGCAGGAGAGACGATCGTTGTCACCGACCGCGGCAAGCCGGTGGCGCGCATTGTGCCGGCAGGTATCCCCGAGCACATCGCGCGCGCGATGGCGGAAGGGCGTGTCTCGTGGTCTGGCAAGCGGTTTGAGCCGCCGGAAAATCTGATCGAGCTGGCACCCGGCCCCCCGCTCTCTGATTACATCTCCGAGGATCGACTCTGACCATCTACCTTGACTCCAGCGCCCTCGTCAAGGGCTTCATCCGCGAGGTGGGCAGCGATTCCGTCGGCGAGCTGCTGTTGAGGGATGAACCACTGGCAAGCTCTCGAATCACCTATGTCGAGTGTTTAGCCGCTATCGCCCGCGCTGGACGGGAGGGTCGTGCAACGGAGGGGCGCGAGGCGAGCGCCAACCAGGATTTCCAGCTCCGTTGGGCCAATTTGGTGGTGGTCGAGGTCGATGAGGTGATTGCGTTCAGGGCTGGAGGCCTGGTACAGGACTTTCCGCTCAGGGGCGCGGACGCGATCCAGCTTGCTTCGGCGCAGTTCATTTCGCAAGGCGCGAAGCCGGTGGTGTTCGCATGTTGGGACCGGCGTCTGTGGGGGGCGGCGCGGGAGCTCGGATTCGAGGTCGTCCCCGCTTCATGATCAGCGCCTCGCCACCGGTCATGGCTCAAGCGGTTGCAAACCCCTACACTGACGGCTCCACACCTGGTCGACGTCGATGATGCCGGTTACCCGACACCGCAGTAGGCAGGCGCTTGGACGACAAAGAGCAGCTGAGAGTGGAGGAGCGGGGAGCCGATGTGCGCACCTTCCTGATAGCGGAGGTGCGCGGATACACGCGCTTCACTCAGGAGCACGGGGACGAAGCCGCCGGGGTACTCGCGGCGAAGTTCGCAAAGATCCCCGATGCCGCTGTGACCGACCTCGGCGGGCAGCTGGAGCTGCGCGGCGACGAAGCCCTGGCCGTGTTCACTTCGGCGCGCGGCGCTCTGCTGGCGGCCGTCGAGCTCCAAGCCCGCCTTCGAACGCCGACCGAGTCGGGCCCGCCCCTCGCGTTGGGAGTGGGCATCGGCGGCCTCGACTCCGGGAAAGCCGTGCCCATCGAAGGGGGATACCGCGGCGGGGCACTCAACCTGGCGGCACGGTTGTGCGCTTATCGCCGAACCGGGCCAGATCCTCGCGAGCGAGACCGTCGTAAGCCTCGCCCGCCGTGTCGACGGCCTGCGCTTCGTGACTCGGCGCGCGGTTCGTCTCAAGGGACTCGCCGAGCCCGTGCGCATGGTCGAGATAGCGCCCGAGAGACCGCTGCCACCGCTGCCGCAAGCCCCCTCTAAGAAGGCCCGCCCGGCGAGGCCGGGCTTCAGAGCTCTGCTCGCCGTCGCCGTCCTCGGCGCCGTTGCCTTCAACCGGTTCGCGGTACCCGGAGGGCTGAGGCGTGTGCCGGCGAATTCAGTTGGTATCATCGACGCCTCCAGTGGGGCGATCGCCTCACGGCTGCCGCTGCAAGGGCGGCCCGGGGGTGCCGCAGCCGGCGCAGACAGCGTGTGGGTCACAGACGAGGTCTCCGGCAGGCTTCCTCTGATCAATGAGCGCGGCATCGACCTGATCTCTGAACGCGTCGGCAACTACTACCAACGCAACCCCCAGCTCGGAGTGCTGCTCGACCAACTTTGGGTCGAGTGAAAGAGATCGACGCAGCGTCCAATGCTGCACAAAGCGTCTCGTTGCGTGAGGTCCTAGAAGATGATCTGGAAACGTTCTTCGAGCACCAGCTCGATCCCGACGCGCTTCGCATGGCAGCGTTTCCGTCTCGGGACCGAGGCGCCCATATGGCCCACTGGCACCGAATCTTGGCCGACGATTCGGTCACCGCGGCCACCGTGCTGTTCGAAGGTTCCGTTGCCGGGGACATCGTTAGTTGGGACAACGAGGGCGAGCGGGAGGTCGGCTATTGGATGGGGAGGAGCTTTTGGGGCAAGGGCATTGCCACCGCGGCACTGGCTCACTTTCTCAATGACTTGGATGGCCCGCCGCTACGCGCTCATGTGGCAAAACAGAACGTGGGCTCGCTACGGGTCTTGGAGAAGTGCGGCTTCACGATAGTGGGCGAAAGCAAATACGGCGGAGTCGACGAGTTGGTTTTGTTCCTTGCAGACTAAGCCCCTCGTGGTGAGCCAAGCACAGGCCCGACGCATCGCCGTGCGCGCCCAGATGCTCGAGGGCTCCGCCCGAGGAGTGCTCGATACCATTCGCAGGCTCGGCTTTCTGCAAATGGATCCGATTGCGGCGGTCGCCAGACCGCAACACCTCGTTCTGTGGAGCCGGCTTGGGTCCTTTGACACCGTTGAACTCGACCGCCTGCTGTGGGTGGAGCGCAAGCTGTTCGAGTGGGACGCGTTCATCTGGCCCATGGAATCGCTTCCACTGATCCGGGCGCGCATGCGACGAAACCGACGCGGCGTGACAAACAGCAATCAGCGGCGTGGTCACGACTTTCTCAAGGAGAACGCCGGCTTTCGCCGCTACGTGATGCGCGAGCTGGAGCGCCGCGGGCCACTGCTGGGGAGGGAGCTCGTTGATCCCCTGCAGTCGAATCGTCGGAACCATCGCTGGTGGGGAAGCCGCCGGGTGGGTCTGATGGTGGACATACTTCAGGCGCGTGGCCACATTGCCGTCGTCGGCCGCCGGAGCGGGCACCGCCTCTGGGACATTGCCGAGCGCTGGTATCCGGAAACCGAAACGGTGCCTCTCCCCGAAGCTGAGCGTGCGCTTGCGGAACAGCGATTCCGTTCCCTCGGAGTCCGGCTCCACAAGGGAGAGTGGCACGCGCACCCCGGGATCAGTGACGCTGCCGTCCCCGAGCGCGCCACGCTCCTGTCCCCGTTCGACCGCCTTGTGCACGGCCGGACTCGGGCCGAGGCTCTGTTCGAGTTTCGCTACCGGCTCGAGATGTATGTTCCGAAGGAGAAGCGCGAGTTCGGCTATTACGTGCTCCCGATACTCGTCGGCGACCGCCTGGTCGGTCGCGCCGAGCCGCGTCTCGATCGCAAGACAGGTAAGCTTGAGCTGCTGGGGGCGTGGGGTGACACCACTCGCCTCGACGAAGTAGTGACCGACTTGGGCGCTTTTTTGGGGGCGCAGCGGGTTGTCGGCACGGAATCGTGAGGAATCTGACGCCAGCGCGGCGAGAACGCCTCCTCTCATCTTTGTCTCATGTCGCGAACGTCATGCTTCATTAGATCCCATGCGTGCACTGGTCGTTGAGGACGAGATAAAGATGGCCGCCCTGCTTAAGCGCGGTCTCGAAGAGGAGGGCCACGCGGTGGACGTCGCCCCAAGCGGCGCCGAAGCTGTCTGGCTCGCCACCGAGAACCCCTACGACGTCATCGTGTTGGACGTCATGCTTCCCGACTTCGACGGCTTCGAGGTGTGCCGGAAAATGCGCGACTCAGGGCAGTGGGCACCGGTATTGATGCTCACCGCTCGCGATGCTGTCGAGGATCGGGTGGCCGGGCTCGATACCGGGGCCGACGACTATCTAACCAAGCCGTTTTCCTTTGCCGAGCTGTTGGCACGCGTGCGCGCTTTGTCCAGGAGAGGGCTCGTTGAGCGACCCACGGTCCTGCAGGTTGGTGACCTGAGCCTCGACCCGGCCAATCACAAGGTGGCGCGCTCTGGAAGAGAGATCAGTCTGACGTCCAAGGAGTTCGCTCTGCTCGAGTTCTTTATGCGCCATCCAGACCAGGTGTTGAGCCGCACGAAGTTGATCGAACACGTGTGGGACTTCGCCTACGAGGGCGACTCCAATGTGGTGGACGTCTACATTCGCTACCTGCGCGAGAAAGTAGATCGTCCCTTTGGTGCCAGGTCGATAGAAACCGTGCGGGGCGCCGGCTACCGGCTGCGCGAGTCTCAAGGATGAGGCTCCCGATCCGAGTTCAGCTCACAATCGCATTTGCGGTGTTGAATGCCGTCGTTCTCGGCGCAACCGGCCTCCTCCTCTACGTACGCTTTGAAACAGACCTCCTGCGAAACGTTGACGCGGGTCTGAGGTTGCGCGCGGACACGTTGCTGGGCTCGGGCGGTCCGTCTGTCTGGTTTCCACCTCGGCAGCAAAGACAGACCCATTGACCCCGACATGGCCTTTGTTCAAGTTGTCGATCTCCAAGGTCGGGTGCTCGAAGCAAGTGAAGTGCTCACCGAGCCACTCCTATCCGCACGGCAGCTCGAGGGTCTCGCCACAAGACAGTTCTTAGACGCAGACGTCGTACTCGTGGACGAGACCGTTACGGCTCGGCTGTTTGCGGTGGCTTCGGCCGGAGGCACCGTCCTTGTAGTCGGTACCTCGGTGGAGGAGCAAGGAGAGGCGCTTGCCGGTCTCGCCAGGCTGCTGTGGCTCGGCGCACCGGCGGCGCTGGGAGCAACGACGTGGATAGCTTTCTTGCTCGCGGGTGCAGCGCTCCGTCCGGTTGAGCGTATGCGTTTGGAGGCGGCGGCCATCTCGGCGAGCGAGCCCGGTCGGCGGCTCCCGGTTCCCGCGACCGGCGATGAGATCGCCCGTCTTGGCGAAACGCTGAACTCCATGCTGGAGCGCATGGAGTCGGCACTCGAGCGCGAGCGCCGCTTCGTGGACGACGCCAGCCATGAGCTTCGAACGCCGCTGGCCATCCTCAAGGCAGAGCTCGACCTTGCGCTCAGCAAGAGTCGAACTCACCGGGAGCTGCTGGCCGCTCTTCACAGCGCCGCCGAGGAATCGGACCGCGTCGGCCGCTTGGCGGAGGACCTCCTCGTTCTTGCTCGCGCCGATCGTGGCGGGCTTCCGGTACGGCCGGTCCAGCTCGACTTGGGCGAGCTATTGTGCGCCATCGCAGACTCGTTCGAGACCGTGGCCGGCAAGCGAAGGATCAACATCGAACGACGGATCGCGCCCAACCTGCAGGCGCATGCGGACCCCGTGAGGATCCGCCAGGCGGTGGGCAATCTGCTCGACAACGCGCTACGACATACTCCTCCTCTTGGCAAGGTCCAGATCGCTGCCGCGAACGCCGACGGCCTCGTCTCGATAGACGTCTTGGACAGCGGCAAGGGGTTTACGCCCGCCTTCATCGACAATGCGTTCGAGCCTTTCGCTCGATCAGATTCCTCGCGCACGCGCTCGGAGGGCGGGGCCGGACTGGGCCTGACGATCGCGCGGGCGATCGCGGAGGCCCACGGCGGCACCGCTGTTGCATCGAATCGAGAGGCTGGGGGGGCGCGGGTCACCCTCACGCTGCATTCCTGAGCCCTTTCTCATCTTCGGCTCACGGTCTTCTCATCTTGCCGGAGGCAAGCTGGCTTCATGGATCGGACGGCTAGCAAGGAGGGACTCATGTTGACCAGGACCAAGTTGGTGGCGGGCGGCATCGTCACGGCCGCCGTGCTTGCAGTAGGCACGGGGATCGGCGTCGCCTCGAGTGACGACGGCAGCCAAGCACCCATCACCCGCGGCGCTCTCGAAAAGGCGAGTGCCATCGCACTCGAGCGTACCGGCGGCTCGGCGGTTAACCAGACTGAGCTACGCGACGAGGAGGGCTACTACGAAGTCGAGGTGGTCCTCGAGAACGGGAGTCTTGTCGACGTCCACCTCGACCGACGCTTCAACGTCATCTCCAGCGACGGCGACCGTGGGCAGGAGGGTCGCGGAGACGACTCGCAGGATGACTGAGCATGATGGGCAGGCGCTTGGGTCAAATCCACCAGGAGGTCCAGAGATGAATCCGCAACAGCGAATGCACCACCACGTGATCAGCCGGATATCCGGTCGCAGAACCGGGAAGGTGACCGGATATGGCCTCGCGGTCGCCCTACTCGTTGGGGCCTTGACAACCGCCGCGGCGGGCCGTGGCGGCTCCTCGAGCTCTACCCCGATTCCACAGCCGAGCGCAGCTCAGCTAAAGGCGGCTGAGTTATACGACCTGCCGCTTGCTCCCAAGAGCGCACGCGTCGACCTCACGGCACCGCCGTTCTCCAACCCCACCGACGTGACGAACCCTCTCTTCCCGATCAGCGAGCTTCACTCGGTTCTGCTCAACGGCAAGGTCGACGGCAAGCCGTTCAAGACCGAGACCACACTTCTTCCGGACACGAGGTTCATCGAGTGGAGCAACGGGCAGCGGGTGGAGGTGCTCGTGTCCCAGTACACCGCTTATCTCGACGGGCGCCTGGAGGAAGTCGCGCTCGACTTCTACGCCCAAGCCGATGATGGGTCGGTCTGGTATCTGGGTGAGGACGTGTTCAATTACAACGAGCAAGGTTATGTCGCGGATACCGGTGGCACCTGGCTTGCCGGCAAGGAAGGTCCTCTCGCGATGATCATGCCCTCGGCTCCAAAAGTCGGTGAGGCGTTCCGGCCCGAGAACATCCCCGGCTTGGTCTTCGAGGAAGTCACCGTCAAGAATTCGGCCAAGACTGTCGACGGCCCCCAGGGACCGGTTGCCGGAGCGATGGTCGGCACTGAGCTACACGACGACGGGAGCTTCTCCGACAAGATCTTCGCCCCCGGCTACGGTGAGTTTTACTCGGCCCACGAAGGCGATGTCGAGGCTCTGGCCCTTGCGGTGCCCACAGACGCGCTCCCCGGGCCTTCGCCGCGCGAGCTGAAGGTCCTTTCGGCCGGCGCACAAGACATCTTCCATCTGGCGGCCGGCGAGAAGTGGGGTTTGGCCTCGGCAACGGCTCAGAGGATGGCCGCCGCATGGAAGTCATTTCGGGCGAGTGAGGTGCCTCCACGACTCGTGGGCCCGACCAATCGCAGTCTCGAGGTCCTTATCGCAGCGGTGGAAGCGCGCCGACCGGCGAAGGCACGCGGGGCCGCAATCCAAGTCGGTTTCGCCGGCTACGATTTGCAGCTGCGTCACCGGCCTCCAGCCGAGATCGACCTGGCCCGTTTCGATCTCTGGGCCCATCGGATTCTCGTCGATGCGGCAGCGAATGATCTCGGGGCCGTCACCGGTGATGTCGCAACGCTGGAATGGATCCGGGACCGGTTCGTGCATGTCCTCGCCCCGGTCGAAGTCACTCGAATCGACAAACACCTTCTTGATTTGCGGGGAGCCGCGAGCGATGAGGACCTTACTGCGACGGCGGCTGAGGCAAGAGATCTCGTGGACGCTCTTGGCTGAATCGAGCCCGTGAAGTAAGCAAGCAGGCTCGACCCCGCCCAGGTGCGGCTCGCGAGCCACTGCTTGGAAGAGCGAGGAGGAGGCCGGTGTCCGAGGAACCGGCCTCCTCCTCCGCACCCATCAGTCACTCCGACGTGACTGCCAACGACTGATCCAACAGGCCGAGAGGCCCGCCCCGATGCATGATGTGCACGTACAGTGTCCGGCTGCCTCGGTCGAAATACACGCCTGAGGGCTCGGCGTTGCAGTCGGTCAAGGTAGCAAACCGAACTACAGTTGCAGCCATATCCTCGCCCGGAGAAGGCGGGCTCGCTACCCAGATGTCGTTACCTCTCGTCTTGGCGGGAGCAAGACCTCCGGGGTCCTCGGTGATGAAGAGATGCCCATGACTGTCGAAAGCAAGGTTGTCGGGAGCGGCGAAACTGTTGGACCCCACTAATGGTTGAGCGCTCGAGGGGGCGTTTACACCTGCCACCACGTAGTCGCTCACCGTGGTCTGATGACGCGAGCCCCGCAGGTCGACGGCGATTACACGGTGCTCGTCGCTGATTGCGACGTAAAGGGTCTCCGCATTAACTTCGAGGTCTTCGGGCTTGAAGTAAACGGTGGCTCCGGCTGCATCCGCCGCAGCTTCCGAGTCGATGGCAGAGGCCGTATCGTCAAGTTCTACCCAGGTGGCCGCTCCCGTCTTGTCCACAGAGGGGTGGTCCAGCTTCAAGACGGAGAGTCTGCCGCTGGAAAGGTCGCCGTAGCGGTCGGGCTCGAACTGGTATATAGCACCCCCGCCATTCACCGCACGCACTTCGGCAATCCCGTAAAGGTTACCTGGTGCATCAAAGGCAAGCCCTTCGTGGGCTCGGGATCCGACGGCTGGCCGAACGATGGGGTTGTGCGGATCTAGGGGGTCGATCTCATAAACAAGCCCGCCCACAGAGCTGGGAGCATTCGGGTCTCGGCGCTGTGCAACTCTGACCTCTTCAGCGACCAGCAGAGTTCCCCACTGCGTCCACTCGATTCCGTCGAGGCGCTCCCAGTGAGGCTCGGAGTGAAGCAGACGCGTCGTGCGAGTCTCGAGATCAGTCACCGACACGGATCCGGCTTGCGCTACTTCGTGCGTGCGATAGAGGTACCGTCCAGCGTGAGGGCCGGTCTCGTTCAGAGTCTGCATGTCGGCTTGGTCCGGGAATGGTGAGTCAGAACCTCTCACCTCTTCAGCGAGTACCTCACGGCGAATTCCCTCTGGCAGCTGCAAGGGAACATCGGACATCGGATCTCCGGCGCTGCAGAGAGCCGACTCCGCTAGGGGCTCAAAGGTGAATGCCCCCGGGGTTGTGGCGCCGGCGCCAGAAGCTGATAATGCCAGCGACGCGACTATCACGACTGTTGCTAACCTTCTCATTTGTCTCTCCCTTTTTCTTGATGTGTGCAGTGTGTGCGGCAGCTGCCCTTTCGAGGGTAGAGACAGAGGTCGGGAGGGACAGTTGGGTCGGCTACAACCTTCCTGTTAGTTCACGAACAATAGCGCTTGACTATCGAACGTATGTTCGATAGTATGGGGGAAGTAGAAGGGGCCGCCGGAAGCTCTCTCTAGGCTTTCGGCCCGGACTCAAGAGGTGTGAGGGTGCAACAACAGAACCGTCGTGACAATGAGCTGATCGAAGGACTCCACAGCCTTCACGCAGAGGTCTGCGCCCGCCACCGCACCATCCTTACGGTCATCGCAGAGCTGGACGAGCGCAAGCTGTGGCGCGACGATGGCTGCAGGGACATGGCGCAATGGCTGTCCGGCCAGCTCGGCATCTCCCAGTGGATCGCCTCCCGCTGGGTCACCGCCTCCCATGCCATCTCCACGCTGCCCCTGATCTCACAAGCCTTGGAGAGCGGACGCCTCTGTCTCGACAAGGTGATCGAGCTGTGCCGCTTCGCTACCCCCGACAGCGAGAGAGAGCTGATCGCGTGGGCGAGGCGGGTGTCTGTCGGAGCGGTGAAGCACAAGGCCGATGTCGTATGCAGGCCCGAGATAGAAGAGGTCCGCACCGTCGAGCAGGCCCGCTTCGTGCGCTGGTGGTGGAACGAGGGAGGCGCTCTGAGAGACGCTTGAGC
>Ga0209587_1000521_pt1 | contig 18816 bp, 17 predicted proteins | sample NGEPerD_2_FD_184512 | JGI IMG/M metagenome (GOLD analysis project Ga0209587, IMG submission 184512) | Arctic peat soil microbial communities from the Barrow Environmental Observatory site, Barrow, Alaska, USA - NGEE PermafrostL1-D... | ecosystem: Environmental > Terrestrial > Soil > Wetlands >... | reverse complement strand
ACCGAATCCGGTGGTCAAACGTCCTCGGTCCGCGTTTACCACCCCCGACCCGGGTCTCGCGGCCCCGGCCCAACCTGAGCCGGACCGGGTCTGGTAACATCGAAACCGCTTCACAAATCCACACGTTCGTCTCTCGCCGTGGCGTGCCGCGGCGAGCTTCGGTCCCATCCCAGCCTGATGATTTCCCTGAGGGCGGGGTGGGTTTGACGAGCGGAAGCCGGCTTCGAGCCGGGATAACCGAACAAGGAGGGAAGACGCACATGCCCGTCGTGACGATGCGGCAACTGCTCGAGGCGGGGGTCCACTTCGGGCACCAGACGCGCCGGTGGAACCCGAAGATGAAGCGATTCATCTTCACCGAGCGCAACGGCATTTACATCCTCGACCTGCACCAGACCATGCAGGGCATCGAGAACAGCTACAAGTTCGTGCGCGACATGGTCGCGGGAGGCGGCACGATCCTGTTCGTCGCCACCAAGCGACAGCTCCAGGGCGTGCTCGCAGAGCAGGCTGAGCGCTCGGGCATGCCCTACGTTAACTTTCGCTGGCTCGGCGGCATGTTGACCAACTTCCGCACAATCTACGAACGCATCAAGCGCATGCGCGAGCTCGAAGAGATGGTTTCCGCCGGTGCCCTCGACTCGCTTCCCAAGAAGGAGCGGATCAGGCTCGAGCGTGAGCTCGTGAAGCTCAGTCGCAACCTCGCAGGCATCCGCAACCTCGATAAGGTTCCGGACGCGATCTACATCCTCGATATCAAGAAAGAGGAGATCGCAGTACGCGAGGCGAAGAAGCTTGGCGTGCCAATCGTCGCTGTGCTCGACACCAACTGCGATCCCGATGACGTCGACTACGGCATCCCCGGCAACGACGACGCGATTCGCGCCGGCAAGCTGTTGACGCGCATCATCGCAGACGCCGCCATCGAGGGCCGCTCCATGCGCGGCATCGACGGCACGGAAGCAGAGCCCGGAACGCTCACTCCGGAGGGGGCAGAGGTGCTTCCGGGGGCGGCTGCGCAGCCCAAGGCCGAATGGGAGCTGCAACTCGAAGCCGAAGAGGAGGCCGAACGCACTCAAACGGAGCCGGCCGAGCAGACCCCGGCCCCCGCGACACCCACGACAGAATAGAGCTGATCAAAGAAAGGTCTTCAGCAATGGCACAGATAAGCGCAAAGGACGTAAAGACCCTGAGGGACCGAACCGGCGCCGGCATGATGGACTGCAAGAAGGCGCTGACCGAGGCAAACGGGGACCTCGAGGCAGCGGCGCGCATCCTGCGCGAGAAGGGTCTCGCCGATGCAGCAAAGCGAAGCGGCCGCTCGGCCTCCGAGGGGATCGTGTACGCCTACTTGCACACCCCGACGCCCAACTACCCGCCCAAGCTCGGCGTTCTGATCGAGCTCAACTGCGAGTCGGACTTCGTCGCCAAGACGGAGGGTTTCGAGCGGCTGGCCAAGGACATCGCCATGCACATCTCGTTCGCCGACCCCGGCTGGACGACGCGCGACGAGATCCCTCAAAAGATAATCGACGACGAGTCTCAGATCTACGCCAAGCAGGCGAAGGACTCGGGCAAGCCCGAGCAGGTGATTGACAAGATCGTCATAGGCAAGATGGAGGCGTTCTACAAGCAGAACGTGCTCATGGATCAAGAATGGATCCAAGACAAGAACAAGACCATCGCCGATCTCATCGACGGTGCGCGTGCGTCCATGGGGGAGAACGTTTCGGTGGGTGGCTACAGCCGCATCCGCGTGGGTGAGACGCGGAGCACTTAGTCCTAAGCGATGAGCGGGGTCGAGGTAACACCGAAATACAAGAGAGTGCTGCTGAAGCTGTCCGGAGAGGCGTTCGCCGACCCCGAAGACGGCTTCGGCATCGACCCCCGCATCGTCTCTTCGATCGCGCGCCAGGTGGCCGAGGCGAAAGCGCTCGGATGCGAGCTGGGCGTGGTCGTCGGGGGCGGTAACATCATCCGCGGTCTCTCGGCCAGCGCGCAGGGCACCGCGCGCACTACCGCCGACTACATGGGAATGCTCGCCACCGTCATTAATGCGCTTGCGCTCCAGGACGCTCTCGAAAAAGAAGGCGTGCAGACGCGCGTGCAGAGCGCGATCTGGATGCAGGAGCTGGCAGAGCCATACATTCGCAGGCGGGCGATTCGCCATCTCGAGAAAGGGCGCGTGGTGATCTTCGCCGGGGGAACCGGCAACCCCTACTTCTCCACCGACACTTCGGCGGCGCTGCGAGCGCTCGAGGTGGGAGCCGAGGCGATCCTCAAGGGCACCAGGGTTGACGGGGTCTACGACTCGGACCCAGAGCTCAACCCCTCAGCGCAGCGGTTCTCCTCGCTCGACTACATCGAGGTCTTGCAGCGGGGGCTGAAGGTGATGGACTCGACGGCGATCTCGTTGTGCATGGACAACAACCTGCCGATAATCGTGTTCGATCTCAAAGGTGAGAACATCCTGCGCCTGCTGCTCGGAGAAGAGGTCGGCACCCTGGTTCATTCAGAATCGGGAGCCCATTCGGAATCGGGAGGCGGAGACGGGGGGGGAGATGGCTGAGAACAAGGATCAGATCCTGAGCCAGGCGGCCGACAAGATGCACAAGGCGGTGTCGGTGAACCTCGAAGAGCTCAGTGCGATTCGATCCGGCCGCGCGTCGCCCGCGCTGCTCAACCGTGTCACGGTGGATTACTACGGGACCAGGGCCCCCCTCAACCAGATCTCGAACCTGTCGGTGCCCGAGCCTCGTGTGCTGATGATCGTCCCCTACGATCCCAACTCCGTGTCGGCCATCGAGAAGGCGATCCTGGCCTCCGACATCGGCATCACTCCGAACAACGACGGGACGAACATACGTCTCGTCTTCCCCCAGCTCACCGAGGAGCGCCGCAAAGAGCTCATCAAGGTCGCGCATAGCCGGGCCGAGGAAGGCCGGGTCGCCATCCGCGCGATCAGACGCCACAGCAAGCAGGATCTCGAGCAACTCCGCAAGGACGGCACGCTTCCAGAGGACGAGGAGCGAGCGGCCGAGGGGCGGCTCCAGCGGCTGACCGACAAGCATGTCGCCGAGGTCGACGAGAACCTCAAGCGCAAGGAACAAGAGCTGTCCGAGGTCTGAGGGTTTGGTGCACCTCCCCGTAAATCCGGTCGCATTCGAACGCCCCTGCATCCCCGCTCGCGGCGTACCACGGCACGGCTCCGCCGAGGTCGGAATTGGGATTCTTATCCGCCGAGGTCGGAATTGGGATTCAACTTGTCGCTCACGTACCTTCCAGGTACGCTCGCTCCTCGCGCCTGGCGACCAGGGCGCAGTGACGACGCTCTCGGTGCTGACCGTATTTCTGGTGCGGAGCACTGCGTGAGAGAGGATGCCGCCGGCGAGCCGGTCCCGCCCCCCGCCCCGCCTGGGCGCTCGCTGCGCCAGGCGATCGCTACGGGGGTAGCTCTGGTCGTGGTCTTGGGGGTGTCCTCGGCGTTCGGCGCCGCCGCCTACTTCGTGCTGATCACTCTCGCAATCGCACTGGCGGTGTTCGAGGCAATCGACGCGTTGCAACAGCGTGGCAGGAGGCCGAACCTTGCGTTCGCGCTCGCCTGCTCGCTGGCGCTGCTGGTCGCCGCCTACGCGTCACGCCCCGCTCTCTTCGGAGTGGTGCTGGCGTTCGCCTTATACGGGGGTTTCGCCTTGAGCCTGAGGTCCTCGAGGGGGCCGAGTCCGGCAAGCGATGTCGCCTGGACTCTGCTGGTAGTGGGTTGGATCGGCGGAGGTGGCGCGGCCGCCGCCTCACTGCTGGTCGCCTCCTCGGGACGATCGCTGCTGACCGCGTTCATCCTGGTGGCGGCGGCCGACGACGTCGGCGCCTTCTTCGTGGGGCGCACCTGGGGTGCTCACAAGCTCGCTCCTCAGGTGTCGCCGGGCAAGACCTGGGAGGGCTTCGCCGGAGGCCTTGTGGCCGCGGTCGCCGCGGGCGTGGTGGCGGGGACGGTGGTCGAACCCCTCGGCGTTGTGGGCGGCGTCGTTCTGGGGGCCCTGTGCGGCCTGATCGCTCCGGTCGGTGATCTCGTGGAGTCGTTGTTCAAGCGGGAGATGGGAATCAAGGACTCGGGGAGGCTGCTGCCCGGCCATGGAGGCGTGCTCGACCGTCTCGACGCGCTGATCTTCTGCGCTCCCGCCGCCTACCTCTATGTCATCTTCTTCGTTACATGAGGCTCGTCCACCAACCCCGAGGTACTCACACGCGTGTGGCGCGCTTTCCCGTACCGAATCGGTACTCCAGGGCGCGCTGGGCGCGATCCACTACCCCCTTGGCAGGGGAAGAGAGATGAGGACGCGGGTCGTAATCCTCGGGGCGACCGGGTCGATCGGCCGTCAGGCGATCGAGGTCATCTCGGCCCACCCCGACGACTTCGAGTTAGCGGCGCTCTCGGCGGGCTCGGACGCGGCCGGCCTCGAAACTCTTGCCCGGGCCCACGGCTCGCCCCCCACAGGGTTGGGGACCGACGCTGCGGTGGATCTGGCACAGCTCGAAGGCTCAGACGTCGTGCTGAACGCAGTCGTCGGCGCCGCCGGCCTGGAGGCCTCCCTGGCCGCCCTCGAGGCCGGCAAGACCCTCGCCCTGGCGAACAAGGAGAGCCTGGTCGCCGGCGGCGAGCTGTGTCTCGACGCAGCAAGGCGCGGCCGAGGACGCATCGAGCCGGTCGACTCGGAGCACGCCGCCATCGCCCAGTGCCTGAGCAACACGCCCCGAGACGACATTGTTCGCATAGTGCTCACCGCCTCGGGCGGCCCCTTCCGTAAGCGAGCGGACCTCGCCGGGATCACCCCCACGGAGGCGCTCGCCCACCCCACCTGGAGCATGGGCCCGAAGATCACGATCGACTCCGCCACGCTGATGAACAAGGGGCTGGAAATCATCGAGGCCCACTACCTGTTCGGTTTTCCTTACGAGCGGATCGGGGTGCTCGTGCACCCGCAGAGCATGGTGCACGGCATCGTCGAGCTGGTCGATGGCTCCTCGCTGATGCAGGCGGCGCCGGCAGACATGCGCATCCCGATCCAGGCCGCCCTGGCCCCGAATCGGCCCCGGCGGGAGCTGAGTGCCCCTCTCGACCTTGCCACCGGCCCCGCCCTGGAGTTCGAGAAGGCCGACCTCGAGCGCTTCCCGGCGCTGTCTCTGGCGCGCGCCGCGGGGCAAGCGGGGGGAACCTGCCCCGCGGTCCTGAACGCCGCCAACGAGGAGGCGGTGAGGGCCTTTCTCGATGGGGCGATCCCGTTCACAGGCATCGTGGCGACAGTCGAGGCGGTCCTGGCGCATCACGAGCGCTCCGAGGCGGGGAATCTCGAGCAGGTGCTCGAGGTTGACCGATGGGCGAGGCGACGAGCCCGAGAGGTAATGAGGACCACCTCGGGCGCCGATAAGACTCCCAATGAACAGAGATGAAATAGGGATGAACTAGGTGAATAGGAACGGCAACATGTTAGGAACATCCGGGTGAACGCCGGAGTCTTGCTTTTCATCGGGGCGATCCTGGTCGTGGTGATGGTGCACGAGACCGGGCACTTCCTGGTCGCAAAGCTGTTCAACTTCAAAGCCACGAAGTTCTTCCTCGGGTTCGGCCCCACGGTGTGGTCGTTCACACGCGGAGAGACGGAATACGGCATCAAGGCCATTCCCGCAGGGGGCTTCGTGAAGATCGTGGGGATGAACCCCTACGAGGACATCCCTCCCGCCGACCGGGCGCGCTCCTATTTCACCAAGCCTCGCTGGCAGCGCGCACTTGTGCTGGTGGCGGGCTCGGCGACGCACTGGCCCGTGGCCTTTCTGATTCTGCTGGTGACCTCGATGACGCTGGGCTTCCCCACGGGCAAGGCCAGCACCGAGGTGGCGGCGGTCTCGGAGGAGAGCCCTGCTCTCGACTCGGGCCTTAAGGCCGGTGACGTCATCACCGGCGTCGAGGGACTCGAGACCAGATCGTGGGAGCGCGTCAGCGCTTACATCCGCGCTCACGCAGGCGAGGAGGTGACGTTCACTGTCGCCCGCGGCGGCACCGAGCAGCCGGTAGAAGTCGTCTTGGGACGGGCGATCTACAGCCCGAGGCGGGGCCCCGTCGACTATGCGTCGGCTTCCGAGGAGTTGCGGGAGCCGCGCGGGAACGAAAAGTTGGTGGGTTTCCTCGGCGTGCAGCCGACCGAGCTCTTCGAGAAGAAGGGCTTCTTCGGGGCCGCCGCCGACGCCTCCGGCAAGACGTGGGACGCCACCAAACTGTCGGTTCAGGGCATCGGCCAGGTCTTTTCCATGGTCGTCGACGGCCGGCTGTGGGGTGCGCTTTCGGGCAGCGGCGAGCGCGCCATCGACGAGGGGCCGCTCGGGATCGTGGGCGCCGGCCGCATCGCGGGGGAGAGCGTCGCCACCGGCCAGTACCTCAACCTCATCGGGTTGATCGTCGGATTCACGATCTTCGTGGGGCTCATGAACCTGCTACCCCTGCCCCCGCTCGACGGGGGCCACCTGGCGGTCGTCGCCTACGAGGCCGTGACCAAGAGGCCGGTGGACATGCGCAAGCTGATCCCGGTGGCGGCCGCGGTGCTGAGCTTCTTTTTGATCCTGTTCGTGGCCTCTCTCTATCTCGATATAGCTCGCCCCATCCGCACCCCCCTCTAAACCCCTTGCCGAGTGGTTGTAAATGGCTACACAGTGACCACTGGCCACCACTCGGCGCTCCGGACCTAGACTGGAAGCCATGTACGAGCGCCGCAAGTCCCGACAAATAAGCGTGGGCTCGGTCGCCATCGGCGGCGACGCCCCCATCTCCGTCCAGTCCATGACCACCACCAAGACCGACGACGTCGGGGCAACCCTGGTCCAGGTCCACCAGCTCGCAACCCAGGGTGCCGACATCGTGAGGGTGGCGGTGCCGCACGAGGCCGATGCCCGGGCGCTGCCCGAGATCGTGGCAGAGGGCGGGGTCCCGATCATCGCCGACATCCATTTCTCGGTCCGGCTGGCGTTGATGGCGCTCGAGGCCGGCGTCCACGGCCTAAGAGTGAATCCCGGCAACATGCGAAACCCCAAGCACGTCCAAGAAATCGCCGACGGAGCCCTCGAGCGGGGCATCCCCATCCGCATCGGAGTGAACGCGGGGTCCCTCGACAAGAAGCTCATTGTCAAGCACGGCCGGCCCACCGCCGAGGCCCTCGTCGAGAGCGCGCTGTGGGAGATCTCATTGCTGGAGGAGCACGGCTTCACCGACATCAAGGTGTCGGTCAAGCATCAGAACGTCCCCGAGATGATCGCCGCCTACCGCCTCCTGGCCGAGCGCACCGACGTGCCGCTCCACCTCGGCGTGACCGAGGCGGGCACTCCGAAGCAAGGCATCATCAAGTCCGCCATCGGCATCGGAACGCTGCTCGCCGAAGGCATCGGCGACACGATCCGGGTGTCGCTGACTGCCGACCCCGTCGAGGAGATCACCGCCGGAAAGCAGATCCTGAAGTCGCTGGGGCTGAGAGATGAGGGCTTCGACCTGGTCGCCTGCCCCTCTTGCGGGCGAGCCGAGCTCGACGTCTTCGCTCTGGCGAACGAGGTCGAGGCTCGGATCGAGCAGATGGACCTGCCTCCGATGCAGATCGCGGTCATGGGCTGCGAGGTCAACGGCCCGGGCGAGGCACGCGACGCCGACATCGGCATCGCCGCAGGCCCGGGCCGCGGGCTCTTGTTCGCCAAGGGCAAGCAGATCGGCTGGGTCCCCCACGACGGGCTCGTCGATGCGCTTCTGGAGGAGGCCTCGCGTGTGGCCGCCGAGATCAGGGCCTCTGGCAAGGGTGCTGAGGGCGCAGAGGGCGGTCCCACGGTGTTGAAGGGCGCCTCTCGCAGGCAGACGATGGCGATCGGTGGGATCGGCAGCCGGTCGAGCTGAGCTCAGAATCGTGGCAGCCCGCGTCCGACGGTGGACAAACGTCCTCGTTCCGCGTTTCACCACCGTTCTTGGGGGTCAAACGTCCTCGGTCCGCGTTTCTCCACCCGAGGGGGCCGGGCGCCTACCCCACCCCCAAGCCCGAAGGCCTACCTGTGTTATCTTTATGAGGCGGCTGGGCGTTTTGGCGCGGTCGGTAAATGACGTGGCTTCGTGGCCCCTCGGCAGAGGGGCTTCATTATTGAGGGAGGGCAGGTGGGCGCGCTCGAGGAGGTTTCGACCCTCGCCGCTGCGGTTGCCGAGAGGCGCTCCCTCAGGTTGTGGGACATCCAGGTTAGCGGGCGGCCGGGACAGGCGGTCGTGCGCGTGTTCGTGGATGCGGACGGCGGAGTCGACCTCGACACCGTGGCCGAGATGGCTCAGGAGTTATCGCGCGGGCTCGATCTGCACGATCCGATCCCGGGCCGTTACACGCTCGAGGTGTCCTCGCCCGGTCTCGAGCGCAACCTGAGCAGGCCCGAGCACTTTCAGCTGAGCAAGGGCCGCAAGGTCGTGATCAAGACGAGCAGCACGTTGGTGCCGGAAGGCCACCGCGTGGAAGGCACGATCGTGGCCGCCAACAGGGATGGGGTGCGCATCGAGGGCGGCCACGGGGCTGTGGAAGTTCCTTACGACGAGATCAAGTCTGCGAGGACGGTGTTCGAGTGGAACTGAGTCGCGGCGCCCCCCCGGTTAGAGAACCTAGGTTGGAAAAAATGGAGCAGGAGACACAGGAAGAAGGTAAGCAATGAAGGTCCCCATGGACTCTCTAAGAGAGCTCGAACGCGAGCGTGGGATCTCGCTGGACACGGTGGTGGAGGCGATTGAGAAGGCACTGGCGTCGGCCTATCTGCGGATGAAGAACGCCGACGAGACACGCGACGCGCGCTCGGTGATCGATCGCGACACGGGAGAGGTGACCCTGTTCGCACAGGAGATCGAGATCGACTTCGACACCGAAGAGAGAACCCTGCTGCGCGAATGGGAGGACACGCCGTCTGACTTTGGGCGCATCGCAGCGCAGACGGCCAAGCAGGTGATCCTGCAGCGCCTGCGTGAGGCCGAGCGTGACCTGACGTTCGGCGAGTACTCGGGCCGCGAGGGAGACATCGTCACCGGCATCGTCCAACAGCACGACCACCGCTACACGATCCTGGACCTCGGCAAGGCCGAGGCCCGGATGCCTCCCCAAGAACAGATGCCGCACGAGCGTTACGAGCACGGCATGCGCCTCAAGGCCTACATCGTCGAGGTGCGGAAGTCGGATCGCGGCCCGCAGATCATCGTGTCGCGCACCCACCCCGAGCTCATCAAGCGCCTCTTCGAGCTCGAGGTCCCCGAGATCCTCGACGGGATCGTCGAGATCAAGAAGGTGGCGCGCGAGCCGGGTCATCGCTCGAAGATCGCAGTGGTATCGCACGATCGCAACGTCGATCCCGTGGGCGCGTGTGTGGGTTCGCGCGGAGCGCGCGTTCGCATGGTCATGAACGAGCTGCGCGGCGAAAAGATCGACATCATCAAGTGGACCGACAATCTCGAAGACTTCGTCGCCAACGCGCTGTCGCCGGCGAAGGTCAAGGAGGTGCGCGCTCAGGCGGACCAGACCGCGCTCGTCATCGTTCCCGACTATCAGCTCAGCCTCGCCATCGGCAAGGAAGGGCAGAACGCACGCCTCGCGGCCCGCCTCACCGGGCTCAAGGTGGACATCAAGTCCGAGTCGCAGATACACAGCGACGAAGAGGCAAAGAAAGTGGCCGCGGCGGAAGCCGCTGAAAGAGTGGCGGAAGCCGCTGAAAGAGTGGCGGAAGCCGCTGAAAGAGTGGCTGAAGGCGCCAAGGTGGCGGAAGCCGAAGCGGCCGTCGCGGCGGAATCTGTGGAAACCGCTGTAGAGGCGGAAGCCCCAGCAGCGGAAGCAGCGGCAGAATCCACTCCATCGGAGCAACCGAAGCCCGTAGAGCAACCGAGCTGAGCAAAGCTGAGTAAAATAGGACATATCCCGGAAAGGACCTGTGTGGGCTGCCGCGCTACGAGACCCCAGCGAGAGCTGGTGCGTCTGCACAGGGCCGTGGACGGCTCGATCCGGTTGGACGACCGGCAGGACGAATTCGGTTTGGGCAACCGCCGAAGAGCGGCGACCGGCAGGGGTGCCTATTTGTGCCGAGCGGCGCGCTGCCTGCAAGAGGTGAAGCCTCAGCGCCTGGCGCGGGCGCTGCGAACGAGACTCGAGCCGTCGCCGCAGCTGCTGGAAGAGCTGCGGGCGAGCTCGCATAGGAGACAGAGCGATGGCTAGACCAAGGGTGAACGAGATAGCGAGGGAGCTCGGGCTTACCTCCAAAGAGGTGCTGAGGCACCTGGAGGAGATCGGGCATCCCGTCAAGAGCCACTCCTCGGCGGTGGACGAGGACATCGCGGTGCGCTTGCGCGCGGACATGGGCGGAGCTTCCGCCGCCGCGCCCGAGGTTCAGACCCCGGCCGTCGCCGAGCCTGAGCCCGCGCCTCGTGAAGCTATTGCGATTGAGCCCGAACCAGAATTTGCGCCCGAACCCCAAGTTGTGCCCGAACCAAAAAAGGTGGTTGCGGTTGAGCCAGAGCCCCAGCCTGACATCACCCCCTCCAAAGAGGCTCTGCCCGAGCCCTCCGAGACCTCGGCCGTGGTCGTCCATCGCGGCATCACGGTGCAGGATTTCGCCGCCAAGGTTGGGCGCTCCTCGGCCGAGGTGCAGCGAGAGCTGATAAGCCTCGGTGAGATGGTCACTCTGACTCAGCCCATATCCGACGCCGCGATCGAGCTGGTCTCAGAAGCTCTCAGTATCGGCGTCAGTGTCGTCGACCCCGCAGTCGAGGAGGCGCCGGCAGAGGACTTCGGAGAGGACGAGGCCGATGACGAAGGCGAGCTCGTGCCCCGGCCCCCTGTGGTCACGGTGATGGGCCACGTCGATCACGGGAAGACCTCGATCCTCGACGCCATCCGCCGCACCAACGTGGTCTCAGGCGAGGCAGGGGGGATCACCCAGCACATCGGCGCCTACCAGGTGCGGGTCAACGACCGCGACGTGACTTTCATAGACACCCCGGGCCACGAGGCCTTCACCGCCATGCGGGCGCGCGGCGCCCAGGTCACCGACCTGGCGGTACTCGTGGTGGCGGCGGACGACGGCGTCATGCCGCAGACGGTCGAGGCCATCGACCACGCCCGCGCCGCGAGCGTGCCGGTGGTCGTGGCGGTCAACAAGATCGACCGGCCCGACGCCGATCCGACGCGTGTCCGCCAGCAGCTCTCCGACCACGGCCTGCTTCCCGAGGAGTGGGGCGGCGAGACGATCTATGTCGACGTCTCCGCCAAGGAGCGCACGAACCTCGACACCCTGCTCGAGATGATTCTTCTGACCTCAGACGTCCAGCTCGACCTGCGCGCCAACCCCCACGCCTCCGCCCGGGGCAACGTCATCGAGGCCAATCTCGACAAGGGCCGCGGTCCCGTCGCCACGGTTCTGGTCAAGCGAGGCGAGCTGCGCAGAGGCGACATCGTGGTGGCCGGGACCTCGTGGGGCAAGATCCGGGCGATGCTCGACGAGCATGGCCACAACGTCAAGGGCGCCGGCCCGGGCACACCGGTGCAGGTGCTCGGCTGGCAGTCGCTGCCCGAAGCGGGCGACGCGTTCCACGCCGCATACGACGAGCGAGAGGCGCGCGCGGTGACGTCAGAGCGCGAGCAGCACCGGCGCGCCGCCGATCTGGTCGCCCAGAAGCAAGTGTCGCTCCAGGACCTCCTGCAAGCGACCCAGGACGGGGGCATCCCCGAGCTCAACCTCGTGCTCAAGGCCGACACCCAGGGCTCTGTCGAGGCGCTCGACGGCCAGCTCTCCGGGATGGACCAGTCGCTGGTGAAGGTCAACATCCTGCGCAAGGGAGCCGGCGCAATCACCGAGAACGATGTCGCGCTGGCGCAGGCATCGGGCGCCATCGTGATCGGTTTCAACGTGGTGCCCACGTCCCAGGCTCGTACTCTGGCCGAAGGCGAGGTCGACATCCGCACCTACCGGGTGATCTACCAAGCGGTTCAGGACATCCAGGATGCGGCACAGGGTCTGCTCGGCCCCGAGACGCGCGAGGTGACGATGGGCCAGGCTGAGGTCAGGGCGACGTTTCGCGTGCCTCGCTACGGGCTTGTGGCCGGGTGCATGGTCATCGAGGGGACGATCCGGCGCAACGCCCGCGCCCGCCTGGTGCGGGATGGGACCGTCGTCTACGAGAGCCGCATCGGTTCGCTGCGGCGTTTCAAGGACGATGCGCGCGAGGTTGCGGCCGGGTTCGAGTGCGGGATCGGGATCGAGGGCTACCAGGACGTCAAGGATGGCGACATGATTCAAGCCTTCGAGATCCAGGAAGTGGCCCGGTAACCAGCAGCACATGTTCGTCGGCGTCGCCCGTTTCGAGCTGTTCATCCCGGAGAGCTCCTCGCTCAAGACCAAGCGAGCGATCCTTCGGTCTGTGATCGACGGTGCGCGCCACAAGTTCAACGCCTCGGTCTCGGAGGTCGAATATCAGGATCTGTGGCAGCGGGCGGCCCTTGGGATCACCTGTGCCGGCGGGTCGGCGGCGCATTGTCGCGACGTGCTCTCAGAGATAGAGCGCTTCGTCGTCCGAACAGCAGCGGGGGCCGCGGAGCTCACCGGCTCGGTGCATCAGGTTGTCAGCCTCGAGGATGTGCTGCCATGAGCAAGAGAACACGGCGCGTGGAGAAGCTTTCGGCGCAGGTCTTGTCGGAGGAGATCGCTCGCCTCAAGGACCCTCGCATCGGCTTCGTCACCGTCACCACCGTGAGGGTCACCCCCGACCTACATCGCGCACGCGTTCTGGTCAGCGTTCTCGGTTCGGACGAGGAGAAAGAGGGCACGATGCGGGGACTCGCCAGCGCCGTGCCGCACCTCAGGGTGCAGCTGGGGGCTCAGATCAGGCTTAAGTTCGTGCCCGAGCTCGTGTTCGAGCTCGATCATGCTGCGGAGACCGCGGAGCGCGTTGAGAGTCTGCTTCGACAGCTCCACGACGATACTGAGGCCGAGCCCTCCGCGTCATCTTCTCTACGCGACCCTCCGGCGGATCGCTCGCCCTCTCCACGCGACCCTCCAACGGATCGACGATCTTCTCCACGCGATCCTCCAGCGGATCGCTTGTCTTCGAACGAGGAGGCCTGATGGCGACACAGCCGGACTGGGACAAGGTGGCCTCCGCGTTGCGCGGAGCAAAGCGCGTCGCTCTCGCCTGCCACGAGAAGCCCGACGGGGACGCGGTCGGCTCTCTGCTGGCTTTGAGCCTCGTCCTGCGACGGCTCGGCGCCGAGACTTATCCGACTTGGAGCGCGGCCACGGTCGAGGCGGTCGCGCCGTACGCATGGCTGCCCGGCAAGGATCACCTGGTCCAGGTCTCAGACATGCCGCCCGACGTTCCGGTGTTCGTCGCCGTCGACTGCGGCGCGGCCGAACGACTCGGCGAGCTCGAGGAGATCGCCCGCCGGGCACCCTGCCTGATCAACATCGATCACCACCCCGGCAACGACGACTTCGGGCACCTCAACGTGGTAGCTCCGGCGGCATCGTCGACTGCCGAGCTGGTCGCGTCCCTGGCCGAAGCGCTCGGAGTCGAGCTCGACCAGGACATCGCCACCTGCCTCTACGTGGGAGTCGTCACCGACACCGGCCGTTTCCAGTACACGAACTCCTCACCCCACACGCTCCGGCTGGCGGCCTCACTGCTCGAGCACGGAGTCCCCGCCCCCACGATCGCCCAAGAGCTGTTCGAGTCCGCCCCGTTCGGTTTACTCAAGCTCGTCGGCCGCCTTCTCGAGCGCGCCACGCTGTACGAAACGGAGCGCTTCGTTTACTCGTGGCTCCAGCGCGCAGACCTCGACGAGACGGGGGTGACCCCGCAGGAGACCGACGGGCTCATCGACGCAATCCGCTCCACCCGGGCTGCCGACGTCGCGGCCCTGTTCAAACAACAGCTCGACGGCAGCTACCGTGTGAGCCTTCGCTCCAAGGGCCCCTCGGTCGGTGTCATCGCCCGAGCCCGGGGCGGAGGGGGCCACGAGCTTGCGGCGGGTTTCACGGCTGTAGACGTCGAGGGCACGGCGGAAGAGATTCGGGCGCATCTCGCCCACAGCGCGCGTGATGATGCACGCGATCCTCGAGCGGATCGCTCGGAGCCTTCGACCGGCCTGTGACCGACGGGGTCGTGGTCGTCGATAAGCCTCGTGGGATGACCTCTCACGATGTCGTCGACGAGGTCAGACGCCTTTTTCGGACCCGCAAGGTGGGCCATGCCGGCACCCTCGACCCCGACGCCACCGGCGTGCTCGTGCTGGGTTTGGGCCGGTGCACCAGACTGCTCGACTACGCACGCCTCGGGGCCAAGCGCTATTTCGCTGAGGCGTCTTTCGGCGTGACCACCACCACGCAGGACTCCTCGGGTGAGGAGCTTTCTCGCCGCGCCTGCACCTTCACGGAGGCGGACCTGCTCGCCGCGCTGCCCGAGTTCGTGGGCGCAATCGAGCAGGTACCCCCGATGGTCTCAGCGGTCAGGGTGGGAGGCGAACGGCTGTATGCAAAGGCCCGCCGGGGAGAGGTGGTGGAGCGCGCCGCTCGTCCCGTGATCATCCACGAGCTGAAGCTGTTGTCCTTCTCCGAGGAGAGCTCCGACCCACCCCGACCTGAGCCTCATGCCGCCTTCGAGGTGTGCTGCTCGGCCGGCACCTACGTCCGCACTCTGGTGCACGACCTCGGCGGGGTGCTCGGCTGCGGTGCTCACCTGAGCTTGCTCCGGCGCACCGAGGCGGCCGGGTTCGAAGTGGCCGAGGCGGTAGCGCTCGCCGATCTGGAGACGTCGCATCTGCTTCCACCGCTCGAGGCGCTTCGAGGCATGCCGCGCATCGAGGTCTCCGACGAAGACGCGGCTAGGGTCAGCAATGGCGGGCCGCTGCAGGTGGCTCAGGAACCTCCCACTTTATCCACGCGATCCTCCAGCGGATCGCTCACTCTATCCACGCGATCCTCCAGCGGATCGCTTGAACGCGTGGCCGTGGTGCACGGGGGCGTGCTCTTGGGCGTGTACCGGAAGGAGTCGAGCCGCTGGGTGGCCGAGCGTGTGATGCCGTCGTGACTATGCGAGCGGATCTCGCCGGTTTGAAGCGGCCCCCGCAGGGGGCCGCGGTCGCAGTGGGAACGTTTGACGGAGTCCATCTGGGCCACCGTGCCTTGCTGGGAGCCACCGTCGCCCAGGCCCGCAGCCTCGGGCTGGCGCCCCTCGCTCTGACCTGGGACCGGCACCCCGCGAGCACTTTGCGACCGCAGCAGGCCCCGCCTCTGATCACGAGCTTCGAGAGAAAGCTCGAGCTGTTGGGGGAGCAAGGGCTGGACCAGGTGGCGGTCCTGGCCTTCGACGAGGACTTGGCGTCGTGGCCGCCGGAGCGCTTCGCCTCTGACGTGCTCGCCGAGGCCCTCGGAGCGAAGCTCGTGATGGTTGGTCAGAACTGGCGCTTCGGCCGGCGCGCCGCGGGGAATACCGACACGCTGGCCCGGCTGGGGGCCGAGCTCGGCTTTGAGGCCCGCGCGGTGCAGCTGGAACGGCCCGAGGACGATTCGGTGGTGTCCTCCACCCGCATCCGGGCCGCCCTTCACGACGGCGACGTCGAGCGTGCCCGTCTGCTGCTCGCTCGGCCCTTCGACTTCGACGGCACCGTCGTGCACGGGGATGGCAGGGGAGCGCTGCTCGGCTATCCCACCGCAAACCTGGAGGTCGATGCCGCCCTAGTGAGGCCCCAGAAGGGTATTTACGCGGGCCGGGCACTGGTCGACGGCGACGTGTACCCGACCGCCCTGTCGATAGGCGTCAACCCGACCTTCGTCGCAGAAGACGCCCGCCCTCCCGTCAGGATCGAGGCTTACTTGCTCGATTTCTCCGGCGATCTCTACGGGCGAAGGCTGCGGATCGAGCTCCATGCCCGGCTGCGGGACGAGCTGAGCTTCGACTCGACCGCGGCTCTGGTCGAGCAAATGGCCAGGGATGTCGCCGCGACGCGCTCCCTGACCCGCTAGCCTTTGGGGGCATCAGGGCTGTCCGGCGGCCCCGCCCCGACCCCAGGTAGCCTTGTGCTACGTGGGGTCGGATTCCGTCCCTTTGGTGGCACAAAGCCGCATCGGGGTCGGGGAATCGGTGCGTCTGAAGGGTGCCGGGGCCGTGGGCTGCTAGGATGCCGTGGTGCCGTTGACCAAGGAAGCCAAGCAAGAGATCATCACAGACAACGCCCGCAGCGACGGAGACTCGGGCTCTCCCGAGGTCCAGGTGGCCCTGTTGAGCCAGCGCATCTCCGAGCTGACCGAGCACCTGCGAACCCATCCGAAGGACCACCACTCTCGTCGCGGCCTGCTTCGCATGGTGGGCCGCCGCCGCCGGCTTCTCGGCTACCTGCGGCGCGAGGACATCGAGCGCTATCGCGCTCTTATCGCAAAGCTCGGGCTCAGGCGCTAGCCGCCGGCAGAAGCCTGCGGCGGGCAAAGAAAGGAGCCGCCACCCAATAACCTGCTTTGAAGGGGTCCTGCAACGGGTCGGTTATCAGTTGCAAGCTCACCGAAACATGGGATGCGATGGGCTTACAACTGACAACTGGCCTCCGAGCCCCTTCTTGGATATAGAGAGCGCGCTGCGCGCCCACGCGATCCCAAGCCATCCCAAGCGATCCGCTGGAGGATCGCGTGGACAAAACTGGAGGATCGCGTGGACAAACTGGAGGATCGCGTGGATAAATCGGTAGTTCAAATTTGAGTACGTAATCCATTCTTGTAGTAACCCAAGTTGAATAAATTCAGGAGGAACAAACAATGACAGCAATGACTCCCGAGCCCAAGTCCGTCGAGCGCAAGATCGGTGACGAGGTAATCCGCCTAGAATCCGGCCGCTTGGCAGGACAGGCCAACGGCGCGGTGCTGGCTTCTATGGGTGAGACCACCCTGCTGGCGACTGCTACCGCCGACAATCCACGCGGAGAGGGCGACTTCTTCCCGCTGACCATCGACGTCGAAGAGCGTATGTACGCAGCCGGCAAGATACCCGGCGGCTTCTTCCGGCGTGAGGGTCGGGCGAACGAGAAGGCGATCCTCAATGCCCGGCTCATCGACCGGCCACTGCGCCCGGCCTTTCCCTCGGGCTTCCGGCACGAGGTCCACAGCGTGATCACGGTGTTGGCAGTCGACGACGAGAACCCTTCCGACATCCTGTCGATCAATGCAGCATCGGCGGCGCTGGTCGTCTCCGACATCCCCTTCCAGGGTCCCATCGGGGCGGTGCGAATGTCCCACATAGACGGTGATTGGGAGATCAACCCGTCCCATGAGGACCAGCAGGACGCCACCATCGAGCTCGTGGTCGCCGGCCGTGTGGGGGAATCCGGGGAGGTCGACATCATGATGATCGAGGCCGGAGGTTCGGAGAACCTGTTCGCCCTCGTGGCCGACGGCGCTCGCCGGCCCGACGAGGAGCTGCTCGCGGAGGGCATCGAGGCGTCCAAGGCGCCCATTGCAGAGGCCATCGCGCTGCAGCTCGAGCTCGCCGAGCTCGCCGGAAAGCCCAAGGGAACGATTACGGGGGACTCTCCCGACTATCCCTTGTTCTCGGACTACTCAGACGAGGTCTATTCCCGGGTCGAGGCGGACACCCACGGCGCAGTCTCCGAAGCGGTGAGGATCACCTCCAAGCCGGAGCGTCGCGCCCGGCTCTCGGCCATCGAAGCCGATGTGATGCAGCGACTCTCGAGCGATGAGGGGGAAGACGGCGGCGAGGTGCGGGCGGCGCTGCGCTCGCTCACGAAGAAGACCGTGAGAGCCCGAATCCTGGACGAGAACGTCCGGCTCGACGGCCGCCGCTCGGACGAGGTGCGAGCTATCTGGAGCCAGGTCGGGATCATTCCCCGGGTCCATGGCTCTGGATTGTTCACCAGAGGCGAGACCCAGGCGCTTTCGCTCACCACATTGGGCATGCAGCGGATGGAGCAGATGGTCGACGACCTCTCTCCTCAGGAGACCAAGCGCTACATGCACAACTACAACTTCCCCCCCTACTCCACCGGCGAGGCCGGCTTCATGCGAGGTCCCAAGCGGCGCGAGATCGGTCACGGCGCACTTGCCGAGAAGGCTTTGCTGCCCGCCATACCGAGTCGCGCGGACTTCCCCTACGCATTGCGGGTCGTGTCCGAGATCATGTCGTCGAACGGCTCCACCTCGATGGCATCGGTGTGCGGTTCATCGCTCTCGTTGATGGACGCCGGAGTACCTCTACGGGGAGGCAAGCACGTCGGGGGTGTCGCCATGGGCCTGATCGCAGAAGGCGACCGCTACGTTCCTCTCACCGACATCCTCGGGGACGAGGACGCCTTCGGGGACATGGACTTCAAGGTTGCGGGGACCGAGGACATGGTCACTGCTATGCAGCTCGACACCAAGATCTCGGGCATCCCTGCACACGTGCTCGGGGATGCGCTCCGAGCCGCCCAGACGGCGCGCCTGCACATAATCTCTCGCATGAACGAGGCGCTTTCGGCACCTCGTTCCGAGCTCGCACCCACGGCGCCGCGCGTGGTGACGATGACGGTTCCGGTGGACAAGATCGGTGAGGTGATCGGTCCCAAGGGCAAGAACATCAACATGATCACAGCTCAGACCGGCGTCGAGATCGACATCGACGACGACGGCACGATCCGCATTGGCTCGACCAGTCAGGTCTCCGCCGAGAAGGCGCGTGATTTCATCGACGAAATGATCAACCCGCACATGCCCGAGATAGGTGAGCGCGTGGTGGGAACTGTGGTC
>Ga0209587_1000520_pt1 | contig 18825 bp, 15 predicted proteins | sample NGEPerD_2_FD_184512 | JGI IMG/M metagenome (GOLD analysis project Ga0209587, IMG submission 184512) | Arctic peat soil microbial communities from the Barrow Environmental Observatory site, Barrow, Alaska, USA - NGEE PermafrostL1-D... | ecosystem: Environmental > Terrestrial > Soil > Wetlands >... | reverse complement strand
CGCCCAACGAAGCCGCGACACCACCGACACCGACCTCGACCGGCTCTTCAACAGCGGCGAAATCCTGCGCACCCACGCGATGCGCCCCACCTGGCATTTCGTCATGCCGGAAGACATTCGATGGATCCAGGAGCTGACCGCGCATCGGGTGCACGCGCTGAGCAAATCCCGCTATCGCGAGCTGGAGATCGACGAGCATGTGGCGGGGCAAGCCAGGGAACTGTTCGCGAGGGCGCTCGAGGGCGGAACTCACCTGACCCGAGTTGAGCTGGGTGAGGCGCTACAACGCGGCGGCATCGAGGCGGACGGCCAGCGACTCGGCTACCTGGCGATGTGGGCGGAGCTCGATGCGGTGATCTGCAGCGGGCCCAGGAAGGGCAAGCAACACACCTATGCCCTGCTCGATGAGCGCGTGCCGCCAGCCAGGGCGATCGATCCTGAAGACGCGCTGGCCGAGCTGACCCGGCGCTACTTCACCAGTCATGGCCCCGCGACGCCGCACGATTTCTCGTGGTGGTCGGGACTGACCGTGAAGGACGCACGACGCGGGATCGGCCTGCTTGATGATGAGCTCACCAGCGAGCTCATCGATGACACCACCTGGTGGTTCGTGCCGGCAATATCAACACCAAGCATCGAGCCACCGTTGATCCACCTGCTGCAACCCTGGGACGAGTACGTGGTCGGCTTCCGCAATCACCAGCCAACCTGGAACGCTGACGCCCGCGCGATGCAACACCCGAAGGGCGAGCTGTGGAATGCGAACCTGCTGGCGGTCGACGGCGGCATCGTCGGCGGCTGGCGACGGAAGCTTGGCAAGAACGAGATCAGGATCACCAAGATGCTGCCCGTTAGGCTCGATGACGCCGAGCATGCCGCGCTGATGCGTGCCGCCGAAGACTATGGCCGGTTCCTGGGGCTGCCTGTGGTGGTGGAGACGTCATAGCCGAGCATCACGCCCTGTCTGGCGCATCAGGACGATCGGATGGATCGCCCCAATGTCGTGCCCGGTTGTTACCTCCGCCTCCGGTGTGGCGGGTTGACCCTGCGCCGCCGCGACAAACGCGGAGACGAGAGCGTCGAGTCCCGCCGGGGTTCGCGCCGCGGCCGCAAAAATCCACTCGCCTTCAATGTCCCCCCAGACAAGGGTGTAGCGCGGCTCGCTGATTTCCGGCGTGCCGAGTCGGGCGCCATCCGCGCCGATGGTCGTCTCAGCGCTGATCCAGACCAGCGTCCCATCACGACCGAACGCCGTCGACATTGCGTCGTCGGTCTGGCTTGCCATCGCCACATAGTCCCCGGCGGTAAAGGATTGCGGAAAGAAGTCGCCTTGCTCGAATGAAATCGCGCTGAGGACGAGCGGTGGGCCGAGAATGCCATCATCCGGCCCGTACGTCACGCGGATACGATCGCTCGCGTGAATCAGCGGATTGCGCGGCTCGTCCGCCACGTCGGCGGGCGGCGCCGAGAACAGCGCTTCGATGCCCTCCGCATCGTCGGGGAGCGTGATATCGCCGAGCCCAAGCGGCGCCTGTACCTCCGGGAGCGAGGCGGGATCAGGCGTGGCGACCTGGGCATCCACGATGGACGCGCCGCCAAACACCAATGCGAATGCGACGATCACTGAAAATGCGAGTGGTATCCGTGGCATGTGTTGCATTCCCTTCGTGACTGGAGTCGGGATGGTGGGGCGTGATTTTCCCCATCGTACCGCATGCCATCGCTATACTCATGGAAGGAGATTGTCGCGGAATGCACATTGCGGCGCTGGCCGCATTGACGTTCATGAATCAGGAAAGGATCCACGCATGACGCTCACAACCCAACATTGCGAAGCCTGCCACGTCGGCGCGCCGACGGTTACCGAGGACGAAGAACGCGAGCTGAAGCCGCAAATCCCCGATTGGGACATCGTCGAGGTCAAGGGTGAGCGCCGCCTCCGGCGCAGCTTCCGGTTCGACGGCTGGATGCCGGCGGTGTCGTTCACCAACGCTGTCGCCGGGATCGCCGACAAGGAGGACCATCATCCGAGCATCACGACAACCTGGGGCAAGGTGACGGTGAGCTGGTGGACGCACGCCATCGGCGGCCTGCACCGCAACGATTTCATCATGGCGGCGAAGTCCGACGAGGCGTATGCACGGGCCGAAGGCAGCGCCAGCGCCTGAAGCGATTCAACCGATGGCCAAACGATCGGACCGGGTTCTGGGTGAACCTCGCCCGGTGAGCTGGGTGCGGCGGGCAAGACGTTGTGATGGTTTCGCGCGCTTTTTCGCAACCTGTCAGGGGGGTGCGTCACATGTTGGCATGAGTGACGCGCCGGGGGCCGTAGGGGCGGACCTCCCAAGGAGTTGTCCGCCCTGCCGCCGCAGGCGGCACGACGACCTGGCGGGATGTGACCATTGCGCGCGCTTCGCGCACGCCGGGCGGACAACCCCGTCACCTCGTCGCCATGCGGCGACGGTTGCCGGGGATCCGCCCCTACAAGGCTGCGGTTGCCGAATAGTGACGCACACCCCGTGTCAGCATACCGGTTCGGTGCAGGTATATACTGTGTGGTAATCCACCATGCACGAGCTCAGGAGTGCAGCGCATTCAGGCAATTTCCGGCTCCTGCCGCATCCTGTGTGGTCCGTCGATCATGTTGCGAAACAACCCGCGATCCGGGGAGAGGTTCAACCACCGTGCAAATCGCCCGCGAACATCCTGATAATCCGGTGGAGCAAGCCGGGGCCAGGACCACCAACGCGCGCTCCTCACATACCGCGCAGTTCTATCAGGACGAAACTGCGTTGATCGAGGAGGTGAGTCGCTTTATCGGCTCCACATTGGGCGCTGGCGATGCCGCCATCGTCATGGCCACCCAGGCGCACCGGGATGCCATCGCCGCCCGATTGCATGCCAGTGGACTTGACCTCATGCAGGCTTTTGAGGCGGGACGCTATGTGACCCTCGATGCGGCCGACCTGCTCACCCAGGTGATGGCTCACGGGAATGTGGATCGGACCAGCTTCGAACGCATCGTCGGCGATCACGTTCGCCGCGCGTCGCATGCCAGCTCAGGCAAGGAGCAAATGGTCGCAATCTTCGGTGAGTTGGTTGCGCTGCTGGCGGCGGATGGCAACTATGAAGCGGCGATCGACCTGGAACAATGCTGGAACGAACTTGCCAGGACACACCAGTTCACACTTCATTGTGGATATTCGATGGGTGTTTTCAAGAAGGCGGAAGACATCGAAGCGCTCCTCCGCATCTGTGACGCGCACACGGCGGTGCTGCCTCTGGAGAGCTACTCGGCGCTGGCGAACGAAGATGAGCGCTTGCGCATGATTGTCCTCCTGCAACAGAAGGCACATGCGCTCGAACACGAAGTCGTGGCGCGTACCCTGGCGGATCAGGCGCTGCGGGAGCGCAATGAGGAACTGAAGGCGGCGATCGCCGCGAGGGATGAATTTATCGCAGTCGTGGCGCACGAGCTTCGCACACCGGTGACCGGACTGCGCGGCCATGCCCAGCTCCTGATTCGCGATCTCGAAGCACGCCCGGAAAGCGCTGCCGGAAACCTGGCGCAGTCGCTTGGCATGGTGGAACGGCAAGCGGATCAGCTCAGTCACCTGGTGGAGCGGCTGCTCGACACCTCCCAAATCGAATCGGGCACGCTTCGCCTCAATCCGGCGCCAACTGATCTGGTGACGCTCGCCAGGTCGGCCATTTCCCGGCAGCCCCACAGCGACAAGCATCAACTCGTCCTCGATGACCCCGGAACCCTTGAGCTACCGCTGGATCCGGCGCGCTTCGAACAGGTGATCACCAACCTGCTGGACAACGCGATCAAGTTCAGCCCGGACGGCGGCACGGTGACGGTGACGCTGCGTGACAATGGTCAGGACGGAATTGAGCTTTCGGTGACCGATCACGGGTTGGGGATTCCGATGGAGCAGCGCGAGGCCGTCTTTACACGGTTTCGCCAGGAGCACCCTTGCGCACAGTTCTCCGGCATCGGATTGGGGCTGTTCGTGAGCAGGCAGATCGTGGAGCTGCACGGTGGGTCGGTTCGAATCGAGGATCCGGAGCATCCCGGCACGCGCGTTGTCGTCACGCTCCCGCGGGGAACCTGACGCGAGCGATGGATTGGTCCGGATTCTTGCGCGAGCGTTCGTCCATGCTGAGCTGGTGGATACGCGTGATCGGCGGTGACGGCGCTCAAGCATAAACAGGAGGCGCATCAACCATGGAGCTTGCGCTGCTCACTGCCCGCCTCGTGCTTGCGGGAGTCTTCATTGTCGCTGGTGTCGCCAAAATCGCTGATCGGCAGGGATCGACACAGGCGATGGAGGACTTCGGTGTCCCGGCTCGCTTCGCGGCATTGCTGGGCACACTGCTGCCGGTTGCGGAGATCGTCGTTGCCATCGCGTTGATTCCGGTAACGTCGGCCTGGTGGGGGGCGCTCGGGGCGTTGGCGCTGTTACTCGCCTTCGTCGGCGGCATCGGGTACAACCTGGCGCGTGGCAACCAGCCCGATTGCCATTGTTTCGGGCAGCTCCATTCGGAGCCAGCGGGGTGGTTCACGGTCGCTCGCAACAGCGCCCTTGCGATAGTCGCGGCCTTCGTCCTCTGGCAGGGCGGGGACGACGGCGGGGCCAGCACCATCGGCTGGCTCAGTGACCTCTCCACCTTCGAGCAGGTGGCCATCGTTGCCGGTGTGATCCTGTTCGCGCTGATTGCCGTCGAGGGTTGGCTGTTGTTGCAGGTGATCCAGCAAAACGGCCGGTTGCTGTTTCGGCTCGACGAGATCGATTCCGGCACTCCACATTCGGCATCGCGTACCACTGACCGTGCATCGAGTGGCGAGCTGCCGGTCGGCTCCCCTGCCCCCTCGTTCTCACTGCCGGATGTGGATGGCAACACGGTGGCGCTGGCTGACCTCCTGTCGCCGGGCAAGCCGCTGATGCTGTTCTTCTCCAGTGCCGGTTGCAAGATTTGCGGCGCGCTCCTGCCAGATGTCGCTCGCTGGCAGCGCGAGCACGAGGCGCTGCTGACGGTTGCGATCATCTCCCGTGGCGACATGAAAAAGAACCGATCGGAGCGCGACGAGCACGGTCTCACGCGTGTGCTTGTGCAAAGCGACCGTGAAGTGATCCAGGCGTATGGGATACGGCGAACCCCGACCGCCATCCTCATTCGCCCTGACGGGACGATCGGCAGCACGCTGGCCGCACACCCTGATGCCATCCGCGAGCTTGTGAAGCATGCGATTTCGACCCGCTCGCCCACCGCGAACAATGGCAGGGAGAACGGCACCGCCAATGGGAATGGCCTCCTGGGAACTCCAGCGCCGGACCTCGGGCTGACGACCCTGGACGGCGACGACACGCGATTGTCCTCGTTCACCAATGAGCCAGCGACGCTGCTTTTCTGGAGTCCGATGTGCGGGTTCTGCAATCGTATGCTCGACGACCTGAAGCGACTTGAATCTGACCGGCCGGAAGGGTCGCCTCGCATCCTCGTGATCTCCACCGGAGATGCCGGTCGCAACCGGGAGCAGGGGCTGCGATCGACCGTGCTGCTCGACCAGGGGTTCAATGCGGGCCGGGCGTTTGGCGCCAGCGGCACACCATCCGCCGTGCGAATCGATGCGCAGGGTCTGGTGGCGTCACAGGTTGCGGTCGGTGCGCCGCCGGTCCTGTCGCTGCTGGCTGGGACAGGACCGGCGATACCGGCAGGTTCGTCCGGGTAATCCCCACTGTCAGCCAGCATGCACAACCTGCGCAATTGCCTCCTCGATTTCGTGTACCCGCAAAACAGGAGCGCTCTGCAGGGGCATCTGAACGATCAGCCCGGCGTGAACACCCAGCCAGATGCCCTTGCCATCCAATAACTTAAACTGCGACGTGGTCCAGCGTGGACGATCAACGGCATTAACCGTTACCACGGCAAAGAGCAAGTTCCAGTTGTCTTCCCTGCCCTGAGGCGCGAACCGCAGGTAAACCGATTGGAGAGCGGCATTCTCCGATGTCAATTGCTGATCGCGCGGGTCGTTGAAGTCGGCAAACCTGACACTGGCGCTCTCCCCGAATGTGTAGTTGATTTGCTCTCCGGCCTCGAAGTCATCTTCGGTCGAGTCGACGGAGAATTCACGTCCGCCTAAACCAAGGTACACATCACCGCCGGTACTTCCACCGCTCACGTCCGATGTCCAAAGCGCCAGGTTGATGGATTGAATGTCCGCCATGATGAAGCTCCTTGACTTGCGGCCCGCCTTCTGGCGACCGCCATGCGTGAAGGTTGTGAACGGCGATCGGGTTGGGATCCACCGTCCGTCGGGCAGGACGATAGCAGGAAGGTGTTCCGGTCCTGTTCCGGTGACAGGCTGGGGGAGTTTCCAGGCATGGTTAATATTCCACGAGGAATAGCGACGTGAAGGGAGTTCAGGCATGCAACCCACCAAAGCCATTGCCCGCACCGTGACGATGACGCTGGACGATGTGATCGAGCGGCTCACGCGGCACGCTTCAATCGACGGGATCATGCTGCTCGGCACAACGGGCACTGATGCACTCACATCAACAAGCGACTACGACCTGCTGCTGGTCATGAACGAGTTGCCCGCGCCCCTTCGGATGGTGAACACCTGGATGGATGGACGGCTGACAGAGATTTACTTCACGACCGTCGCCGCCCTGGAGCGGGTCGTGGAAGACGGCGCAACGTGGCGGGACGGGAGCGAAGAAGGGACCGTCCTTGTTTGGCTGAAGGAAGGCCGAGTCGTCCTGGATCGCTCGGGCCGGCTGGAAGCCGCCACAGCGAAGGCCAGGGTCGCGTCGCCACCCATCCTTGCCGGAGAGCGCGAAATGCATGAGGCATGGCGGAAGATCGGCTACAACGTGACGCAGGTCAGGCGCTACCTCACGGCTGACGATCCTGTTGCCAAGACCGTGATCGATATGCGGCTGCTTTACAGCGTGGCCGAGGTGAACCTTCATTACTTCACGGTACGACAGCTACCATGGCGAGGCGAAAAGAGCGCGATCCGACACTGGGCAGAGCATGATCCGGGATACCTTTCCTGTCTGCACCGGTTGTTCGAGGAGAACGATCGGCGACGAAAGGTCGAGATGTACGAGGAACTTGCCGATCTCGCGCTCGATCCGCTTGGCGGGGCCTGGAAACGAGGCGAGACGGTCGTGTCGATCGGTGCGGGGTACGGAAGCGGGGAGATCGCGTCATCAGTGGGAGCAGATCGGGACGCCCTGGAGCTCTGGCGGGATTTGATCAATGCGCCGGACGGCGGCACGCGATGACAGCCAATATCGATGGGCAAGCTGGGATGGAACGGCGGGCTGCGCTTTACCAGCACACAACCGTGGAAACCAGGCGCGTCCTACCGATCACGCACCGGCCCCACACCGTTGATGGCGCCCAGTCGACGGACAAGCTCACCCTGATTCCGGTCCAGCCAGTTATCGAGCGAGAGCAGGCGCCGTGCCCGATCGTGGATGTCGTCCAGCGTGGCCAGGCCCTGTTCCATCCGGCCCAGCCAATGCAGGAAGCTCGTGAGCTCCCGCATGCGGATCATCACCGGTGTGGCCGCCAGTTCATCTTCGGACAGCGATTGGCGATGCAGGTACCCGTGCGCGAACGCTTCCAGCAGCGGCCACAGGGCTTCGGCTTCGTGGTCACGCGATGTGAGACCGAACGCCACCAGCCCGATCGAGAAATCCATGACGCGATACCCTGAGCCGGCGAACTCGAAGTCCACCACGCCGGTGACGCGGTCGTTCTCCATCATGACATTGGAGGGATAGAAATCGGAATGGATGACCCGCTCGGTCCATGAGGCGGTTGCGTGTGCCCATTCGTCTTTCGTTGCCGACAATATCGTCATCAGCGTGTGGGCGAGGCCGGCATCACCGATGTGATGGTGAACCATCTCCGCCGGGTTCGAGATCAGTGGGTGAACCCGGTCGAGATCACCGTAGGTATCCGGCACCGCGATGCCAGGCGTTGCCTGGACGGAGGCGAGGGCATCGCTCAGCATCGCCAGCGCTTCACCGCAGGCATGCGATTTGGCAGGAGATTCACGCCGGGCGGGGCGTCCGGGGATCACGGCGCTCAGCGAGGCGAGCACCAATTCCTGGCCGGATCTGATTTTCACCATCGTCACGCCCGATCGGCTCGCGATGGGAACCGGGACCGCGAACGGTAGCGGTGATTCATCCAGGACGCGAAGCAGGGCGTGTTCGAACGCCAACCGATCGCGTGCCATCTGGTTGCGATAGGTCTTGAGGAAGAAGTCTCCCTCGCCGGTGGAGACGATGAAGGAGCGGTTGTTGGTGCCTTGCTCAACGAGCTGCAGGCGCACTGGTGGCACCAGATGCCAGTGCCGCTCAACGTCGTGCGTGGTGATGTCGTTCATAGGGCACAGTCATTCGATAGTCCAGCGGTCAGGTGTTGTTCCCCTCGCGTTGCTCGGTCGGCGATGGAGGCGTCACCTTGGCGACCATCCGAGGCGTCTCAAAGTCATAGTGCTCAGCGGGGTCTCGTTGATCCTTGGGGATTGCGTCGACATTCGAGTCATTCGGAATGTCATCCAGAATGCTCGGATCGTTCAAAATCTCCCGAACGAACTCAAGGAAATTCTCGAGCTCCATGCTGACGCGTTCTTCGTCGGAGGGGTTGAGTGTGTTACTCATGCAGAGCGGGTCGCACCTGGTTTCATCAGGTTTCTCAATGTGTCTACACCCAGCCAAAAGGCCGCGGCACCTGAAGGCACCATGCCTATCGGATCCAGTGCAGTTTCCTCGAGGAGTTCCTCATCACTATCACGATACGGGACGCTTCCCACTGCAGTCTTCGAGCGATAGGCACTTTCGAACTCCTTGTTGATGTGTATGTGCTCAGTTCGAGGAGAGTCTCGTGAATGATGCTGCCACCATGCCTCGTCCCTGATCCAAAGCAATGTACACACCTCAGGGCGAAGCGTAAGCAGGTTTACGGCTATTCCCGAGAGATACAACCCGGCTTTTCCATCATCGATAAGCGACAAAAGATACTCGATCCGGCTGTCGCCATAGAATGACTGAGCAGGCGCCCCGAAATAATCCGACTCGGGAACGTTGAACACCTCCTCGAGATACTCGCGCAACACTGTATGCACGATTGAAAATTCCTTGTCCACTTCGTCACTGAATTGTTGAAACATGCCGGACGGAATTACGTGAATGCCCCCGGGATGCGAGGCGACCGTGGTGGACGATCTCTTTTTCAGCATGAGCTTGAGCTCATCATCATCCTGGTATGCAATGAGGGTAGAGATACCTATTCCCGCGCACCGGCCATCGCCACTCATCACAGGATCCGACACGTCTCGATGAAGCGCCTTCCTAAGGCTGAGTGTCCGATCGAACGAAGTGAGGTCACCTTCCATGGAGGACTTCAGAGCAGGAATGGCTGATAACAACTCCCATTCCAACGACTCCGATGAGTCAATGGCATCAAAGTAGGTTCCTCGGTAGCATTGAAGCGCCAGGCGATCAGTCCCCGAATCGATCTTCCGCATGGCGAACGTTTTGCGACTGTCCCTCGGACTTTCGAAATACCCAGCCAGCACCATCATCCAGCGATAGAACTTGCCATTCAACCGCTTGTCCAAATTCCTCTGAGGAAGCAGTTGTTTCACGGGGTTCAGCTGCTCCAACAGGTTGCGGGAGCTGCGCTGGGGCAGCACAGAGTCAGGTGCCCACACCTGCTCATGCCAGTCACCACTGTCTCCGATGGGAAACACCGCAACGGGATACGTGCGACCACGACGATGCAGGAGCGGTGCTTCCCGGTACTTCCAGGCCAGATAGTCATAGAGGTGTTGGCATGCACGGTTACGCTGAACTCGCTGAATGTGGAAGCGAATCAGGTAGCCAATAGTGTGATGGCTGGCCCACACGGCAACCTTTAATGAGAACGGTGCATCTGAAAATGGAGACGCGGGCTTCATGATGCATCCTTTCGGCAAGGACATGGGAGTCACGCGCCAAAACTGAACGATACACGCGTTGCGCGTTGCACAGTGATGTTGGGTTCCGTTGAAGGCACAATAGCACAACGCAGCCAATGCTGAGCGCTCTACAAACAATGGCGCATGGATATGAAACGAGGTGAGATACTTCGCTGCAAGTGGCGCATTGGAAGCAAACTTCTATTGAAAGCAAGATCATGATGGCAAATCCCAGCAAGGAAGTTCGGGCTCTCGTTCTTTCTCGAGGATTGGATGCTTCCGAACCTTCAAAGAATGGTTCCGATGGATGGGCGGCTAACGACACCCGGGAGATTCATGAAAATCCAATGCAAGAAGCGGTCACCTTTTTGAACATCTTGATACCGAATTCTCGTGTGTTGGTAGGGTGCTCCAAATCAGAAGTTACGGAATTTGCTCGTTCCCTGAACGATATCCCTGATCACAACTTCCTTGTAGAACCAATATCAAAGGGTACCGGTCCGATCGCCGCAATGGCAACGAGTTTCATTCACAATCAGAACCCCAATGCCATGCTAGTGGTTGTATCGATGCGTCATAGCTCAACATTTGAGGCGAGCGTACAACCAGCACTTTTAGCGGGGACTGAGGCGGCAGGCTTGGGGTCAGTCATTGTGGTCGGGACTCCGCTATCAGCTTCGGATGTCAGCGAACCTTCTGACGAGTATTCAGAGTGCCTTTCAAAACCGTGGCACGGTGGTTGATAGGTCACCGGGTATGATGGCAGAACCACGTGTTTCCGACGATCTCTGGGCCGTCGTCGCCCCGCTGCTTCCAACCGAGCCTCCCAAGCCCAAGGGTGGCCGACCCCGCGTGCCGGACCGGGCCTGTTTGACCGGCATCATCTTCGTGCTGAAATCGGGTATCCCGTGGGAACTGCTCCCCCAGGAGATGGGCTGTGGCTCCGGCGTAACCTGCTGGCGCCGCCTGCGCGACTGGGAGAAGGCCGGTGTCTGGGACCGCCTGCACCGGACCCTGCTGGATCGGCTGGGCGCGGCTGGCCTGATCGACTGGTCGCGCGCCTGTGTGGACACGGCCAGCGTGCCGGCAAAAAGGGGGGCGATACGATCGGGACAAACTCCACCGATCGTGGCAAACCGGGGACCAAGCACCACGTGATGGTCGATCGCCAGGGCATTCCGTTGGCCACGCGGCTGACGGCGGCGAACCGCCATGATACGATCGGGTTCGAGGCGTTGCTCGATGCCGTGCCGCCGACCCGGACACCGGCGGGGCGACGGCGCACCCGCCCGGCCAAGGTGCACGCCGACAAGGCGTACGACATCCCGCGTTGCCGCCAGGCGCTGAGCCAGCGCCACATCACGATCCGGATTGCGCGCAAGCGGGTTGATTCCAGCAAGCGGCTGGGGCGGCACCGCTGGGTGGTCGAGCGCACGCTGGCGTGGCTGCACCGGTACCGCCGGTTGACGATCCGGTACGAGCGGCGTGCGGACATCCATCAGGCGTTCCTGACACTCGGATGCTGTCTCACCTGCGCCAACCGCCTTCCCGCCAAGGAGGGGTTTTGAAAGGCACTCTCAATAGTGTGTCAGTACCCGGTTCGGGGGGCGCAATCGACCTCGGCGACATTTCCGGTTAGCGGCGGCAGACGCTCCGCCGCCGGATTCGTATACTTCACGGAATGAAAACCGCTGACACTCCAGACCCATCCCAACCCCCCAGGCATCGACGATTCGTGATTGGCACAGCCGGTCATGTGGACCATGGCAAGTCGACACTGGTGCGCGCCCTGACTGGCATCGACCCGGATCGTCTCGCTGAAGAGCGGCAACGCGAGATGACGATCGATCTCGGCTTCGCCTGGTTCACCTTGCCCAACGGGCGAGAGGTCAGCGTGATCGATGTGCCCGGCCATGAGCGCTTTGTTGGAAACATGCTGGCGGGCATCGGCGGGATCGACATTGCGCTGCTGGTAATCGCGGCTGATGATGGACCCATGCCCCAAACCCGGGAGCATCTGGCGATTCTCGATCTGCTGGGTGTGCGACATGGCGTGGTCGCATTGAGCCGCGCTGACCTGGTGGACGAAGAGTGGCAATCCCTGGTCATGGAAGAGGTGCGTGAGCTCATCGCGCCCACCTCGATGGCCAATGCCCCAATCGTGCCTATCTCCGCGCTCACTGGCGCGGGCCTCGATGAGCTGGTGTTGGCGCTCGATGGTGTCCTGGATTTAGCGGAGCCGCGGGACGCAAACGGGCATCCGCGGCTTCCGGTGGATCGCTCGTTTCGCGTGGCGGGATTCGGGACCGTGGTGACAGGCACGCTGATCGATGGCGAGCTGTTCGCCGGTCAGGAGCTCACGGTGTATCCCGCCGGTCACAACGTCCGTGTTCGTGGCCTGCAGGAACATCAGCGTCAGGTCGAGCAGGCGAACGCCGGAAGCAGGGTCGCGGTCAATCTCGGCGGGATCGACTCTCATGAAATTGTCCGTGGGGATGTGCTGACGCCGAGCGGCGGGGTGTCGCCGTCGATGCGGCTTGACTGCCGTATAAGGCTTCTGCCAGATGCGCCAGGAACGATGAAGCAGAACGACGAAGTGATGGTGTTCACTGGTTCGTCCCAGCTACCGGCGAAGGTGACGCTGCTCGATCGTGAGACGCTGTCTCCCGGAGAGGAAGCGTGGATTCAGTTGCGAATGTCGTCGCCCGCCTCCGCGTTGCGCGGAGACCGGGTGATCCTTCGGCGTCCGTCCCCCGCAACCACGATCGGCGGCGGCACGATCGTCAATCCTTCGCCGCCACGCCACAAGCGACATCAGGAGTCGGTGATTCGAAGCCTGGAAGTGCTGGCGGAAGGCACGCCGGAGGACCTGGTCCTGCAGGCGCTGGGCGACGATATCATCGAGGCCAGCGTGCTGGGGCGCCAGGCAGGTGTGCCGGATATCCTGTCGACGTTACCGGCCATGATCGCATCGGGAGATGTGGTGGCCACACGGGACAGTGACGAGCGAGGCGTCGATGCGGGAACCGGGATCGTGCGGCGCGCGGTGTTCGAGCGAATGGCGGCATTAGTGACTTCACTGCTGGCGGAGCATCACCGGACCAGCCCCCTGAGCGCCGGGATTCGTCGCGACGATCTGCGAGGGCGGCTCAACATCCGATCGCAGAAATCGTTCGACGCGGTCTTGCGTGAGATACAGGCCCGAGGTCTTGCTCGAAGCGATGGTGCGGTCGTGGCCGCGCCCGATTTTGAGGTCCTGCTCACCGGGGAGCAACGAACGATGGCCGATGCGTTCCTGGCGTCGGCACGATCTAATCCGTATTCGCCGATCGCGCCGGAGGAGTGCGGCCTTGCGCCGGAGCTTGTCAACGCGCTGGCGACGCGTGGTGAAGTCGAGCGGGTCAGCACGCAGCTTGTCTATCCCGCGGATGTGTTCCAGACGATCAGGCACCGCGTGCTCGACATGCTGGAGGAGCATGGTGAAATCACACTGGCCGGTTATCGGGATGAGTTCGGCACCAGCCGCAAGTACGCTCAACCCACCCTGGAGCATCTGGACGAGCTTCGGGTGACGCGAAGAAAGGGTGACGTACGCGTGAGGTTCTTCGGTCCGGGATCCGCATCCAGATGAATCATGATCGAGGACGATGTGACATCGCGGCGATTCCGGGTTTGGGGGCGCGATGAGAGCCGTTTCGGGCCGCGTGCTGTTGTTTATCTACCGCCTTCCTGCCAGCTGGCGGTAAAGTGCCTAGTACCATGGTACTGATCCAAAATGGCCTGGCGCCATGGTGATCGTCAGCCAGCTCAAGCCACAATGTCGAAGCTCACATCATCCGGGACCAGTTTGAGAGCGTCGCTGATCGGCCAGATTGCCTAGATCCGGCACGATCATTGCTCTGGATCGAGCAGGGTGCCTCGATGCCGGAAGCATCGAATAGTAATGATTTCTAACCTGTGTGATAACAATAGATCCGAAAACGGCCAGTGGGCAACAGATACTATCGCGTGCTGTCCAGGTGGATGTGTCCGACGGCATGGCATACCAGGCGACGCATTCGAATCGTGATGGCCAGCGTCATCGATCTCTGGGGCGGCAGTGAGGCCAAGGATCATGCTTGTGCGATGGACGTAGCGAGTGGCACCTTTGGGCATCCGGTGGTGTCTCAATACCCTGAATAGGAAGATCGCGTGCTTGACATTGTGGCGGGAGCTTTTATCATGGTAAGTACTGAGGCATCGGGAGCTCTGCTGAACACCTGAAGAAATTGATCAGGATCCCTAATTGTTCAGGAGACCCGTGGGTGGCTGGAAGTATTCGAAAAACATTCGAATGCATCCTTTTCCAGATCTCTCAGGAACCCGGTCGGGAGTCAGCTTCGGCAACCGATGGGCGTCTGGAATATCGTGTCGAACGCACCACTTCGATGCATCCAGACGTGGTGACCATGCAAAGTGGCACCGCAACGGGGTTCCATCAGGCGAGGCGACTTGTCGCTGTTTGAACCTGTTGGCCTGAGACGTTTGCCTGTCCCAGGGCGGCGACTTAAGTAAGGATGCTTCAGTGAATGCAAGCACGCCGGTCCGCTTCGGTGGACCGGCGTTTTGCTGCCCGGTCGTGTCGTACACTCCCATGCAGGATTGACGCGGTGGTTTGGATCAGGAGCAGCATGAACGTCGCCGGCTTTGCGGGATTGTTGATCTATGGCATGTCGATTGGTGTGGCGCTGGCGGCGCCGATCGGACCGATCAATATCGAAATCATCAAGCGGGGCATCCAGGGTGGCTACCGGCATGGCTGGCTGGTCGGACTTGGCGCGTTGTCGGCAGATACCGTCTACGCCGGGTTGATCGTCAGTGGGCTCACCCCGGTGGCGGATAGCCCGACGTTGCGCGTGCCTCTGTTTTTGGCCGGGGCGATCATGCTGTGCTATGTCGGATACAGGAGCATTCGCACCTCCCTGAATGGAGATTCCGTTGACGATACCGGCAGCGTGGCGGGGCGACGCAGCTATGTGACCGGCCTGTTGATGGCAGTGTTCAACCCCATGGGTATCGTGTACTGGCTTTCGGTTGGCGCGGCGCTCGTGGCCGAAGCGGTCGATCGCGTCGGCACCGCTGGATCACCGGTCCTTGTCGGTGGGGTGTTTTGCGGAATATTCCTCTGGGTCACGTTTCTCTCCTGGCTGGCACAGGTATCACGTCGGTTCGTGACCGGAAACGGCATGCGGTGGATCACCGGGATCGGAGGCGTTGCCCTGATCGGCTTTGGCATCTGGTTTTTCTATCAGGCGATGGCAAACCTGTCGTGAATGGTTCGTTCGTGTACACGGGTACTGGGCGGCTGAGCCGGTCGAGCATTTGAAGTGGGGGGATTCGTTCACCATGGATGACGGGAATTTCAGGCGGAGAGTGACACGTCGACGGTTTATCGCGGCTTCGAGCGCCGTCACGAGTCTCATGCTGGCTCGAATGGCCGAAGCCCAAACACCGGGACCCAGCCCGGACGCATCGCCAGTTGCCACCCCCGAGGCGTCGCCCAAGGCGAACCCCATCGCGTCGCCGGCCGCCACGCCCGTGGCTACCCCGCTTCCTGACTATCCGCTGGACATCATCCATGAATCAGATTTGAACGAGGCCGGCACGCCAGTGCCAGGTGGCGCCCTGCGTATTCCCGTCAGTCGAGCCAACTTGACACAGTTCGCGCCTCCACTCCAGCGGCAGGATCCCCTTGTCGCGTGGAGCTATCTCGACCCACTGGTGAGAATCGATCCAGTCACGATGGAACCGCGGCCCGGACTCGCGACCCGGTGGAGCTGGAGCGCCGACGGGCTTCAGCTCACGTTCAACCTGCGCGCCGATGTCCTGTGGCACGATGGCAGGAGATTCACCGCCGCCGACGCCGCCTTCACGCACGTCGCCTATCGTGACGATTACCAAAGCATGGTGGCCGGACAATCCGGCCTGGTGGCAGGCATCAGCGCGGATGGTGACGACACCCTGAAGGTGACATTTGCCGAGCCCGATGGCGCATGGGTGTACAACGTGGCGAGTCTCCCGATTTTCCAGCGTGAACAGTATCTTTCCTGGTGGGACCGAAACCCGCCAGGGGAGCGCACCGTGGCAGGTATCGAGTTTGACGGAACCGTGCCGCAAGGCACGGGCCCATGGAAGATCGAATCGTTTGACCTCACTGGTGTGACCTTCGCCCGAAACGACGACTATTTCGACGATCCACCATTTGCCGAAGCATTGGAGTTCATCGCGGTCGACGACCTTGCTGAGCGTCTGAAGATGTGGCGCAATGGCGAGCTCGACCTGATCCCCGATATCGCCCCGCTCGACGTCGAAGATCTGCGTTACGAACCGGCGCGACTGGTTGTCGTCGATGCCGCGCGATCCGTGTTCGGCGCCTTCAATTTTGACAATCCGGGCCGGTGGGAGCCTGACCTGCTGGCGGATCCAACGGTCCGTGAGGCAGTGAATATCGCGCTTGACAGGGATCGAATGGCGACCGGGGCTTATGCCGGATTTCTCCGATCGGATCAGTCCGGTGTCATTGCGCAGCCCTGGGCGCATGACAGCTCCATCCGGAATCCCGCGCAAGACCTGAAGCGGGCCGCCAGGCTGATGCACGACGCCGGCTGGAAGGACACGACGGGCGACGGGATTCTGGAAAGTCCCGCCGGCGACGCCTTTGTGCTCTCGACCCTGGTCCTGGATTCGGTCGGGCCAGAGGTACCCAGGATGCTGGAGCTCGCCAATCAGGACCTTCGCAAAATCGGTGGAGCAATTGGGGTGGAGGTGCTGCCTCGCGACCGATTCATCGAACGATGGCAGGTGGAGCGAACATGGGACCTCATCGTCTACGACTTGCGGCTCTACCCGGCCTTCGCTGAGTTCGACCTTTTTGGCTCCGCATGGGACATTCGCGCCAATCCAGCCGGCTGGAATCCCGGTGGCTACAGCAATCCGGACGCCGACGCGGCGATCAATGCCTGGTTCGAATCGGTGTCAGAGCCGGAGATGACGGCGGCGCTGGACGACCTGCAGCACGCGGTGAATGAAGACCTGTTCGGCATCTGGTTCGGCTTCCCCCAGGACCTCGTGCTGCTCAATGACAGCGTGCGCGGATTCCGCCCGAACCGCCTCTTGACGGCGGGTGACACGAGGCTCATGTGGAAGGCATCTCCGGGAGATGCAACACCTGTTGCGGACCGGCACCGGAAACTGTCTGTTGCATCTGGATCCGTGCATATGCCTATTGCCGATCTGCCCCGGTAACCGACCATGTCGAAATCAAAGGAGCTCAAGTGCCCGATATTTCACAGCCTCAACGCGCCGCCGGCATCACCCTGCACGGTGCGTTCAGTCCCGAACAGCAATGCACGTTCGAGCATGTGCCATTCGAGGTGCCGGATGGTGTCAACCAGCTGCTGATCGACGTCACCTACAACGACCGCATCGACTCATCGCCCAGGCAACAAGGTGGCAACACCCTCGACATCGGGCTGTTCGACCACCGGGGAACCGCGAGCCGCGGTCCCGGGTTTCGCGGCTGGAGCGGCAGCGTCCAGACCCGTATCGTCGTCGGCGCCGATTGGTCGATCCCGCCGTACCGCGCCGGAAAGCCGGAAGCAGGTATCTGGAACCTCCTGTTCGGACCGTACAAGATCGGACCAAACGGGCTGCGCTGGGAAGCGTCGATCTGGTTCAATCCCGGTATCGCCACTCCCGAGTCGCAACCGGTTCCAGAAATCTCCACCTTGCACCGACCGGCGCTTCCACCCGCCGCCGAGCCGAACTGGTATCGCGGCGATCTGCACATGCACACGATTTACTCTGACGGCAGTGGAACGCCGACAGATGTCGCCGTGATCGCGACCGAAGCCGGACTCGACTTCTTCGGCATCACCGACCACAATCGCGCCCAGTCTCCGGTGGGCCGTGTGCCACAGGGAGAAGGCTGGCCCGTGCTGGTGCCAGGAGTCGAAGTCACCACCTACGCCGGGCACTTCAATGTCTGGGGTACCGATACGTGGTACGAATTCCGTGAGCCAACCTCCGAAGGCTTGCAACGTGCGGTGAACGAGGCGCTCGCCGATGGCGGCACCGTCTCGCTCAATCATCCCAAGCCGTTCGGGCCCGAATGGGAATATCCAGAGGTCACCGGATTTCACACGATCGAAGCGTGGAACGGATGGTGGGCGGTCTTCAACGCGGCATCGCTGGATTGGTGGCACCGGCAGCTCGCCAACGGCGCCGGATTGCCGATGATCGGCGGTAGCGACATGCACAAGCATCGATCGACCGGCGCCCCCGAACGACCACTCGAGCCCGCCCGCATCGGCTTTCCGACGACGTGGGTCAATGTCGAAGGCGACCTGACCGCGGAGTTGATCCTTGCCGCGGTTCGTGAGGGGAGAACGTTCCTGAGCGAGTCGCCTTCGGGTCCGCAACTGTTCGACATCAGCACCGGCGACGAAATCCGGCTGCATATCACCCAGGCGAAGGGACACGCCCTGTTGCTGATCGGTCCGGAAGGCGTGATCCGGGCTGGCGGGATCGTTGAAGACGATGTCATCAAGCGGGTGATGAAGGCGGATATCCGGAAAGCGCTGGGCGACGTTCAGGGAGCAGCCTTTGTCCGCCCGGAGATTCACGCGGTGGGTGGCGCGGTCCGCGCGCTCGGTCAGGCGATCTGGCTGTAGAAAGCACGGCCCGACACGGGGTCGGGCCCTACATACGCCTGCACCCATCGATCACCCGACATCCGTGTTATGCATCGAATTCGTCGTCATCGATGACGACGAATTCGATGCATAACACGGATG
>Ga0209587_1000519_pt1 | contig 18904 bp, 19 predicted proteins | sample NGEPerD_2_FD_184512 | JGI IMG/M metagenome (GOLD analysis project Ga0209587, IMG submission 184512) | Arctic peat soil microbial communities from the Barrow Environmental Observatory site, Barrow, Alaska, USA - NGEE PermafrostL1-D... | ecosystem: Environmental > Terrestrial > Soil > Wetlands >... | reverse complement strand
AGCTGAGGTGCCGCTCGAACGTCGCTGGGTCACGACCGGCCCCACGGTGGACACGATGGACGAGTGGTGGGCCGCGCTGAACGGACTTTGCGAGCGGCTGGACGAGGGGCTGGCGAAGGCTGGACGTGACCCAGCGACGTTCGAGCGGCACCTCAGCTTCGACTCGTCACCGCAGTTCGCCCTCTCGAGCGTCGGGACGTTCGAGGAGATGACCGGTCGCGCGAGGGAGCTGGGCTTCACCGATGTCATCACTCACTGGCCACGACCGGATGGCCCGTATGCCGGTGACGTCAGCGTGTTGGAGTCCGTCGCCTCCGACGTGCTCCCCGGGCTTCGCTGATGAGCCGGCAGCCCAGATTCACATCGTTCCTGGTCACGGGCGGCATCTTCGGCCTGCTCATCGGCCTAGTCCTCAGCCTGGTCGGCCACCCGGACACCCGCTATGACTTGGCGACCGCGCTGGGCTTTCTGGGGCTGATCTGTGCCTTGCTTGGCGTGCTGGTCGGGGGCCTCATCGCGGTCCTGCTCGACCGGCGTTCCTGAACTGACGGGTCCACCGGCTGTGGGAGACTGGGCCACGTGGCACGCGGCGATGGGCGACTGACCCATGACCTTCTTCCGGGCGAGAAGGCACCCCAGGACGCCTGTGGGGTCTTCGGAGTCTGGGCACCCGGCGAGGACGTCGCCAAGCTGACCTACTTCGGGCTCTATGCCTTGCAGCACCGCGGCCAGGAGTCGGCTGGCATCGCTGCCAGCGACGGCCGTCGGCTGTTGATCTACAAGGACATGGGTCTGGTCTCGCAGGTCTTCGACGAGGCCAGCCTGCGCTCGCTGAAGGGCCATCTGGCCATTGGCCACTGCCGCTACTCCACGACCGGTGGCAGCAACTGGGAGAACGCCCAGCCAACTCTTGGCGGCACCGACGACTCCACCGTCGCCCTGGCCCACAACGGCAACCTCACCAACGCGGCCGAGCTGCGCGACCTGCTGCTCGAGCGTCATGGCGACGCGTATGCGGGCCAGCTCGGCGGCGAGCTGCATCGTGGCAACACCACCGATACCGCGCTGGTGACGGCCCTGCTCGCCGACGACCCGGACCGCACTCTCGAGGCCACCGCCATGGATGTGCTGCCCAGGCTCAAGGGCGCCTTTAGCTTCGTCTTCATGGACGAGACGACCCTCTATGCCGCCCGCGATCCTCAGGGCATCCGCCCCCTTGTCCTCGGTCGCCTCGAGCGAGGCTGGGTCGTGGCCAGCGAGTCCGCGGCGCTCGCGACCGTCGGTGCCAGCGTGATCCGTGAGGTCGAGCCGGGTGAGTTCATCGTCATCGACGAGGAGGGTCTGCGTTCCCACCGCTTTGCCGAGGCCGATCCCAAGGGTTGCGTGTTCGAGTACGTCTATCTTGCGCGTCCCGACGCGACCATCTCCGGACGGTCGGTTCACGAGGCCCGGGTTGAGATGGGGCGGCGTCTGGCCGCGGAGCACCCGGTCGAGGCCGACCTTGTCATCCCCGTGCCCGAGTCCGGCACGCCCGCGGCGATCGGCTACGCCGAGGCCAGCGGCATCCCCTACGGGCAGGGCTTCGTCAAGAACTCCTACGTCGGGCGGACCTTCATCCAGCCGAGCCAGACGTTGCGTCAGCTGGGCATCCGCTTGAAGCTCAACCCCCTCGAGACCGTCATCCGCGGCAAGCGACTGGTCGTCGTCGACGACTCGATCGTGCGTGGCAACACCCAGCGCGCCCAGATCCGGATGCTGCGGGAGGCCGGAGCGGCCGAGATCCACGTGCGCATCTCCAGTCCGCCGGTGCAGTGGCCCTGCTTCTACGGGATCGATTTCGCGACCCGCGCCGAGCTGATAGCCACCGGCCTCAAGGTTGAGGAGATTCGCGCCAGCATCGGCGCCGACAGCCTGGGCTATATCAGCGAAGGCGCGATGATCGAGGCGACGGGGCAACCGCGCGACCGGCTGTGTACGGCCTGTTTCACCGGCCAGTACCCGATTGCGCTGCCGGACTCGAGCCTGTTCGGCAGGCAGTTCCTCGAGGCGCTGCCAGGTCTCGACAGTCCGATACCAGGACGCCACGACGCCGAGGGTGTCGGCACCGGTGTCTCCGGTGGCGCGGCCGATGCGCTCACCCGTCCCTGAGTCCGCAAGCCAAGGGAGACAGAGCCATGCCTGCTGAACACACGCCCATCACCTATGCCGAGGCTGGGGTGGACGTTGAGGCGGGCGACCGGGCCATCGAGCTGATGAAGGCGTCGGTCAGGCTGGCGCAACGGCCTGAGGTGCTGGGCGGGCTGGGCGGCTTCGCAGGCATGTTCGACGCGAGTGCCCTGGCCACGATGGCCCGTCCGGTCCTGGTGACGAGCACCGATGGTGTGGGCACCAAGGTCGCCATCGCCCAGGCCGTGGACAAGCACGACACGATCGGGTTCGACCTGGTCGGCATGGTCGTCGACGACATCGTCGTGTGCGGTGCCGAGCCGCTGTTCATGACCGACTACATCGCCACCGGCAAGGTCGTGCCCGAACGCATCGCCGCCATCGTCTCCGGTATCGCGGCCGGATGTCAGATCGCGGGAGTGGCCCTGATCGGCGGGGAGACGGCCGAGCACCCCGGGCTGCTGGAGCTCGACGAGTACGACTGTGCGGGTGCCGCGACAGGGGTCGTGGAGCATGCCGACATCCTCGGCCCGCATCGAGTGGCGCCCGGCGACGTGGTGGTGGCGCTTGCGTCGTCAGGTCTTCACTCCAACGGCTACTCCTTGGTACGCAAGGTCTTTGCCTCGGCCGGGTGGGCGTTTGACCGTCAGGTGGAAGAGTTCGGCCGGACCCTGGGGGAGGAGCTTCTCGAGCCCACCCGGGTCTACGCACGGGATCTGCTCGCCCTGATCCGCACCGATGGCATCGACGTCCATGCCCTGAGCCACGTCACTGGCGGGGGGCTGGCGGCAAACCTGGCGCGGGTACTTCCGCGGGACGCGTTCGCCCGGGTCGACCGATCGACGTGGACTCCGCCAGCGGTCTTCGACGTGGTGCGAGACCTGGGTCACGTGCCGGTAGCGGACCTCGAGCGCACCCTCAACATGGGCATCGGCTTCGTGGCAGTGCTGCCGGCCGCGGATCTGGACCTGGCCATCGCCACGCTGAAGCTCCGGGGCATCGACGCCTGGCTGCTGGGTCGGATCAGCGATCTTGCCGTGGCACCGATACAGGATGGCGTCGAGGTGGTCCGGGGCGTCAAGGGCGTCGACGGCGGCTCGGTGCAGGTCGTCGGATCCCACCCGCGCTGAGCAGTCGCGTGCGTGCGCGCGCCAAAATTATTCGGGTGACTCAGCGCGTCAAAAGAGCTGGACTTCTCCAGACGCGAAAGGGGAGCACGCGCAACCGCTGGTCATCACTGACCGTCGGTCACCGCTCGCCAGTGGCCCATTTGGCGTATTCGTCGGGGCCGTCATCGCTCTCGGCCGACGTGGGAGTGTGGGTGACACGCTCCGGCCGGCTGTCGAACAACGACGGACCATGCAGTTCTCGCTCAAGCGCACTCAGGTCTGTACTCGGGCTGTAGTACTTCAGCTCGCGTGCAACCTTGGTCTGCTTGGCTTTGGCCCGGCCGCGTCCCATGACGTCGACCCCCTCGCGCGTATGCCGGGGCGGTATCGCTGGACCGGACCACACACGGTGGTTCGAGTCATCGCGGAACGGCCCCGGGAATCTCGTATTTTCGTAAGGCTAACGCTACACGGTGAAAGCATGTTCCGTAGGGTCGGGTGCTGAGACTGGCCGGATCAGCGCGCGGGGAGCCAGATCCGGTTGCTGCCGACCTGCGCCATCCGCAGCTCAGCGAGCCGATCCGCAGCAGCTGCCGGCGAGATTCCGGTGTCCGCTGCCGCGCGCAGCACCGAGGCTGTCGCGTCGAAGATGCCCGCTGTGTGCTGTTTGGCCCGTGCGAAGTCGAAGCCATGGAGCTCGTCGCTGACCTGGATCACGCCACCGGCATTGACCAGGAAGTCCGGCGCATAGGTGATTCCGCGGGCCATCAGGGCTTGAGCGGTTCCGCCGGGGCCCTGGTTGGTGAGCTGGTTGTTGGCGGCTCCGCACACCACCTTGGCGCTCAGCACCTCCACGGTCGTGTCGTCCAGGGCGCCGCCGAGAGCGCACGGGGCGTAGACGTCGAGCTCGGATCGGACCAGTGCCGAGACGTCGGCTGCGACGTCGATCTCAGGGTGTTCGTCAAGCAGAGCGTCGACGGCAGAGCGTTTGACGTCGGTCACCACCACGCGGGCGCCGTCCTCCAGCAGGTGGGCGGCCAGGAGGCGCCCGACCTTGCCCACCCCCGCGATCCCGACCGTCTTGCCGGCCAGGCTCGGCTTGCCCCAGACGTGGGCCGCGCTCGCAAGCATGCCCTGAAACACCCCGTATGCCGTAAGTACGGAGGAGTCACCGGCGCCGCCGTTGGCCTCGCTGCGGCCGGTCGCAAAGCGGGTCTCTTTGCCGACGACGTCCATGTCGGCGACGTAAGTGCCCACGTCGCACGCGGTGACGTAGCGGCCGCCCAGACTCTCCACGAAGCGCCCGTACGCGCGCAGCAGCGCCTCGCTCTTGTCCGTTGCGGGGTCACCGATGATGACGGCCTTGCCGCCACCGTGGTCGAGGCCGCACAACGCGTTCTTGTAGGCCATGGCACGCGAAAGCTGAAGGACATCCTGGAGCGCGGCCTGCTCCGTCTCATACGGGTAGAAGCGAGTGCCCCCCAGCGCCGGCCCCAAGGCCGTGGAGTAGATGCTGATGATCGCTCGCAGGCCCGTGGCCTCGTCGTGGCAGTACGCCACCTGTTCGAAATCCAGCGGGTTCAGCGGGGGGACAGGCGGAGGCACTGGCATGGATTCAGCCTATGCCGGGCGCCGACGCCAGGCGGGTTCGACCTGGCAGACGTCGCCGGCAGGTGCGGAGCAGCACATCTCGGACCAGTAGTAACTAGTCATTTCGGACATTCGGATATGGCCCGTTCGCGGCGTTCCTTTTGGTGGACAGATGGGTGAAACTGGACATACCAGAAATCCGCACCACCCAGATCAACTCAGCACTCGGAGGACCAATGACCAATCGCGCTGTTGAAACCGAGGCGCTGCTGACCCCTGCCGAGGTTGCAGCACTCTTCCGGGTCGACCCCAAGACGGTCACTCGCTGGGCCAAGGCTGGGAAGCTGACTTCCCTGCGGACGCTCGGCGGTCACCGGCGCTACCGTGCAGAAGAAGTGCGCGGCCTCCTCGGCGGCACAGAGATCGCTTCCTGACCCATCGAGATCGCTTCCTGACGTTGAGCCGCTGATCGGCGCTTGAGCTGATCAGCGGCGTGCGCAGACCAGCGCCGCTCGGCCTTCACGGCCACGCGGCGCTGGAGTGTCATACGGGCTTGCTGGCTTCGTGGCCTTCGACGAACGTCCCGGTCGCGCCGAACGCCGCGCGTCGGGTGCCGCGCCGCAGGCTGGTGAGCACCGGCCGTCCGGCGACCATCACCAGCACGGCGGTCAGCACTCCCCGCGGGAGGTCCCAGCCCAGGCTGGTGGCCAGGTAGAAGGTTCCATAGCGCGACAGGTTGGCCGCCACCGGGTCGCCCGGCACGAAACCCATGCCTGTGGGGGCTCCCGAGGCGAGGAAGGGCCAGAACCACAGGTTCATCAAGAGGCCGAAGAGCAGGCCGACGACCAGTCCGTAGCCCGCCAGCATCGCCCGTTCGGTGCGTCCGCTGGCCCGCGGCAGGCAGCCCGCGCCGAAGCCGACCCAGCCGGCCGCGATCATCTGGAACGGGGCCCACGGGCCGACCCCCCCGGTCAGGAAGGCGCCGACCAGCACCGCCAGAGCGCCGAGCACGAAGCCCACCCCGCGCCCGAGGACCCGGCCGGCAACGACCAGCAGAAAGAACATCGGTTCCACCCCTGCGGTCCCGGCTCCGAGCACTCGCAGCGCTCCACCGGCGGCGGCGAGCACTCCGAGGACCGCGACGGTCTTGGCGTCCAGGCCTCCTTCGGACAGCTCGGCGACGACCAGAGCGGCCAGCAGTGCGATGAGCAGGACGAACAGCCACGGGGCGTCCGCGTTGTGCGACAGACCTGATCCGGGCTGTGCCAGGAAGGGCCACAGGAACGCGACCAGTCCGATCAGGGAGGTCGCCGCGAGGGTGGCAGCGGCCCGCCACCGGACCGCAAGCACCGGTCGCTGCGGGACGTGCGGCGTGGTCACTAGACCGCCAACGGCGGGGGCTGGACGAGGGCGGCGGCAACGTCCGCCACGGTCAACCACGGTTGCGGGTGCATCACCTTGGCCACCTGGGGAGCGAAAGCGGGCGACCCGGCCAGCACCGCGTCGGTCGGGCCGTCGGTCACGACCTCACCGTCGGCGATGACCACGACCCGATCGGCCAGCTCAGCCACCAGCTCGACGTCGTGGGTGGCCACCAGCACACCGTGCTGCTCGGCCGCGAGCAGACGCAGCGAGGCCACGAGCCGGGTCTTTGCGCCGTAGTCGAGCCCGCGGGTGGGCTCGTCGAGCAGCACCAGAGGTGGCTTTCCGGCCAGCACCACAGCCAGGGCAAGGGCAAGCCGCTGCCCCTCCGAGAGGTCGCGCGGGTGGGTGTCGTCCTCCACGTCTGGCGCCAGGTGCGCCAGAATCGCGCGCGTCGTGCCGGGCGCGGCGTGCATGTCCGTATCCGCGGCGCGGCACTCGCCGCTGACCGTCTCGCCGTACAGCAGCAGTCCCGGATCCTGAGGGACGAGACCCACGTGCCGCACCAGCTGTCGGGGTTTCAGGGACGCGGGGTCAAGGCCGCCGGTGCGCACGCTGCCCAGACGCGCCGGCAGCTGACCGCAGGCAGCGGCCAGCAGGGTTGACTTGCCGGAACCGTTGCGACCCATGAGTGCCACGACCTCGCCCGGGTTCACCTCCAGGTCGATGCCGCGCAACACCGCCCGACGACCGCGGTTGACCACCAGCGCTCGAGCACTCAGCAGCGCCTTGTCCAGACCGGATGTGGTGACCGGCTTGACGGCCCGAACGACGGAGCGGCCGGCCAGCTGGAGGCGGATCGGTCCGGCGGCGCGGCGGGCGTCGCGCACCGAGAGCGGCAGCGGCGACCAGCCGGCGAGGCGACCCAGGTCGACGACCGGTGGTGAGACGGGAGACGTGGCCATGGCGGCTGCAGGCAGGTCCGCACGGACCCTGCCGTTCTGGACGACAACCACGCGGTCGGCATACTGCACGACCCGTTCAAGCCGGTGCTCGGCCAACAGGACGGTAAGTCCGAGGTCATGGACGAGCCGGGTGAGGGCGGCGAGAACCTCCTCCGCGGCGACCGGGTCGAGGGCCGAGGTCGGTTCGTCCAGCACCAGGATCCGCGGGTGCGCGGCGAGGACGCCACCGATCGCCACGCGCTGCTGCTGGCCGCCCGAGAGGGTGCGCAGGGTCCGCTGGCGGACATCAGCGAGGCCGAGCAGGTCGAGCGTCTCCTCGACCCGGCGGCGCATGACGTCACCGGTCACACCGAGCGACTCCATGCCGTAGGCGAGCTCCTCCTCGACGGTGTCGGTGACGAAGGCGGCTGCAGGGTCCTGGCCGACGACGCCGACGATGTCCGCGAGGTCGCGCGGGCGGTGCGTGCGGGTGTCACGCCCGTCGACGGTGATCCGGCCGCTCAGCGTGCCGCCGCTGAAGTGCGGGACCAGGCCGTTGACGCAGCGCAGCAGGGTGCTCTTGCCGCTTCCGGTGGACCCCACGACGAGCACCATCTCGCCCTCGTCCACCCGGAGGTCGACACCGCGCAGCACGGGCTCGCGGCGATCGTCGAACCTGACCCCGACGTCCTCGAACCGGATCATGAGGTGGCCCCGACGTCCTGGAGCCCGTCCTGGAGCCCGTCCTGGAGCCCGTCAAAGGGACCGATGGCACGCAGCGGAGGCACCGGGGAGAGCCAGGCCGGCACCAGCGCGAGCAGCACACCCAGAGCGGGAAACCAGGGCAGTATCGGCCACTCCGCCGGCGACGTCTGTACGACGATGCCGGGCACCCCGCGCTGTGCGGCAATCAGGACGAGAACGCCCGCGGCAACACCACATCCGAGCACCAGCCACTCGGGAGTCGCCCACGGGTCGGGCCGATAGCGCGAGCGGGGGTCGCGCCGGGCACCCACCGCGAGGGACGCGGTCGCAGCCACCGAGCCAACGATCAGCAGCGGCAGCCCGAGCAGGGGCGCGGGGCTGCCGTCGAGGAGGCCGTAGACGCCGGCGATGACGCCGCTGAGGCCGGCCAGCGTCAGCGCCGTGGCCTGACGGCGTGAGCGGGCGTCGCGGTGCACCGAGCGACCATACCCGCGTGACTCCATGGATGCCGCGAGGTTCAGTGAGCGCTCAAGCGCGCTGTCGAGAACCGGCACAGCCAGCCGGGCCAGCTCGCGGATGCCGCGCCCGCCGTGACCCCGTAGCCGTCGAGCCACGCGGACGCGTCGGGCGTCGTCAACCAGCTGGGGGGCGTAGGTAAGCGCGACCACGAGTGCCGTGCCGACCTCATACAGGGTGGCGGGGACGTAGCGCAGCAGCCGGCGCGGGCTGGCAAGCGTGTTTGCCGCACCGATGCAGGCGAGCACCGCGGCAAGTCGTGCCCCCTCGTATGCCGCCGCGAGCACACCCTCCAGGGTCACCGGACCGCCGAGTCGCACGCCGCTCGAGCCCGATGGCAGTGGAATCTCGGGCAGCGTGAACAACACGGTGCGCCCAGGCGTCCCGCCCCCGAGCAGCACTTGAAACACCACTCGCAACGTGATGGCGAGCAGGCCGAGCCGCAGGAACGCACCGAACGGCGAAGCCGCCCCGAGCTCGCGCCGGGCAGCGACGACGTACGCGGCGACCACGACGATCAGGGCGAGCAGCAGCGGGTTGGTGGTTCGGTTGGCGGCCATTGCGAGGCCGATGGCCCACGCCCACCACGCCGCCGGGTGCAGCAGGCGCGGCAGCCGGTAGTCGTGGATGGCGAGGGTCATGGTGGTCTCCTGGCTCGCTCAGTCTTCCGTGGCGTCGCGGCCACGGCGCCGTGCCGCAAGACCGATAGCGCCGACCAGGACGACGGCGGCCAGACCGCCGAACAACGGCCAGCTCGAGCCCGTCGACCCATCGTCGGTCGAGGTGCTGGAGGATGCTCCAGCGGCGTCGGCGTCGGCGCTCGGCGTCGGGGCGGGGATCGTGACGTCGGTGTCCGGGCTTGCTGCCGCGGCCGGTACAGGGTCAACAGCTGGGCCGCAGCCGGCGGCCGGCCAGCCGTCGATGCCGCAGGTCAGCCCCTTTTCCAGGCGCAACGTGGCGCCGGCGGCCACCAGGACATCCGAGCCCGTGGCCTTCTCGGGAACGGCGACGCAGGTGGCGCGGACTGCCGGTGGTTCAGTGCCGTCGGCGCTGTCGGCCGGTCGGCCGTAGTCGATGACCAGGCCGACTCGTTTGGTGCCTGCCGCGACCTTGGTGGCAGCACACAGGGTGTCGAAGGTCGGCGTTGCACGAGGGTCACGGACGGAGCTCTCGTCAGCAACCGCAAAGCGCCAGCCCTCGACCGCGCCGTCCTTGGGGATGAACTGCTCCGGCCCGGACTGGGCGAAAGCCCAGGCCCCCTTCTCAAGATGGAAGTACCCCCAGTACCGGTAGGCCGCGGCCTGCGCCGGCGCGGCGATGGCCACCCCGGCCAGCATGACCAGGAAGAGGGTGATGGCAGCGCGATGAACGCGGGCAAGGGGGGCGATACGGGCGGGCTTCACGAAATTAGACCTCTCTCGCGGCGGGGCGGGAGGTCGGGGTTCTTGAGCCGCGACGACCGGCTCCGGACCGCAAACCACGGCGGACATCTTGATGGAGCCTTGTGCCCACGATCCGGTGCTCCGGCTCGCCGCGTGGCTCCGGCCGGGCCCATGTGAGGGCTGATGACCAAGAGGCGGCCTACGGTTGCGGGTCAGCGCCGGTGTCCGACCGGCTTACCCAGACCGCGGGTGTCAGGTGGTCGAATGTTCCCACGCCCCTCTGGAGGGTGTCAAAGCCGACCCCAGGGTTGTGTCAAACGATATGGGGCCGACATCCTCGCGGCCTTCATTGAAGATGCGTTTCGGCGTGCGAGCCAGTCGCTTCAGGCCACCCTCGATGCGGCCATCGGGCCGGCGGAGAAGCTCGAGCCGGGACCTAGGACCCTTCTGCGGAGAACGCCCGAGGGTATAGGGATTGAACTGATCAACGTGTTCACGGCCGTAGGCGCACGGACCGAGGCAGACGTCGCACCACCGCCGCATCGAGGAGGTATCCATGAACAGGGAAGTCATGGCCCAGATGAGCCGGCGAGCAGGTGTCCCGCCGGCGTGGACCTCGGTGCTGGCCGTGATAGCCCACCCGGATGATGCGTCATACGGTCTCGGCGCCATCCTGGACGCGTTCGTCTTCGCGGGGGCCAAGGTTTCGGTGCTCTGTCTGACCCATGGCCAGGCCTGGGCACTTGAGGGGGCCCCCGGAGACCTCGCTGCGCTGCGCGGGGCTGAGCTGGCTTCGGCGGCCGACGTGCTCGGCCCGAAACGCGTCCAGATGCCTGACTGCCCGGATGGGGACCTCAGCAAGGTGGGGCAGACCAGCCTGGTCGCCGAGGTGGTCGCCGCCGCCGACAGGTATTTCCCTGACGGGCTAGTGGTTTTCGACACTGCTCCGGCGCCCGGTCGCCTCGACCATGTGACCGCGACCTCGGCAGGGCTGCAGGCCGCGGAGACCCTTGACCTGCCAGTCCTGGGCTGGGCCCTGTCGGAAGACGTTATCGCACGTCTGTGTCACGATTTCGGCCCCGGCTCCACCGGCAACCAGGATGAGGAGATCGACCTGCGCGTGAACGTCGACCGCGCCCGACAGCGCGTGGCCAGCCACTCCCTCGAGGGTCAGGCTCTGCCCGGCAGCGCCCGCTGGCGTCGGCTGGAGCTGCTCGCCGACACAGAGAGCCTGCGCTGGTTGAGGGTGCCGCACGGTCCGGCGGGTCACCCAACGACCCCGGCGCGAAAAGCCGCCCAGGTCCACGTTCCCGACGAATGAATGAAGCGGCCTGGCCGACGCGCGTCAGGACTCGCGTCGGGCTGACCCTCCCGCAGTGACTGCGAAGATGTCCGGTGCATTGAAACCGTTGTCCGCAAAGGCGTGTATGACGGCCGACGTCACCTCGGCCGAGATGCTGGGCGGCACCAGCGCGATGGCGGAGCCGCCGAATCCACCGCCGGTCATCCGGGCCCCCAGTGCCCCGTGAGCCGTTGCCGTCTCGACTGCGATGTCGAGCTCGGCGCACGAGATCTCGAAGTCATCACGCATGGATGCGTGTGAGGCGTTGAACACTGAGCCCACGTCGGACATGCGCCCTGCGCGCAGCAGTGCCACCGTCTGGCGGACGCGGTCGATCTCGGTCACGACGTGTCGGGCTCGCGCCCGGATCCGTTTGTCCGACAGTCGATCCAGCGTTTGGCCAAGCTCGTCGATGGGCACCTCACGCAGGGAACGCACACCCAGCTGCCTTGCTGCCTCCTCGCAGCTGGCGCGCCGCTGCTCGTACTGTCCGTCGACCAATGAGTGCTTCGCGCGAGTGTTCATGACCAGCAGCGTCAGATCATGTGCGGACGGGTTGAACGGCACCTGCTGGACCGAACCGTCGCGGCAGTCGAGCAGGAGCGCGTTGGCCTCACGGCAGCGCAGCGACGCTGATTGGTCCATGCCTCCGGTCGGGGCCATCGCAATCGTGTTCTCGGCATTGACACAGATGCCGGCGAGTGCGGCGCGGGCAGGGTCGTCGGAGAGCAGGCCCAGCCCCAGGAGGTCGGAAACCGCTGCGGCGACAGCACATTCGAGTGCTGCCGAGCTGGAGAGGCCAGCCCCCACAGGCACCCGGCCGTCCAGCATGACGTCCAGCCCTTGCACCTGATGTCCAGCAGCCTCAAGTGCCCACAGCACCCCTGCCGGATAGGCGCCCCAGCCGGAAGGGTTGCCGGGCCGGACGTCATCAAGGTCGAGGCTGTACGACTCGGACGACTGCAACGAATGCAATCTCAGCTGACGGTTCGGGCGCAGCCGCACCGCGGCATACGTGCGGTGCGGGAGCGCTATCGGCAGGCAGAGTCCGGCGTTGTAGTCGGTGTGCTCGCCGATCAGGTTGACCCGTCCGGGCGCCGACCAGACACCCGATGGTTCTGAGCCGAAAACATCCGAAAAGGCCTGTGTCACAGACGTTCTGAGGGATCCGGAGGCTTCGGGGGACTCAGAGGGCATCGGCAACCCGGCCCACCTGACGCAGCCGAGCCGCGACGGCCTCGGGTGCGACGTCGTTGATCCAGGCGCCGACGCCGGACTCGGAGCCCGCCAGATACTTCAACCGGCCTGGCGCGCGCAGAACCGACATGACCTGCAGGTGCAGGCGGGAGACGTCACGTCCCTGGTGCACCGGTGCTTGGTGCCAGCCGGCGATGTAGGGCAACGCGATCGGTGAGCCGTCCGGCCCTTCGTAGTAACGGTCCAGGCGGTGCAACAGATCCAGGTAGACCCCGGCAAGCTCGTCGCGTTCAGCGCTGTCCAGGGCGACCAGATCAGGCACGTCACGGTTTGGCACGAGGTGCACTTCGAGCGGCCACGCTGCGGCATACGGGACGTAGGCCGTCCAGTGAGTGCCCTTGATAACGATACGGGAACCAGCGTCCAGCTCGGCGGCAAGCAGATCGGCACCCAGCAGCCGCCCGGTGCGCCGATGATGCGCGGTGGCCGCCCGAAGCAACGACGCGGTGCGGGCGGGGATGAACGGGTAGGCGTAGATCTGTCCGTGCGGGTGATGAAGGGTGACACCGATCTCCTCGCCACGGTTCTCGAAAGGGAACACGTGCTCGACGGCGTCGAGCGCGGACAGCTCGCGGGTACGGTCGGCCCACACGTCCACCACCGTCCGGGCCCGCGTCGGTGACAGAGACGAGAAGCTCGCGCTGTGGTCGCTGGTGAAGCAGACGACCTCGCAGCGTCCCAGCGCGGGAGCATGGGCGAGCAGCGGGTTCTCAGACGCTCCGGCAGCGGAGGTTCCGGCAGTGGTGGACCCGGAGGCAGTGGTGGACCCGGAGGCGGAGGTCGACCCGGAGGCGGAGGTCGACCCGGAGGCAAAAGAGGGGAAACGGTTCTCGAAGACGACCACGTCATACTCGTGCGCAGGGATCTCCGAGGGCATCGTGCCGCCGCCGGTCGGGCAGAGCGGGCACTCGCCTGCCGGGGGTAGGAACGTACGGTTCTGGCGGTGATCGGCGATGGAGACCCAGTCGCCGGTCAGCGCGTCCAGGCGCATCGTCCCGGCAGCCGGGAGATCGTCCAGCGGGCGCTCGTCAACCGCATCGCGGCTCTTGGCCCCACTGAGGTAGGGCTCGGAGTCGTCGAAGTAGATCAGCTCGCGGCCATCGGCCAAGGTGGTGGAGGTGCGGCGAACCCTCGGCGAGCTCTCGGGGTGCTCAGTCATGAGCTTCTGACCTTCCTGGGTTTGTCGTCCGTCTCGAAACCAAGTGGCTGGGCCACGATGAGCCGGCCGACCTGCTCGGAGACGATTCGTTGCGCCTCGGCATCGAGCCCTGCGCTGGTCACCAGCACGTCGACCTGGGCAAGGGTGGCGAATGTCGACAGGCCGATGACGCCCCACTTGCTCTCGTCGGCCACCACGATGACGCGTTGGGCGGTCGCGATGAGCGCTCGGTTGGTCGCGGCTTCGATGAGGTTCGGCGTGGTCAAACCCGCGACCTGGTCGATGCCGTGCACACCGAGGATGAGCGTGTCGACGTGCAGCGACCCCAGTGTGGTGTCGGCCACCGGACCGACCAACGCGTCCGACGGAGTGCGCACCCCGCCGGTCAGGACGACGGTCAGATCTTCACGCTGGGGGTTGTGCAGCAGGTCGGCCACCCGCGGAGAGTTCGTCACCACGGTCAGGTTGGGAACGTTCACGAGCTCATGGGCCACGGCATACGTCGTGGTGCCGGCCGAGATGGCAATCGACGAGCCGGGGGCGATCAACCCAGCCGCGACGCGTGCGATGGCCGACTTCGGGCCCGGGTTCAGGCCGGACTTCACATGGAATCCTGGCTCTTCGGCGCTGCGGCCGACGGCCGCGGCGGCGCCCCCATGGACTTTCATGACCAGCCCGTTGACCGCAAGCGCCTCGATGTCACGGCGCACCGTCATGTCAGAGACGCCCAAGAGGTCGACCAGCTCGGAGACGCGCGCCCCGCCGGCGCGGTCAACCTCCCTAAGGATCGCTTCTTGTCGCTGTCGTGCCAGCACGCGGTCTCCCTTCATCTGTCGGCCCGATCGGTCGTCCGGTCCTGGGCCGAAGAGCAAGAGTTCATTTTTGAAGGCTGGTTGTGTTCAAACCAGCGGGTGCGTTCAAACCAATGGACTGGCAGCCGTGCCAACGGCTGGCGTCGTTCAGTCCCGGGGTGCGTCGCCCAACGCGCGACCCAGGACCTCTTTCATGCCCTCGAGCTCAAGATGGGTCCCGACATACCAAGCTGTTCCCTGGCCGTGGGAACGGCGAGTCACGGCAGGGTCGCCGCTCGACGATGGCCATCGTGAGTCGCGCAGAAGCAGATCTGACCCCCGACTTCTGCATGAGGGCCACATCATCGGGCCACTCGTGCTCGGGCCATTGGGCGCACCGCGTTTTCTTTCCGTCATGGCGTAGGAATCTAGCGCGTCGAAACCCACCAGAACAAGACACAAATACACACTCGCTATCGCGTGGATGGTGCCGATCGGCTCGCAGGTGGGTCGGGAGGCGCCTTTCGGAACTAGAGAAACGGACAAATCGACAAGATACGTGATGATCTATGTCTTGAAATGTTTGAGGTTTGACCCTAGGTTACGGTTGAGCTGCGTCCGACCATAGAGCAGGAGCGCCCTCCCTTGTCTGACGTCGAACCAGCGTTGGTCTATTGGCGCACCTCCGGTGTCTGCGTCCTCATCGACTGCCACGGCCATGGCCTGCCCCGCATTCTGTACTGGGGTGCCGACCTCGGGGACTTGGCGGACGAGGACCTGGCGTCGATGGCGCTGGCCGCTGTGCCGCAGCGGGTGCCCGCCCAGACCGACGACCTGGTCGAGGTCAGCATCCTGCCCGAACAGTCCCGCGGATGGATGGGCACGCCGGGCCTGACGGGTCATCGCGACGGGGGCGCATGGTCCCCGCGCTTTGTCACCCGCCACCTGGAGCACGGCCAGCCTTCAGCGGCAGCCCAGTCTTCGGCGGCAGCCGAGCCGCCCCCGGCGCACCGGCTCAGCGTCATGGCCGGCGACCCGTCCCTTGGCCTTGACTGCCTCTGGGAGCTGGAGATGACGCCCTCAGGGCTGATCCGGCAACGCGCGACGATCACCAACACCGGAGCCGACGGGTTCCATCTGGACCGCCTGCTGCCCAGCTTTCCGGTGCCGGCACAAGCGACCGAGCTGCTCGACCTGACCGGGCGCCACTTGCGTGAACGGTCGCCCCAGCGCAGCCCCTTCACCATCGGTAGTCATACCCGCGAGAACCGCCGAGGCCGCACCGGGCTGGACGCCAGCCTGCTCTTCTTCGCCGGAACCCCTGGCTTCGGCTTCGAGTCCGGCGAGGTGTGGGCGATCCATCTGGCCTGGAGCGGCAACCACCGCTTGGTCGCCGAGCGTGACAACACCGGCGTCAGCTGGATCGGTGGCGGTGAGCTGCTGATGCCGGGCGAGGCTCGGTTGGCCCGGGGCGAGTCGTATGCCGGTCCCTGGCTCTACGGCTCGTTCGGCCGCGGTATCAACGAGCTGACTGGGCGGTTCCATTCATACCTGCGGGTCCGCGCCTCGCACCCGGGATCGCCACGACCGGTGACGCTCAACACGTGGGAGGCGGTCTACTTCGACCACGACCTCGGCCGGCTGTCGGCTCTGGCCGATGCGGCGGCCGCGGTCGGTGTCGAGCGATTCGTGCTGGACGACGGCTGGTTCGGGGGCCGCCGCAGCCAAACCGCGGGTCTGGGCGACTGGGTCGTCTCCCCGGAGGCCTGGCCTCAGGGGCTCAGCCCGTTGATCGACCACGTGACCGGCCTGGGCATGGAGTTCGGCATCTGGGTGGAGCCCGAGATGGTCAATGTCGACTCTGATGTCGTTCGCGCCCACCCGGACTGGGTCATGACCGCCGATGCCCACCGCCTGCCGATGACCGTCCGCGGCCAGCAAGCCCTCAACCTGGCGATCCCGGAGGCGTATGAACACGTCCTCGGGCAGCTGGATGCGCTTTTGCGCGACCACGACATCCGCTACCTCAAGTGGGACCACAATCGCGACCTGCACGAGGCTGGCGACTCCCGAACCGGTCGTCCGTCCGTGCACGCCCAGACCCTTGCCACGTATGCGCTCATGGACGCGCTGCGGCGACGCCACCCAAACGCCGAGATCGAGTCCTGCTCCTCCGGCGGTGGCCGGGTCGACCTTGCCATCCTGGAGCGCACCCAGCGTGTCTGGGCCTCGGACTGCATCGATGCGCTGGAACGACAACAGATCCAGCGATGGACAGCAACGCTCATTCCCTGGGAGCTGATCGGCTGCCACGTCGGGTCAGAAGTCGCGCACACCACTGGTCGCCAGCACACGCTGGACTTCCGCGCCGGCACGGCGTTCTTCGGCCACTTCGGGATCGAATGGGACCTGAGCCGCGCGAGCCAAGCGGATCTCACCCGGCTCGCAGCGTGGATCACGGCTCACAAGCGGTTGCGCGGGCTGCTGCACACCGGTCGTGTCGTTGTTGGTGACCATCCTGACCCAGCCCTGTGGGTCCACGGAGTCGTCGCTCATGACGGGAGCGAGGCCGTGTACTCCTTCACCCAGGTGGCCACCAGCGTCGCGTCACCGGCAGGTCGGGTCCGGCTCCCCGGACTGGACCCCCATGCCACATATGACGTGCTCCCGCTATCTCCCGGAGGCGACACCCCGGCAGCCGACTTGTCATCGCCGCCGTGGTGGTCCACAGGGATCAGGCTCAAGGGGTCAGTGCTGGGGAGTATGGGCGTCCAGGCCCCGAACCCGTTTCCTGAGAGTCTCGTGCTTCTTGTAGCGACCCGATTCCGAGGTGATGGAACGTGAGGTTGCTGGTGACGGCGGGTGCCGCGGCCCAGCCCTCATGCCCCGGCCTCGGGATTTCCGTTCACCCCAAGGATCGCGTTGCGCTACAGCTACAGCTGCAGGTGTAGGCGGAGGGCCTCGTCCACCTCCGCCATGAGCTGCGGCGGTACCCGACCCAAAACAGGCCCGATGCGTTCGACGGTCACCGAACGCACCTGCTCGGCTTGAGCCTTTGAGTCGACACGTAGGCCGGTTGCGTTGGCCCGGAGGAGAACCTGAAAAGGAAAGACGTGGGTGATGTTGCTGGTCACGGGTACCACGGTCAGGACACCGCGCCCGAGTCGGTCGGCTGTGGCGTTGGCCCGGTCGTTGCTCACGATGATGCCGGGCCGGCGCCTGTTGGCTTCACTGCCTCGCGTCGGTTCGAGGTCAATCAGACGTACCTCACCGCGCTGCATCGGCGAGCCCGTCGGCTGCCGTGGCTTCCCACAACGCTTGATCGCCCGATGACTCCCATTCGTCCCAAGCCGATGCGTAGTCCTGCTCGAGATCAGCGTGACGAAGCAGGTGGATCGCGTGCTGTAGGGCCGCGGAACGCGACGGTAGGCCTGCGGTGTGGGCGTACTCGTCCAGAACGGCTACGTCCTCCTCCGGCAGGCTCACACTGAGTTTCATACTGCGATGCTACCCGGGTATTACTCGCGACCACAAGGCAACCGGAACGAAAGCTTCCTTCTTTCCGACGCAGGTAACCCGGGCGCCGGCTTCAGTTGAGGATGCGCTACCGGGGTGGGGACGGTCGACAAAAACGACCGGATAGCCGATGAGCGGTCGACGCTGTCCGCGACAAGGAGTTCCGCTGTCGCGCACCGTCGGTGCTGCTGAGCGCCGCACTTCTCGGACGAAGGTACGGTCAAGTCTTGAAGGAGTGGCTGACGGCCAAGAGCGTCAAGGGCGTTGTCAGTGCGCATCGACGGGAGGTCATCATGGGCTGGGTGTGGCTTGGAGCGGCGATCATGGCGGAGGTCGCCGCGACACTGGCCCTGCGCGCCAGTGATGGGTTTACCCGGTGGTGGCCATCGGTGGTAGTCGTCGTCGGCTACGGCGCCGCGTTCTTCTTGCTCAGTCAGGTTCTCAAGACGATCGGCGTGGGGCTGGCGTATGCCACGTGGGCAGGGTTGGGCACGGCGGGGGCTGCGGTCGGAGCCTGGCTGTTGTTCGGCGAACGGTTTAGCGGTCTGGCGATCGCCGGGATCGCCTTGATCATTGTCGGCGTCGGTGTGCTGAATCTGGCTGGGACCAGCCATGGTTGACCTCTGCCGCAGGGTTGACCGACGGAGTGGTCGCTGGGCTCGAATTGTCTGACGACCGCGCTTGGCGAATCTCTCAGCAGTTCGCGTCGAAGCTGGGATTCCTCATCCTCACGTGACACGTCCGAGGCTTCCATGCGCGGCCTGCGCTACGTTGCCTCCATGACTCCGTTCCTCTACATGGGCTCGTACTCCGAGTACTCGCCATGAGAGCCCTGATTCGGTTTGAGCGGTGGGTGGACGATCTCAGCCCAGTCCGGCAGTCGTTTGCGTGGCTCGGGATCGCGCTGGCCCTCTACCTGGTGCTGACCTTGGCCTTGGTCCTCGTCGGCGACCCCACCCTCGGCAAGATGTCGGCTCCCTGGGTGTTCGTCGTGGCCGCAACCGGCGTCGCGTCGTCGCGGCTCAGGAACCGCCACCGGGATAAGTACGACTCCGCAGTACTGGC
>Ga0209587_1000518_pt1 | contig 18906 bp, 17 predicted proteins | sample NGEPerD_2_FD_184512 | JGI IMG/M metagenome (GOLD analysis project Ga0209587, IMG submission 184512) | Arctic peat soil microbial communities from the Barrow Environmental Observatory site, Barrow, Alaska, USA - NGEE PermafrostL1-D... | ecosystem: Environmental > Terrestrial > Soil > Wetlands >... | reverse complement strand
AAGGCAAATGAGATACGTAGATGAAGTGGATAAGTTGATGACGGGTTATAACGGGGACCCAGCAAGCGCGTTACTGGAGGTGTTGGATCCTGAACAAGGAAGCACTCGAAGAACATGGCTTAACCGATGCTGATCTTCAAATCAGTGAAGAGGCTTTAAAGAAAATAATTGCAGACTACACCATGGAAGCCGGTGTCAGGGGACTGAAAAAGCAATTAGCCGCCATTGCCAGAAGTGTGGTAGAAAAGATTGTTCTGGGAACGGCTGTAAGACCTTATGTTGTGGAAGAGGATGTATTGGAGGAGATTCTGGGCAGACATTCGTCAAGGCATGACATGGCGCAGGAAATTAATGCGCCGGGCGTTGTCACCGGATTAGCGTGGACGCTGGTGGGTGGCGAAATCTTGTTTATCGAAGCCACGGAAATGCCTGGAAACGATCAAGTCATCCTAACCGGTCAGTTAGGAGACGTCATGAAGGAATCTGCCAGGATTTCGTTAAGTCTTCTAAAATCTCGGTTGCCTGTCAATGCCATTCAGTTTAAAGACAAGGACTTACACGTCCATGTACCGTCCGGATCCGTTCCAAAGGATGGACCGTCAGCAGGAATCGCGCTTTTCACGGCCTTTGCGTCTTTGATTACCGGTATCGCGGTAGATGCGAAACTAGCCATGACGGGGGAAATCACACTAAGGGGTGTTGTACTTCCAATCGGCGGATTAAAAGAGAAATTGATTGCTGCGGAACGTGCAGGTATCACAAAAGTCTTGATTCCCAAGGATAACGTTGCCGATCTCAAGGAGGTCCCGGAAGAAGTTAAACGTAAGATCCAAATCGTAGCGGTGGAAACCATCGAAGATGTCTTGAAAGAAACGCTCGGAATTGCCTTGCCTAAGATAGAACAAGTCCTGACAGGGCCCGGATTTTTCACACGGTTAAACGTGCCTTCAATGCCAGGTGAGGGTTAATGAACCGATCAGTGTTCTTCATTTTCAGCATATATTGACGAGCTGGTAACGTAAGAAGCTCTACCCTAAGAAAATTTAGGGTAGAGCTTCTCTGTTCGTACTCGCGCTGGCCAGGAGGTGGGAGCTTGAAGTGTTTTTGATAACAATAAAATTGTCAAAGACCAAACTTATTAGAATCGTAATAAGTGAAGACTTGATATATAGTCCAAAACGGGCTGGATTTTTAGAAAGAGCAAGAGGAATCACCATTTTCTCCAAGCAAGCCATGTTTGATATAGGGGAGACTCAGATTACTCGGCTCAGATTAGGATTCCGTCGCAGTGATCGATCTCATGCTGAATGATCTGCGCAGCAAGGCCGGTAAAGTTCTGCTTCTGCTGCTTGAAGTTCCGGTCGAAGAACTCTACCTCAATGGACTGATAACGGGTAGTTTTTCGTACGCCGTCCAGTGACAGGCAGCCTTCCTCAGTTTCATACAGGTTGGCACGCTTTGTGATGACTGGATTGATCATGGGTATGTTCATCGGCCCGACGCTGAACGCGATGATGCGCTTATTGACACCGATCATGTCAGCCGCCATGCCGACACACCGATCTGCATTTGCTCGTAACGTATCCAGGAGGTCATCTAACACCAGCATATCTGCCTTGGTTGCCGGAACAGATTTCTGGCTTAAAATAATTATATCTTTACAAATTGGTCTGATCATACTACTCTCCTTAAGTGCTTTATTTATTATAGGGACAATTCGACCTTCGGTTCACTTCGCAACCGCGATAAATGTAGCACGGCCGTCCAGATGATGGCAAAACCGATCCATTGGCCAAGGTCGATGGTCTGGTGTAATATAAGCCAGTTGAGAAGTAAGCCAGTTGCAGGGAATGCGAGTTCTGCAATCGTTGCATGAGAGGCCTTGACTCCATTCAACCCTCGGTAATACATCAGTAGACTCAATAGACTTGGCACGATGGTTTGAAACAGCAGGTTTGCCCATGACAGTCGAACCACCCCACAGAGCTGCTGCTCCTATGGCATACAACGACCCGATGAGATGCGTGCTACCGTCCGTTGTCGGGATGTGCAGGCCGAAGGTGAGTAGGTAAGCACCGATGAGTACCACAACCAACATCACCCAGAAAGGCTTCACTATGCGCTCTTTGAGTATCCAGGCGGCGAGAAGAACCGTGAAAACGGGCTGTACCTTTTGCAGGATAAGTACCACGTTCGGATTGCCGTACGTAAATCCGGCGGTGAATAGGATGGAGGCCAGAGCCGATCCACCCCATGCGATGAACAGGACGGCTAACCAGTCGCCGAGATTCAGGTACTTGAGCTCATGGCGTTTCCAGATGAGCACGGGCGCAGCGAAGAGCAACAATAACATGTGCTCTATCCAGACAATCTGGAAAGAGGTCACATAGTTTAGCAACGTCACGATAAGGACACCGTCGAGTCCCCACATAGCGGCTCCAAGGGCGATCCACCATATGCCCATGTTGGAGGTTTGTTTTTTCTGAACCAATTTAAAACCCTCCACACTGATTTGTTAGTTGAATTGAACCTTCATAATGAAAAAGGAAGTGCGCGCATGAAAATACCTCGAGAAGTTTCTCGAGGCAGCAAGTTCTACTAGGAAAGACCTTTTAGTCTAACCTAGTTTGTACCTTCTCTCATCCGGACTATACCGTCGGCCTTGGAATTTCACCAAGTCAATCGACGTACCTATAATGGTTACGTCGAGTCGCGGGCTGGCTTGCACGGGCAATCGTCACCGCCGGTAGGGAATTTCACCCTGCCCCGAAGGTTCATATTCAGTTAATGTAAAGTATAACACAATATGAAGGACGCTGGTAGTATAGATCGGGAGAGAGTAGCACGATGTTCTAGTGTACAAACGATCCAGTCTTTTACATCTCGTAGCTTATGAAGAAGCTCTGATGCCCCCTGCACCTGATAACAATAAAATTGTCAAATACCAAACTTACTAGTATCATAATAAGTGAAGACTTGATATATAGTCCAAAACGGGCTAGATTTTTAGAAACAGACAACCAGATGGATTTGAGTTCCGTTTTTACCGTAAAAGCTCGGGAAGCCGGAGATGCAAGTGTTATCTTTAACTGAAACAACAATTATAATCAAATAAGGATGCAGCCAAGGGGTTGAGAGGAGGAGTTTTGTGCCTAAGGAATTAACACACTGGCATATAGCGAGCGATGCAATGCAAAGGGGAGCCTCCGGCCAGGTAGGAGAAATTATTGACGGCAACCCTGCCCTGTATTATATTGGCGCCATTGCCCATGATATTGGTTTTTATGATTTATCTAAGTCGTCCGAAATGAACCTTGAGAACATGGCCAACCAACTGCATGGTGTGGATGGGGAGAATACCTTCCTACCACTTATTGAAATGATGGAGACGGCGCTTAGCCAGAACAATAAACGAACACAACTCGCGTTATTACTAGGTATGTTGACACACGTTGTTGCTGATAGCATCTTTCATCCCATGGTCTACTATATGAGCGGAAATTATTTCGCGGAAGACCCGGACGAACAGGACAAGGCTGTGTTTCGTCATCGTTTAGTAGAGACTGCCATCGATCGTTGGTTAGAGACCGTTGATCCCGTCGAATATCCGTTGGACTTGATACATCTATGGCGTGAAACGGGCGAAGCTGGCAGAGAAGCGTTTGAATTGCTAGATGCGCATTATGCTCATCTAGGAGATAAAGGTGCGCATTTTAAAAAGGCATGGCGGAATTATCGCTTCTTACAAAATACGTTTATTTGGTCAACACCTTATCGTATCTTAGCCCTCTACCGACAACTTGGGCACCCATCGGTCGAAAAGTATGAAGCTTTATTCTACTCACAACCGCTAAACGTATCTTTTTTTGATTCAAGTTTAGATTGGCTACATCCCGTAACTGGTGCACGTTATGTTACGACTTTGCAGGAACTTTATGATGGGAGCGTTGAAAAGGTTATTAGTTTGTTTGAACGATTAAATACTCAACCCATAGAAAAATGGCCGGACCTACTTAGAGAGCTCCAGCCAGTGTCTCTTGTCACTGGCTTGCCCTATGTACCAGTAGCTGATATGAACTATTTTCGTACGGAGCCCATTGAACACCGCTTACGGTTGGATATGAAAAATAGGGAAATCTGAGAATGATATTGCAAACAATTTTCCCACTGCAGAACGAATTGGAAATCGATGATCAGACAGCCATTAAAACTTAGCCGCTAAAGTTCGAGCAGCTTGGTGGGATTGCTCGATGGTTTCCTGCAAAGCAGCGCCTTGCAAAATACCCGTTTTTTCAAGGAACAAGGATTCCACCTGAGCTATTCCCAAGAAACCAAGAATGGTCCGGATATACTTATCATCGAGATCGATCTCTTTGGTCGGTCCCTCGCTGTACATACCACCCCGTGAACTTATATGCAGTGCCTTACGAGGTTTGTCTGAGAGAAGTCCAACCGGACCAGATTCCGTGTATCTAAAGGTCACACCAACATAGGAAACATAATCTATATAAGCCTTGAGGATGGCAGGAATGCTAAGGTTCCACATGGGTGCTGCAATCACGTATTTATCGAAGGTGGCAAATTGTTTAGCGTAGGGAAAGGCCTTATTGTCCTCACTACCGGCAAACATTTTCGTCAGAGTATCGGCATCTAAGGGATCAATCCCTACTTTATAAAGATCTAAGGTGGTAATTTGGCAGTCAGGATTATTTTTTTGATACGCCTGAATAAAAACATTGGCAAGGGTAGACGTGAGGGAGTCGGAATCTGCTTTGGGATTGGCCTTAACATACAATAATTTTTCGGACATTCGAACGCCTTCTTTCATAACTTGTCTTATTTAAGTCAATATCTCTATAATTCCTAGGTAATGCAAGACTTATGCTAATGAAGCTTCAATCGAACAGAGTATAAATGACAGGTCCCATTCTACTTCAAATTTGATAACACAAATTACTACCGCGAGAAGGTTGATTATGAGGTGGAAAATAAAGGAGAAGAGACATGCAACTACAATATAATTCACAAACACTACTAAATAAGCGTAATTGGAAGGTTTGGTGGGAATTAATACGGCTGGACGCAATCACAATGAAGCTGTACATCGCGATGGTGTTGTATTTTCGATTCCAATTAATTCCCACAGTAACCTCCACTGAATTAGTAGATTTCGCATTCGACAGATGTTATGACCAAGTCACATATGCAGATTACTGCTGCATCCTTTAAGCAAGCTAATTTCGATCAATATATTAAGTACTGTATAATTACAACACACGTTGCTTTAAGAAACAGACACCTTATTCGTAAAAAAAGGGGATGGAAATGAGACACTATTTATAATAGAAGCTAAGTATATTGACATGCACAAATCTCTTTTAAAGCATAAACTGGTGTACCCAATTTTGGCTGTTGCGGGTAACGTGCCCAACGATATTCCAATTGTCCCAGTATATATAAAGGTTCAAAAATGCAAGGAAGCATTACATTATCATATTGTGGAATGTCAAGGAAACGAGCAAGGGCGCAATTATTGCTTTTGATCAGGCAGGTGGTCTGGAATTGGAATTCGCGCTGGAACTCCTAGAAGGTGAAGCCACTGGTCGAGAGTCTAATCGGGATTGACCCCTCATTTAGCAAGAAAATTAGCTAATACAAGAGAGGCTGTTGAGGCTTTGCGTTTTGGACTTGTTCCTCGAAGCTGCGTCGAGGACTTAACCATTGGTTTTGACGATCTAAAGGAATGGGTATTAGGATGTTTTCCAGAGGGGAATCAAGGAGAAATGAGAGCCAGTGAAGTAAGTGGTCCGTTTGATACAGGCAAGAGCCATACGATGGAAGTCATCAGACACTTAGCCAATAAGAGTGGATACCTAACTGCTAATGTGGAAGTTGACGGACAGAATATCAGTCTGGCTGATCCAGCAAATTGTTAAATGCTTTATGGAAGACGTTGTCCGGAGAGGGTTTTCAGAGTGCAACCCCTTTACTTGACCTTTATATTAAGTTTATTGATCAAGGGAATCCGATACCTGAAGACATAACTACTAAGATAAAAGATAACTTGAAGGTATAGAATTTGGACTAATTCAATGATCCAACGGATATAATGAATCCTGTGAGGAGTGGTAATATGACGAATAGAGGACAGTTGTCATCCTCAATATTAAATAAGGCCAAAGAATTAGGCGCCGATTTAGTAGGAATTACAAGTGTAGAGGCGTTAAGAGGATGTCCTTCCTTTTCGGCAGCGTCTAAAATACCCGATGCAGAAAAAGTAGGACCCAAAGAGCGGAAATTAGACTTAGGACCAGGACAAGTTGCTTGGTCAGAAGCTGGTAAAAGCGTTATCATAGTTGCGGTTTCCCATCCTGAAGAAAAACCCGAGTTAGATTGGTGGTATGCTAAATATTCCCCGTCAGGAAACCAACAACTTATTCGTATTATTAAAGAACTTATTGTATGGCTTGAAAATGAACATCACGTAAAAACTTACCATATGCCCTATTATACTGAGGACGGCGGGATTTTCTTAAAGGATGTGGCAGTTATGGCTGGATTGGGATGTATAGGTAGAAATAATCTTTTTGTTTCCCCTGAATATGGTCCGAGAGTGAGATTGCGTGCTATGATTTGCGATGTAGAACTGACTTCTACGGGACCGATAGCCTTTGACCCATGCTCTGGTTGCCAGGGGTACTGTTTAAATAAATGCCCAAAAGAGGCGTTTGATAAAATTATTTACACGAAAGAAGACCTTGGTCAAGAGACTCTCCCTGGCAGAATTGGTAATTATAGTCGCTCGAAGTGTCATGATCAAATGAACCTAGAAAGGAACTCTGAAGAAAAGAATGAAAGGGTTCTTTATTCACCAAGTGGTGAAATGCTTCACCCTGTGAAGCACTGCCGAATTTGTGAATTTTCCTGCCCAATAGGGAAATGATGACGAAGAAGAATTCCTAGGCGAATAGTATTAAATGACTCCGTTCAAGGTCTCGATAAACACACCACGCCCATATTTGACTGGGCTTGGTGTGTTTGTATTTCAAATTAATATGACTTATAAATAATTCATAATAGGACAATTATAGGCAGGACTTAACAGAATAATGCAGAATTGATGGATATAGGCAAGAATGTGCTAATATTTTTCAATAAAGAATCGAGTGAAAACAATGAGTGTTAAAGTCTACAATAAACTTATTCGCGATAAAATACCCCAGATCATCGAACAAAGTGGAAAACAGGCGGTCATTGAAGCGGTCTCCGGTAAGGAGTACTTAGAATTATTAAATGCAAAATTAGGTGAAGAACTTCAGGAATATCTTGAGAGTCAGAGTGCTGAAGAACTGGCAGACTTGGTTGAGGTTGTTTACGCAATTTTGGATTACAATAACGTATCCTTACAAGAATTCGAATTGATCAGGAAGCAAAAAGTCCTGGAAAGAGGCGCCTTCAAGGATAGATTATTGCTTAGAGAAGTTATCGACGGTTGAGGGGTTGAATAAATGACAGTTAAGATCAAGCAGAAGGGAAGTCTTGGCAGTGTCGCTGAAGATCTCTTTGTAGAGCTGTTTTGTGACACCTTTGGTCCGGATAAATCACAGTATCTTTTTCTCCAGTATCCCTTCACTGATATTTATGGACACAGGCGCTCCATTGACTTTGCGCTGGAAAGTGAAGACTTAAAAATTGCCATAGAAATTGATGGGGAAACCTACCATAACCCCAATAAGGTTTCCTCCAATAAATATTACGACGATCTTACCAAGCAAAATAGCCTTATCTATCAAAACTGGAAGGTTTATAGATGGGTTTATAACCAGTTGAAGCAGCATCCTGAGAAGGTCAAGGATGAACTGCGTATTTTTGTGGGGGAAATTCCAACGTTTAAAATGCTGGACGATTATCTGCCTATGCAAAAGGGTAAGGTCATCGAGTTGCGAGATCATCAGCAAGCGGCCTTATCGAATCTGCAAACTATGCGTGAGCAGGGAGAAAGCATTGCTCTTCTTTATCATGCAACAGGAACCGGGAAAACGGTGACAGCAGTAAGTGACGCTAAACAACTCGGTAAAAGGACCTTGTTTTTGGCGCATACCAAAGAACTAATTACCCAGGCCCAAGATACCTTTAATGATATATGGGGCAAGGCTCATGCAGGCATGTATGTGGCTGAGCAGAAGGATAAGGATGCTTATGTCGTCTGTGGTAGTATTCAAAGTATTTCCAGAAATCTCGACGAGTTCAAACCAGATGATTTCGACTACGTCATCATCGACGAATGTCATCACGGAACGGCAGATACATATAAAAAGGTTCTGAGCTATTTTAGACCGGAATTCACGTTGGGACTCACGGCCACACCGGATCGAGCGGATGGGGATAGCATTCTTGAAGACTTTAAGAACATAGCTCATAAACTCGATTTGAAAGAAGCCGTTGAATTAGGAGAGCTTGTACCCATAAGGTGTATTAGGGTCAAGACCAATGTCGATCTTTCAACGGTAAGAATCAATGGTATTAACTATTACTCTCAAGACTTGGAAAGCAAACTCTTCGTGCCGGAGAGAAATAAGCTCTTAGCAGAAACTTATCTAAACTATGTTAAGGACAAGAAAACAGTGGTTTTCTGTGCTTCAGTCCGACATGCCACGGAAATATCGGAGTTGTTTAAACAGCAGGGAATTAAGAGCGAGGCAGTATCCGGATCACTAAAGTCATCGGAAAGATCAAGAATACTTAATCAGTATGAAAACGGGGATATCAAGGTTTTATGTGCCTGTGACCTTTTAAACGAAGGCTGGGATAGTCCAAAAACTGAAGTCTTGTTTATGGCTAGACCAACGCTTTCAAAAACACTCTATGTTCAGCAGCTCGGAAGAGGGATGCGCAAAGCTGAAGGTAAAGACTGTCTGATGGTTTTTGATTTTATAGATAATGCCAGTATGTTTAACCTTCCCTACTCCTTACATCGGATGTTTAACATCAAAGATTATAAGACGGGGGAGTACGTTGTAGCTTCACAGAAACAGTTTCAGCTTGATTGGGATTTAATAGCCAGAGGGGAAAAACCCTCTATTCTTCTAGACTTTCCGGTGGATGTTGCTGATTACGAGCTGATTGATCTGTTTAACTGGCAGGATGAAGTTAAAGATATGATCTCCCAGCTTGAGTTCGTGAGAATGGTCGATGTCCAAACGGAAACCATCGAAAAATATATACGTGATGGGAAGATAGCAGCTGATTTAGAGGTGCCGTTTGGGGATAAGAGAAACTTCAAATATTTTAAGGAAGAAACAGTCAAGAAATACACCCAGCAGTATGGGTGGGATCTTATTACCCCAGCAAATATGAGAGACAAGTTTATGGACATGGTCAAGACCATGGATATGAGTTTTTCTTACAAACCGGTACTTCTCAAAGCGATGCTTGAACAGGTTGATGAAAATGGCAGGGTATTGGTCGAGGATATCGTCAATTATTTTATGGAGTTTTATAGTGCCAGAAAAGCAAGAGGCTTGGTCGTTGAGAAGAAACAAAGCCTTTTTTGTAAGGATGGGTATACGGAGAAGGATGTTGAAGGAATTATCTTTCGTAACCCGTTTAAGCGTTTTGAGGATATGAGGTTTATGAGTCGGTGTAGGGATATAGAGTATGTTGAGTTTAATAGGCATGTTTGGAAGAGGTTGACGACGGAGGAGAAGGAGTGGATTGTTGGGCGGTGTGATGAGAGGTTGGAGGAGTATTATTTGAAACGATTTTAAATCCTAAGACAATAATTATTGCTTAATAAGCTGTGAACTGACTTCATATTTGGTGGCTAATCGTCATAATTGTTTTTTATCATCGATTTAAAATTTATTCGAGATAGCTCGTAACAGCGGGTTAACATCCAGTTGGTTATAATGACGGAAATATGATTTTCTTGTAATATTTCTAATATTTCCTCCAAGGAGAATAAACTTTCTTGGCGAATACTAAGCGTTATGAGTGGGTGACTCCTCTTTATGTTTTTTATATTATTAGAGATACCAAAGGATTTGAATTATGAAACTAACTCATAAATAAAGAAATATCAAGTTGAGAGGTCGACAACATCGAAAATATGATTGCAAGTGCTTTGAAAACAAGGGAGAATTGATTGTATAGCACGGCTCGGTAAGTCTTAGTCATACCTGAGGACGCTTTAATGCCAGTGGATGATAGAAGATATAACTCTCCTCTAACATTACCAAGTAAACTATGCCTGGTTTGGTTTTTAAAAAATTGACAGAGTCTTGACGAGTTTCATGCCCATTCTGTATACCTTGTATAAACATTGCACAATAAAGGAGCTAAAATGAGCGGCAATAAACTTGCATCGTTCCTGAAATGGCCTGGTGGGAAAAGATGGCTTATTTCTCGACACATAGATATTATTCCAATTAATTACAGGCATTATTATGAACCATTTATCGGGGGTGGTTCTGTATACTTTAATCTCTTACCTTCCAACGCTACTATTTCCGACATTAATGATGGACTTATGAATCTATATAATGTTATGAGAGATAATCCGGATCAATTGAAGCAGGTACTAGAAGTACATCAAACCAAGCACAATAAAGAATATTACTATCAAATCCGCGAGTATGAGCCAGAGGAAGCACTCGAGAAAGCTGGTCGATTTTTATACTTAAACCGCACTTGCTTTAACGGAATGTATCGCGTTAATCAGCAAGGAAAGTTCAACGTTCCAATCGGAACAAAAACTGACTTCACTTATGATTTGAATCGGTTTGTGGACTATTCATTAGCACTTCAAAAGGCGGAGATTTTAGTCAGTGATTTTGGGTGCATGATTCAAAAAGCTGAGGAACAGGATTTGGTTTTCGCGGATCCACCCTACACTATAGCACATAACCAAAATAGCTTTATCAAATATAATGAAAAGTTGTTCACTTGGGCAGATCAAGAACGGTTGTTGAAAGAACTTTATTATGCGAAAAAGCGTGGAGCAATTATTATCTCGACAAACGCAAACTATGGAGACATTTCCAAGATGTATCTTGAACATAATTTCTATGTTACAGTAATTGAAAGATATAGCACTATAGCGGGGAAAACGACAAAGAGGAGAATGACAGAAGAATTGCTTATTACATCATTCCCGATTGAAAAGAATTAATAGTCCTAATTTCATGCTTGAATTATACTTATAATTGTGTGGGATACTATTTATTTTTCAGAAGGAAACCGATTGATTCTATTAAGATATTTATTAAGGAGCGGCTTTTATGGTTCGAATAGCCCTGATTAGTGACATACATTTTGGTAAGTTCTCAAGGACTTATGAATTTACAGTACCTGGAGAACCGATTCAAGATGAAAACGAGGGTGCAATATCTTTAATGAACAGCCTTGTAACTGTTCTTAAAGAAAATAATGTTCAGTACATTTTTGTAGCCGGTGATTTGACTTCAGTAGGAAGCCCCCAAGAGTTCCATTATTGTGAGCAGAAAATTCTTTCAATAGCGCAGGATGCTGGAGTTCCAAAAGATCGGATAATTCTTGGATTAGGTAATCATGATATTGATTGGCGGATATCAAGAATATGTGATGATTACCTTAGCTCAATTGGGAAAGGCTTTCCAATTGAGCTAGTTAGGGAAAAATACCAATTAATAGCCGCAAGTGCTCCTCTTTACAATATGAATCAAATAACTAAACCAAGCGAGTGTGGACCAGCTCCTTTTTCCGGTCTTGTGGAGAATGATAAATTTATCGTATTTATACTTAATTCCGGATGGTGTTGTACACACGACCAGTCATTCCCACATGGCAAGCTAAGTAATAATCAATTAGAGTGGTTTAGATTAGCTACAGAGAGGTATAAAGCAGATACCCGTTGGAAAATTGTGCTGATGCATCATCATCCATTTAACTATACATATCATATACCTAGCATCGACATTTCTATGATTGAAGAGGGAAGCAGTTTTCTTGACATTGCAGGCAAAAATGGAGTCAACCTCGTTTTACATGGACACCGACATCATCCCCAAGCAGAAACAATAAAAAAAATTGGATGGGAACACCCCATTACATTTGTGTGTGCTGGAAGTTTAACAGTTAATTCGGTTCACAGGAGTAATGGCGACATTCCTAATACTCTACATATGATAGAATTAGCTGAGGAGCCCGGTGTTCTGACGTTATATAATTTTCAATATTCACCAGCTCAAGGATGGATCCAATTAAAAAACAACTGTCCTGAAACGCCATTAGATTTTGAAATGATGCTCGGAAAACTCTATGATCCCGAAATAATTAATAATTCCATATGCAAACTAACTTCATCTGAAAACGAAATACTCTGGAGAGAATTAGATGATTGCCTGCGTTTTCTGACGATCGATGAGCTGAATAAGAGAGTGAAAGATTTACTTTCTGAAACGCATAAAATGATTGGACTTTTTCCTGATGAAGTTTTTCTGATTAAGAAATGAGGCTAATTATGGATAGAATTTCTGACTTAGTAAAGGGTTATGACGGGCAAAATCCGTTTAGTGATAGCCAAGCACGGAATTTTTCTGATTCTAAAATTACAAATGAGTTTTATCCAATATCTAACTATTGGTCGTTATTTAATGATCAACATGAAATACTAATGGGAACGCGCGGAAGCGGAAAAACTTATTTGCTGAAAATGATGCGTTATTCAATGCTGAAACGAATACAAGGTCCTCAAGCAGAACAACTTATTAGTGAAAAGCGATTTCTAGCATTATATATTCCAATGTATTTGGAATTTGTAACACATTTGACAAATTCTGATTCCTCGGAGGGAAGGCAAATTCAACTTTTCCAATTTGCTTTTAACTGTCTGCTTGCACAATCATTATTAATTGAATTATCAGCAATATTAAATGAGGAACCCAATAAATTAGAGAGAGCAAAAACAAATCTTGCTTTGGCTAATGATTTAAATGATATGTGGTTCAATGAAGGAGCAGATGACATTTCCGATTTATTCTCACTGACATTGAAAATCAAAAAACTATTTTATAATTTTGATGTGAAAACCAGCGATATCGATTTAGTACCTCCGGTTTTTAAAAGACAAATTGGGGCTTCGTTACTGACTGTAAAAGAATTAATTGCAAAGAATCTGAACTTTCAAGAAGAGCCCACGTGGATAGTTTGTATTGATGAAGCGGAGTTTTTAACAGAGCCATTACAAAAGTGTATTAATAGCGTGTTTCGATCAGATTCAAATCGTATAGCATTAAAAGTTGCTACTCTACCATACTATCATAGAACTCTAGAAACATTAGATTCATCTATTTCCGTCTCCGCAGGAAATGACTTTAACTATCGAGTTGTTGACATGAAATATGACAGCATAGACTTTCGTAATCTGACGAATAGACTGTGTTCACATCGCATAAAAACTCGTTTTGATCCTGATACTCAGATTGAACGACTAGAAGATTTTGTTGGGGTACTGGGAAGGGATGATTTAATTGATTATTATCGGGAAGAGGTTGGAGATACAGAATCAACTCATGATTACCTAGAAAAGGAAATAATTGGAGAGCTTTCAGATCAGCGAAAAAGTGGTGTTAAAAGCTATTCTAATCCTAGAAAAACTATATATGATAAATTTGCCCCTGTCTTTTTTACTCGCCGTATGTACAAATTATCGAAGATGGGGAATACCAAACCGGGATGGTATGCTGGAAGTTCTATGATTAGGAAAATTTCACAAGGCAACCCTAGAGCGTTTATACAAATAATGAATAAATTATTTGAAAAAGCCAGAAAGTCTGAGCTAACATCAAAAGCTCAACATGGGGTTATCTTCGATTATGTGCATAGCTTCTGTGAATCGACTCAAGCCCTTGAAAGATACGGTCCGTCTGTATATAAGGAATTGGATAAAATTGCTTTAATCTTGAAAGATCAAGTTCACGGACAACATTTGATATCAGCCGGTTGTTCATTTATCTTGAAGTTTGACAGAGATGGATTTTTTTTACAAGCCAAACAATGGCTGCAATTAGCAATTGCATATTCTAGACTTATTGTTGACGAGGATACCTTAAAGAACGGTTTAAAAAAGGATACCAAGTACCTGCTAGCGAACACTTATGCTGCAAAATACTGGCTACCTATGAGAGCAGATGTCTCACCCAAAATAATTAAGATAGATGATGATCAGGTTTATACCTATACAGTTAAAACTGTGACTTCCTCCAATCAACAGCTATCAATTTTCAAAGAGGAGGGATTTGAATGATAATTATTGAGAATCAAGCATATAGTGAAGAACATTTTCGCGATACCGATCTGTACATTTTTTCTGTCGGATATGAGCACAGGTCATATTATTTGTATGACCTGTGCTCATCAAAACTAAATTCTCTAAATACATTAGTAATTGCGTTTGACGATTATAAGGAATACGATCATACTCGAGATAAAGTGGAAAAATTAATAGAAGTTAACTCTCAGATACTTATCGTTAATTATTTAAACACTCGGGATGTTCAGAACAAAATAGTTGATATCATAACGGATATGATTACTCAAAAAGATTCTATTTCAATACATATTGATTATTCTTCCATGCCAAGAAGCTGGTATTGTAAACTCCCGATTCTGCTGCAAAACATTTTAAGAAAAGATGATGAGGTTTATTTCTGGTATTCTGAAGGAGAGTATCCCGATTCTTACGAAGAGTATCCTAGTGCTGGAATTGAAGCTTTTTCGTTTTTCTCTGGGAAACCATCTTTGCAGATTGATAACAACAGAGTTCATGTTTTAGCGCTTGGGTATGATGTCGTTCGAACACAAGCAATTATCTCAATAATTGATCCTGATTATTTAGTTGCTTGCTATGCATATAATCCTGTAAGGATAGAATTTCAAGAAAGCATCAAGAAGGTTAATAATCACGTACTTTCAAGATCTGCAATATCTTTTGCGTTGCGTCTGGATGATTTTTCTTTTATGATATCAAAGTTACGCGAAACTGCCAATGAATTACTTCCAATAGGTGATGTAATTCTAATACCAGACGGGCCGAAGCCATTAATATTTGCGATGTCTCTGGTTCCGGATTTATTGAATAAGCAAGGCATTACTTGTTTACATGTAGCCAGAAACAAGATCCATTTTAAACCTATAGATGTTATGCCAACAGGAGTTATATATGGTTTTTCAATTTGCAATAATGACTATGAGATAAACATGTAAAGTGAGCTCTTAAACTAGGGGTGCATCGTCTGTTTTGGTGATACTGTAGAAAAATTACAGTTAAGAGAAATAGATATTCTCGAAGGGAAGTGTAAGAACTTTATTGACGCACATATCAAGTCATGCGCCAAAATGAAAGATAGATATTTCAAATCAATGAGATATCCAAGGATTTCATAAGCGTTGTTGATCTTGTACAGGATGCACGTAAAAATGTAATTCGCAAGATTAATGTAGAATTGATTCCTCTTTATTGGAATGTCGGCGAATATATTTCTGAACAACTAGAGCTACTAGAATGGGGGGGTATACGTAAAGGAATTGGCTTTGTTTATCTCTGAGAATTGTTCGGAAATAATGGGATTCAACCGAAGTGGCGTTTATAAAATGAAACAATTTTTTGAAACCTACAAAGACATCGGATTTATTTCACCACTGTTACACCAAAGCAGATGAAGAGTCTAAAACATGGATCAATTTGAGATTATGAGTGTGATTGAGTGGCTTAGCAATAAAAGATCAAAGAAATACTATGTAAATCAAGGCACTAGTGAGCTACTTTACATCTCTGAAGGAGTCTTCTATGTCTAACATCCAACTCTACGAATCTATTATCAATAAAACTTTAGAGGAAACCCTTAATAAGCTAGAAGTTTTAAAGGGTGTTCATAAGGATAAGTTAGATTCTGTTAGATCAGGGCCTATTTTAGCTGCGTACATACAAACTGTCCTCGAATCGGGGTTGCGGCATTATAAGAAGCCTGATCGAGCTCGGCCTCGCCTCGCATAAGGGTCTGACCCTTCCAAGAATCGACAATTTACAATTTGAAAACAAAAATGGAAGACGTATTTAGCAATCGACTGGTTGAATTTTAGAATACTTAAAACCACCGTGACATAATGTTGTAGTCGCCTTAGACATCGCCCGGATCGGCCAGGATGCTGAAAAGTTAAATAAAAGATTGAAAATCATGAAAGAAGTAACAGCAGCAATTATTCTAAAGGATAATCTAGTACTCATTGCCCAACGGGCACCTAGTGATATTTTAGCAGGCAAATGGGAGTTTCCCGGTGGCAAACTAGAACTTGGCGAGACACCGCAGGAATGCTTAAAACGAGAAATAAGAGAAGAACTAGATGCTGATATAGAAGTTTTAGATTTCTTCGGTGAAAGCATCTATGCGTATCATAATGGAACGATTAAACTGATGGCTTTCTGGTGCAAGTGGATTTCGGGTGAATTCACTTTAAAAGTGCACAGCAACTTGGTGTGGGTTAATCTGTTAATCGCCATGAGTTAGACTTATACGACTTTTCCCCTGCAGATATTCCACTGGTGGAAAAGCTAAAATCAGTTCTGAGTTAGAGGTGCAGCATGTCTAGAATCATCTATGGCCTATATGAGCAAATCATTAATGGAATCATCAACGAAAACCTTAATAAAGTTGATCAAGAACTTGTTATAAAAGAGACTCAGCCGCTGGATTCGGCTGAGTCTTCGAAGATTCTGGCGGATTACCTGACCAGGATTCTGCGAGAGATTTTTGATTATATCGATGATGGAGATACCGTCATCAGGGACCGAGTAAATTTATGTAATGGAATTTTGCAGTACATTACAGAATGTATTCAAAAAGGGAGCTTTAGTTTTAAAAAGGATGAAGCAATCTTAAAAAGGGTCAAGAGTTTCCTCATTAGACAAGATGCGCAGATGTTGTTATCCTTGGTGGACAAAAAAGTAAGTAGACAAACAGCCTTGCTGGGCTCAGATAAGATGGTGAGACCAGACACTTCTATTTCAGAGAACTCCCTCTTTACCGGGGCAGTTCATGAGCCAAGCATGGTTTCAGAACTTAAAAAGGAAATCTTAAGCAGTCACCGGATAGATTTTCTAGTGTCGTTTATCAAGTGGAGCGGGTTAAGGTTGATCATCAATGAACTGACACAGTTCACAGCCAATGGCGGCAAATTGCGGGTTATTACGACCTCTTATCTTGGAGCCACTGATTTTAAAGCGGTCGAGCAGCTTAGTAAACTGACTAACACAGAAATACATATTTCCTATGATACTGAGCGGACCCGTCTTCATGCCAAAACGTATGTCTTTTGGCGTGATACAGGCTTTAGTACCGTTTATATCGGATCGTCTAATATCTCTGAGTCAGCTATGACCAGTGGCTTGGAATGGAATATTAAGCTATCGCAGTATGACTCGGGGGATATTCTAGAGAAAATCCGAGCAACCTTTGAAGGGTATTGGAATAATCCAGAGTTCACACCCTTTATTGCGACTATCGATTCCGAACGTTTGAGAAACGCTTTAAAATCGGAAAGAAGAACCAGTCAGGATGAAGCTGGTAACGTTGCCTTTAACTTTGATATTAAACCTTATTATTATCAGCAGGAGATCCTGGATAAATTGAAAGCGGAACGGGAAGTCCATCACTCGTTCAAAAACCTGGTCGTGGCAGCCACGGGTACGGGTAAGACGGTGATTGCGGCCTTTGATTACCGAGACTTTTGCAAAGCAAATCCGGGTAAACCGAATAAACTGCTCTTTGTGGCCCACCGGAAGGAAATCTTAAGCCAGAGTCTGGCCTGCTTTCGAGGAATACTCAAAGATCTGAACTTTGGTTCGATGATGGTCGGTGGGCTAAAGCCCGATAGTTTTGATCATTTGTTTGTCTCGATCCAATCCTTTAATTCCAAAGAACTGACAGAGATCACTCCGCCGGATTTCTATGATTATATAGTGATTGACGAATTCCACCATGCAGCGGCTCCCTCCTATCAAGAACTTTTAGATTACTATAGACCTAAGATCTTGCTGGGACTGACGGCAACCCCGGAGAGAGCGGATGGACGAAGCATCTATGCGTATTTCGAGGGCAGGATCGCTGCCGAAATCAGGTTATGGGAAGCGATTGAACGAAAACTGCTCAGTTCCTTTCATTATTTTGGAGTGACCGATAATGTTGACCTAAGTCAAGTGCGTTGGGTCGCTGGGAAATATGATGAGCGAGAAATTGAAAACCTCTTTGTTTTTGAGCGAGCGATTGCTGTTAAACGCGTAGGGAATGTCATTAAGGCCATTGAAAGGTATTGTCTTGAACGTTCGGATATCATCGGAATTGGATTTTGTCTGACCAAAAAGCATGCTGAATTCATGTCAGATATCTTTAACAAATCAGGGATTCCTTCGGAATTTCTGATTGCGGAATCGGAGGACAGCGTTCGGGATAATGTGAAACGCCGTTTGGTAACGAAGGAGATCAAGTTTGTTTTCGTGGTCGACATATATAATGAAGGAATTGATATTCCCGAGGTGAATACCGTTCTTTTCTTACGTCCGACAGAAAGCTTGACCGTCTTTTTGCAGCAGTTAGGGCGTGGTTTAAGGCTAAGCGATGGGAAAGAAGCCCTGACAGTCTTGGATTTTGTAGGACAAGCTCACAAGAAGTATTCGTTTGAAGACCGGTTCAAAGCGTTGTTATCCAGGACTCGGAAAACGGTTGAGCATGAAATCAAGAATGGCTTTGCCAATGTACCAAGAGGATGCTCTATCCAATTAGAAAAGCAAGCCCAGGACTATATTTTAGAGAACATCCGAAATGCTGTTAATAATAAGAAGAACCTGATCAGCAAGCTCCATGATTTCCTGGA
>Ga0209587_1000517_pt1 | contig 18943 bp, 19 predicted proteins | sample NGEPerD_2_FD_184512 | JGI IMG/M metagenome (GOLD analysis project Ga0209587, IMG submission 184512) | Arctic peat soil microbial communities from the Barrow Environmental Observatory site, Barrow, Alaska, USA - NGEE PermafrostL1-D... | ecosystem: Environmental > Terrestrial > Soil > Wetlands >... | reverse complement strand
CGTGGGCGCGAGGTGGGCTCCATGTTGGGGGGATTGGCCTTCTTTGGGGGATGGCCTTCAGGGACGCGCCCCGCGCCGGTCGTCGGGCAAAAAGGCGCAAAAAAGCGTTGTGAAAGCTAGCATAGCCGGCTCTGGGACCAAATGAATTATCGGTCATGTCGGAGCTTGCTCGGCCCCCGCCCAACAAAAAAGGGGCCTCCCGTGGGAGGCCCCTTTTGCTGAGATCTGCCTTGGCCTAGAGGCCTTCGGGCTTCCCGTCCGGATAGACCGGCTGGGGCTGCGACGAGAGAGTGTCGCTGCCGGAGGCTGCGCTCGAGTCTATGCTGCCGGCGTCCATCTCCGGCGGCCCGTCGGGATAGACGGGCTGCGGCTGGCTCGAGAGGGTCTCCTCCATCGTCTCGTCTTCCATCATCGCCTCGGGCTCTTCCGACTCCATGGCGTCATCCGACATGGCGTCATCCGACCCCTCCGGATAGACGGGCTGCGGCTGGCTCGACGACGCCGGCTCGCCGGCAGACGGCTCGGACGGTGCGTCCTCGGAGACGGTCGGCGAGACCGAGATGGTCTCCTCCATCGTCTCCTCTTCCATCATTGCCTCGGGCTCGTCCTCGGCCGCAGGTTCCTCGGCAGCCGGCTCTTCGGCCGCAGGTTCCTCGGCCGGAGCCGCTTCTTCCTCGGCAGGAGCAGCCTCTTCCTCGGCCGCGGGCTCTTCCGCAGCGGGTTCCTCGGCCATCGGCTCTTCGGCGGCGGGTTCCTCGGCAGGAGCCGTTTCTTCCTCGGCAGCGGGTTCCTCCGCCGGAGCCGCTTCTTCCTCGGCCGGAGCAGCCTCTTCCTCCGCCGGGGCAGCCTCTGGCAGCGGCGGCGGGTTTTCGGTCATGCTCATCAGGAAGGCGATTACGTCGGCGCGCTTCTTGGCGTCCGCAATGCCGGGGAACGCCATGCTCGTGCCGGCCGCGAAGGCCTGCGGGTTGGTCAGCCAAGCATCGAGGTTCTCATAGGTCCACGTGTCTTCGCCGTGCTTCTTGAGCGCCGGCGTGTAGGTGAAGCCCTCATGCGCGGCGATCTTGTGCCCAACGACGTTGTGAAGGTTGGGGCCGATCACCGCAGCGCCGCCCGCATCGAAGGTGTGACACACCTTGCACAGCGCCGCGGACTGCTCGCCCTTGCCGGCGTCGGCCGAGGCCAGCAGCACAATGATCTCAGGCTGGCCGGCGGCTTCTCCCTCGCCTGCATCCGCGGCTTCCTCGGGCGCTGCTTCTTCGGCCGCAGGCTCCGGGATGGGCAGCGGATTGTCGCTGTTCTTGTTGAGATAGGCGACCACGTCGGCGCGCTTCTGAATGTCTGGAATGCCGGGGAAGGCCATGCTCGTGCCCGGCGCGAAGGTCTGCGGGCTGGTCAGCCACTTATTGAGGTTCTCGAAGGTCCACTCCTGATCCTCATGCTTCCTGAGCGCGGGCGTGTAGTTGAAGCCCTCGTGGCTCGCGATCTTATGTCCGACGACGCCGTAGAGGGCCGGCCCGATCATCGTGGGGCCGTCCTTGTCGAAGCTGTGGCAGACCTTGCAAAGCCCTACACCCTGCTCGCCCTTGGCCGGATCGGCCTTATTAAGGGCGACGATGAAGGCTGCGCCCTCGTCGGCAGGCTTCTCTTTCTTGCCGTGCTCTTCGCCCTCGGCCCCGGCAACCTCGTAGCCAGGCTTTTCTGGCTCGTGCTCCTCATAGGCGATGTCGATGAGCGTTCTCGTGCCAAAGAACAAAAGCAGGGCAACGAGTACCGCCATAGCGATCTTGTTGAGGTAGTAATTCTGCATGTTTGATATCCCCCCAGCAGGCAGAGGCTACTTCTTCGTAGCTCTTGCGACGCGGCGAGAGACTATAAGGGGTAGCGGGTTGTTGCAACTCAGAGAATTGTCGCGGTTTGAACCATGGACAGGGAATTCTTCCCGAGCTAACTGACGGATAATTATGGCCAATTCCCTCATCGTCATCCCGGCGCGACTTGCCGCCACACGTTTGCCCGACAAGCCCATGGCCGAGTTGGCCGGGGAGCCGATGATTGTTCACGTCTGGCGGCGTGCGGTCGAGGCCGGCTGCGGCCCCGTCCTGGTCGCCACGGATGCTGATACGGTTTGCCACGCGATCGAGGAGGCGGGGGGAGAGGCCGTGATGACCCGCTCCGATCACGCCAGCGGCTCGGACCGCATCCACGAAGCCCTCCTGCAATTCGATCCCGACCGGCGCATCGACACCATCGTCAACCTGCAAGGCGACCTGCCGACGCTCGACCCAGGCCTGGTGCGCGCTTGCGTTGCCGCGCTTGCAGAGGGCGACGCCGATATCGGCACCATCGCCGCCCAAATCGTACGCGAGGAGGAACGGACCGACCCGAATGTGGTGAAGGTGGTCGGATCTCCCCTTCCGCGCGGCGGCGTCTTGAATGCACTCTATTTCACGCGCGCTACGGCGCCCTACGGCGATGGTCCGCTGTACCACCACATCGGCATGTATGCCTTCCGGCGCGCGGCGCTCGAACGTTTCGTCAAGATGCCGCCTTCGCCGCTGGAGACCCGTGAAAAGCTGGAGCAGCTGCGGGCGCTCGAAGGCGGGATGCGCATCCATGTCGCCCTCGTTGACACTGTCCCGCTCGGTGTCGATACTCCCGCCGATCTTGCGCGGGCGCGGGAAATTCTTGAATCCTCCTGAGTCATCGCCCGCCTTCCAAGCCAAAGACCCAGCCGCTAAAAACCCATGACCAGATCGCGCTTGAAAAAAATCGCCTTCCAGGGCGAGCCCGGCGCCAACTCACATCTGGCCGCGCGCGACGCCTATCCGGACATGGAAGCGATGCCGTGCCCGACCTTCGAGGATGCGCTGTCCGCGGTGAAGACGGGGAAGGCGAAGCTCGCCATGATCCCCATCGAGAACTCGGTGGCCGGGCGCGTCGCCGATATCCATCACCTGCTGCCGCATTCGGGGCTCTACATCGTCGCCGAGCATTTCGAGCGCGTGCGGCACCAACTGCTCACGCTGCCCCGCGCCAGAGTCGCCGGGCTGAAAACCGTGCACAGTCACATCATGGCGCTCGGTCAGTGCCGCAAGGCGATCGCAGCCCTGAAACTGACGCCGGTCACCGAGGCCGATACGGCGGGCGCCGCGCGGCATGTGCGCGAGACAGGCGATCCCACGCAAGCCGCCATCGCCTCGAAGCTCGCCGCGGAGATCTACGGGCTGAGAATCACCAAGAAGGATATCGAGGACGCCGCCCACAACACCACGCGCTTCGTGGTGCTGGCCGCCAAGCCGATCAAGACGAAAGCGCCGGACGGCCCCGTCGTCACCAGTTTCGTGTTCAGGGTGCGCAATGTGCCGGCCGCGCTTTACAAGGCGCTCGGCGGCTTCGCCACCAATGGCGTGAACATGACGAAGCTCGAATCCTATCAGCTCGAAGGCTCGTTCAACGCCACCATGTTCTACGCCGATATCGAAGGGCACCCGGACGAGCGGCCCGTCCAGCTTGCCATGGAGGAGCTCGGCTTCTTCACGAGCGAGGTGATTGTGCTCGGCACCTACCCGGCGAGCCGCTTCCGCACCGAGTTGACGGCCTGAAGCCTCAGCCTTTGCGCATCTTCTTTGCGATCCGCTCCGCCGCGGCGACGTCAGCTTGCGGAATGATCGGCTTGTTGTTCCACCCCGGCCGCGAGGAGGTGGGCGAGTACTCGCCAGAATCGCATTTCGTCACGGGATGAGCGGCGATCTCTGCCGCGAGCCGTGCCTCTTCCTCTTCGCGTGTCTCGCCGGTCAGTACACGCTTCGCCGGCCTGCGCGCGAATTGGGGTCTCGTCTTCTTGTTTGAGTCCATATGTTTCTCTCCAATTGGAAGGGATCGATTCGCCACGCACATCTGATCAGGATTTCGCCTCTACCAGAAGCGGCCGCTCGCGCCCACGATTATCGTCACAAGGCCGAGCACGAGATTGACCGCGACGATGGTGCGAATTTGATTCAAGTATCCGGCGGCCTCGGGAAAATGTCTTCCGTCCACGGCGTCGCGGAAACGCCGCCACGGACCGAAGAACAGATGCCCGAACAGGAGCATCATCACGATGCCCAGGCCCTGCATGACGTGAATGTGCAGGCCCAAGCCCGCGAATCCTCCGAAATAGAGGAAGATCATGCCGTAGCCGGATGCGAGCAGCACGACGATGCTCAACCACACCCACGGAAAGAATCCCCGGAACACCCGCTGCCACAACGCAAGCCGCGTCTCGGGCTCAAGCGGCCCGGCGGAGGGCCGCAGCACCACATAGGCGAAGAACATGCCGCCGACCCACACGACGGCGGCAAGGATATGAGATGCGATGAGGAGGGCCACGGGGGCGACGCTAGCACGAGCTTGGCGCTGGTAAACCAGCCTTTGATAGGGCCGATGGCGAAAGTGGTCGCCGTCCGCTCCTAGTCCTTATCCTTCTCGACGCGTTTCTTGCCCTTGGCCGGCGCTTTGGCCGGCACCTTGGCCCCCTGAGGCGCGGGTCCCTGCGCCGTGCGCTCCGTGGGCTTTGCTTTGGCGGGAGCCTGTTTTGCCTCTCGCTTCGTCGCCGGTGGAGTCTTGCGCTGCGGCGTCCTCGCCTCCCGCTTCTGGGGTGCGGGCTTCTTTGCCTGAGGCTTCGGCGCGGGCTTCTTGGCTTCAGGCTTCTGTGGCGCCGGCTTTTTTGCTTCAGGCTTTTTGGGTTCCGGCTTCTCCGGCTCGGGAGTCTTGGCCACAGGCTTTTTGGGCTCCGGCTTCTCCGGCTCGGCCTTCTTTGCCTCGGGCTTCTCCGGCTCGGGATTCTTGGCCTCAGGCTTTTTTGGCTCGGGATTCTTAGAGTTCTTGGGTTCCGGCTTCTCTGGCTCGGCCTTCTTTGCTTCCGGCTTCTTGGCCACAGGCTTTTTTGGCTCCGGCTTCTCCGGCTCGGCCTTCTTTGCCTCCGGCTCTTTTGGCCCGGATGTCTTCGCCTCTGGCGTTTCCTCGGCGGCGGGCGTCTTGCCCTGAGGTGTCTTGTCCTGAGGTGTCTTGGCCTCAGGCGTCTTGGGCTTTTCGGCCTTGGCGGGCTTGTCCTCCTCGGAAGGCATCTCCTGCTTCGGCGCAGGAGGCGTCTCGTCCTTCGCCTCGGCGGGCTCCGGCGCCTTGTCGGCCGGTGCAGCATCCTTCTTTGAAGGCTTCTCCGTCTTGTCCTTGCCCGCATCCTTGGGCTCGGGTTCTTCGGCCGCCGCCGGTTTCTCCTCCGCGCCGGCCTTGGATTCGGCCTTGGGCTCTTCCTCGGCCTCGGCCTTGGGCTCGGCCTTGGGCTTTTCGGGCTCAGCCGCCTTTGGTTCGGAATGCTTCGGCTCGGCCTCCTTCGGCTCGGTCTCCTTCGGCTCGGTCTCCTTCGGCGCGGAATCCTTCGGCGCGGAATCCTTCGGCGCAGAGTCCTTCGGCTCGGCCTCCTTTGGCGTTGCGTTCTTAGGCGCAGCGTCCGTCTCTTCGACCGGCTTCTTCACTTCGGCGTCCGGCTTCGCGTCGGACTCCGTCTTCGGCTCGGCGCCGGGCTCCGTCTTCGCTTCAGGAGCGGACTCGTCGGTCTTGGGCGAGGCGACCTCATGCGCAGGGACCGGCGCCTCCTTGGCTGTCTTCGCCGCAGGGGGAGGCGTGTCGGCGATGTCCCCTTCCGGCAAGGCGGCTTCACCTTTCGCCTCGGCTTCGGCCTTCTGGCGTTTGCGGCCTTTCCGCGCTTTCGCGGCCTCCTGCACCTCCGGTGGGGCAAGCATATCTTCCGTCGTGGCATCGCCTTCGGCTTGCGCCTTGGTCTCGCTCGCCTCGGCGACCGTCTTCACGTCCTTCGGCTCGGACGGGGCCTTGGCCTCCGGCGTTTCATCTGCTTGCGGCTCGTAGACCTCGAGCGTGTCGCCTTCGACCTTGCCTGCCTGTTCGGCGTTGTCGGTGGCGGCGATGTGCCGTTCGACGACCTTCGTCTTCGTCTTCTGCTCGACGTAGTTGACGTTGACCACGTTGTTCACAACCGTCTTGTTGACGATCGTCGTATGACCGATCGGCCGTGTGCGCTCGAAGTCCCGACGGCGGCGCGCGCGGTCATGCACGTAATGGCGCGGCAGATCGTCGGACAGGAAATCGCGCGACGGCACCATCGACCAGTAATAGTCGGGCACGTCGCCGAACGAGATATTGATGCCGCCGCCGTTGCGATCGTCACCGCGCTCATAACCGCGTTCATAGCCGCGGTCGTAAGAGGGCGGCAGAGGCGCCCAGGCCAGATAGTCGTCCGACTGCCGCCACGAGACCCAGGCCGGAGCCCACTGATTTCCAGGCGTCCAGAACCAGCCGACCCGGTCCGAAAAGCCCCAGCGGCCATAGTGGTAGGTCGCCCAGCCGAACGGCTCGTTCGACGCCCAGGTCCAACCGCGATCCGTATAAACCCACCGCCCGCGCGTGTAAGGGCGCCAGCCGCGATCGACGCCGGCAGGCACCCACACATAGCGCCCTTGGATCCAGGTCCATGAGCCATGGGGCGACAGACGGTCGTAGAACACGCCGTCGTCGACCCAGCCCGCCTCGCGCGGCCCGGCCCAGCGGCCACGGTCGCCGTAGAACGGCTCGTCGCGATAATAGGAATCCCAGTAGGCGTCGATGTTGAAGGTCACGCGCTGGTAGCCGAGATCGGGCGCGTAGTCGCGCAGCAGGTAGTAGTCGCCCTCGGAATACCCGGAGAGGTAGATCGAGCGCATCCAGCCGCGGCGATCCTGAAAGACGCTGTCGCACCAGGTGTAATCCGGTACGCAGCCGAGAATCGTGATGGCCGCGTCAGCCGGAACCGTGAGAATGACCGGGTATTCGGTGCCGGGGCCGGCGCGCAAATTGACGTCGGTGATGGGATATCCGTTCGGCTGCTGGGCCGCCGCCGAAGAGGCGAGTCCCGCGCCGAGGATGAGGGACGAGACAACGATTCTGAGGGAACTCATAAAATGCTGGCCTTCTTGTTTCTGTGTGTTGAAGGCCTAACGCGCGGCGATCGTGGAGAGTTCTATTGTGGCGAAGCGGGCCCGAACTTGGGCAAAGTCAAGGCCGCGGCGGTTGGGCGGGTTGCCAGGAGCCCCCGGTTCCCCGATATACTCTCCCAGGGAGGTTGGCAGCAGGCGCGTGCCTCGCCAACCGGGTCAGATCCGGAAGGAAGCAGCCCTAACGAGCGTTTCGCGGGTTGTTCGTCCAGCCTCCCACCTTGCCTCTAGTTGAGTGCGTGATCGTATTGGGAGTGTCGTCATTGCCGGGCTTGACCCGGCAATCCATTCCATTTGCATCGATACGGGCTGGAGGCGAAACGGCATGGATGCCCGGATCAAGTCCGGGCATGACGAAGACCCTCTGGCGTGAGTGCGATCCCCTAGATGGCTGAAGCCAACGATCAAGCGAACAACGCTCCGAAGAGCCACGCGGCGCTGGCCCGCAAATACCGCCCGCAAGTCTTTGCCGAGCTGATCGGTCAGGACGCCATGGTGCGGACGCTGCGCAACGCTTTTGCCACCGGCCGCGTCGCCCAGGCCTACATGCTCACCGGCGTGCGCGGCGTCGGCAAGACCACGACCGCCCGGCTCATCGCACGCGCGCTCAACTACGAAGGCCCGAACGGCGAAGGCGCCACCCTCGACATCACCGAAGAGGGCGCCCATTGCCGCGCGATTTTGGAGAGCCGCCATCTCGACGTGGTGGAGATGGACGCCGCCTCCCATACCGGCATCGACGACGTGCGCGATCTCATCGATAGCGCGCACTACAAGCCGAACAGCGCCCGCTATAAGGTCTACATCATCGACGAGGTGCATATGCTCTCGAAGCAGGCCTTCAACGGCCTGCTCAAGACGCTCGAAGAGCCGCCGGAGCATGTGAAGTTCATCTTCGCCACCACGGAGGTGCGCAAGGTGCCGGTCACGGTGCTGTCGCGCTGCCAGCGTTTCGACCTGAAGCGCATCGAGATCGAGGCGCTCATCGAACATCTCGCCCGCATTGCCAAGGAAGAAGGCTCCGAGGCCGATCCCGCGGCGCTTGCCTTGATTGCCCGCGCGGCGGAAGGCTCCGTGCGCGATGCGCTCTCCATTCTCGACCGTGCCATCGCCTTCAGCGACGGCAAGATCGAGCCGGGCACCTTGCGCGATCTTCTGGGCTTGGCCGATCGGAGCCGCATCTTCGACCTGCTCGAGACGGTGCTGAAAGGCGATGCCGGCGGCGCGCTGTCAGCCCTCGATCAACTCAACCGCGACGGCGCCGAGCCCGGCCAGGTCATCACCGACCTCGCCGACGCGGTCCATGCGGTGACCGTGGTGAAGGCCGCGGGCGCCGCGACTGGCGATCCCGCCATGAGCGAGGCCGAGCGCGGCCGCACCGAACAGCTTGCCAAGGGGCTCTCCATGCCCGTCCTGGCGCGCGCCTGGCAGATGCTGCTCAAAGGTCATGACGAGGTGCGCAACAGCCCGCGTCCGCTGGCGGCCGCCGACATGGTTCTGGTTCGGCTGGCATACGCTGCCGACCTGCCGCCTCCCGGCGAACTGGCGCGCGCGTTGAAAGAGGGCAAAGGCGCAGTGGGCGAAGGCGCAGTGGGCAACGGCGCCGAGCGGGACGCGAGCCCAGAGCCGTCTTCGCCGGAGCGCGCACCGGCGCGCGCGGAGCTGAACAACGAAGACCCCGCGTCCATCGAAAGCGAGAACCCGACCCCGCCGCCCGAGCACCCGGCGCCGCAAAGCTACGACGACGTGGTGGCGCTCGCGGACGAGAAGCGCGACCTCAAACTTAAGAACGCGCTGCTCGAGCAGGTGCGGCTGGTGCGGTTCAAGCCAGGCCATCTCGAACTCAATCCGCTCCCGACCGCCGCGCCGGATCTTTTGCAGGAGTTGATGCGCAAGCTCAAAGCCTGGACCGGCCGGGTCTGGATCATCTCGCCCAGCGACCAGGAAGGCGCCGAGCCCCTGGGCGCCCAGCGCCGGGCGCAAGCCGACCGCGAAATGGAGCAGCTCCGCGCGCATCCGGCCGTGCAAGAGGTGTTGCAGCATTTTCCCGGCGCGCGCATCGCCGAAGTCCGCGCCACCTCGCAAGCCGCCCCCGAGGAGCGCGCGAACGAGGCGCCGGACGAAGACCTCAAAGACGACGGGACCAACTAGGACCACGGGAACCAGATGAAAAACTTCGCGCAGATGATGAAGCAGGCGCAGGAGCTGCAAGGCCGCATGGCGGACATGCAGGCTGAGATGGAGCGGACCCTCTGCGAGGGCCGCGCCGGCGGCGGCCTGGTCGTGGTGACGCTGAACGGTAAGGGCGACATGGCGGGGGTGAAGATCGACCCTTCAATGCTCAAGCCGGACGAGGGCGAAATCCTGGAGGATCTGATCTCCGCCGCCCATGCCGACGCCAAGACCAAGGTCGAAGAGGCCATGAAGGAGAAGATGCAGGCGCTGACCGGCGGCCTTCCTCTCCCGCCTGGTCTCAAGCTCTTCTAAATCTTGTGTTCAGCACCGACGTCTCCACCTCCGTCATTGCCGGGCTTGACCCGGCAATCCATTCCATTGGCGTTTCCTCAGATGGAGAGGTAACGGCATGGATGCCCGGATCAAGTCCGGGCAGGACGAAGAGAGCGAGGTTGGCATAGATGGCGCGCGCGGCGGCAGGCCCTGAAATTGAGCGGCTGATCCAACTCCTGGCGCGGCTGCCGGGGCTCGGCCCCCGTTCGGCGCGCCGCGCCGCCCTGCACCTCGTCAAGAAAAAGGAGCAGTTGCTCGATCCGTTGGCGGCGGCGCTCACTGAGACGCGCGACACCATCCTGACTTGCGAGACGTGCGGCAATATCGATACGCAAAGCCCCTGCACGCTGTGCCGCGACCAGATGCGCGACCGCTCGATGATCTGCGTGGTGGAGGAGGTGGGCGACCTCTGGGCCCTGGAGCGCGCCGCGGTGATCAACGGGCTCTATCATGTGCTCGGCGGCACGCTGTCGCCGCTCGACGGCGTCGGTCCCGACGATCTCACCATCCCCAAGCTGATCGAGCGCGCACGTGATCCGCAAGTCACCGAGGTGCTGCTGGCGCTCAACGCCACCGTGGAGGGCCAATCCACGGCGCACTATTTGATGGATCAACTCGGCGGCTGCAATGTTTCGGTGTCGCGGCTGGCCCAAGGCGTGCCCATCGGCGGCGAGCTCGACTATCTCGATGAAGGCACGCTCGCCGCTGCGGTCAAAGCCCGCAAGGCCATGTGAGGCTATCGAGTGAGGCAATCGAGCACGTCCCAAAGTTTCGCCCATGCCCAAGCGCCTCGTCATCGTTTCCGATAAAATGCAGCAGGGGTATCGCTACGAATTGAGCGCGCCCGCCGGCCGGAATTTCGATCCGGAGTTCACGCCCGAGTTGACGCCGGCCGAGATGCTGCGGCTCGGCGTGTTCGGCGGCAAATACATGACCGACACAAGCAAGGAGTTTCCGAAGAGCTGGTTCGCCGGCGCCAAGCTCGCCCCGAAAGGCCGCGACTGCTCGCTCAACTTCTTTGGTGTCGACGCCAGCCAGCCGCTATCGGTTTGGCGCGCGAAGGGCTGGATCCATCCCGACGATCCGCGCGGCTGGTTCCAATGGTATTGCCGCTATTATCGGGGGCGCCGGATGGCGGACGAGGACCGCAGGCAGATCAAGCGCTGGAAGGCGATGCGCCGGCACGTCAAACAGATAGAGCGCAACTGCGAACCGGGAGACCCGTTCTGCCGCCCAAGGCAGCGTCAGGCTCTGCTGCACTGGGCCTATGACAGCCGCAAGATTTGAGCCGCCGGAGACGCTGACCTCAGGTCGACTTTTCCTTGAGACGTTCCAACTCTTCGAGCTCTTCGGAGTCGAGCGGCTTGTCGTTCCACGGCGCCACTTTCAGCAGCAGCAACATGCCGGGGATCGCGACGATGGCGCAGATGACGAAGAACTGCGTCCACCCGAAGGCTTCCACAATGAAACCAGTCGATGCATTGGCCACCGTGCGCGGCACCGCGATGAAACTTGAGAACAGGGCAAATTGCGTGGCAGTGAAAGCCCTGCTCGTTTCGCGCGCCATGAAGGCGGTCAGCGCAATCGTGCCAAGGCCGACGCCCAAATATTCACCGCTGACCACGACGAACAGCCCTGGCAGCGAATGTCCTGACTGGCTCAGCCAAATATACGGAACGATGGTGAACAGCTGCACGAAACCGAACAGCCACAGTGCCCGGTTGATGCTGACCTTGAGCATGATGATGCCGCCGAGCACGCCGCCGGCGATGCTGGCCCACAGGCCGGCCACCTTGGCCACGGAGCCGATCTCGCTCAAGGAGTAACCCATGTCGATGTAGAAGGGCGTGGCCAGCGCCGTGGCCATGTTGTCCCCCAGCTTGTAGAGGAACAAGAAGGCGAGGATGGCGAGCCCCGCTTTGATCCCGCCGTCTCGGCTGAAGAATTCCACGAAGGGATCGATCACCGCCTCGCGCAGGCTGTGCGGCGCCAGCCTGTCGTCGCTCACTTCCTTGATCACCAAGGTGGTCACGATGCCGACCAGCATGAAGGCGCCGGTGACCCAGAACACCACCGACCAGGGCTGGTGGTCGGCCAGGATCAAGGCCAGAGACCCCGGCACCAGACCCGATAAACGGTAGGCGTTCACGAAGATGGACGTGCCGGTGCCGAGCTCGTCGTCGGCCAGCAGCTCGCGCCGGTAAGCGTCGATGACGATGTCCTGGCTGGCGCCGAACAGGGCGACGACGAACACCACCGCGACGATGGCTTGGAGCGAGATGGAGGGATCGAACTGGCCCAACACGCCGATCGCAACCAGCAGCACAAGCTGCGTCAGAAGCGCCCAGCCCCGCCGGCGCCCCAGGAACGGCAGCTTGTAGCGGTCCATCAGCGGGGACCAGACGAATTTCCAGGTGTAGGGCAGCCCGATCAGGGCGAACAGACCGATCGTGGCCAGGTTGACGTCGTTGCTGCGCAACCAGGCCGGTACCAGAGAGATCAGCACATAGAGCGGCATCCCGGAGGTGAAGCCCAGGAAGACGCAGGCGAGCATCTTCCGGTTGAACAGGATCTCGGTCCAACTGCGCTGGACGTCAGCCAAGCTCGATTGTTCTGTCGTTCCCCCGGTCTCCGTCATGGATGGTTCTTACCAGCCGCCGGAGGTTTCGTCATGCCTGGCTCATCCCTCCCCCAAAAAGGGGGAGAGTGGCTCGGCCCTTGGCCGAGCCGGGTGGGGTCAGAGTTAGCCAGTTGTTACGCCGATCCCCCCGCAGACTTTGACGCTATGGTCAGAGGTTCAGAGCACAGGGAGCAGCCGAAATGGTCCGTGTCGTCGGTATCGATCACCTGGTCATCAGGGTCAGCGACTTCGACAAATCGAAGGCGTTCTACGACAAGCTCTTCAAGTTCCTCGGCTTCAAGGTGCTGGGCGACTACGGCGATATGATCGGCTGGACCAACGGCAAGACCCGCTTCTGGATCGGGCAGGCGGACCAGGAGGGCCTCAAGCACCCATACCGCATGGGCGATATCGGCTTCCACCACTACGCCTTCGAGCTCAGAAGCCGCAAAGACGTCGATGACCTGGAGGCCTTCTTGAACAGGGAGGGGGTCACCATCGTCGACCCGGCGGATGAGTATTACGACGACTATTACGCCGTGTTCTTCCTCGACCCCGACGGTCTCAAGCTCGAAGGCATGAAATGGGGCGAGGCGACCGCAAGGAAGAAATCGGCCAAGTCCCGCGAGAAATCGGCCAAGTCCCGCGGGAAATCGGCCAAAGCCCGCGTGAAATAGGGCCTGGGGCCTCCTTCGGACCCCCAGCATTATCTCTCTTGCTAATAAGTTGCAATTGCAGATATTATGCATGAGAAACTGGGCTTCTTGGGCCATTAGGAGGACTGCTTGACGGTGAATTGGATTCGGCGGCTCCAGAGATTGGGCGCCGCGCTGGGTATTTTGAGTGTGAGCCTGCTGGCCGCTTGCGGTGAGCCGGCGAACGAGTCTTCAGCGGACGATGGCAAGTTCCGCGTCGTCACCACCTTCACCGTCATCCAGGACATCGCCCAGAACGTCGCCGGCGACGCGGCCGTGGTGGAGTCCATCACCAAGCCCGGCGCCGAGATCCACGGCTACCAGCCGACGCCGCTGGACATCGTCAAAGCGCAGGACGCCGACCTCGTGCTGTGGAACGGCTTCAACCTCGAGCGCTGGTTCGAGAAGTTCTTTCAGAACGTGAAGGACGTGCCGAGCGCGGTGGTGAGCGAGGGCGTCGAGCCCATGGGCATCACCGAAGGGCCCTATAACGGCAGGCCCAACCCGCATGCCTGGATGTCGCCGTCGGGCGCGCAGATCTATGTGGAGAATATCCGCAAGGCGCTGGTCGAGCACGATCCGAAGAACGCGGAGACCTACAACAAGAACGCCGCGGCGTACGCCGAAAAGCTCAAGGCCATGGACGCGCCGCTCAGGAAGCGCCTCTCCGCCATCCCGCAAGACAAGCGCTGGCTCGTCACATCCGAAGGCGCCTTCTCTTATCTCGCGCGCGACTACGGCATGCGCGAAGCCTATCTCTGGCCGATCAATGCCGACCAGCAGGGCACGCCGCAGCAGGTGCGCCATGTGATCGAGCTCATGCGCGCCAATGGCATCCCGGTGGTGTTCAGCGAGAGCACCATCTCCGACCGTTCCGCCAAGCAAGTGGCCAAGGAGACCGGCGCGCGCTACGGCGGCGTGCTCTATGTGGACTCGCTCAGCACGGAAGGGGGACCCGTCCCCACTTTTCTCGATCTCCTGCGCGTCACCGTCGAGACTATCGCTAAAGGGTTTGAAGATGAGCCCGCTTGATCTCCTGACGCGCAACGAGGTGCCCACGCTGCCCGCAAGCGTCGACGTGCACGATTTGAGCGTCACCTATCCCAACGGTTTCACCGCGGTGCATGACGCCTCCTTCGAGCTCGGCCCCGGCACGATCTGCGCCCTGGTCGGCGTCAACGGCAGCGGCAAGTCCACCATCTTCAAGGCCATCATGGGCTTCGTGAAGCCGTCCGCCGGTGACGTCAGGCTGTGCGGTCTTCCGGTGGACGACGCCGTCTCCCAGAGCATCGTCGCCTATGTGCCGCAGAGCGAGGACGTCGATTGGAACTTCCCCGTCCTGGTCGAGGACGTGGTGATGATGGGCCGCTACGGCCACATGAATTTTCTGCGTGTGCCGACACGCAAGGATCGCCGCAAGGTGGACGAGGCGCTGGAGCGCGTCGGCATGACCGCCTACCGCACGCGCCAGATCGGCGAACTCTCAGGCGGCCAGAAGAAGCGCGTCTTCCTCGCCCGCGCTCTCGCCCAAGAAGGCCGCATCATCCTGCTCGACGAGCCGTTCACCGGCATCGACGTTACCACCGAGGCGGCGATCATCGAGCTGTTGCGCGAGTTGCGCGCGTCGGGTCACTTGATGCTGGTCTCGACCCACAATCTCGGCAGCGTGCCAGACTACTGCGACCAGGTCGTACTGCTCAATCGTACGGTGCTCGCCGCGGGCCCCACGGCCGAAGTCTTCACGCAGGAGAATCTGGAGCGCACCTTCGGCGGCGTGTTGCGCAATTTCGAGCTGGGCGGCCAGGCGCTTCACGACGACGACGATACGCGCAAGCTCACCGTGCTCACCGATGACGAGCGGCCCCTCGTCATCTATGGCAGCAAGGCCAAGAAGCGCAAAGAAGAGCAGGACCGCCCGGAATGAGCGCCGTCCTCTCCGAACTCCTAATTCCGTTCAGCTACAATTACATGTGGAAGGCTATGTGGGTCAGCGCGCTGGTGGGTGCGGTGTGCGCCTTCCTGTCCGCCTATCTCATGTTGAAGGGCTGGTCGCTGATGGGCGATGCGCTCGGCCACTCCATCGTGCCCGGCGTGGCGGGCGCTTACATCATCGGCGCGCCGTTTGCCGTCGGCGCCTTCTTCGCCGGCATTCTCGCCGCGCTCTCCATGGTCTTCGTTAAACAGTACTCCAGGCTCCGGGAGGACGCCATTATCGGCCTCGTCTTCACCACGCTGTTCGCGCTCGGCCTTCTAATGGCCTCGTTGCATCCGACGTCCGTGTCGATCCAGACCATCGTGCTCGGCAATATCCTCGCCATCGCCGACGAGGACGCCATGCAGGTCGTGATTATCTCCGGCGTCTCCTTCGCCGTCCTGGTCTTCATCTGGAAGGACCTGATGGTCACCTTCTTCGACGAGACCCATGCGAGGAGCATCGGCATCAACACCTGGGCCTTGAAGATCGTTTTCTTCACGCTGCTCAGCGCCTGCACCGTGGCGGCGCTTCAGACCGTGGGCGCCTGTCTCGTCATCGCCATGGTGGTGACGCCCGGCGCCACCGCCTATCTGCTCACAGACCGTTTCAGCCGGCTCATCGTCATTGCCATCGCCATCGGTGCGAGCACCAGCTTCGTCGGCGCCTATCTCTCCTATTTCGTCAACGGCGCCACGGGCGGGGTCATCGTCACCCTGCAAACCCTGCTGTTTCTCACCGCCTTCTATTTCGCGCCGAAGCACGGCGTGCTGGCCGCGCGCCGCAAGGGCCACGCGGTGCCGGAGGCCGCCGCATGATGGACCCGGTCGCCTTCTTCGCCGAGCCGTTCGCCTACGACTTCATGCAGCGCGCGCTTCTCATGTCGCTGCTCGTCGCCGCCGTCTGCGCCGTGCTGTCCTGCTATCTCGTGCTCAAGGGCTGGTCGCTGATGGGCGATGCCATCTCCCACGCCGTCCTGCCGGGCATCGTCATCGCCTTCGTGCTGGGTATACCGCTGGTGATCGGCGCCTTCGTCGCCGGTCTCGCCTGCGCGCTCGCGACCGGCTATCTCAAGGACAATAGCCGCGTGAAAGAGGACACGGTCATGGGCATCGTGTTCTCGGGCATGTTCGGCTTCGGACTCGTTCTCTTCACCAAGGTCGAGACCGACCAGCACCTGAACCACATCCTGTTCGGCAATGTGCTCGGCGTCACCGCCGCCGACCTCATCGAGACGGCGATCATCGCCGGCGGCACGCTGCTCATCGTGCTCGTCAAGCGCCGCGATCTCCTGCTGTATTGCTTCGATCCGAACCATGCGCGCGCCATCGGTCTGCCCGTGCGCGTGCTGCATTACGGACTGCTGGTCGTGCTGTCGCTCACCATCGTCAGCTCGATCAAGGCCGTCGGCATTATTTTGGTCATTGCCATGCTGATCGCGCCGGGCGCCACGGCCTATCTGCTGACCGACCGCTTCGGCAGGATGCTGGTGATTGCGGTGACGGTGGCATGTGTCTCCGCCGCGCTCGGCACGTTCATCAGCTTTCATATCGACGGGGCGACCGGCGCCTGCATCGTGCTGGTCCAGGCCTCGGCCTTCCTCGCCGCGTTTCTGTTCGCGCCGAAGCGCGGACTGTGGGCGCTCAAAGGTTTGCGAGGCCCTGCGCCGGCCGGCGGCGGCGCCCCGGCGCCGCGCGGCCTGTTCGGCAATCCGCGGGCGAGCCTCAGCGCGTTTGCACCGGGGACCCCGACCGGTGCAAAATCTCGAAGATCAAAGCCGTCGACCAGCCGATCAGCATGACGCCGTTCAGCGCCGTCATGGGGCCGAGCAGGTGCCATTTCGGCACCGGCACCACGTCGCCATAGCCGAGCGTCGTGTAGTTGCCGAAGGCGAAATAGATGAGGTCCGTGCCGGGCGGCGTGGCGCCGACAAAGGCATAGGTGTAAGCCCACAGCACCACCTCGCCGAAATGCCCGGCGACCAGCAGCGTGCCGGTGGCCACGATCACCAAGGTGTATTGCAGGAAGCTCGGGATAGCGCCGTCGCTCATGCGCAAGCGCCGCACCACCCAGGCGATGGCGCCCAACAGAATGGCATGGACAATCAGGTTGGCGAGGCTCGCGCCGCCGCCCACGACCACCTGGTCGAACATCGAGCCGTCCATCGTTTGCAGCATCATTCCCCCGCGAGCAGGTCTGGTTGCCGGATGATGCGCGGGCCCTCACCGCGCGGCCGTTCGACGGACACTGGCTTGGCTTGCGGTGCGGCATGCGGTGCGGCTTGGGCCGCGAGCGGCGCTTGTGTTGCCGCAGCTTGCGGCTGCGCGCTGCCGTTCTTCTTCGCGATCTCGGCCTTGGCCTCCTCCTCGAAATCGAGGGTCTCGATCTTCTGCCCCCGCCTGGTGATCTTCTCCGAGGAGGTCAGGATCTTGTCGATATCGGCGTTGGCCTGGCCGAAATGGCGTTGCAGGTCGAGCACCCGGTCGCGGAAGCGGCCCATGTCCTCCATCAGCGTCGCCACCTCGCGCTGAATGAGATGGGCCTGCTCGCGCATTTGCACGTCCTTGAGGATGGCTTGCATGGTCTGCACCGCGAGCATCAGCATGTTCGGGGCGCAGATCACGATGCGCGCCCGGTGCGCCTTCTGCACGATGTCCGAGAAATGCTCGGCAAGGTCCGCGTAGATCGCCTCGGACGGCACGAACAGGATGGCTGTGTCCTGCGTCTCGCCGGCGATGAGATAACGCTCGGCCATTGCCTCGATATGGCGGCCCACGTCGGTGCGGACTTGCCGCGCCGCCACCTTCTTCTCCTCGTCGCGCCGCGCCACACGGAACGCCTCGAAGCCTTCCAGCGGGAACTTGGCGTCGATCACCACGCCGGCCGGCGTGTTCGGCATATGAAGAAGACAGTCGGGACGCCTGCCGTTGGAGAGCGTCGCCTGGAACGTGTAGGCGCCGACCGGCAGCCCGTCCTGGACGATAGCCTCCATGCGCATCTGGCCGAAGGCGCCGCGCGCCTGCTTGTTGGACAGGATCTCCTGCAAGCCCACCATGTTGCTGGAGAGGTCGGTCAGGTTCTTCTGCGCCGTGTCGATCACCGCCAGCCGCTCGTTGAGCTTGGAGATGGTTTCGTGGGTCTTGCGCGCGGTCTCGTTGATGTCGGTGCCCACCTTGTGGGTCATGCGGTCGAGCCGCTCGTTGACCGCCCGGGCCAGCTCCCCGTGGCGGGTGACGCTGATCTCGGCCAGTGTCTGCATCCGCACTTTCAGTTCGCCGAGCTGCGCGCCGCTGGCCGAGGCCTCAGCCTTGCGCCGGCTCATATGCACGATGAGCACCACCGCCAGGACGGTGAGCGCTAGAACGGCGAGGCCCGCGAGCGCGAGACCAATAAGAACGGGGTCGAGCGTGATGCTCCCCACCTGCACGGGCGCTAGGGTCATAACGACTAGCTATAGGCTGATTCGCCGGTTCGGACCAAAACAGGAACATGAGGAGGGATGGCGAGGGGCAAAGCGCGCATTGACCGAAACGCGCCCCGTCATTATGTCAGCCTGAACCCATGACGCACCTCTATCCCATCATCACCATTCCCGATGCCGTGCTGCGCACGGAGGCCGCCGCGATCGAGCGCGTCGACGACGAGCTGCGCAAGCTCGCGGACGACATGCTGGCCACTATGTACGACGCGCCCGGCGTAGGGCTGGCCGCGCCGCAGATCGGTATCTTGCGCCGGCTGATCGTGATGGACGCGGCCCGCGACGACGATCCGCCGGACCCGCTCGTCATGGTCAACCCGGCGATCCTGGCGCTCTCGGACGAGATGCGGATCCATGAGGAGGGCTGCCTGTCGATCCCCGAGGTCACCGCGGAGGTGGAGCGCCCGGGCGAAATTCGCGTTGCCTATCTCGACCGCGAGGGCAAGCCGCAGGAAGCCGAGCTCGAAGGCATCCTCGCCACCATCGTCCAGCACGAGATCGACCATCTGAACGGCGTGCTGTTCATCGACTATCTGTCGCGGCTCAAGCGCGACATGATCGTCAAGAAATTCACCAAGGCCAAGCGCACCGAGGCGATGTAGCCGCGAACCGGCTTCCCTTCGCTCCTCAACCATCCTAAGA
>Ga0209587_1000516_pt1 | contig 19020 bp, 18 predicted proteins | sample NGEPerD_2_FD_184512 | JGI IMG/M metagenome (GOLD analysis project Ga0209587, IMG submission 184512) | Arctic peat soil microbial communities from the Barrow Environmental Observatory site, Barrow, Alaska, USA - NGEE PermafrostL1-D... | ecosystem: Environmental > Terrestrial > Soil > Wetlands >... | reverse complement strand
GATGGCTTGGTCGCGCTCCCGGGTGGCGTGCTGGTAGCGGAGAGCCGCTTGCTGGCTGGCGTGGCCGAGGCGGTACATCAACTCTTTGGTCCCGGCACCGGTGCCCGCGGCGAGCGTGCCGGCTAGGTGTCGGAGGTCGTGCAGGTGAAGGTCGGGAACGCCGACCTCAGCGCGGGCCTTCGCCCATGCGTTCTGCAAGACGTGTGGTGCGAGTGGGCCACCCTTCTGGCCGGTGAGGACGTAGCCATCGTCGGCGCGCTGCGCGTACTTGTCGAGGTGGAGCGCGAGATCGTTGACGAGGGTCGCTGGAAGGGCGACGGTGCGGCGCCCGGCGTCGGTCTTCGGCGCGCCGACGAGGTCGTGGCCGCGGCGGTCGACTTGGCGCTGCTGCGCGACGGTGATCGTGCGGTGTTCGAGATCGACGTCTCGGCGGCGAAGCCCGAGGAGTTCGCCTTTGCGGAGCCCGACGAACGCGGCCAGGAGCACGAGGCATCGCATGCGCGGATCGATGACGTCGGCGAGCAGACGAGCCTCTGCGACGGTGGGGATCGGGCGCTCGTCGGCGCGTTCGACGCCCGCACCCTTGATCGTGCACGGGTTGGCCGGGATCAGGCCGTCCTCGACGGCAGTCGCAAGGATGGAGCGGAGCAGGCGGTAGCACTTTGCCGCTGTGCTGGCACCGGGGCCTTCGGGACCGCGCAGGTCCGAGTACCAGACACGAACGCAAGCGGTGGTGATCCTGGCGAGTCGCGTCGCTCCCAGCACCGGGAGGATGTGCAACCGGAGTTGGCACTCGTAGAGGTCGTGAACGCGCGGCCGCAGGGGGTCTCCGCGACTGGTCAATCGTGCGTCGACCCACCGCGGCGCGTAGTCGGCCAGGACCGGTGTGCTCGCCGGCGAGGCCACGGCCCGCCTGCCGTCGGCCTGATTCGAGACCGATCGGGCGTACGCGACCTCGGCGGCGCGCTTGGTGGGGTAGCTGCCGAGGCTGATCCGTCGGCCGTCGACGGTAACGACTCGGACCCGGTACCGACCCGAGGGGAGACGATCGACGCCACCGCTGGCGCGTCGTTGGCGCGTCATGGCCTGCTCCGATGCGATAAGGCAGCCCGTGGTGCTGCCGGTGGAGAGGCCCGTCATGACGCGGCCGGGCGACGCAGGGCTGCAGGGTACCGCCGTGACCATTACCGGGCGATCGTCGACCCGCCGCGCTGAGGTGCGCGGTGCTGGAGACGGTCGAGGCGTCGTTGGAGCTCGTCGATCCTGGCTTGGAGTTCGGGGGCGAGCGACGCCGCGCTCGGCGGTTCGGGTTCGCCGCGGTCCCGATGGTCGGGTGGTTCGAAGCCCGCAACCCGGTGCAGACGGGCTCGCGTGGTCAGGGCGGATTCGCCGTTGGCGGGTCGGGCGATGATCTGCGCGAGCTGCTCGGCGGGGTCTTGCGCGCCGGTGGGGTCGAGAAGGACGGCGTGGTTTGCCTTCCGGCCGCGGGTCATCGCCACGTACGCGTGGTTGCGGCTCGTCTGGTTGTCGAGCACAGCGATGCCGATGTCGACGGTGTCGCCTTGGGTGCCGTAACCGGTGACAGCCCAGCCGAGCTCGACATGCGCGGCGATATACCCGGCGGGAAGATCGACGCGGCCGCGCGTCGGGTGCGAGACGGTGAGACCGCCATCGCCGTGGACGGCGGCCACGGTCCAGGTTTGCCGGTTGCGGACCTTCGCTCCAGTGGTGGTGCGCAGTGCCGGGTCGTTACGGCGAGTCGCGATCTGGTCGCCGACACGGGCCACGGACCCGTCGTGCAACCGGACCGCGCCGCCGCGCCGACCTCGACGGTATTGGATCTCGGTGTTGATCGCCCGGGCAGCCTCCGCGTTCGTCGTGCTGATCGCGACCGAACACCCGGCCGCGACGTGACGTTGATGCTCGCGGGCAACGTGCGAGGCCGCGACGAGTGGATGAGCGGTGGTGAGGCGCCCGTGTTCCGCGTAGGCGTCGACGGCGTTTGCCTGGCCGGCGCGCAGCGCGAGACTCGCGGCGGCTTCCCAGGGTTGTGCGAACCGGCGGGGCTGCTCGAGCGCGTGGTGTGGGAGCGTGTCGCACCAGTGGGCAAACACCCCACCCCGTCCGACCGCAGGGAGCTGCTGCGGGTCGCCGACCGCGGCGAGTCGCCACCCGTGCCGTTCGACGAGCGCAACGAGGCGGGCGAGGTCGTCGGTGGCGGTCATGCCGGCTTCGTCGACTTATGCCGATGTCGTCATAAGTCGACGAGGCCGCGATGATCGGCACCCGCAAACTCGCACGGCTCCTCGACCACGCCGACTACGCGCGGGCGAAGGTCGTGTTGGTCGGTGACCCGTGCCAACTCCCCGAGATCGAAGCCGGCGGTGTGTTCACCGGCCTCGCCGAGCGGCTCGGCGCGGTCGAGCTCGTCGAGAACCGCCGCCAACAAGACCCGGTCGAACGCCAGGCCCTCGCCGAGCTACATGCCGGCCAGGTCGATGAGGCGATCGAACGGCTCGCGGAACACGGCCACATCATCGAGACCCCCGACCGGAAGGCCGCGCTCGAACAGATCGTCGCGGACTGGTGGACCGCGACCCGTCGGGGTGAAGACGCGATCATGCTCGCCCTCCACCGCAGTGACGTCACCGCACTCAACGACACCGCCCGCGCTGTCCTCGTCGCCGAACGCGTCGTTGACGACTGGCCCATCCATGTCCTCGACCGGCCGTACGCGGTAGGGGATCGGATTATGACCCTGCAGAACGACTACCGCCACGGGCTCATCAACGGCCAACGTGGCACCATCACCAGCTCCGAGCTCGACGGGTTTCACGTCCAGTTCGACGGCGAAGACCGACCCCGACAGGTGCCGGACGCGTACTTCGAAGCCGGTCACGTCGACCACGCCTACGCCATGACAGTCCACAAAGCACAAGGACCCTTACCTGTGACCGCGCGTACGTCCTCGGCTCGGGCGATCTCTATGCCGAGGCCGGCTACACCGCCCTCTCCCGCGGCCGCTACGAGAACCGCCTCTACCTCACCCCCAAGACGAACTCGACATCGACCACCACGGCGCTCTCGACGACGACGACCCGATCGACGGCATCCGCGCCGCCCAGCAGCGCAGCGAACGCCAACAACTCGCGACCCAACAACTCCTGGGCCTCGCCACCGCAAGGATCGCCCTACCCGCGACGCTCGACCGGCACAGCCCGGATACCCCCGGCCAAGACCTGCCCGAACACGACGACGGCATCGACCTCGGCTGGTGACGGAACTTCTTGGCTTGAGCAGCGCGCTCTGGGCGCGCCCTCTGTTCGGCTCGAGCATCTCGCCGCGCAGGCATATCGGCAGTTCTGGCGCGTATGAGAGGGAGCGTTCTGCGCCTACTCCCCGCGATGAGACCACGCGACTTGCGAACATGGTCTTGTCAGGACAACTCGCCACCGGAGATGACCAGGAACACGGCGAACACGATCGCAGGAACAGTTGACCACCGTCTTCCCGTCAGCCGAGACCGCGTCCTCGGCCTCCTGGTGACCGTTGGCTTCACGCCAGTTCTATTGCTTCTCGCGCACAGAAGACCGCGACGAGCGCAGCCGCCGCAGGGTCAGCCCACCAGAGTCCCGCGACGGCGTTGAGGACGAGGGCGAGCAGGATGCCGGCGGCGAGGCACCCGTCGAGGAAGGTCATGCGGGCTTCGGCGCGCAGTGGGGCGCTGTCGACGGCCTCGGCGGTCGTGCGCTTGAGCGCGGCGAGCACGAACATGACGACGGCGGTAATGGCCAGGTAGGCGATACCGATAGGGGATGACCCGGCCGCGTGACCCTGCCAGAGGTTGTAGGCGCTGGCGATGAGAAGGTAGCCAGCGAGTACGGCGAACGCGATTCCCACGAGGCGCAGCGCGCGGTTGGATCGGTGGTTCGCTCGGGAGTCGACTAGGTGCCAGATGACGACGAGCGAAGCGAACACTTCGACCATGGAGTCGAGGCCGAATGCGATCAGGGCGAGTGAACCGGCGGCGATGCCGAGTCCGATCGTGACGAAGACTTCCATGGCGTTCCAGGCGATGGTCGCGTACTGGAGTCGCCGTCCGCGCTGGACAAGAGCGTCGCGGTGGTGATCGGTCAAGTGGGCCTCCCTCGTCTTGCCGCTGGGAGGAGGCCAGGGGAACAGCGCCTCCGACCAGGCGGCGCTGCCGTCCAGGTCGAAGGTCTCGCCCACCTGCGATGCAGGCCCGACGACCGGGAGCTGGCGCTCCAGTGTGTCGATCGTCGCGTTGCGGGCTACTCCCCTTCGCTGACGAGTGTAGCGGGTCGCACTCGCGTGCCGTGATGAGGCCACCGCTCCTGCCACCGCGAACGGCGGGGCGTCTTGCGTGGCCGCCTACGGGCCTGACAGCACGGCGAGCTGTCACCCGTAAGCAAACGACTGGTTGAACAATCAGGCGGGGGTCGGCCAACCGGGTCGGTCCGCTGTCGCGGGTGCCGCTCAATACCACTGCGATGTGGAGTCCATCCCGCGGTGATCCCGCGGCCGTGGACGCCCGCTGACGCCCGGCGCTATTCGGAGATGGGCATTGACCTGCGAAATCCGTTCGCCAGCGTTCGTCGGAGCCCGTCCGGTGAAATTCCCAAGCTGAGAACGCGAGTTCGATTCTCGTCACCCGCTCTCCTCGAAGGCCCAGGTCAGGCACCATGTCGTCGAGCTCGGCCTCGTTCGTGTCCGGTTCCATCGCGCGTCCATCGCGCGGGCGCGCGAAGGGTGGCGTCCAGGCGCTGGTGTAAATGACAACGGGCGTAGGTTCCTTCGAAGAAGGCAAACCCTACGAAGGAAGGACTACACCCGATGTCGAAACGAGTATCGCCTACCGAGCGCGTCCGCGCACAGATCGACGAGTTGTTCGCGAGCGGCCGGTCCCTTGCCGAGAATCTCGAGGACGTCGCCAAGCTGACGGTGCGCCTGATGTTGCAGGTCGCGGTGGAGGCCGAGGTCGATGAGTTCTTGGGTCGGGCCCGCTACGAGAAGCGCACCGACGAGCACCCGGCGGGGTCGCGTAACGGCTGGCAACCGCCGGCGGCGATCAAGTCGACGATGGGGGCCGTCGAGTTGCGACGCCCGAAGCTGCGCGGCACCGACGAGAAGTTGCTGTTCGGTTCGGGGGTGACCCGCACGAACGCCCTGGAGGCGCTGGAGGCGCTGGTGATCTCGGGATGGGTTCGGGGCTTGTCGGACCGTGACATCGCAGCCGCGCTCGCCGAGGTGTTGGGCCCGGAGGCCGCGTTGTCGAAGTCGACGGTGTCGGTGATCTGTCAACAGATCCGCACCGAGTTCGATGCGTGGCGCACGCGGGACCTGTCCGGGCTTCGCATCGACTACCTGTACCTCGACGGAAGCCACTTCCGGATGCATCCCAACAGCCCGGCCGAGCCGGTGCTCGCCGCGTGGGGCATCGACACCGACGGCAGGCCCGTGTTCGTGGGCCTGGCCGCGGCGAGGTCGGAGTCCACCGATGCGTGGGGCGACTTCCTCGCCGATCTCGAAGCCCGGGGCTTGCGGCCGCCGGTGCTGGTGATCTCGGACCGCGCACCGGGACTGTTGGCCGCGATCGAGGCGGGCTCTGAGACCAGCCTGCGCCAGTCGTGTCTGATCCATCGGCTTCGGGAAACATCCTCGCCAAGGTGTCCAAGCACGACTGGGACGTCGTCAAGGCCGGCTACTGGTCGATCTTCGACGACATCGACGCCGAACCCGGCGACCGTGCCGTCGCCGAAGCGACACGGCGTGCCCGCGGGTTTGCCGACAAGTGGGCCAAGACCTACCCGGGTGCCGTCGAGTGCCTGCAAACCGATTTCGGGTCGCTCAGCGCGCACCTACGGTTCCCTCGCGAGCACTGGAAGCGCATCCGGCACTCCAACTTCATCGAATGCACCTTCGGCGAGAGCCGACGACGGGTGAAAGTCATCGGCCGTCTCCCCGGCGAAGCGAGTTGCGTGTCGCTCGTGTGGGCCGTGCTCGACCGCGCGAGCCGCGGATGGCGCGGCGTCACCCACACACCCGCCTCGATCCGCCTCCTACAGAACCTGCGACGAGACCTCAACCAACCCGCCGACACCCAGCCCGAGGAGGACACCAACGAGGCTGTCACAGCCGCGGCGTAGAATGATCACGGAGCCACCGCCCTCCCCGTCGTTTACACCACACGCTGGACGCCACCGCCTGATCCCCGCCCAGCGGCAGCTCCAGCAGGACATCGTCACCCCGAGTGGTACGAAGATGAAGATGGGCACTGTGCGGGAGGTAGATGGACCGTTCGACCATGCTCGTTGGGGCGAACTGTGCCGCTCGCTGATCCGCGGTCACCGCTCGGCCGTCGGCGAGCACCACGGACATCACGCCATCACGATCGAGAGACATCGCCACGATCCCGGCGAACGATCCCCCGGGTGAGCGCGAGCGAGGGTCGGGTGACGTGTTCAACTGTCGATGACCTGGAACACGCGACGGTTCCAGTAGAGACGGTCATAGCGGGCGTCGCCATAGGGCTCGAGGATCCCGAGCTCGACGAGAGACGACACGGCATTGCGGTTGGCCTGGTTCGATCGCCCGTAGCGGCGTTGCGCGTCGGAGACCGAGAGGATCGGGTACGCGATCAGGTCGTCCGCGATCTCGACCGCGAGTCGGGCGCGTGGGTAGGCGGTGCGCACCGCATCACCGACCTCGTCACGGAGCACGAGCAGCCGCATGATCCGCGCGTGGCCGGAGCCTGCCTCGGAGCGAACCGCCTGCGCGAAGAAATCGATCCACGGGGCCCAGTCACCGGTCGTGCTCACCGCCAGCAGGTGGTCGCGGTATTCGTCGGCCCGGTCCTTGAGCCATGGGGAGACGGACAGCACGGGAGCGCGGAGCGCGCCCTCGCGCATCATCTGGAGGATGGCAACGAGGCGACCAACCCGACCGTTGCCGTCGGTGAACGGGTGAAGCGTCTCGAACTGGTAGTGGGCCATCGCGACGCGGGCGATCAGCTGGATCTGCTCGACCGGTCGGGGAACGCTCAACCAATCCACCCATCGTTCGCATAGAGCTCGGAGTCGGTCGCCCGGGGGAGGAGGGATGAAGCGGGCCTCGCTCACCGGTCGGTTCTTGGTGCCGATGAACACCTGGCTCTGGCGGATGGAGCCAGCCTCGGGACCGTCGCTGTCGGTTCCCCGGACGATCTCGGCCTGCAACGAGGCGAGCATGCCTAGCGTGATGGGACGCTCACCGATCCACCCATACGCGGCATCGGCCGCGCGGGCGTAGTTCATCACCTCGCGCACGTTGGGCGCGACGTCGGATTCCTGCTCCTCGAGCGGGAGGACCTCAGCGGCGAACAGCTCGGTGAGGTCCGCATAGGTGCCCTCGAGTGCCGAGGTGCCGATCGCCTCGCGGCGTGTGGCGACGCGCGTCACAAGCTGCGGGTTGGGGATGAGGCTGGCCGCCGCATCGAGACGGCCGAGCTCGGTCATGGCCTCGCTCACAACCATCCAGACGGAGCCCGGCAAGTCGACGTGGTCGGGCAGATCGGCGGGAACGAAGGCCTCCGCCTCATACGGCTCGCCGAACCGCGCGTCGTGCCCCGAGATGGGAACGACGCTTCCGATCGGCGAGTCCCACAAGGACGACATGACTTGGATTGTAGGGCCCCATCTCCAAGTCTCGTAGCTGAAACTTGGAATCTCGTCGTTGTAATCCAAGTCCTAGCCACGGTCTCGGCCACCGGAGCTGATACCAGCCGCGGTGCGGCGTGACCCCAGCGTGACCTTACGAGATGGGATTTGGAGTGACAGGCGGGGACGGGACGACACGGCGCAACCCTGCTGACCTGCCCATTCGCGTGAACTAGCAGGTCGGCCAATCCCCCGGAATCACTTCCCAAGCTGAGAACGCGAGTTCGATTCTCGTCACCCGCTCCATCGTGTCATCGCTGGTCATCAGAGGGACCGTCGCGATCCTGAGTCACGTGCTGGTGGTGGAGCGCCGCCTACGACGGCGCATGGCCCGCAGTACCGAGTGCTGAGACCTGTCCGCCGGTCTGAGCGTTCGAGCCGCGTCCGCGCGGTGCTGTGCGTCGCCTTTTCCCTGGGAGATCCCGCCCACGGACCCGTCCTTGCCTCCGGTCCGCCGGACACGTTCGGGTCCCGCACCGCACCCACACAGCGTGCCGGCTCCATTGGACCGCAGGAGCGCCAGAGGTTGGCCGCCTTCCTGACCGTGCGTGGACAATGGAGTGATGAGCGACGACACAAACCCACATGACATGCACGACAACCTCGGGGGCGAAACGCAGCTGTTCTCGATGAGCGGCAAGGTGGCGCTCGTCACGGGAGGGTCGAGCGGCATCGGAAAGATGATCGCTCGTGGGCTGCTTCACGCTGGAGCGCGCGTGTACGTCGCCTCTCGTTCACAGCAACTGCGATGCTGCAAGGGTCGAGCTTTCAGCCATCGGTGACTGCAGAGCGCTGACCGCAGACATCTCGACGGCCGCGGGCTGCTCGGCGCTGGCCGCAGATCTGGCCGAGCGCGAGAGCCATCTGCATGTGCTGGTCAATAGCGCGGGCACCCGAGCGAAGGCGATTCCGCTCGAGGAGTATCCCGATTCTGAATGGGATGAGCTCTACGCAACCCACGTCAAGGCGCCGTTCACGCTGACCAGAGGACTGCTCCGCGAGCTCGAGGCGTCCGCGTCGGACACCGACCCTGCTCGCGTCATCAACATCGGCTCCGTCGCCGGCACCATGGTCATGCAACCGCCGCTGTTCACCTATCAGAGTTGCAAGGCCGCTCTGCACCACCTGACGCGACGACTCGCGAAGGAGCTCGCTCCCAAACGGATCACCGTCAACGCGATCGTCCCCGGAGTCGTCCTCACCCCCTGGTTTTCCGGCAAGGAGGACGTGGTCGAGAAGCTCGGAGAAGCCAACCCCTTGGGACGGAACGGCTCAGCCGACGACCTTGCCGGCGCGGCGGTGTACCTGGCCTCGCCCGCGGGCGCGTATCTGACTGGCGTCCTGCTTCCCGTCGCCGGAGGGATGTCGACCCCCATGAGGCCCAATACCGTTCAGTCAGATCCGGATGATGTTCGCGCAGGGTGGCCCCGTGGGTTGGGGCCAGTCCCGGTGGTGGGAGCGTTTGACGTGCCATTTGACGTACTTGCGTTTGACGAGCCGCGGGTTGCTGCGATGCCGCGGGCCGGGTTGAGTCGTCGACAGAGCAGCACGATGGCGTGACGCCAGCCGCGGTCAGCGTCCTGAGGGGGAAAATCGCGCGCCGCGGAGATGGAGCGGCGAGCGATGCGGAGAGCTGCGACGAAGCTGACCCGGTCAGGGTCGACTTGGGCGTGGTCGGCGGCTTCCCACATGAGGGTCCGGATGGCGAAGTGGCAACAGAGGTGTCCCCAGATCTCTTGGAACACCAGGTCGGGTGACTTCGATCGCAGCACGGTGCGCGGCCCTCGCTGGTGGACCTTGAGCTCGTCGAACACGGCTTCGATCTCCCATCGCTGCGCGTACGCGACTGCGAGGTCAACCGCAGAGGCCTCGTCGGGATCGAGGATCGTGGTGAACAAACGGTAGGTGTTGTCGTTGGGTCGGCCGTCGTCGATCTCGTAGTCGATCACCCGGATGCTCAACGGTTCGGCCTTGCGTCCGGCATTGCCCGCCGGTCGCAGCTCGGCCAGCCATGACCCGTCCGACAGCGTCTCGATGTAGCGGGGCTTCATGTTTCCCATGGCCCGCCACAACAGGTCGGCGCCGGTCGCGACGGCCCGGTTCCACAGGGGAAACCCGCAGAACCCGCGGTCGGCCAACAACAACATCCCTGGCTCGAGCCGATCGATCACCTCGCGGGCCAACGTGTTCTCCGCTGTCGTGTACGCACCGACAGCGGCGTCGAACACGGCGTGGGTGCCGCACGCCGCGACCGCCACCACCCGGGCTTGCGGGAACGCGGCCCGCTCGCCCTTGTTCACCCCCGGCCGACCGAACCACCCGTCGTTCTCGGCGGTGTCGGCCACATCAAGACATGTGCCATCGATCGCAACCAGCCGCCGTCCCGCCAGCCACGCCCCCGCCGCGCCGGCCTCGGCCAACGGTGCCGCCACCCGCGAGAACTGGGCCGTCGGCGTCGCTCGCCGGGGAGATCAGGTTGTCGGAGGCAGGCTTCGGTCTGTCGCCGGTGTCGCGTGCGCGGCTCCATTGGACGGTCGGTGCGCGGCTCGTGCCGCTGCCGCCGCCGACTCCGTTTCGGTCGGAGCCGTCGGACGATCCCCGCTGAGTCGCGTCCGCGCCAAGATCCTGGGCGGTGTACGCCGACCGGGCCTCCGCGCGCTTGTCGTCTCGCTCGAGTGACGAGGTGGTCGGCGGGATGCTCGACCTCGCGGCGACCGTCTGGGCGGCCGATGGTGCATGTGTTGACCATCCGGTGTTGCCGCCCGACGCCTGGTTCCCACGGCGGGGTGCGCCGACGTCTCCGGCGCGGGATGTCTGCTCCCGCTGCCTTGTCCGGGCCGAGTGTCTCGCGTAGGCCTTGACGTTCCCGGCCGATGATCTGCCCGGCATCTGGGGTGGGATGTCGGGCCTTGAGCGGCGGGAGCTCCGCCGCGAGAAGGCCCGCCGGTCTCCGGCCCCCGGTTCGCCCGCCTGGTCCGCTGCTCGGCGGGCGAAGCCCGGAGGGACGCTCCTCCCTGACACGCCGTGTGCGTCGCGCAATCATGGGGGCCATGACGACGACCGATCCCGGATGGCATCCCGACCCGACCGAACGCCATGAGCACCGCTACTGGGACGGCGCGGAGTGGACCGAGCACGTCGCCGACGCGGGAGAGGCGAGCACCGACCCGATAGTCGCCGGTCCAGGCGTCGAGGCTCTAGCCGAGGACGACGCGCCCGGTGAGACGGAACCCGAATCGGCGGCCGGTGCGTGGGATCCAACCGCGGGAGGAAGCGCACCGTTCGCACTTCCATTCACCGCGAAGGGCCTCGGAGGTCAACTCATCCTGGACGAGAACTTCGTCACCATCGCCCGCAAGGGCGCTCTCGCCGCGATGGGGGGCGGCATGGCGCGGGGTGAGAAGCGGATCCCGATCGGGAGCATCACCGCGGTGCAGTTCAAGAAGCCGGGCGGTCGGAACGGCTACATCCAGTTCACGATCCCCGGTGGAAACGAGGTCAAGAAGCGGGGCGTCGCCGCCGCGGCGAAGGACGAGAACACGGTGGTGTTCACGACGTTCCATGCCGCCGAGTTCGAGGCCGTGCGCGACTACGTCGAACGCCGGATCGTCGAGCGTCATGCTCCTCAGACGGTCCAGGCCGCGCCAACGAAGGACCTTCCGACTCAGCTCCGGGAGCTTGCGGCCCTACGCGACGAAGGTCTCCTCTCCGACGCCGAGTTCGAGGCGGAGAAGGCGAAGCTCCTCTCGCGAACCGACTGACCGCATCGCGGCCCCAACAGGTAACTCTCCCCGCGGCTTCCCCGCGTCGAGAGGAGAACCGCGGGCCTCCCTCACGGCCGGGACCGAGCACGCGGCTCACCGGCGCAGTGGGGCGCGTCCTCCGTCCGGTCTCGCGGTCCGTCCCCCCGCTCATTCGCTCCTCGGGAGAAACGGCCGCATCCGACGGATGCATGACAGCTTCCAACTCGCCGAGAGGTCGGGGGACCAGCCGTACTGCGCGAGCAGACGTTCGAAGCCAGCCATGAACACCATGAACGCAGTCGCCGCGACCGTGATGACTACCTCCGGCTTCACCGCGATCTCGCCTCGGTCGTCGTCTCCGTCGCCTGCCGGCTCCACCATGTTCATGAGTCCCGACAACGTCGCATGGGCAAGGGCCGAGAACTCTCGGTAGGCGGCCTTGCCGAACTCATCGAGGAGGTCGTCGAGCACGCGGGTCGCGTTTCTTCGACCATCGCCCAGACCAACGGGGCTCCTCAGTGGGTCCTTGGGCCGAGAGACGGGAATCGCACGGAGGTTCGCCCACGCGACGATCTCCTCGACTCGCTCGGCCGGGTCGCGTCCTCCGGTCAGCGAGAATCCTGCTCGCCGTGCTTCCCAGAGCGAGTAGAGCGAGTCGTTCACGTAGCGGATGACGCGATCGCGGTAGGTGATGGCGGGGTCGAGGAGCCAGGCGGCTCTCGCCGTGTTCTCGAGTGAGGCGCGTGCGATCGTGCGGGGAGCCCAGATCGTCGGAGGCTCCGGAAGAAGCACTCTTGCATGGCCGCGTAGATGGTCGGCGGCGGTGAGGATCATCAGGGTGGCGGTGCCATGGGCGTCGTAGCCCGGACGAGGCATCCAGGGTGCGTCGAGGGTCCCGTCGTCATCCGCGGAGATCTCGCGCTGGGCGGCCGATCCAGCGGACGGGGTGCCGTCGTGCGTCGAGATGGTCGTCTCGGCGTGACGCGCGGTGCCTTCGAGCACCTCGACGGCCGTCCGGACAAGTTGGGTCCGAACCGCGGCGGCTTCGTCGTCTGCCACAACCCGCGAGGGTATCGGCGGCGGCTCGTTGCCCCCTCCATGGGGGAGTGGGAGGAAGCGGGCGAGCTAGTGGCCCGTCGCGGATGGGTACCCTCCCTCGATGGAGATTCGTTGCGCCGACTGTGGATGCCTCGTCGAGCGCGGCGTTCGCGTTTCTGTGTGCGGTGATCCCGACTGTTGCTGTCGAGACCTGCCCGTGCGCGAGAAGCGGGCGAACTAGTCCGTGACGACACGGGCTGGTGTCTCCGCCAGTCCTTGGACGAGGTCGGGGTCCCCAGCACGATCCGGGGGGTCATCGCCGCGCGTATCGACGGTCTGAGCGCCGATCGCCGCCGGGTCCTGCGCGAGGTGTCGGTGGTCGGGCGCGATTTCCTGCACCGGTTGGTGCATCAGGTGACCGACCGCCCCGACGGTCTCGATGCGAGCCTGCTGGATCTGGTCGGCGCCGACCTGATCCGCGGGACGGCCATCGACCCCGAGTTGGAGTACGCGTTCAAGCACGCCCTCACCCAGGAGGTCGCCTACGAGGGCCTCCCGCGTCGTGACCGCGAGGCGCTCCACGAGCGGGTGGCGCGCGCCATCGAGTCGGCCCTCGCGGATCGGACCGGTGAGTTCGCCGAGACGCTCGCCTACCACTACGAACGCAGCGGCCACGTCGAGGAAGCGGTGACCTACCTGCAACGTTCGGGGCGCAAGGCCCTCGACCGCTACGCACTGGCCGAGGCCGACAGTCACTACCGCAACGCGTACGCGTTGCTCATCGCAGAGACCGGGTCGGGCACCGGACCCGTGGACCCCGCGCGGCGGGACCGGTTGCTCCTCGAGCTCATCCTCGACTGGGCTCAGGTCCACTACTACCAAGGACGGTTCGGCGATCTGCATCAGCTCGTGACCGCGCACGCGGAGCTGCCCGAGCGTGTCGGTGACGACGGCCTCCACGCGCGCTGGCTCGCCTGGTCCGGCCACCTCGTCATCAACGTGCTCGGCGGCATTCGCGAATCGATTCGCCTCCTGGAGGAAGCCGCCGCGCTCGCTGAACGCAGCGGCGACGTCACCGCCGAGGCCTACGCGCTCGCGTGGCTGCCCTGGTCGCTCTACCCCGCGGGCCGGACGAGGGAAGTGCCCGCGCTCTGGGAACGCCTGCAGGCGTTGCTGCCGGCGGTGCCGGATCTGCACCACCGGAGATATGCCCACATCAAGGGTCTCGGTGGCGCTGCGACCACCGCCGTGGTCCGCGGGCGGACCCGCGAAGCCCGGGACCTGGCCCGCGATCTGCTCGCGGTCGGCGGTGAGCAGGGGAAACGCCGCGGACGTCGACCCCGTCTACCGGCACTTGGCGCACGTTTGGTCCGCCGGGATCGATGCCGCGTTCGGTGACCCCGCGCGGGCGCGACGGACGATCGCCGAGAACCGGCCCGAGGCCGGCGAGCTCGGCATGAGATCATTCTGGGCCTACCACGACATGTTCGCGGCACTGGTGGCCATGTCGGACGGGCAACGCAGCCGCGGCGCGCGCGACCTGGCCGCGTACCGGGCGGAGGCGGTGCAGGACGGCACCCGGTCGATGGAAGCGTTCATCGACCTCTCCCTGGCGACCTTGCACGCGCGGATGGCCACGGGTGAGGTCTCCGGTTCGGCGGGCTCGGCGCTGCGCAATCCCGCCTTCGTGCTGCGCCACGTCCGGGGCGCCGCCAAGCGGGGGCGGGGCGAGCTCGATGCGTTGATCGTGACCTTCGACGAGTACGGCTTCGAGGGCTTCCGCCCGACGGTGGAGTTCGAGCTGGCCAAGCTCGCCCGCCACGAGGGGCGCATCGACGACGTCCGCCGCCACGCGCAGGCGATCGTCGACCTCCTGGCCGACGAACCGGACGCCACCTTCGCGCGGGAGGCGACCGCGCTCCTCGCCGAGGGCTGACCGCCCGAGATCGAGGTTGCCGGCGAGACCACCCGCGTGCTCGTCGAACAGCTCGGCGCGGTCCATACCCGACGGCTCGGGCTCTTCCGGATCGATCGGCAACCGAAGCGTGCCGTCCGCCTCCGACAGCGTCACGAAGAGAGCGAACCGATCAGGAACGCGCCAACGACGTCGCTGCTCACTCCGTCGAGTCGTCGACGCGGAGGATGTCATCGGCGTGGATCAACCCAAGGACGACGCGCACGAGAAGCGGAAATCCTCGGTGCCGGGCGTCGGTGTCGATACGAGGATTCGAGAAGCGATACGTCTTGCCCCGCGTGGTCACCTGACCGCCGGCCGCGTACACCACGTTCTTGACCCAGTCGCCCCGGCCGAAGGTCAGCGCGAGGTTGAAGCCGTGGGCCGTTCGGAACACGTTGACCGGCGTCTCATAGGTCCGTCCGGAACGCCGTCCCTGGTGGGTGACGATCCCGAATCCGGGGAGGCGAGTCGCCACCAGGCGCGTCACTCGGTTCGTGACGTTCCGGTTGAACGTCGCGATCGCTCGTGGCAACGGCATCATGGCTCCAGCGCGAAGACGTCGGACGGGCGGCGGTCAGGCTCTGCGAATGTCGCGGAGCTCGCGCGCAACGTAGACCGTGGTGCCGGCCGGGAGGGGTTCCGGGATCGCCCGCCGGCACCGGCGAGCGTGGTCGTGCACCCGCCGACCGAGCGAGATAGGCGTGTGACCCGTCGGTCAATCCGTCTTGTGGGCGACGCCGGCGCTGTCGAAGGTGGCCATCTCGCCGAGGATCCGCGCCGCGGCCTCGACGATCGGCAGCGCGAGGCACGCGCCGGTGCCTTCCCCGAGGCGGAGGTCGAGGTCGACCACCGGGGTCAACCCGAGCGCGTCGAGCACGGCGGTCGCCCCCGGCTCGACCGAGCGATGTCCGCAGATGACGTAGCCGAGCACATCGGGTGCGAGCTGCGCGGCGGTGAGCAGCGCGGCTCCGGCGATGACGCCGTCGACGATGACCGGCACGCGTTCGGCGGCTGCGCCGACGATGTAGCCGGCCAGCGCGGCGATCTCGAGCCCGCCCACCTCGGCGAGCACGTCGATCGGGTCCCGCCCGTCGACTCGGCGGGCGGCACCTTCGACGATGGCGGTCTTGCGATCGAGGGTGTCGTCGTCGATCCCGGTGCCCCGGCCGGTGACCTCGGCCGCGGGTCGGCCGGTGATCGCACAGATGAGCGCGGCGGACGGCGTGGTGTTGGCGATACCCATGTCACCCGTGAGAAGGGCGCGATGTCCCGCGGCGACGAGATCGCGGGCGACGTCGACGCCGATATCGAGGGCCGCGACCGCTTCGTCGCGGGTCATCGCGGGGCCCTCGGCGAGGTTGGCGGTACCCGCGCGCACCTTGCGGTCCAAGAGGCCGTCGGCAGGATCGAGGGGCGCGGCGACACCGACGTCCACCACCACGACGGTCGCGCCCTGCTGGCGGGCGAGCACATTGATCGCCGCGCCGCCGGCCAGGAAGTTGGCCACCATCTGGGCGGTGACGTCTTGCGGCCACGGCGTGACCCCCTCGGCGTGCACGCCGTGATCACCGGCGAAGACCGCGACCGCGGCGGGGCGGGGAAGCGGCGGGGGCGAGACGCCGGCGATGGCCGACAACTGCGCCCCGATGGACTCGAGCAGGCCGAGCGACCCCGGTGGCTTCGTCAGCCGCAGGTGCAGGGCCTCGGCCTCGGCGCGCGCGGCCTCGTCCGGCGGGGCGAGTCGCGCTCGGGCCTGCCCGAACGGGCCGGGAAGGTTGGTGGCATCAGCTCGGGCCATGGTCATCCTCTGGGTCGTCGAATATCGGTTCGGATTGCGGGTCGGATGTCGGGTCGAAGGTCGCGTCGAACGCCGGGTTGAACGCGGCGGAACGGGCCACCGCGACGGTGGCGTGACGCGACCGCCGCTTGGGAACAACGAGTCGCGCGCCGTCTCCGGCAGCCGCGAGCGCGGCCGCCTCGGCGACGCTGGGGGTACCCGTCGCTCGCGCGACGAGCTCGCTCGGCTCAGAGACCTCCACCGCGGCCAGGGTGTCCACCGGATACCCGACGGTGGGCCACGGGAGTGCCCGGATCGCAGGGTGGTCGACACGAGCCTGCACGGTCGCCACCGCGCGCACCGCGGCCATCGACACGTCGGCCTCGGCGAGCGCGCCGCGGACCAGGTCATCGACCTCGGCTTCGGAGGCCGCCCCGCTCGCGCCGATGCCGACGACGTAGCCCGCGTCTCGCGGGCGGGCCTCAGTCATCGTCCGGACCCCAACAGACGAACACCGGGTTCTCGGCTTCGAGGCGCACTCCGAGTCCGCCGACGGGTGCGCCTCTCGCCACGCTCAGCTGGACGAGGTGGCCGAGCCGCTCGTACGCGGCGGCCGCGCGATCGATCAGCGCGTAGTTCGCGACGATCACCCCACCCGGGCGCAGTCGGTCTCGCGCCGCGTCGAGCGCGGTGAGCCCACCACCACCGACGAACACGCGATCGGGATCCGAAAGGCCGGCGAGCGCATCGGGGGCCGCGCCTTCGATGACCTCGACGCTCACGCCGTGCGCGGCGGCGTTCTCGCGCACGCGCGCCGCCTGGTCGGGGTCACGCTCGATCGCGATGACCTCGAGGCCCGGTGAGAGACGCGCGCATTCCACCGCCACTGATCCGCTCCCCGCACCGATATCCCAGAGCACGCCGGTCCGGCCCAACGCGAGCTTGGCCAGGACGACGGCGCGGACCTCGGCCTTGGTGATCATCCCGTCGCGATGGTCGAAGCTCGACTCGGCCAGGCCGAAGGCGAACCCCGGCCCGCCGGCGGGACCGTCGACGTGGATGTCGGGACCCGTTTCGGCGCCGAGGAGCACGACCACCGACATCGGGTCGAAGGTGCCGTCGGCCAGGCCGTCGAGATCGGTGCGGGTGATCGACTCGTCGGCCTCGCCGATTCGAGTGACGACCGCGACGTCACGCGGCGTTGCGCCGGCCGCACGCAGGGCCTTGCCGACGGCTTCGGGAGGATTGTCGGGGGAGGTGAGGACGGCGGCCTTCGGGGCATGCAGCACCGCGCGCACCGCCGGAGGAAGCGGGCGACCGTGCGCAGAGGCGATGACCGCGTCGTCCCAGGTGCGGCCCATGGCCGCGAAGGCGAGTGCGACCGACGACGGCGCGGGATGGACGGCGAGCCGGTCGGCGCCGAAACGCTCGTCGAGCATCCGCACGATGCCGAAGAACCCGGGGTCACCGGAGGCGAGGACGCACACGGCTTCGCCGGCGTCGTCGTGGGCGGCGATGCGGTCGAACAGCCCGTCGAACGAGCCGGCGATCGGAACGACGGTGACGCCCGCGCCGAGGTGGACCCGATCGAGATGGCGACGTGACCCGACGACGACCTGCGCCGCGCCGATGGCGTCGAGCGCGGCCGGTCCGTAGGGCGTGCCCCCGACCAGCCCGACGACCGCGATCCGGCGACGTTGGCTCACGCGGTGTCGGCCTCGCGGAAGCTGTGGGTGTAGTCGGACGAGTAGACGTGGCTCCGGGTGGGAACCGGCGCGGCTCGCAGCGCCTCGCCGACAAGGATCATCACGGTCGTCGTCGCGCCGAGGGCGGCGACATCATCGACCAGCGTGCCGACGGTGCCCGTGACGACCCGTTCGTCGGGCCACGACACCCGGTGGGCCAGCACCACGGGCGTGTCGACGTCGTAGGCCGAACCGATGGCCAGCAGCTCGTCGCGCAGCTCCCGGGGTCGCGCCGCCGAGAGGAACACGGCCAGGGTCGGACCGATCTGGGCGAAGCGGCTCACGCCCTCACGTTCCGGCACCGACGACTCCGTGCGGTGCGCGAGGCGGGTCATGACCACGCTCTGAGCCAGGCCGGGGACGGTGAGCTCGCGCCCGGCGGCGGCGGCCGCGGCCGCCATCGACGACACGCCGGGGACGATCTCGAAGTCGCGCTCGTGGGCCACGCACCAGTCGATCTGTTCGGCGATGGCGCTGTAGACGGTGGGGTCGCCGGAGTGGAGGCGAACGATCGAGGCATCGGGATGTGCGGCGTAGAGGGCGGTGACCTCTTCGAGGGTCATACCCGCGGAGTCGGCCAGGTCGGCATCGGCCCGACACGGCGCGAGCACCGCCTCGGGAACGAGCGATGACGCCCAGATCACCAGGTCCGCCTGGGCGAGGCGTTGGGTGCCGCGCAGCGTCATGAGGTCGGCCGCGCCGGGGCCCGCGCCGACGAAGGAGATCACGACGAAGGCTCCTGGCCCTCGGATGCGCGACGGGCCGGGATCACGACCGTCGCGAGGTAGGACGCCGGTCGGTCGGCCACGGAGGCGACGTCCACGCTGCGCCCGCCGGGCAGGCCGAGCATCTCACCGAGCACCGCGCCGTCACCGCGGGCGTGGTCATCGAGCAGACGAGCGACCGCGGGCACGTGACGGCCACCCTTGTAGATCACGACCGTTCGGTCCGCGTCGTCGAGCAGTGGCTCGATCGGACCGACCTCGTCGTCGAGCGACAGGATGCTGAGCTGTTCGTCGCCTCCGTGGCCGACCGACCGGCGTCC
>Ga0209587_1000515_pt1 | contig 19025 bp, 23 predicted proteins | sample NGEPerD_2_FD_184512 | JGI IMG/M metagenome (GOLD analysis project Ga0209587, IMG submission 184512) | Arctic peat soil microbial communities from the Barrow Environmental Observatory site, Barrow, Alaska, USA - NGEE PermafrostL1-D... | ecosystem: Environmental > Terrestrial > Soil > Wetlands >... | reverse complement strand
CCAACCACCTGGGCGAGCCGTCCGGGGTCGACGGTCGCGAGGGCGGAGGGGTCGCCATCGGTCGTCACGGCTACGTCGCGGGCAGCAGCACGGCCCCGGCGCGCCTCGATCACGTGGGCGATTAGCGGGACGACGTCGATGGTCGTGGTCTCCAGGCGCACCGCCGCCGAGTCCAGCGCCGACATCGTCTGCAGGTCGTCGATGAGGCGGGTCAGGCGGTCTGCCTCCCGGCTCAGCGTGGCCAGCTCGGTCTCGTCGACCGGCAGGATGCCGTCCTCCATGGCGTCGAGGTGGTTGCGGATGTTCGTCACCGGGGAACGCAGTTCGTGCGCGACATCGGCGGTGAACTGCTTACGGCCCTCGTCGGCCAGATCGAGCTGGGCCGCCATGGCGTTGAACGACACCGCGAGCGCAGCCACCTCCGTCGGCGCGTCCTGCTCCACCCGCGCCTCGAGGTCGCCGGCTCGGATCGCCTCCGCGGCCGCCGACAGGTCCGACAGCGGGCGGGTCAGCCGCCTGCTGAGCGGCAGGGTGAGCAGACCCGCGGCACCGACGACGAGAATGCCGATGGCCGCCACCGGCCACCACGGGATCGACGGCGGCACCGAGGTGTCGACATACAGGAGCGCGGCCGTGCTGACCCCGGCGCCTCCCGGAGTTACGCCCTCGGCCTTGGCCCGGATGTAGCAGGCCGTCACGCGCGCCTCGTCGGATCCGGCGACGGGCACCAGACCCTTGCCCCCGTCCGATGTCGCGGCGATGCGGTTGTCGGCGAAGCACGCCCGCAATGCCGCCACGTACGCGGCCATGTCGAAGCCACCGGACTTGCCGGCCACGCCGGACAGCGGGCCCTTGGGATCCAGCACCCCCACCCATGGAGGCAGCCGACCTGAGCCGGTGTCGACGTACGGCTGAAGGTCCAGTCCGGTCACCACGATCCGGACGCCGTACCTGGCGGCGAGCTCCTCGGCGACGGGTCGGGCGGCAGGCCAGGAGCCAACCCGAGTGCCGGCGGCCGTCAGCGACTTGAGGATGTCGGCGTCGGCGTCGGACTGGCGGTCAAGCTGGCCCTGAACGACCGGGAGGTCGCCACCGCGACCAGGGAGGTCGCCACGGCGACCGCGAGCAACGACAGCACGACGACGATGAGAGCCAGGCGACCCCGCAGACTGGCCGGCCTCATGGTGCCTTGTAGCCCAGGCCGATGACCGTGGCCACGTAGCGCGGGTCGCGGGGGTCGTCGTCGAGCTTGCGCCGCACATTGCGCACGTGGACGTCGACAGTGCGCTCGAGCGTGTCGGCGCCGTGGTCGGTCAACGCGTGAAGCAGTTGAGCCCTCGACCACACCCGCCCCGGCCCCGCCGCCAGAGTCCGCAGCAGGTCGAACTCGGAAGCCGTGAACGACACCTCGACCCCCGCCTGGTGGACGGAGCGGCGGTTCTCGTCGATGACGAGATCGCGATAGGTGACGACCGTTGGGGCCGTCGCGACGGTCGTAGTCGTGCGACGCAGCAACGTCCGGATCCGGGCCATGAGCTCGCGAGGCCGGTAAGGCTTGGCCACATAGTCGTCGGCCCCCCGCTCGAGCCCGTCGAGCACATCGTCCTCGCCGGTGCGCGCGGTGAGCATGAGGATGGGCACATCGGACTCGGCCCGCACGATGCGGCACACCGCCAGACCGTCGAGCCGCGGCATCATCACGTCGAGCACGAGCAGCACAGGGTGGTGCTCGCGAACCATGGCAATTGCCTGCGTGCCATCGGCGGCGTGCACCACGTCAAACCCTTCGCGCTCGAGGTAGAGACCCAGGACTCGGGCCTGGTCGGGGTCGTCTTCGGCGACCACCACACACTCAGGCATGGCACATTCTCACCCAAGATCGGCCGTCGGACGCCCCGGGATCCGCGCGGATCCCGGGGCGCCCGACGTGTGCCGACACCGCGAGGACTATTTCGCGCCGGCCTGCTGCTGCGACCACGTGGCCTGTTTCTCGCCCACGGCGGCCTTCTTCTTCGCCGACGCGGCCCCGTCCCACTGGACCCCCTTGACCTCGGCGGCCGCGCGCATCGCCGACTCGGTGAGGACCGGGTAGGTGATGCCGTCGGACTTGGCGATGGTCTGGACCTCGATGCCGTGCTCGGCGTACCAGTCGATGACGACGGAGGCCTCGGCCTGCGTCCAGGTCTTGGCGGCGGTCTTGCCGTCGGATGCCTTCGAGTCGGTCACGACAGTGGTGACCGAGGCAGGCAAGGACTCGGACGAGGCGGCCGCCTGCGCCATCGTCGCCCCCCCGGCCACGAGAACGATGGCAGCCGCCGCTGTCAGGGCAATCTGCTTCTTCATGGTGATCTCCTATCGTAATGCGGCCCCCGGCGGGGCTACTGCTACAGCACCAGCTCGTCGTGAAGACGGTGTGAAGGCTGCACCTGCGTCACGCAGTTCCGCGCCGCGGGAACCTTGGAGATGATCGCCGCCTCGACGCGGTCGCAGAGCCGTCGCATGACGTGCACTACTCCCCACGTCTCATCTCCAGGACCGAAGCTCAGGCACTCGTGCGACAAGCCCGCGTGCTGGTTGACGCCGCCGAGCGGGTGTGAATCGGGTGCCGCGCCTGCGCCCGATGGCCGGCGGCGGAGGACGTCGGCTAGGGAACAGAAAAGGAACAAACCCAGGCCCACCGGACCGCACTAGACGAACCAGACGCACCGCTATCGTGCTCAGAACGCCACCGCCCGTGCTCAACAGCACGGCAGCGAACTGTGTGGTCCCCCGTTCGGGACGAAGCCGCCGCAGGATGACTGGACTGGCAGGGCTGCCGCCACCGCCGGGAATGGCGTCGGCGTCGTTGGGCTGCGACCTGCTCGAACGGACGCTGTCTGGTGGCACGGAGACGTCAGTGACAGCGCTGGGCTGCTACCGGCCGTTCAGACTCGCCCGTACCCCGTACCAGGCAGGCCTCTGGTCGCCATCACCCACGTTTTTCGCCACATCTTTTGACGAGGCCGCCAAACCCATTTAGATACCCATTGCAGCCAACGGGTTGTTGCGAAAGGCTCAGCGATGGCGGTCATTCCACAACCCTCGTGTGACAACCATGGAGGACCCGATGGAGCAACAAGAACCGGCCGCATTTGTCGCCACCCGCAGGCGGTTGCACGGCATAGGCGAGTGCCTGATGGCAGGGCCTCAACGACGGGCCGGCGGCCGGTTCACGTTGCGGGTGACGCCCGGGGGCTTCGCCACGACCGGCGCCCCTGCCCTGCGGCTGGACGGGACCGATCTGGTGGTCGACGAGAGCAGGCGGGTGGCCATCGCCGGGACGTTCGCCGAGCTGGCGGATGCGCTGGGGGTCGACTTCGGTCCCCCACCGGATCCATACCCCGACGGCAGCGAGGCAGCTCCGGCTGACGACACGTCACTTGACACGACGGCTGCTCGGCTCATCGCGGACTGGTTCCTCATGGCCGATGCGGCGCTTCGGGTGATGGCACCGCGGCAAACGCCGATCCTGTGGCCAGAGCACTTCGACGTGGCCATCTTGCTGGACGACACCTCCTACGGCGCCTCGCCCGGCGACGGGTTCCACGCCACGCCATACGCCTACGTGAGCAGCAGCGACCACGATGACTCGGACTTCTGGAACGCACCGTTCGGGGCCATCCGCGGCCATGAGCAGATGCGCAGCGTCGACGATCTGGTGGGCTTCTGGAGCGCTGCCCGGGCCTTGTTGACATCGCATGACTGACCACTGCCCGGCAGGACTCACACCAGCTCGGCCTGGGAGATTGCCCATGCCGCGTTGACCAGGCCGATGTGGCTGAACGCCTGCGGCAGGTTTCCGAGCTGTTCCCCTGCGGCACTGTCGAACTCCTCCGAGAGGAGGCCAAGGTCGTTAGCGCAGTGCGCCGCCCGTTGGAACGTCCCACGGGCCGCTGCCACGTCACCGGCCAGTGCCTGCGCGTGTGCGAGCCAGAAGGTGCAGAAGACGAACGCCCTTCGGCGCCGTCGAGTCCGTCGTCACCGCGATAGCGGCTCAGCAGTCCGTGGTCGTCACCAAGTTCGCGGACCAGGACCTCGATGGTGGAGATCACCCGGGGATCTGTTCCGGGTAGCAGCCCGACGATCGGGATCATCAGTGCACTGGCATCGAGCCCATCACCGGGAGATCCCATCCCCCGCCAGGACGCCGTACCGGCTCCTGCCACCGCGGTCCCAGGCGTCGTCGTTGCCGAGACCCAGGACGGTCACTACATTCACACCGTCAGCGCGGGTGAACACACCTGGACCGTGGACGAGCCCGAGAGCTCCGGCGGCCAGGACGCCGGCCCGACGCCGTACGACATGCTGCTGTCGGCGTTGGGGGCGTGCACGTCTATGACGATGCGCATGTGTGCCGCCCGCAAGGGGTGGGACATGGGGCCCACTACCGTGCGTCTGCAGCACAGCCGAATCCACGCGCGGGACTGCGATGCGTGTGAAACCACCAACGGACGCCTGGACCACATCGACAGGGAGATCACACTCGACGACTCGCTGAGCGCGGAGAAACGGGTTGCGCTGCTGGCCATCGCCGACAAGTGCCCGGTGCACAGGACACTCACCAATGAGGTCAGCATCTCTACCGTCTTGACCGGCACCGTCCTGAGCGACGACGCGCTGGCTACCGACTGAAGAACCCGGAGTACGGCCACGCTGAACCCTGCCGGTCCGCGAGCTCGCTCATTCCGTGTCGGCGGTCCATGCGCGACGGGCAAACGCTTTGTCGAGCGGGGTGTCGAAGACGTGGTTCGTGTAGTTGCTCAACGTCTTGACCGAGATCGCGAGGAGGATCTCCAAGACCTGGGTCTCGGTGTACCCGACAGTCAGGTACTCCTTCAGCTCAACGTCCGACGGGCGGCCTCGGGTGGCCACCATGCTCGTGGTGAAGAGGCTGAGCGCCTCCAGCTTGGCATCGCCGATCGGCTCGCCGGCGCGGACCGCGTCGGTGACCTCGGTCGGCACCTTGTTGCCGTCGGCGATCACGCTGTGCGCCCCCATGCAGTAGGCGCAGCCGTTGTACCGGCTGATCGCCAGGAAGATGACCTCCTGCTCGGTTGGATTGAATCCCGAGTGGCGCCGGAACTGGTCGTATCCAAAGCGATAGGTGCTCAGCAGTCCAGGTGAGTGGGCCATCTCGGCGTACATGTTGGGCACCATGCCCAGCGTGGCCCTGGCGTCCTCCAGGAGCTCTCGGCTGCCTTCGGGAGCCTCTTCCGGGGTCAGCAGGTCCAGCGTGGTGAGGTGCGCATGTGTCGTCACAGTCAAAAAAACCCTTCGTCCAGACTATTTTCGAGCGATCGCTACAGAACAAAGTCTATCACGGGGCCAAAGGACATTGTCGAGCAAGCGCTACACAAATCGCCCATTGCTCGTTAGCATGGATGCATGTCAACGTCAGTGGTCAGCCAGGTCGGGCGCCCGAGGCAGTTCGAGCTCGACGACGTCCTGTCACAGGCCCTCAACCTCTTCTGGCGCAAGGGGTACCGCCATACAACGACCCGCGCCCTCGAAACTGAGCTGGGCATCACGCAGTCGAGTCTCTACAACGTGTTCGGGTCCAAAGCCGGCCTCCTGGATGCCGTTCTCGACCGCTACCAGTCAACGGTGGACGAGGCGCTCCTCCACCCGCTGCGCGATGCCCCGGATGGTCGCAGCGCACTCGAGACCTTCTTCCGGGACGTCGGCGCCTGGATGGCCACCGATGGCCGTGGATGCCTCATGGTCAACCTGATGGCCGACGAGGCTCCCACGAACCCCGCCGTTGCCGCCCGAACCAAGGCACACCGGGACCGGGTCCGCGTGGCGTTGCGAGTCGCCGTCGACCGCGCATGCCCGACGGCAGGCAGCGACGTGGTCAAGCACCGGGCCAATCTCCTGCTCGCCGCCACCCTCGGCCTGAACATCGCAGCCCGCGCCGGCGCCTCCCGCATCGAGCTGGGCCGGATCGTCGCCGGCGTCGAGGCTGAGATCGCGTCCTGGACGACTCCGTGACGGGGCCAGCGGCATCAACGCGCACCGCTGGACAGCCCTTGAGCGAGACTGCACCGACGTCCAAGAATGGAGCCGACGCCACCCTCCCCAGCTCAGACCGTCCCGTCAGCATCGACGGGCCCCGCCTGCCGGCCGTCATCGTGTTCGACGTCAACGAAACCCTCTCGGACATGTCACCGATGGCCAGGCGGTTCGTCGACGTCGGCGCCCCCGCCCACCTGGCCGCGACCTGGTTCGCGGCGCTCCTGCGAGACGGCTTCGCGCTCACCGCCGCAGGCACCACCGCGCCATTTGCCCAGCTCGGCGTCGGCGTGCTTCGTGCGAGTCTGGGCGGCCTGCCCCTCAACCGCACCGTCGACGAGGCGATCGAACACATCATGGGCGGCTTTGATGAGCTCACCGTGCACCCCGACGTTCTCGACGGCATACCCGCCCTGGCTGCTCTGCCCACCCGCCTCGTCACCCTCAGCAACGGCGCAGCCACCGTCGCCCAACGTCTGTTCGAACGGGCAGGAATCGGCGAGCACTTTGAAAGGCTGCTATCGGTCGAGGACGCCGGTGTGTGGAAGCCCGCTCCCGGCGCCTACGCCTACGCTGCCCAGCAGTGTGGCGTCGAACCGGTCGACCTGATGCTCGTGGCCGTCCACCCCTGGGACATCGACGGCGCCCACCGTGCCGGACTTGGCACTGTCTGGATCAACCGGACCAGTGCGACCTACCCCGACTACTTCACCACGCCCACGCTTGAGGCGACATCCATGCGCCACCTGGCGCAGCTGCTGAGCCGCTAACCGAGCCAGAACGGCCAGGTCGGTCCCGCACCGTCGAGTGGGTAAATGCAAGTGTGCTTGCGTTGACATTCAGGCTCAACAGCTTCCTGATCCCATTCTTGAGCAGCGTTCTTGCCGCGGGCATCCGTCGCTTTGAAGGCGGCTCGTCCGGTACGCCGGCCTCCCAGTGACCAAGTGCTTCCTCGAGAGCAGCAACAGCCTTGGGTCGACCGCCTCCCGGCCCATGTAGACGTCCTGAGTCACTGCCGTCGACAATAACCTCGTCGGACGAGATGAGAACTCTCTCATCTGGGTCTCCTGGTCAGTTCACTTTGCCCTGAGACAGTGATTGCAGCGACCCGCACACAGGGCGAGGAAAAGAGGGCAAAGGCATGGAGCAGATATCCACCAGGGTCATCATGATCGGGGCCGCCAGTGTGCTCGGCGTCGCACTGGTCGCCGGCGGTGCGTATGCAGCACACGGATCCCTGACTGTCGCGGATGCCCCGGGCAAGGTTCTACAGGTCAGCGGTGTGGGGTCGGCGTCCGCGCTCGCCGACCCCACCACGACAGCGCGCACCAATCCCAGCGCTGAGGGGGGGTCGAGCGCCACGACGGCGCACCCGACGGCACCGGCCACGACTGACGCGACGTCGCAGGCCACCGCAATCCCGCAAAGCGGTGTGAAACAGGTCGCGCCTCCAGCCCCAAAGATGCTGCCCACACGCCACGCTGAGATTCACTCGCCCGAACCAGCACACAGCTCGTCCCACATGTAAATGTCAGGGCACTGACCCTAAAGCCTCAGTAACATCGACATGTCGAGATCCCAGACTTCGCGACCCGCTCGGGGTGCTCGACATGAACGCTTGGACAATGACCCACATGCGCAAACCTCGGCGGCCACGGCGCGCAGCTCTCGTTGGGCCACCGCGCTCTCTCTCGGTCAGATCGCGAATCGTGGTCTCGATTCTTGTTGTCGCTGCGTTCGGGCTGGCGGCGTCCGGGGTCGCCTCGTATCTGGTCCAGCGTCAAGGGGTTTTGGCCGCTGTTGACGCGCAGCTTCTGAACACCGTCCCGAATCTGAAGACCATCGCATCGGGCAAGACCTCCGGCGTGCCACTGACCAGTGTCGATGCCGTGCTGCGGGTTGCCATGCAACAGGTCATTCCTGCCTCGAACGAGAGCGCGTTGGGTTTCATCGACGGAGAGGCTGCACTGGTTCCTGCCGTGAATCTGCCCTTCCGGATTGACAAGGACGGGGCGCTGGTCGCCCGGATCGTGCGCGAAGCAGACCCGACCCAAGTTGTGATTGGCACCGCCAAGAGCCCGCTGGGGACGCTTCGCTACCTGATCGTTCCGGTCCATGTGGTAGGTGACCCGTCCCCTGGCTTGTATGTCGCCGCTCACAACCTTGACACCGAGCTCGCCTCGGTGGCCGAATCGTTCCAGACCTACATCCGGGTCGCGCTGATCGCCCTGGCCCTGGTGGGCCTGGTCGCCTCGTTGGCGGCGGGACGGCTGCTGCGCCCGATCCGCCTGCTTCGCGATGCTGCCGCGAGCAGCAGCAACGCTGCCGATCTCACCGTACGCATCCCCGTAACGGGCAGCGACGACGTCTCAGAGCTGGCGGCGGCCATCAACTCCATGTTCGACCGGCTGCAGGATTCGGCCATGAGCCAGCGGCGGCTGCTCAGCGATGTTGGTCACGAGCTGAAGACGCCTATCACGATCATCCGCGGTCATCTGGAGCTGTTGGACGCAGGCAACGTGGCCGAGGTCAAGGCGACCCGGGACCTGGCCGTCGACGAGCTCGATCGCATGAGCACTCTGGTGTCTGACATCTCGCTGCTGGCTGCGTCCCGGGCGCCGCACTTTGTCGAGCTCGCCGAGGTCGACCTGGCGTCGTTCACGAAAGCGGTCGGCGCCAAAGCCTCCGCACTCGATCCGAGCCGTAGCTGGCGCGTGGAGTCCGCGAACGGACTGGCGCTGATCGATGCGGGCCACATCACCCAGGCATGGCTGCAGCTGGCCAACAACGCAGTGAAGTACTCGACCCCAGGCTCGCCGATCGTCATCACCACCGAGATCTCACAAACCGGACCTCATAGGTGGCTGAACCTGTCGATGTGCGACAGCGGACCCGGCATTCCGCCGAACGCGCAGGCGCGCATCTTCGAGCGCTTCAGCCGACTCGATTCCAGCGGGGCCACGGAGGGAACTGGACTGGGTCTATCCATCGTCTCGGCGATCGCCGAAGCCCACGGTGGCAGCGTGCTGCTCACGAGCGCCCCGGGCCAAGGCTCGACGTTCACCATCCGGATTCCGCTGGTCGACATCGCGCAACCGCCGCATCAAACTGAGGAGTAAGAAGTGAGCAGGATTCTTGTTGCCGAGGACGAGGCGCGGATTGCGTCCTTCGTCGAGAAGGGTCTTGGCGCGGCCGGGTTCGCAGTGACCGTGACAGCCGACGGCCCGACAGCCCTAGCCGAGGCGCAGTCTGGCCAGTTCGACCTGTTGATTCTGGACATCGGTCTGCCCGGGCTCGACGGCTTCGACATACTCCAGACCCTGCGCGGTCAGGCCAACCCGATCGCTGTCATCGTGCTGACAGCGCGCGACTCCGCGGCCGACACGCTGCACGGCCTGGAAGGGGGCGCCGACGATTACATGTCCAAGCCGTTTCGCTTTGATGAGCTGCTGGCAAGGGTGAGACTGCGCCTGAAGGGTGGGCAACCCGGGCCGGTCGGGTCACTTCAGGTGCGCGGTCTGGAACTCGACCTCAAGACGCGCCGGATCAGCGTCGAAGGCACACTGTTCGACCTCTCGGCGCGCGAGTTCGCCCTCGCCGAGGAGTTCATGCGCCACCCCGATCAGGTACTCAGCCGTGAGCAGCTGCTCAGTCGGGTATGGGGGCTGGACTTCGACCCGGGCTCGAACGTAGTCGAGGTGTATGTCCGGTACCTACGCGCCAAGATCGGCCCAGAGCGCATCGAGACGGTGCGCGGCATGGGCTACCGCCTGGCGTGAGAATTGCTCCTTCCGCACCAAGGACGGCGTCTCGCCGTGCGACACGCCGTCTTTGGTGACTTCACCGAGTCCAGATCAAACCGTCCGATAGCGCGACGTAGTTGCTGGCCTCCGCTTTCTACCGCATCATTCCGGTTGAGCCAGTCGTACCCGTAGAGCCATGCATGTCGGTACCGCCGTGCTCCGTTCCACTCGTGGACGTGACTGCGTGACGCGCAGGCTCGTGCTGCGCCGCCGGACGCGCGACTTGATGGACGGTGGCGTGCATCGTGACGTGCGCCGCAACGTGCGTCGTGGCCGGCGCGGCCGAGTGCGCCGCGGTGGCCCCGGACAGGCCCTTGGCGTTGGTGTTGGCGTGCTCCATGGCGTTGGTGTTGGCGTGCGCGGCCGCCGGCCCCACGCCGCTGACCTGGACAACCCGACCCGGGGCATCCGCAGCAGTCATCGATCCGGAAGCAGCGTAGGCACCGCCGGCAACCATCGATACGCCGAGCATGGTGGCGGCTCCGGTCAAGATCACCTTGGTGGATATCTTCGTCATGTCTTCACCCTTCTTCTCAACGCCCCGGTCCGGGCCGTTGCAATCACTCTCTCAGTGCGCTATGAGCTGACCAGGAGAACCAGGTGAGAGAGTTCTCATCGGCGCCATCAACGTGTAGAGGGTGTTCCAGCGCCGGGCTCCGTCGCCGTGGCGAGGCTGGCCACGCTGGCCCAACAGCCCAGATAGCGGTTTACTTTGGGAGAGTTGGCCGCAATCGTGAGGGAGCCTGCACGCCTTGAACGCCGTCGGACAGGCACTGGCGCTGGCCGGGTCAATGACCTGGGAGATCCTGTGGGCCCTGATCCTGGGGTTCTTTCTCTCGGCCGTCGTCCAGGCGGTGGTACGACGCGCCACCGTGGTTCGGCTCCTGGGCGATGATCGGCCCCGAGCCATCGTGGCCGCAACCGGGTTCGGGATGGCGTCCTCGTCGTGCTCATATGCCGCAGTGGCGCTGGCGCGTTCGTTGTTTCGCAAGGGTGCGAACTTCACTGCGGCCATGGCGTTCGAGATCGCCTCGACCAACCTTGTCCTTGAGCTTGGCGTCATCATGTTCCTTCTGCTGGGCTGGCAGTTCACCCTCGCAGAGTTCATCGGCGGCCCGATCATCATCGTGCTCGTCGCGCTGATGTTCCGGATCGTTCTGCGCCAGAGGCTCCTACGGGAGGCTGCCGAGCAAGCTGAGCGGGGCGTTGCCGGATCGATGGAGGGCCACGCCGCGATGGACATGTCCATCCAGACCCAGGGCAGCTTCTGGCACCGGCTGGCTTCCGCGGACGGGTTCACGTCGGTGGCGCACGTGTTCGTGATGGAGTGGGCCGCTATCTGGAAAGACCTTGTCGCGGGCCTTCTGATCGCCGGGGCGATCGGTGCCTGGGTGCCGGACGCCTTCTGGCAGGGACTGTTCCTGGACGGACGTCCGCTGCTCTCCGCGATCTGGGGTCCGCTGATCGGCCCGGTCGTCGCCATGCTGAGCTTCGTGTGCTCGATCGGCAACGTCCCCCTGGCCGTGGTCCTGTGGGGCGGCGGCATCAGCTTCGGCGGGGTGATCTCGTTCATCTTCGCCGACCTGCTGATCCTGCCGATCCTCAACATCTACCGCAAGTACTACGGCCTGAAGATGACCGCAGTGATCACCGGCGTGTTCTACATAGCCATGGTTGCCGCCGGCTACGCCGTGGAGCTGATCTTCGGCCTGACCGGCCTGACCCCCGACCGCGCCAGCGCCCAGATGCCCGACCCGGGCATCACGTGGAACTACACCACCTGGCTCAACATCGCCTTCCTGATCCTCGCCGCACTCCTGACGACGCGGTTCTTCCGCACCGGGGGCCGCCAGATGCTCGCCATAATGGGCGGCACACCGAGCACCGACACCGAATCCGGGGACGCTCCCGCCACAGAACACCACTGACCACCGTCACCACCACTAGCAGCCGGGGCCCGTCAGCAGCCGGCCCGTTCGGCATGGAACTCCTGGGTCGGCTCTATCCGAGATGTGCCGACCGGCGGATAGCGCTCAAATCGCTCAAAACAGATAATTGATTCGACAATCAAAGCGCTGCGGGCAATCCCGGCGACAACGATGGACGGAAGTGGAATGACTCGTCAGCTGGTGCCAGCGGGGGGGCGTTCAGCCCTGCGTGCCGTCGCCGCCGCTCTTCCCACCGCCAGGCAGCTCCACCACGATCCACCCACAATCCGGGCCCTCAGGTGGCGGAGGCGGGTCCACCAGGCGGCAGTCTGCGCCTCTTTTGGCGCGATCGCGGTCATCGGGCCGTTGGTGCTCACCTCGAGCCAGGAGGCCTCGGCTGCGACACTGGTCAGTACGGCAGCGGTTCCTGCCGGCCTCGGGGCCCACGACTCGCCGTCGCCTTCCAGCCCCGGCGGCATGCCAGGGATGGACATGCCAGGCATGGACGACGGCTACGGCAAGACGGCGTCGTCCGCCCAAGACCGTCCCCTCGCGCCAGTCCTGGGCGTCTTCGGTGGAGGGACGTCGGCGGTGCTGGTCGCAGCTGGCTTGCTGCGCCGCAGGGATCGCGTCGCCCGCGCGGCCAGGGAAGCCGCCCGCGCCGCTGTGATGAGCCGGACGTGAGCCAGAACCTTCAGACGCGGGCCGCTGGCGAATCCCGGCTCGATCGCGCCGGTGACAGCACGTCATCCGACACCGGCACCGACCCGGACAACGTGCAGTTCGAGCTGCTGTCGGGCGAGCCGCGGGGACGCGACTGGCTCAAGAACCGGTTCGTCTCGGCGCTGATGCGCAGCCGGTGGTACCCCGGCGCCTTCCAGATCCCGATCGCCGCCGTATTCGGGCTTGTCGCCTACCAGCTGCTGGCCGGACCCCCCGACGCGCATCAAAACGCGGGCACGGCCCTGATGTGGGTGTTGTGGTGGCCGGCCCTCCCGCTCGTGTACGTGCTCTTCGGTCGGTTCTGGTGCGCGGTCTGTCCGTTCGCGGCGATCTCCGACTTCGTCCAGAAGCTCGTCGGCGTGAATCGGCCCGTCCCGGCGTTTCTGAAGAGATACGGCATCTGGATCATCGACGCCACGTTCCTGGCCATCACCTGGGCCGACCACGTGTTCGGGATCGTCGGATCGCCCTGGGGATCCGGAATCCTGTTGCTGCTGCTCACTTTCTCGGTCATCGTGTCGGGAGCATTCTTCCAGCGGCGAACCTTCTGCCGGTACCTGTGCTTCCTGGGAGGACTGTCCGCCAACTACGCCCGAACCGGGATGGTCGCGCTGCGCGCCAAGCCCGACGTCTGCGCGACGTGCACGGCGAAGGCCGCCTGCTTCAACGGCACCGACACGGTTGCGCCGTGCCCGCTGTTCACCTTCGCCCGCACGATGGAGGACAGCGCGAACTGCAACCTGTGCGCGAACTGCGTCAAGTCCTGCCCCAACGACGCGATCACCTTGACGGTGCGCAAGCCCACCAAGGAGCTGTGGTTCCTGCGCAACCCGAAGATCGAAGAGTCGTTCCTGGCGATGGCGATCATGGGCATCGTCATCATCCAGAACGTCACCATGTTGACGGTGTGGGACGAGATGCTCGCCTGGGTCAACCGGGCCACCGGCATCACCAGCTACCCGGTCATCTTCACCGCCGTGTTCGCGGTCGGGGTGTCCATCCCGGTCGCGCTGCTCGCCCTGGCGGCCAAGGTCGCGTCCCTGGGGAACGTGGAAAGCACCCTCAAGAACTTCGCCAGGTTCGGGTACGCACTGATCCCGCTCGACGTCGCCGCGCACGTCGCACACAACCTGTTCCACCTGCTCTCGGAGGGCAAGTCCGTGTTCTACCTCGTCGGTGCCCTGTTCGGGGGGCAGGTGACAGGCTCCGCCGCGCTGGTCGGCAATACCACGATCCAGATGCTGCAGTTCGCCATCCTGGCCCTGGGACTGGCTGGGTCCGTGTACACGGCCCGACGGATCGCGCACCGCAGGTACCTCACCCCTGATCGCCGGGTCTCCACCCTGGTCCCGATCACGGTCCTGATCGGGGTCCTGGCAGCCCTCAACGTCGCCATGTTCCTCGTCCCCATGACCCACCGCATGTGAGTCCGGAGCGGCAGGGATGAGCTACAAGATGCGACTGCACCATCACCACGTCAACCAGAGGATCCAATGATGAAGACCCGCCCCGCACCGACAGTCATCAAGCCCGACAGCACTCGGGGGCGCAGAGGTCAGACGCGCTTCATCGTTGGCGCCGGCCTGGTCGCCGCGCTCGCCCTGTCTGGGTGCAGCCAAGGCGGCCCACCTGAGCCAAAGAGCGTCGCAGCCGGGACGCTGCCGGGCGAGCACATTCACGGCATCAGCCGCGACCCGGGCAGTGGCAAGGTCAACTTGGCCACCCACGAGGGGCTTTTCGTGCTGCAGCCGGACGCCAGCTGGCTACAGGTCGGCCCAACGGTCGACCTGATGAGCTTCTCGATCAGCGCACCGGGGACCTTCTACGCGTCCGGCCACCCGGGCGAAGGAGTTGACCTACCGGCGCCCGTAGGACTGATCAAATCCACTGATGCTGGGAACACCTGGAGTGTCCTGTCCCTGGGCGGCCAGTCGGACTTTCACGCGTTGACCGCTTCATCCGCCGGAGTGATGGGGTTCGACGGCGTGCTGCGCGTAACAGCTGACGGGAAGAACTGGTCAGAGGGCGGCCTGTCCGCGGAACCGCGGGCCCTGGCTTCGGCTCCGGACGGTTCGCAGGTGTTGGCAACGACCGACCAGGGTCTGCTCAGCTCAACCGACGGTGGAAAGACCTGGGCGCCGCTTACCTCGGCACCGCCGCTGTTCCTGACCGCCTGGGCCGACTCCAAGACCGTTGTCGGAGTCACCACGCAGGGAGGCCTCGCGATCAGCACGGACGCCGGCCTGACCTGGAAGGCAGACCTTGCGACGGTCACCAGCGGACAAGCTCTCTCAGCCAGCCGCGACAAGGCTGGAGTGCTGGAGATCCTCGTTGTCACTGACACGGGCGTGTTGCAGTCGCGCGACGAGGGGGCCACCCTCTCCGAGCTCAAATCCTGACCAATCCAGCCGGGTGCCTTTCGGACCGCCAGCGGTTTTCGCCGGGTTTCTTCATCGTTTCTTCGTAGTTGCTGGATACGACCGCAGCATCCGGGCGCAAGGCTGGAGGTGTCCCGGAGGAACCGGGTCAGACGTGCAAACGTAAGGAGGAGCTCACCATGATGGGTGACTTTGGAAACGGGATGGGTTCGCTTGGATGGCTTGGGATGGGCGTGTTCTGGCTCGTCCTGGTCGGGCTGATCGTTTGGTTGGTCTTGCAGTTGCTGCCCGGCAGCCGTGGCGGCGGGACGACTCGCGATACCGGTGAGTCGACGCTGGAGATCCTCGACCGCAGGATGGCCAGGGGCGAGATCGACACGCAAACCTGGCAGGCCCAGCGGGCTGCTCTCACGGGTGCTACGCGAGAAGGGCGGTGAGCGCCGTGCGTCGTCCCCTGCTGGTCGGGGCCCTGGCCGCAGCCGTGATCGCCCTGATCGCATCGGGTGCGGTGGCTGTCGGTGCCCTGCGTGGTGGCGTGGGTCCCGGCGCGCACGGGTTCCTCTCCGGCTCGTTTCTCTCCGGTTCGCAGCGAACCGCGCCGAAGCTTCCCGGTACTGTCGTGAACGTCTCCCTGACGAATATGGGTGGGCAGATGATGGGCGGCCAAGGCACCACCATGATGGGCCGTGGTGGTATGGGTCTGATCGCGGACCACGCCAGCGTGCCGCACGGGACCGTGTCGTTCTTTGTGGCCAACAACGGCAGCATCGACCACGAAATGGTCGTTCTGCCGCTGGCGGACTCTCAGACCGCTGGCACCCGCCCGATGGGCGGCGACGGGAGAGTCGATGAGGCCGGCAACCTCGGCGAGGCATCCAAGACCGACGGCGAAGGTGCCGGCGAGGGAATCGTGGCCGGTGCCTCAGGCTGGATGACCGTCACCTTGGCCCCCGGACACTACGAGCTGGCCTGCAACCTGGCCGGCCACTACGCAGCCGGAATGTTCACCCAGATCACGGTCACCTAGCGCCAGCCATCTGGGCATCGCGGCGGCTCATGTGCGCCTCTCTCACGTGATGTCCGGAGGAGATGGGCGATCCTCACGCCGAGCGTGTGGGTGTACAAGTGGCCCACATGCCGCGGCGCCCCGCTTCAGCCGGGTTGGCAGGGATTCTTCATCGTTTCTTCATGGTTTCTCGCTAGGAACGCTGCCCGGTAGCGCGACGCTGGAGTTGTCCCGGAGACGCCGGGGAGTCGAGTGAGGAGTTCACCATGATGGGTTGGTATGGCGGCGGTATGGGTTGGGGCGCATGGCTTGCCATGGGTTTGTTCTGGCTTGTCCTGCTCGGGCTGATCGTGTGGTTGGTCGCGCGACTGCTACCCGGCGGCGACGGCGGGACGGCCCGCAACGCGGGCGAGTCAGCGTTGGAGATCCTCGACCGCCGGCTGGCCAGCGGGGAGATCGACCTTGAGGCCTGGCAGGCCGCTCGGGCTGCCCTTGTCGCCGCCCGCCGCGACACGCGGTGACCGGCCCGCGACGTCCCGCGCTGATCGGGTCCGCGACGGCCCCGATCCCGCAGATACCCCAGCCGTCATCCACTTCGCCGACCCCGCATAAGCGCCCAAACCAGGACTGACCCGCAGGTCCGCACAGTCGGAGACTGTTCGAGCGCTTCTACCGGGGCGACTCCTCCCGCACCGCGAGCGGCGCCGGCAGCGGCATCGGGCTGACCATCGCCAAGGCGATTGTCACGGCCCACCACGGAGAGCTCAGGGCTCACAGCGACGGGCCCGGCAAAGGCGCACGATTCGAGATCACGCTGCCTCTTGCCAGTCACAGCCGTTAGCCGCCACGGCCGACGCTAGTTCCACCAGCCCGGACGACGCCAGGCATCACTTCGCCGCCACGCCTCTGCAGACCCACCTGGCCCGCCTTCCAGGCGAACATGATGCGGGTTCGCCTGGCTTCTTCACCGTTTCTCCATGGTCTCTGGGTCCAACCGATACCTCAGGGCGTCAGAGTGAAAGAACCAAAGGATCCCCCGGCGGGAAAGGAACCGCCGATCGGTCCCGCGCATCGACGCACGTTCACCACCACGAAAGGCATTGACCATGAAACCAGTTCGCCTCCTCCTCGCGACCGCTCTGGCGGCCGGCACCGTCTTACTGTCCGCCGCCGCCGCATCCGCCGCGACGCCCACCCCAGGCCCCACGTTCGGCACGCACGTCTCCACTTGCGCACAGACGATGGGATTCTCAGGAACGCACAACCCGGCCATGATGCGCGAAGGCATGCCAAGCATGGACATGACCATGACGGCGTCGACTGCCACCTGACCGTCGGAACGTGAAGACGCTCCCCGAAAGGTGAGCCCGAGGCGAGGGACGGAAATCAGGCCACGGCTGACTCTTCATCGTGACCGCGTTGTCGGATCTTGCTTCCCCCCTTGCGATACCATACCCCCCAGGGGTATGGTATCGCAGAACGTGGTCGTTCCCGGTTGCGCGTTACCGGTGCCATTTCGGACCTGCAGACAGGAGGGTTCAAGATGACCTCAGCCGATGTCACTGCAGCTGCCGTGACAGCTCAGCCGCCCCGCGATCAGTCGCCCGCGGCGCTACTGGTCGCAACCGACATCGAGAAGTCGTACCGGAGCGGGCTGTGGCCGCCGCGGCACCGTCAGGAGGTGTTGCGTCACGCCAGCCTCAGCCTGTTTCCCGGTGAGGTCGTGGGCCTGGTCGGGGAGAACGGGTCCGGCAAGAGCACTCTGATGAAGATCCTCGTCGGTGCAGAGGCGGCCGATGCCGGGACGGTGAGCCGGACCGACCAGTTCGGTACTGCCCGCAACAACCTCTTGTCTACCCCCGGCTCACCCCCGACGAGCACTTTGAGCTCTTCGCACACGCCTACCGGATGACCGGCGAAGAAGCCCGCACGTCCCGCCGGGGCATCTACGACTCGCTCGGCTTCGCCCGTTATGCGCACACCCGAGCCGACCAGCTGTCGGGGGGCACCCTGGCGAAGCTCAACCTTGGCCTCGCGCTGCTCGCGGACCCCGACCTGCTCCTCCTGGACGAGCCGTATGCCGGGTTCGACTGGGACACCTACCAGAAGTTCTGGGGCTTGGTCGCCGACCGTCGCCGCGCCGGTCGTAGCGTTCTCATCGTCAGCCACTTCCTCGCCGACGAAGACCGGTTCGACCGCATCGTCGACCTCAAGGACGGGCGGGCGGTGTCACGGTGACCACGCTGGTGTTCGTCCGCCGATTCCTCAGCGACTACATCCGTAACCCGGTCAACCTGTTAGTGCTCGCGGTGGTCCCGGTCGTCTTCGTGGTCGTAGTGGCCGGCAGTCTGTCCGATTTTGCGAAGCTGCTAGGCGGTGCAGGCCCGGCCGTGGCGACCGTGACTGCCGCTTGGGCGGCGGCATTTGTGGCGGGCATCGCGATGTACTTCCAGACGGCCACCACTCGCGAAACCGACCATCGCGTGGTCATCGCCGGACTTCCGGCTCCCCGCCTCGTGCTCTCCCGGCTCCTCACCGGCCTCATCCTGGCGGTACTCGCCAGCGCAACCGCCCTGGTCGCGCTCGCCGTACGTACCGGCATTGACAACCCGGTCGCGGTCATCGGCGGGACCTTGATGTCCGCGGTCATCTACATCGCGATCGGCGCAACCGTCGGCGTGCTGGCCCGCAACCCCATCAACGGCACCGTCATCGTGCTGTTCGTCTGGATCCTCGATGTCTTCTTCGGCCCCGCCATCGGCGCAGCTGACCGGGTTGCCACACGCGTCCTTCCGAGTCACTTCGTCACCCTGTGGATGGCCGACCTGCCCTCGGGCCACAGCAGCCATCTCGCAGATCTGGGCTGGGCGCTTGCCTGGACGCTCACCGCTGTGCTCACCTCATGGGTGATCGTCGTCACTCGAACCCACCGAGCCCGCGTACGCGTCCACCGGCGTACCCGGGCACGAACCGGGCAGCTCGGTGCCGCAACCCAGATGGCCTGGCGCGACGCCCGCCGCAACCCCGCCCAGTGGGCGCTTTTCGCCCTCGTACCGGTCGTGTTCATCCTGGGCTCCGAGGTCGTCACGCCCAACAAGCCCATCATCCTCAACCTCGAAGAGCATGGCCGTCGAAT
>Ga0209587_1000514_pt1 | contig 19031 bp, 19 predicted proteins | sample NGEPerD_2_FD_184512 | JGI IMG/M metagenome (GOLD analysis project Ga0209587, IMG submission 184512) | Arctic peat soil microbial communities from the Barrow Environmental Observatory site, Barrow, Alaska, USA - NGEE PermafrostL1-D... | ecosystem: Environmental > Terrestrial > Soil > Wetlands >... | reverse complement strand
CTTGAGCGTCGCTGACATTGATACCGGGCTGGTGTTGAAGGTCATTGAGCCGATTTGGTCCACCAAGACCGAGACGGCGAGCAGGCTGCGTCGTCGCATTGAGACGATTTTGGATTGGGCTGCCGTTCGCGGCTTTAGGTCTGCTGACATTCCCAATCCTGCTAGGTGGAAAGGCCACCTCTCCGAAGTGTTGCCGCCGCCGGACAAGACGAAGCCGGTTCAGCACCATGCTGCGCTGGCATACACCGCCGTTCCAACTTTCATGGCCGAGTTAGAGGGGCGACAGGCAATCGCCGCTCGAGCGTTGGCGTTCACAATCCTAACAGCCAGCAGGACAGGCGAAACAATTGGCGCTACCTGGGACGAAATCGACCTCAAGGAGGGCGTGTGGACAATCCCTGCCGGGCGCATGAAAGCCGCCAAGGAACACAAAGTCCCCTTAGCTGACGCTGCGCTGGAAATCCTCCGTGCCCTGCCACGAGAAGCTGGCAACGATTTCGTGTTCATTGGTCAGCAGGGCGGCGGTGGTCTCTCAAATATGGCCATGCTGGCGTTGCTAAAGCGCATGGACCAGCCGGTCACGGTTCACGGCTTCCGCTCGGCCTTTCGTGATTGGGCAGCTGAGCGCACGAGCTTCGCCAACCACATTCTTGAAATGGCTCTTGCTCACACTGTGCAGGGGGTGGAGGCCGCTTATCGGCGAGGCGACTTGCTGGATAAACGCCGCCGCCTGATGAGTGAGTGGGCCAGCTACTGCTACACCAAACCGGCCAGTGGTGAGGTGGTCGGCATACGCGAGGCGGTGAGGTGACGCTAGACGCGGACATTGACCGCATAGTCCTACTCTCCACACACGACTTGGGGGCAGCCCGCCAAGCCTACGAGGAAGAGTTCGGCTTCCCACACGACCACCCAAGCATCGACACCGAGCTAAAGCGACGTTTCGAACAAGCCTACCGCTCCAAAGCTAAGAACGTCCCGACACCCCTGCACTTGGTGCTGGCGCTACTGCTGCGTAAGGGCAAACGCGGGAGGTTACCTGTAGCCAAGTACGTTCGGCGCGGCGACGTGCTCGTGATCAAAGAGGCCCAACAGCTCGCGGACAAGCTGGTAGCGGCAGGCGCACAAGCCACGGACGCGCTGCTTGAAGCCTCCGACGTAACTGCAGAAACCGATAAGCGGGCGCGTTCGCTTTCCGCCGAGCAGATTTATTTCGCGCTGCGCCACGGTGGCAAAACCGACCGTGGTTAAATCGCCGATTTGACCACGGTGCCAACCCCCTGAAAATCGGGTTCGCTCGCTCGCACGCTGTCCCGTGCCGCCTCAGGCGGTCTCAATTTGGAGCGAGCTAAGATGGACGAGGTAATTCGCAAAGCAGACCTGTTTCGGTACGTCGGCCTGAGGCGATCCCAGATCGAACTTTACATCAGGCTCGGCAAATTCCCGAGGCCCATTCAGGTTGGCGAGCGAGCGCAGGCTTGGCTCGCTTCCGAGGTCCGCCAATGGCAGCTCGACCGCATCGCCGAGCGCGACGCCGGTGAGGCCGAAGCCGAGGCCAAACGCTAGCCCATTCTTGAAATCCCCCCAAACCGAAGGCTGCCCCGTTAGGCGGCGACCGGGCGAGGTATCCCAAAATGTCTATTGCCACTCACATCAGCCAGCCGCGCCGCAAAACGCCACAGGAGGCCGTTTTAGAGGGGGCTGCCCCCGTTAAAAACCCCGACGACGCCACCGTAACGCGCGGACGCGACGCCTGGGAACGCCGCAAGGCCGACACGGCCTCTTGGGACGATTGGAAGTTGATCGGCGAGGCGCTGGTCGTCGGCCGCAAAGCTGCAATGGCGAAGGCCAACAAGACCCAGCCTTCAGGCAAGGGGTACAACAGCGAATTTTCCCGCTGGCTCCAACTCTACGGTTTTGACGAGATTGACAGCGCCGACCGCGCCGACCTTTTCAAGATCATGGACACGCTTGAGGAGATAGAGGAGTGGCGCGCGGGCCTGACTGAAGAACAGCAGGCGAAGTGGAACCATCCGTCAACCGTGTGGCGTGTGTCCCGCTGTAAGGACCGAGGCTTGCCTCGTTTACGGTCGTCCGCCGAGCCGATCAGCAACGGCAGCGCCACGACCAGCAACGGCAGCGCCACGAGCGACAACGGCAGCGGGGCGACCACACCTCGTGATGATGATGCCGAGTGGCATCACACGAAACTCGTGTGGCAAGAGGGCCTCTTTCTTCGCGCCAATAAGGCTATCGGTGACGCCCAGCTCCATGAACATTGGCTGCTTGATACGCCGCCCGACCCTTTGCTCCTTGAACAGGTGCGTAGGGCCGCCGACGAGTGGAGCATAACCGCCGACTACCTTGAGGAAATCGCAAACGACACGCCTGAACAGCTAAAAGAGCGCCGCGACGGTCACGTCCGCACCAAGGAACTCAGGAAAGCTCTCAAGGAGAAGAAGGAAGCCAAAGAACAAGCGAGCGTGGGGGCGGCATGAACTGGTGGGATCAGACGTTGAACTTGGTCGGCGGCTGTAAGGCCATCTCGCCGGGGTGTGAGAACTGTTACGCGGCCATGTTGGCGGGCACCCGACAGACGCACAGCCGGGACGTGCTTCACGATAGCGTCACGGAATGGGTGCGGGGGAAGCCCGTGTTCAATGGCGTGCTGACCGTTCTCCCACCTGAACACGCGAGTTGGACTTTGCCGCTGACTTGGCGCGGCGCGGATGATCCGGTGCTCGGCGCGGGGCAGCCCTCGTTGATCTTCGTCGGCGATATGTCTGACGTGTTCATCAGCGGGCGACCCAAAGCCGTCATTGATCGGGTAATCGCGCCGTTGATTCACTCGCGCCACATCAGCCTCCTGCTAACCAAGCGCGCCAAGCGGGTGGCGAAATACTTCTCTGAGCCGCTACATGAGAAAGTGCTGCTGCGCCGCCAACGCCATTTGTGGTTGGGCTTCTCCGCCGAAAGTCAGGAATGGTTCGACAGGCGCTGGCCGCATATGCGCCCGCTAGCGGTCTCGGGCTGGGTCGTGTTTGTCAGCGTTGCGCCAATGCTCGGGCCGGTCGCGCTACCGCCGGACTTCCTGGTACACGGCGCGCGCGTATGGGTGATCTGTTCCGGCGAACAGCGTTGCGTTACACGCCCGCGCTATATGGAGCCCGACTGGGCGCGCGCACTGCGTGATCAATGTGCCGCGGCATCGGTGCCGTTCTTTATGTTGCAAATGACCGGGAGGAAGGAACCACCCCCCGACCTGCTCGTGCGGGAATTTCCGGCGCGCGTTGAGTAGGGCTTTTGTCCGTGCACGGATCACCGTAAACTAAAAGCCCGACCAAAGTGTCAACTCTGGCCGGGCCTCAACTCTACCAACCTGTAAGTGGGGACTGACAGGCTTCATCACCAACCCCAAGAAAAGGGAGCTAATGACAATGAGAAAGTTAGCCCCGCACGGCGCGAAAGTAAATCGCTCAGTATACGGACAAAGTACTCCGCTCCGGCTCAATCGCAACTTTGGCAATTTCCCCTTGGCGCGGTCTGCTCGCATTAAGGTTCGCTGGGTGCGGGGGGGAAAGCGGTGGCGGGCTGACCTGCCGGGCGAAGACAAGATCCAAATCTGGTTCCCCGCCGAGACGGACAAGGCGGCGCTGCGGCTGCTGACCGGCTTTGACATGAACCTGTTGGCCGTCTTGCTCGCCGAGACACAACGGCTTCACGGTAACACGACCGTCACGTTCTCTACGGCGTCGGTGATCTTGAAGCGTCTGGGGCTACAACCCGACCAGGAGCAGCGCGACCGGCTGTATGACAGCCTCGCCCTTTTATCCGTTATCAAGATCAGGCACCGCGAGTGGCACTGCGACGGCAAGTCTGGCCGCAAAGTTCTGCCGCCACCGATCAAGCGTTGGGAGCAGCACGGCTACCGCCTCAACATTGAGCTTGATCCGGCCTGGCTCGCTCTGGACAAGAATTACTATGTGCGAGTTCCGCTGCCGTTGCCGTTAGAGGCCACAGATCAAAACTTGGCGTTGAGGATCTTGACCCTCAACCTCGTGGGCGAGTTACGTCAATTCAGCAGCTCTTCTTTGGCACGCAAGGTAGGCATCACCGCATGGCACCGACGCAAACGATTGGAGGCGGCAATTGAGCAAGCGCGGCTTTGGTTCGAGTTGCGTGGTGGCAGCTCAGACCTCTTGAGGTTTGTACAGGGCCAAGTCGCCTTCGTGGTGGAGCAGCCCCCTGTGCCGCGGCACACCAAGAAGACTGCCAATCCGCTGACCGAGGTGTTTGAGGCGTTTGAGGCAGAGGTGTTTGAGGAGTTTGAGGCAGAAGAAGAGTTTACGCGGAAGCGTGAGCAAGAGGAGATACGTGACCCGTATGCTGACCTTTGAGATGCTCTTAAAAATCCGGGGGGTTAAACACCTTTTTGGGCCCCAAATTAGGGGGGTTAAGCACCTCCTTATTGGCAAATCCGGGGGGTTAAGCACCCCCTCTTACGAACTCTCTACGAATCTTTATAGACGAACCTGCGGTTCGGACCGCGCCAAGGGGCGCGAGTAGACCGCTTACGCGGACATGGGGAGTAGAGGCACCACGTCTCCTGAACTCACACGCCCAAGTATGTTTTTAGGTAGGAGGTGAACCATGAAGAGGAAGCGACTTAAGCGAGACTTGTTTTCCCCCCCCCACCACGCTCCGGTTATTCCTGCCTTGTCCTCTATGACAAGGAGCCGCCCTCCCAACAAGAGCAGGAGCGGATCATGCAGGCCTTCAACCGTCACGTTGAGAGTAAGAGGTTTGAGCGTAACGAGATTGACCCTGATGCTTACGGTCACGGTTAGGGGGTGTGGGGGTGTGTTGGGAAGTCCCCCGCTCGAGCGTTAGACGTCGCCCGATAACGAAGATCCCGCTCGAGCGGTATCCTCACCCATCAGGTTTGACCCGCTCGAGCGTTTCGTAACTGCTGAGCTTCCCTGCTGTAAGCTCCTGAAGCTGCTGCTGAAACGTGGCGACAAGTTAAGTGTATAAACCCCACAAAAAGCTAACCTTCCCAACGCTTCCCCAACTCAACGGCGGTTGCCCACACCGCCTTACCCCATTGACATCATTGAGCTTTAGCTAAACCCACCATTCGAGCCCTGTTTCAACCCCTGGTTTAGTCCTTTGCCGGCTCAACTTTAGGGCGTAAGCTATGGCATGGCTACAACCCTAAAGCGCAGGCGTCACGGCGACCTCAAGCCTACGTTGGCTAACACTCGTAGCGCAGTCACCAACGGCTCCATGCTCTTTGATGGAATTGACCACCGAAGCGCCTGGATGCGCCGCCTACGTGACCTGATTGCTGCCCATACGAGCGACCTAGGTGGCCAGGACCTCATTAGCGAGGCCGAGCATGTGCTGGTACGGCGTGCCAGCATGCTTTGCCTACAGCTGGAGCTTATGGAGCACAGGTGGGCTACCGAGCACGAAGGGCAGGCGGGACCCAAGTCTCTTGATAGCTACCAACGCTGCACCAACACACTTCGCCGCGTACACGAGAGCCTTGGACTTAAGCGTAGACCAAGGGACATCACGCCGGACCCACTCACCTACGCCAAACAGTATGACCGCCATGCTGAGGACGTGGAGGAAGTGGCGTGAACAGTAAGCCAGCCCGGCCCCTCCAAGGGGAGGTGGACCCTTGAACATTCTCCAGGCGATAAACGACACGAATGTATTCGCGTCCGCTTTCAGAGATAGGGCGTCTTGGAATGCATGGACGAGCTTTCTAGCTGCTTTGTTCGGCTTACCTATGACCCCCGAGCAGCAAGCCATCTACACGGAATGCACTCAACGCACCGACAGCCCTTCGCGGGGCGCAAACGAAGCCTGGCTCGTGTGCGGTAGGCGTTCCGGCAAGTCCTTCATGCTTGCTCTCGTTGCAGTCTTTCTCGCCGCATTCAAAGATTGGAAGCCATACCTGGGTGTGGGTGAGCGCGGGACGATTATCGTTATCGCTGCTGACCGAAGCCAAGCACGCACCATCATGCGTTACATTAAAGGCCTGCTCCATCTCGTACCCATGCTCAAGCAGTTAGTGGAAGCAGAGCGAGTGGAGGGCATTGACCTCAGCAACCGCGTCACCATCGAAGTTCATACTTGTAACTTCCGCACAGTCCGTGGTTACACGATTGTAGCCGCCCTGTGCGACGAGCTCGCGTTCTGGCTAGGCGAAGATAGCAGCAACCCAGACACGGAAGTTGTCAGTGCGCTTAGGCCAGCCATGGCGACCGTCCCTGGCGCAATCATGTTATGTGCGTCCTCGCCTTACTCACGCAAGGGTGCGTTGTGGGAGGCGTATCACAAGCACTTCGGCAAGGCTGGTTCTACCCTCGTGTGGAATGCACCTACACGCACGATGAACCCAACAGTGCCGCAGTCCTTCATTGACGCGGAAATGGAAAAAGACCCAGCTTCGGCTGCGGCTGAATATCTCGCTCAGTTCCGTACCGACATTGAAGCCTATGTCAGCAGAGAAGCTGTTGAGGCCGTCACGGAGTGGGGCACGCACGAACGCGGACCAATGCCGGGCCATCGCTACGTCGCCTTTGTAGACCCAAGCGGCGGCTCCTCTGACTCCTTCACGCTCGCTGTCGCCCACAAAGAGGGGGACGTTGGCGTGTTGGACTGCTTACGCGAGGTCAAGCCTCCGTTCAGCCCTGAGTCTGTCGTTTTGGAGTTTGCTGATGTCTGCAAGAGTTACCGCGTCGCCTTAGTTAAGGGGGACCGCTATGCAGGCATTTGGCCCGCCGAAGAGTTTGCCAAGTGTGGCATCAAGTATGAGGCCAGCGAGCACCCCAAAGGTCTGCTCTATCTGAATTTCCTGCCTCTGCTGAATAGCGGCAAGGTTCGTTTGCTCGCCAACACGCGATTGGTCAGTCAGCTGGTCGGCCTTGAGCGCACCACAGCGCGGGGCGGGCGAGACAGCATCGACCATGCTCGTGGCGCTCATGATGACGTGGCGAATGTTGCGGCCGGCGCATTGCTCGCCGCCACGGCGACCCTGCCAGTGACGAGAACCGGCGCTATTGACCCAACAGGAGCTATCCACTGGCACGGCGAGGAGCCACGAACCCACTCGCGCATTCGCTGGATGACAGTCGACAAGGACGGAAACGAGGTAAAGAAGGAAGCGAAAAATGGACGACTATCAGTTTGAACTTCTGCGGATCAAAGCGGCGGTCTGTCCAAACAAGGATGGCTGGCCCTCCCCCGACGTCAAAGTGTCTATCATGGGGGACAAGCCGACTATCTCCGGTGGCCTGCACTGGAGCGATCTCCACGCGGCGGTTGACGACGCCCGCGATCGTGTCGTGAAGGCGTTCGCCAAAATGGCCGCGATCGACGGTGACTTGAACCTAAGCTCAACTGGCCGCAATCTTAAAAAGCGAGAAATCGCCAACGCGGCCGTCGCAAGTTTCGAAAAAGCGAAGACACTCGCCGATGCTCGTCGCTCGGTCGAACATCAAATTTCAAACTGGGACAAACAGCTGGGTCTCACGCCTGCGCAACCGGACACGATTGGCGACGCGATGATCCAGGCCGAGATCAGATCGCACCTGGCCTCACTGAGGGCGGGAGATCGGATGACATTCATCGACGCCCACGCGACCGAGGTTGCCGCGGCCGTGCTCGCCGCACCGAGCTTTCTCAGCGGCTTGACCTCTGCCGAACTCGGCGTCGTCAAGCAGCGCATCGAGGCCCGCACTAATACAGAGGTTGCAAAGCTCAAGGCCGAAACGGTTAAGGCGCTGCAAGAGACCGAAGCCGGTTGGCGCGCAGCTTTCAGGCAGATCAGTGATCGCGGTGGTCTGGGGAGACCCCACGATGGAATGGTGCGAGCCGCCACAGCGGCCGATGTGGCATAGGCCCGCGCGTGCCCGTGCATCCTTAGAGCGGGCCCAGGAGCCGGTGGTGCCAAAGGCGCCGCCTGGCTCCCACCTCACTGCGAGGCCCACCTCACTCATACAAGTATCTCTGAAAGCCAATAAATGTATCGCGGATCACCGGCACGCCACCGAGCTGTTCCGCAGCGTCGCCAACTGTGTGGTATTTCAATTCAAGTAGGTGCCCGAGCTTCTCCTGATCAAGTTCCTCGACCCCCTGCTTGACGTATTGGGCCAGGACAAAATCTAGGAATGCCTGCAGCTTCCCATCATATCGTGTGAAGATTTCACCCTTCCGCGCCTGGACCCTCTCTGAGCGTGTGATAGGTGCGAGCGCAAAGGCGATATAGGCGAGCACATCGAAAACGTCACTCTTCTCGGCGTTGATCATCCGGCTTATCTCGGCGAGCTGTTCCGAGCCGAATCCCTTCTCCGCGAGGCTTTGCAGTAGTGCTTTGCGCGTGTCGGGTTTGCTCCATAGCAGACGAAGTTCGTCCTCGTCCTTGAAGAAGCGCGGCAACTCTCCGAAGAGCTTTTCGATCATCTGATTGGCGGAGATCGGCTTGCCGTCGGGGCTCCAATAGGTCGTCGCCATCATGCTCTGGATGGTGCGCTCCTTGCCGTCGGCAAGCTTGATCTTGATCTTCTGCGGCGTCGGTTCCGGGTCGTAGATCGTATCGCCATCGTCGTCGAAGCCTGTCTCCGCGTCCTTCGGCCGGCGCTTGACCGGCTCTGGCTCCATGGGCTCGCCGTCCCATTCGGGATCGTTGAAGTGCTCGTAAGCCTTCACGAAATCGTAGATCGTGAAATAATCCTTGCCATCGAACAGCCGCGTCCCGCGGCCGATGATCTGTTTGAACTCGATCATGGTGCCGATGGGCCGCATCAGAACGATATTGCGGACGTTGCGCGCATCGACACCGGTCGAAAGCTTCTGCGATGTAGTCAGGATGGTCGGGATGGTCTTCTCGTTATCCTGGAAGGTGCGCAGGAACTGATCTCCAAGCGCGCCATCGTCGGCCGTCACGCGCACGCAGTAGTTCGGGTCGGTGCTCGTCTTCATCTGGTTGATTAGGTCGCGCACGAGAAGTGCGTGGGCCTGCGTCGCGCAGAACACCAGCGTCTTCTCGCGCTGGTCGACCTGCTCCATGAACAGCTTGACGCGATAGCGCTCGCGCTCTTGGATCTCGATGGTGCGGTTGAATTGCGGTTCCTGATAGCGCTTGCCTTCCTCGATCTCGCCTTCGATGACGTTGTCATCGGGCGTGTAGATATAGTCGTCGAGCGTGGTGGCGATCTGCTTCACCTTAAACGGCGTGAGGAAGCCGTCGTTGATGCCCTCTTTCAGTGAGTAGGTGTAAACCGGCTCGCCGAAATAGCGGTAGGTGTCGACGTTGTCCTTGCGCTTGGGCGTGGCTGTGAGACCGAGCTGAACGGCGGGCGCGAAATATTCCAGGATGCCGCGCCAATTGCTCTCGTCGTTAGCGCCGCCGCGATGGCATTCGTCGATGACGATGAAGTCGAAGAAGTCCGGTGGGTATTCGCCGAAATAGGGCGCTGGCTCCCCGTCCTCGCCCGTCCCGCTCATGAAAGTCTGGAAGATTGTGAAGAAGACGCTGGCATTCTTCGGCACGCGGCCCGTCCTGCGGATTTCGTCGGGCTTGATGCGCGCCAGCGCGTCTTCGGGAAAGGCCGAGAAGGCGTTGTAGGCCTGATCAGCCAGGATGTTGCGGTCCGCAAGAAAGAGGATGCGCGGCCGCCGTGTCGGCTCGCGCGAAAGGTTCCAGCGGCTCTGGAATAGTGCCCAGGCGATCTGGAAGGCGATGGCCGTCTTGCCGGTCCCGGTGGCGAGCGTTAGGAGGATACGCTGCTGGCCGTCGGCGATCGCCTCAAGCGTATTCTCGATGGCGTTGTGCTGGTAGTAGCGGGTCTGCCAGGTCCCACCGCGCTCTTCGAAGGGAATCGCAGCGAAGCGGTCGCGCCAGAGGTTCGACTTTTCGAAGAGCTTGGCCCAGAGCTCGTCGGGTGAGGGGTAGCGGTCGACATAGCTTTCCTTCCCAGTCTCTATGTCGATCTGGTAGATGCGCCGCCCGTTGGTGGAATAAGCGAAGCGCGCTTGTAGCTTTTCGGCATAGGCCTTGGCTTGACCGACGCCTTCGGTGTCGGACTTGTCGCGCGCTTTAGCCTCGATCACGCCGAGCTTATGGTTGCGGTAGGTCAGTACGTAATCGGCAATTTGTGGCTGACCGCGTCGCCCCGCTCCTTCGATGCGTCCCGGGCAAATCGTCTCGCGGCGGACGCGGCTATCGGGGACCACACCCCAGCCGGCTTCCAGCAGAGCAGGATCGATAATTTCGGCGCGGGTCTCCGCCTCGTTCACTGAGCCGCCTCTCGGATCGCGATTGACGATAGCGAGGTCATATCGCCCGAGAACGCCTGTTGTAGAATCGCTTGCTCAAGCTCTGGGATAAGTTCCAGCTCGCTATTGTAGACTTCAGTTAGCGTGTCCAATTCTGACCTCAGCGCATTTACTTCGCTGAGAATTCCCTGTTGCTCCCCTATCGGCGGAACAGGAATTGGAATTTCATTTAATTTTCCTTGGTTCAGTTTCGGAACCGTCAACCCGGATATGTAGGCGCTCAAGTCAGCCCAATTCAGGTAGTAGACAATCCATTCGTCGATCAGTCGTTGATGATCAGGCCGGATAACGTGAGCATGATTGTTTACCCAATATTGCCCCTCTGCGATGAAAGCGGTTTTCTCCCCCTTTCCCCATTTCGCGCCGTCTTCTCCGATCAAGATCAGCTTTTCATCAAAAAGGTAATCCTCGACGTAGTCTAGAACTCCGGTTGCTCCGTAGTAGGGAAATGGGCCGGCTACCCGATCCCGTTTTGTTATTGGCTTTCGCCGCCGATCAAGGTTTTCAGACAATTCGCCCAACCGGAGTTTTTCCCACCGAGCGTCCCCTGCGTCGAAAATGGAAGCTAGGTAGCTATCGAACAGCCCACTCGCGTTTTTGAGATTCTTCTCCGTGTTTGCGGTCGCGGTGACCAGCCCCGCGAAGATCTTGTCCAGCGCAGTGACGATTTTTCGTTGTTCGGGCACTCCCGGAGCAAATATCTCAAACTTCTCAATGTCACCTTTGGAGATAAATGGCTGCCCGGCCCCTCTCTGCGGCAATTGGATAGAAGTCAAGAGATAGTACAAAAACTTGCTGTCAGCCTTATCCCGTTTGGCTGTAAGTGTGATCGTGTTCTTGATCGCGGTGAAGGCTTCCTCTGGGAAAAACATTCTGCCACAACGTGCTCCGATCGCTGACAGTACCGGCGTGAAGGCGGCATGTTCCTTATGACCAATTCGGCCATCACATCCTGCAGCCGACACTGCGAGAAATTCACCGCCGTCAACATAAGACTTCTTTGTCAGATTGGTGTTGCCCCAATCGACGACGCATATTTCTCCAAGTGCCTTTTGTTCCCAGCCCTCCTTCACAGCATCCTCCCAATGTCTGCGAGGATTTCAGCGCTCTGCGCGTCCAAGGCTGCCATCTCTGCGATGATGTCCTTCGGACTACGCCGCGCCGCTTCGTCGGCCGTATTGGGGTTCTTCACCGAAAGATCGTAGGTCGCCTGGTCAATGTTCTTCGCGTCGACTGTCCACGAATTCTCGGTGTCTGCAAACTCGGCCTGAAGCGCGACAAATTCCTTGAGGTGCTCGTCTGTCAGCGGATTTGTTTTGCCTAGTGTTTGCGCCAGGTTGGGCTTGTAGTACCAAATCTTCCGCGTCCGCGCGCCCTTCTCGAAGAACAGCACCACAGTCTTAACGCCAGAGCCTTGGAAGGATCCCTGCGGCACGTCTAGGATCGTGTAAAGGTTGCAGCTCTCCAACAACTCCTTGCGCAGCGTGATCGAGGCATTGTCGGTGTTCGATAGGGAGGTGCTTTTGATAACGACGCCCGCACGCCCGCCTGCCTTCATCGATTTGATGAAATGCTGGAGGAACAGATAGGCAGTCTCGCCGGTCTTGATCGGGAAGTTTTGCTGGACCTCAGGGCGCTCCTTGCCGCCGAAAGGTGGATTGGCGAGCACGACATCGTAGCGATCCTTCTGTTGTATATCGCTGATGTTCTCCGTGAGCGTGTTGGTGTGAACAATGTTCGGCGCCTCGATGCCATGCAGGATCATGTTCATGATCCCAAGGATGTAGGCGAGGCTCTTCTTCTCCTTGCCGTAAAACGTTCGTTCCTGAAGCGTCCTCCTCGCCTTCGTCGAGTCCGCCTTGGGCAACAGGTATTCGAAGGCTTCGCACAAGAAGCCTGCCGAGCCGCAGGCGCCGTCATATATACGATCGCCGACCTCCGGCTTTACCACCTTGATCATCGCGCGAATGAGCGGGCGCGGCGTGTAGTACTCGCCGCCGTTCCGGCCCGCATTGCCCATATTGCGAAGCTTGGCCTCGTAGAGCTCCGAGAGCTCGTGCTTCTGCGCTTGGGTCTTGAAGCTCAGCGCATCGACAAGCTCAAGCGCGTCACGCAGCGAATAGCCGCTCTGGAACTTGTTTTTGATCTCGGCAAAGATTTCGCCGATCTTGTACTCGATCGTATCCGCGCTGGTGGCGCGCTTCTTGAAGCCTTGGAGATAGGGGAATAGGTTGCTATTGACGAAGGCGATCAGGTCGTCCCCGGTAAGAGCCTTGTCGTGGTCGAAGGACCCATCGCGCTTTTTCGGCGCGGCCCATGCCGACCAGCGATGGCGCTTGTCGAGCTTGTACTCGTACTTCTTTCCCTCAAGCTCTGCCTTCTGCTCGTTGGCTTTCTCCAGGTCGTCCAAGTATTTCAAGAAAAGGAGCCAGGAGGTCTGTTCGGCGTAGTCAAGCTCTGTGCCACAGCCCGCCTCTTTCCACAGGACATCGTCGATATTCTTGAAGGTCTGCTCAAACATGCTTTCCCCTCCCGGACCGCTTCGCCACACTATAAGTCACGCCGCGTCGAGGGGTCCAAGCCTAAGCGTGCATACTCGCCCGCTTCGCACCGCCCAGACGACGAGAGCCTATGGCTGGGGGATAACGATCGCCGAGGCGAAGGAGCGCTTGGAAGCTTCGCTGGGCGTGGATCCTACGAGCATCAAGATCACGATTGAGGATTATTATTATAAGGTCTGCTCGCGCCCGTTGGAGGGCTGTGGTTGCGCACTTGACTGCCTAACAATCAAGGTGAAAGAAGTCGGGAATGAACAAGCCTAAAGACGATCTCGAAGCCGTACGCTTGGTGGCCGAGGCCTTGGACGGGTTTGAGGCCGGTGACCAGGAGCGCATACTCCGTTGGGCCCGAGAGAAAGTCGGCCTAGCTACTGGGCCAGCCGTCGCCCGCGTAATAAGCGACACTGCCGCGCCCGAAAAGGTTGCCGTCGCAATTCAAGCTGGATCGGCGGGGCACGGCACCGACATCAAGAGCTTTGTTGCTTCCAAGAACCCCGGGAGTGATGTCCAGTTTGTCGCGACCGTGGCCTACTACTATAGGTTCGAAGCCACGGAGGCAGAGCGGAAGGACTTCATTACGGCTGAGGACCTTCAAGAGGCTGCTAGGAAGGTCAATCGAGGCCGCTTTACGCGGCCGAGCCAAACACTCTTGAACGCCCACAAGCTAGGCTACCTCGACAAGGGCGGCGAGAAGGGCGCGTACCAGCTAAACACAGTTGGCGAAAACTTGGTTTCGATGGCGCTGCCCTCGGACGGGAGTAGACCGCGCACTACACGGGCGAACCCGAGAAAGAATGCGAAGGTCGCGAAAAAAGCGAAGGTCCCGAGAAAAGCGAAGGTCCCGAGAAAAGCGAAGGTCCCGAGAAAAGCGAAGGTTGCGAAAAAGGGGAAGGCCGCGAAGAAGAGGAAATGACCGCAAGCTCTCCAATGCCTGCGGTGGATGCTGCTATCGCCGAGGTCAACAATCTTCGGCGGGTTCTCGGGAAGAGCAAACAGCCCCAGGTTCGATCAAAGGACGAACTTCTTGCCGTCAAGGCGACAGCCCACGCTTGGTTTCAGTCACACCAGCCAGCGCTCGCGTCGGCAAATGAAGCGGCGCTGAAGATTGTAGACAGCCTGTACATGAAGCTGCTGGCAGCGGGGGATAAGCACAGCGGCCGCCATCGAGTTCTCGCCGATCTGAAACACCTTAAAGCGGCGCTAGTTACCCTGCGAACCGCATCGCTTTCCGAGGCGACGAAGAACGCGCCCGAGAGCCCTCCAGATTTTTCCCCATTAGTCTCTGACCCGAAGATGCGGCAGATCCTTATTGATCGCTGGGTCGAGTGCAATCGCTGCATCAGCGCACAAGCGCCGCTTGCGGCTACCGTGATGATGGGAGGCCTACTTGAAGGGCTTCTGCTCGCTCGGATCAACCGAGAACCGAATAAGGACCCCATCTTTAAGGCGAAAAGCGCCCCCAAGGACAAAAAGACCGGAAAGCCCAAGAGGCTGCAGGATTGGGTGCTCTACGACTTCATACTGATCGCACATGAGCTTAACTGGATTACGGTCTCCGCCAAGGACGTAGGGAACGTCCTGCGCGAATATCGCAACTACATTCACCCTCAAAAGCAGCTGTCCGAGAATGTGTCGCTAACGTCGGATGACGCAACTTTGTTATGGGAAATGTCGAAGGGGGTCATGCGGCAACTGCTCAAGTAGGCTAGGTAGCTTCTCTTCATGGGTTTGACGTACATCGGCTCGGTCTCGACTGAGGTCCTAAAAGCAATATCGGATGATGATCTTCATCGCGCGGATGATAGGGATGGATCAGAAAACCGGAACACCTTGATTTACTTTAGCTTTCAAGAAGAACCCGCTAACGGGGCTGGCACCGCGAGCAAACGCCCGCCTCTGGGGGGGGTTGAACCAGGGCTTCAGAACCAATAAGCCAAAATAACCTAAGGATAACAACACGGTTTGGCGGCCTCTCTCTCCGCCAGCCGGCACCCCGCTCAGGGGCGCGTGCCGACAATCTCAAGCGCTATGTCGGACGCATGGCCGAGCAGTTCTATCCCGAGCCGACCAGATGGCCCTGGGTCGCCTAGGCGCGCGATGCGGCCCTCACGCTTGGCCGATCCGGTTCCAGGCGTCGAGCCCCGCGACCTTGTAGGCTTCGGCAAGGGTCGGGTAGTTGAACGTGTTCTCGACGAAGAAGTCGACAGTGCCCTTCAGGTTGATCACCGCCTGGCCGATATGGATCAGCTCGGTCGCGCCCTCGCCGATGATATGCGCGCCAAGCAGCCGGCGGGACTCGAGCGCGAAGATCAATTTCAGGAATCCCGAATCCACGCCCATGATGTGGCCGCGCGAGGTTTCGCGAAACCGGGCGATGCCGCATTCATACGGAACGCCGCTCGCGCGGACCTCTTCTTCGGACTGGCCGACGGTGGAGATCTCGGGCACCGCGTAGATGCCGTAAGGAAACGCTTCGGGCGGCGGTGGCGGCCGCATGTCGAAGGCGTGGCACGCGGCGACGCGCCCTTGCTCCATAGACGTCGAGGCGAGGGACGGGAAACCGATGACGTCGCCCGCCGCGTAGATATTCGGAACGGAGGTCTGCAAGGTCTCCGTATCGACCTTGATGCGGCCGCGCTTGTCGACCTCGATGCCGAGAGCATCGAGGCTCAGGCTCTCGACATTTCCAGACCGCCCCGCGGCATAAAGCAAGAATTCCGAGCGGATCCTGCGCCCGTCGCTGAGCGAGACCTCGACACCGTTGTCGCGCGACACGATCTCCTTCACCGCGGCGCCGAGACGAACCACCATGCCGCGGTCGCGCATTTGGTGGACGAAATCCTCGACGACTTCCTTGTCGATGAAGTCCAGGATCGTCTCGCGCGCCTCTATCAGGGTGACCGGCACGTCCAGCGCCGAAAAGATCGTCGCGTACTCCACGCCGATGACCCCGCCGCCGATCACGGTGAGCGTGCGCGGAAGATGTTCGAGTTCGAGAATCTCGTCGCTGTCGAACACGCGCGTTTTGTCGAAGGGAACGTGGTCGGGACGGAAGGGCCGGGTGCCGACCGCGATCAGGGCCTTGTCGAACGTCACGCGGCTGATCTCGTCGGTATCGGTGGTGAACTCGGCCTGGTGAGCGTCGACAAAGCGCGCATCGCCCGAGACATAGCTGACCCTGTTGCGCATGAACTGGTGCTCGAGCACTTCGACCTCGTGATCGAGGGTCTTGAGCAGGCGCTGCGTCAGGTCGACGGCAGTGATCTGCTGTTTGACGCGATAGGAACGACCATAGAATCCGCGCTCGCGCCAGCCGCTGAGGTTCAGCACGGTCTCGCGCAAGGTTTTCGACGGGATCGTGCCGGTGTGGACCGAGACGCCACCAAGGCGTCTGCCGCGATCGACCACGAGCACGGATTTTCCGAGCTTCGCCGACTGGACCGCCGCGCGTTTTCCGGCAGGACCGCTGCCGATCACCAAGATGTCTACTTTGTCCATGGCAGAACGAGATGGCCGCTGAGTTGCCTAGGTCGTCCTACCAGTAATCCGGAATGAAGGTCTGATCCTCCAACGGAGGACGCACATAGTCTCCGGCTTTCGGGCGCGGTGGCAATGACGGCGGTGTCGGCGTCAAGTCGCCATACTCAACCATGCTCAAGAGATGCGTGATGCAGTTGAGCCGCGCCAGTTTCTTGTTGTCGGCCTTCACCACATACCAGGGCGCCTGCTTGATGTCGGTATGCGCGAACATCGTGTCCTTGGCGTGCGAATACTCGACCCAGCGCGAGCGCGATTCCACATCCATCGGGCTCAGCTTCCAGCTCCTGGTGCGGTCCGTCATGCGTTTTTGGAAGCGCCGCTCCTGTTCCGCGTCGCTCACCGAGAACCAATATTTGACTAGAATGATGCCAGAGCGCACCAGCATGCGCTCAAATTCTGGGCAACTGCGCAAGAACTCCTGGTAGTCGGTGTCCGTGCAAAAGCCCATGACGCGCTCGACGCCCGCGCGGTTGTACCAACTGCGGTCGAACAGCACCATTTCGCCCGCCGCCGGCAGATGCGGCGCGTAGCGCTGGAAATACCAGGATGTTTTCTCGCGTTCCGTCGGCGTGCCGAGCGCCACGACGCGGCACAGACGCGGATTGAGGCTTTCGGTTATGCGTTTGATTACGCCGCCTTTTCCGGCCGCGTCGCGCCCTTCGAAGATCACCACGACGCGAAGCTTCTCGTGCTTGATCCACTCCTGCATCTTCACCAGCTCGATCTGGAGCCGGGCGAGCTCCTTCTCGTAGGCGTCGTTCTTGATCTTGCGGGTCTTGGCTTTGACGTCGCCGACCTGAAGGTCCGCCGCCGCCAGCTCCTCGTCCGATAAGTGCGTGGGCACCTTGCCGTTCTTCTTGTGTTTCTTGTCTTTTTTGTCCTTCTTTGCCTCTTTGAGCTCGATCTCCACGGCAACCCCCCTCTCTCAAATCCGGCGGGGAACGAACAAGAGACACGAACGCCCCCAGGCCGGTTTCTGGAGGTCCGCGACAAAGTTTTCGGTCGCGCAGGCGCAAGCGAGGCTGCCCGCGCCGCGCAGACCACGGACCCCTGCTGCAACACATGTGCCAGGGGCTCGCATGTGCCAGAGACCCTGGGGACGGGCGAGGTGCGCCGGGCCATCACGCCGCCTTCCGCTCTGCCGCGGAAGCGACTAAGAAGCCGGGCTCGAAGCTTCGCGAAATCTCCCATGACCCAAGCCATCGAAAATGTTTCCGACACGGCCTTCCTGGTCGCCGGTTTCCGCGCGGCCGAAGCGGAGCGCTCCGATGCGCTGTTCCGCGATCCGTTAGCGGGGAAGCTTGCCGGGGACCATGGGCGCAAGATTCTCGCCACGGTGCCGAAACGTTTCCTCGGCGCGTGGTCGGTCGTGATCCGCACGGTCATCATCGATTCGTTGATCCGGGACGCGATCGCGAACGGCGCGGATACCATTCTCAATCTCGGTGCCGGACTCGACACGCGCCCCTATCGCATGGCCCTGCCGGAGTCCCTTCGCTGGATCGAGGTGGACTATCCGCGCGTCATCGATTTGAAGGACGAACACCTCGCGGGCGAGAGTCCGAACTGCGCACTTGAACGGATCAAGCTTGATCTCACCGACCGCGCGGCACGGCGGGCGTTCCTCTCGGACGTCAACGCCAGCGCTCAAGGCGTCCTCGTCATCACCGAGGGGGTGACGCCTTATCTGACCGAAAGCGATGTCGGCGCCCTGGCAGACGATCTCAGGGAGCTGGACAAGGTTCGCGGTTGGATCGTCGACTACTTTACGCCCGAGGCCCTGAATTATGGGCGCAAAATCCGCGCCCGCTTCATGCAGGCCGCGCCGTTCCTCTTCGAGCCGAAGGATTGGTTCGGCTTCTTCGCCGAGCGCGGCTGGCGGACCGAAGCGGTTCGCTATCTCGGCGAAGAGGGCGAGCGGCTGCACCGGCCCATGCCACTGTCTCCAGTGACCCGGGTCTGGCTCGGCCTCGTGCGTTTCGTCATGACGCCGGAACGCCGCAAAGCACTCCTAAGCCACGTCGCCTACGTGCTTCTCGTGCCAGAGGATCGGACGAACCGAGACCGGACGCCTCAACCGTAGGCCCAAGCAACAGTGAAGCTGCGCGCTGGCCCTAAGCGGCCTTGAACTCTAAGCGGCCTTGAGCTCGATAACCGTGTTGGTCGGCTCTGGCGGATGCGGCGCAAGGGTGGTGCGGCTCTCGTCGCTCCAGCTTGCGAGCTTGATGACGACGGCCTGCTGCGAACCCGAGTTGGTGGATTCGGCCGACTCGATGATGTGTAGGCCCGTGCCGTCCAGGAAATAGGTGTGCTCGCCGAAGATCTGACTGAGTTGTGCCACCGCTGGATGATCTTCGGGAAGCGGATCCGCTTCGAACTGGGTCAGTGTCTGTTCAATCGCCTCTGAGGACAGTTTCATCGGAACTCCTTTCGCTCGGCGCCTATATCCGGCGCAGTTTGAAGGTTTCCCCCCATTTGGATCAGTCCTCGATCCCGTGTTTAGCTTAGGACGGATAGCGCATGCGGCCAAATCCGCGCCCAAAATCCACGATTTCTGCGGTCACATTCGGCGCGCCACACGCT
>Ga0209587_1000513_pt1 | contig 19062 bp, 22 predicted proteins | sample NGEPerD_2_FD_184512 | JGI IMG/M metagenome (GOLD analysis project Ga0209587, IMG submission 184512) | Arctic peat soil microbial communities from the Barrow Environmental Observatory site, Barrow, Alaska, USA - NGEE PermafrostL1-D... | ecosystem: Environmental > Terrestrial > Soil > Wetlands >... | reverse complement strand
GGTGTCCTGGTGGCGCGGCAGCCGCAGCCTGCCCGGCGTACGCAACGCGGCGGGGCCGGGCTCACCCGCGCGGGGCAGCACGGCAGTCGCCTTACGCTCGGCTGCCAGCTCGTCTGCTTTGCCACGAGCCGTCGCCTTGACGGCCCGCCGGTCCTCGGCCAGCAGCAGCTTTGCCGTACGGCGTCGTAGCTTCCGGTCCCGGCGTGGTTCCCGCCCGGGAGCAATCAGCACCGTGCTGTGCAGGTGGCTCTCGTCGTGGCCGGTCACAGTCCCAGCCCCCGCTCCGCAACCGGACGAGCCGGCTCCGGAAGCCCCTGGACAGCGCCAAGTTCGTAGCCGATCGTGGCTTCGACCTCGTGGGCGTGGTCGATGACGCGGCCAACCTGGCGGACGATCTCGCCAGCTCGATGCAGCTCCCAGGCCACCTGATAGCCAGCGGCTCGACCCTCCCGCCGGCTGTCGTTGACGACTGCGCAGGGCCCCTTGGCCCCGTCATGGAAGGTCGCGAGCTGGTGCAGCGACTGCTCCAACGACCTCAGGGCTCCCGACAGCGAGCCGAGCACCGAGTAGAGTTCGGCCGGGTCCTTGATCGAACGGGTCGCGTGCGCGAGGCCGCGCAGCGCCAACTGCGCCTCGGCAGCATCTGTTGCGGGGTCCTCGAACGTCGGCATCTCTGCCTCCTGCGTCTCGACAACTTCTGTCAAGGAGTAGGTGGGCAACGGCTGCCCGGGATGCCGATGTGGCTGGACGACCGAACCGACTACCGTCGTCACATGACCTTCGCAGACGATGGCACGCTCGTCGTCGTCTCAGGCAGTAGGAGCCGCTCGGCCTCACGGCGAGCACGGTGCGCGACGCGCCGATTGCCCATCTCGCAGCGGTACGCAGCGGGTCTCAAGTTGCGTGCGCGGAGCGTGCCACAAGCGGATCGACCAACGGGAACAGATCATTCAGCGATCGGTTGACGGGCATTGGCGGATAGACGCAGCCAGCGGCTGGGCTCAAGCGCACTCTCATGCTTGATATGCGGGTGATCTTCGTAGACATTCCGCTGGGGATGGTCCCCGGTGGGTCTCGAAGAGAAAGAGGCATCCGATGCCGACATTCGCGCCGTGTGTGATCCGGTCCCAGGGGCCGGCTGGAGTCCAGGTGGTTCGGCTGGGTCAGCCGCTGCTGGATGACTATCTGGAGTTCTTGTCCGGGCGCTGTCGTCCGAACACGGTGTTGGCGGTGGCCTTTGATCTGAAGGTCTTCTTCACCGTCGTGGGTAAGCACCCGAGGCGGGTCCGGCCGGCCGATGTGCTCGCGTTCATGACCTCGCAGCGCACCGGCGAGACGATCGGCGCCAAGCGGGTCCGGGCGGTCGACGCCGACCGGGTGGGGGTCTCGACGCGGACCCTGCGTCGACGTCTCTCGAGCATCTCGGGGCTCTATGGGTTCCTGCACGTGCGCGGCGACGTGACCGTGAACCCGGTGCCGCGCGGGCTACCGACCCGGATCGAACGACAACGACCCCACCAAGGCGTTCCGCTGGTCCGCGCGACCAGGACGCTGCCGCGGATCCTGACCCCAACCGAGGTCGACGCGTTGAGCGGTGCGTTGCGCACCCACCGGGACCGGGCGATGGTCGCGGCCATGGTGTTGGGTGGTCTGCGCCGCTGCGAAGTGGTCGGGCTGCGGCTCGGTGACCTCCGTGTCGCCGAGCGGCGGGTGTTCATCGCTGAAGGCAAGGGCGGGCATCAACGCCTGGTGCCGATCTCGACACGATTCTTCGACCACGTCACCGCCTACCTCGAGACCGAGCGCGTCGCCGATGCCGGCACCGAAGAGCTGTTCGTGGTGCTCAAGCGACCCCGCCGCGGGCAGCCGCTGACAGCGGCCGGCTTGGACGAGGTCCTCGATGGGCCCGCGACCGCTCGGGCATCGCGCACGGGACCTGCCATCAGCTGCGACACACCTGTCTGACCCGGCTCCGGGAAGCCGGGATGGCGTTGGAGGCGGTCCAGGCACAGGCCGGGCACGCCTCGATCGAGTCCACCCGGATCTACCTGCACCTGGCCGATGACTGGCTCGCCTCCCAGTACCGCAAGGCCGCCGAGGCGATCGACGCGCAGATCTTCGCCGACCATCCGATCACCGCGACACCTCGCCCAGCCGGGGGCGCACGGTGAGCGGGCCGCTGCTGCTACCCACCTGGGACACCCTGGCCGCCAGCCGACCAGACCTGGTGGACACGATGCGCCGTTACCTCGACCAGATCGCCTGCGTGCTCCGACCGGGCAGCGTCAAGGGCACCGACCTCGCCCTGCGGTCCTTCTCCGCGTTCCTGGTCGAGCAGTGCACCGAGGTCACCTCGACCACCCAGGTCACCCGCCGCCACATCGAGGACTTCAAGCCCTGGCTGGCCAAACGACCCGGCCAGAACAAGGACCGACTCACCACCGCGACGATCGCGCACCGGCTCGGGACACTGCGGATGTTCTTCGTCCGGATCGACGAATGGGGCTGGGACCAGGCACCGGCACGGGTGCCGATGTTCCCCGGCGACCTGCCCCGCCAAGACCATCCACTGCCCAAGGGGCTCGACGACGCCGCGGCCGCCAAGCTGCTCCGCGCCGCCCAAGCCGACAAGCGGCTACTGGTGCGAGTCACCGTCGAGGTGCTGCTGCGCACCGGGCTGCGGGTCGGGGAGTACACCAGTCTCCGCGCGGACGCCGTGGTGCACATCGGCGCCGGACCCTGGCTACACGTCCCGGTCGGCAAGCTCCGCGAAGACCGCTACCTGCCGTTGCACCCCCAGCTGGTCGCCCTCATCGACGAGTACCGCACCCGACACGTCCCGCCCGAGCATCCACTGCTGCTGCCCCGCGAGAACGGCAAGCCCGTGGACCGGCATGCGGTCACCCGCAACCTCAACAAGGCCGGCGCCGCAGCCGGGCTACCCCACATCCACCCCCACCAGCTGCGGCACACCCTGGCCACCCAGGCCATCAACCGCGGGATGTCGCTCGAGGCGATCGCCGCGATGCTCGGCCACAAGAGCCTGGACATGACCTTGCGCTACGCCAAGATCGCCAACCGCACCGTCGCTGATGAGTACTTCGCCGTCACCGACAAGGTCGACGCCCTCTACGACCAGGCCAAGCAGCTACCCGCCGACGCGCTCGGACCCAAGATGGCCAGGCTGCGCCGTGAACACCACCGCCTGCTCGGCAACGGCCACTGCACCCGACCTCCCCAGCTGGACTGCGCGTTCGAGTCGATCTGCGAAACCTGCTCGTTCTTCCAGACCAGCATCGAGTTCCGGCCCACCCTCCAAGCCCAGCACGACGACGCCGCAGCCAAGCACCAGACCGGCCGGACCCAGCTGTTCGCCAACCTGCTCGACACCATCGACAAGGACGCATCATGACCCAGCCACGGCTCCGCATCACCGAGCCCGACGAGCTGCCCGCTCCCCACGTCGACGACGACACCGCCGCCGTCCTCGACGAGGCCATCGAAACCCTGGCCCGCCTGCGCACGCCCTACTGGCTCGGCGACTCAGGCGTCCGACTCCACGCCCTGGCCAGCCTCACCGCCCAGGCCGAAGCCCTGCTGCCACAGGCCATCCACGACGCCCGAGAGCAAGAACTCACCTGGGCCGAGATCGCCCAACTGCTCGGCATCTCCATCGCCAGCGCCCAACGCCGCTACCGCCAACGACAACGAACCCCTTGACAGAGATCACCCGCATAATGCCGATGAGCGGTCATCCGGACGAGTGGGCTTCCGATCTCGAATCGCTCTGCCTCACGGCGCCTGGCACGGCGACAAGCACCAGAATTGAGAGCGGCACTCCTGCGAATACCAGCAGAGCATCAGCCCAGTTCTGCTGCTCCAGCCCTCTCTGGACGATGGCACTCACGAGTTTGATCAAGAGACCAAGCGCGACGACCCCCAGCAGCCACACCCCACTTCGTCGACCCCTGAGCACCAGCAGGCCGCCCACGACAATCGCGACGATTGGCACGAGGAAGACAACAGGAGCCTTCGCTATGTCAAACCCACCCTCGGCTAGCAAGTACAAGAACTTCACTGCCGACAGAACTGCAAGCGCCCCAGCGGCCACAACCATGACTCGTGTCATGTCGCCAAGTTAGTCGTTCAGCGGTCAATTCACGAGATGGACCCGTCAACCAACTGTCCCCCCGTCGCCCGTCACGGCGTATGGCTCTACTGACACTCGCTGGTATTCCCAGGACGCACTCATTTGCCGCCGTGTGCGCGGTTCCCGGGCAGCGAACAGCTGCCTATGACGCTGTGCGTGGACCAATCAGCTCGTAGACAGTTCCGTCTGGGCCGCGATAGTGCGCCCACGCCCGGCCGGCATGACGCTGCGTCTCCCAGAGGAACTCGATGCCCGAGGTCTCCATCCTGCGGCGCGTCGCCTCGACGTCGTCGACTATGAGCCCGACGCAGGGCCGATCGCCGAAGGCCTTGTGGTCCGTATCCGCCGGCCCGTAGAGGTGCAGCTCGGTGCCGTCGCCGAGACGGAACCACGCCTCATCGTGTGTGTGCGGGGGGTTGTCGAAACCTGGTTCCTGCCAGGCCTCCCCGAGCGCCCAATGCCCGCCGGTCTCGGTCCGCGCGGCCTTGCGCGTGATGTGCGCCCGCTGCTGACCCATCGGCAGGATGATGCTGTCTCCGTCGGCCCGCCCCCGGAGTACGACCTTTGGACTGGGTTGCTCAGCCATCTGCGCACCTCCTGCGCCGGATCTGACTCGGCGATCAGCTCAGCATGGTGCGTTTCGCTCGCAGACGGAAGAGGTCAGGCGGAAGGTGACGGACACGAGATCCTGCGCCCTGGACACGGAGTCGCCGACCGCATGGCGCTGCTATCTGGGCGGAATGCAGCGGGGGTCTGGGTCGCGTGCGCCGGACCGTCCCCTAACAGGATCCGCTTGCGGTCGAGCGCGGAATTTCCACCCCCAGAAATCGAATGTCCCGCAGGCGACAACCCCGCCCGGACGGGTGACTCGCCGCATCTCGGCGGCGACCAGATCGACCTCTGGGATGACGTCAATGACGAGGGTTGAGACACAGGCATCAAACGATGCGCTGGCGTATCGCAGGTCGCATGCGTCACCGAGCTCGTATTCGATATCGGGATGGGATCGAAGTCGACGCGCACCGTCGAGGTAGGGCTCAGACGCATCGAGTCCGGCTGTCTTGGCTCCACGCTTTGCCAATGCCAGAGTCATGGTCCCCGTGCCGCAGCCAACATCCAACACTTTGGAGCCCGGGTTGACGCCGGCGAATTCGAGGAACGGCTCCGCTAGACGGGCGCTCCAGCGCCCCACGAAGTGCTCATAAACGTCAGCGTCCGTCGCCTGGAACGGAGGCAGAGTGTCGCTCATCGTGGACCTCCAATTGCATCCTGCGGGAGTGCCGAACATGGCGCACGGAGGCGGTTCGTGATCGAGTTGAACACAACCGCCTCGGCGGTCACTCCTAGACGAACAGCTTCGTACCGCCCTCGGGCGGGAAGTCGGCGTGGCGGTGGACCGTGCGCCACTCGCCGTCTTCGCGCCGGTAGACGTGTGTGGCGCGCAGCGTGTACGTCCGCCTCTCACCGTCGACAACGACCTCGTTGTGCTCGTAGCCGACCGTGTAAGCCATGTCGCCGCTCGCGCCGGCCGCGACCAGTTCGAAGTCGTAGGAGATCGCCTCGGAGAACCACCCGGCCACCGCTTTGAACATCGGCTCGAGTTGTGCCCAGCCTTGCCCCGACTCCTTTGCCCCGAGCACCGTGACCGGGTCGTTCCGCGACCACAAGTCCATCCGCGGCTGCGCGTCACCGCCGTGGATCTGCCGCTCCGCGTCAACGTGCTTCGGGAGGAACTCCGCTACGAACTGCTTCGTCTCCGAATCCATCATGGCCTCCGCTACAGTAGGAATATTCGATACAGTTAGGATGCATCCAAATGAGTTCGCCCGTCAAGCGGTCCTACGACGCAAGGGGAAGGCAGGCTCGTGCGCAGAAGACCCGTCAGCGCGTCATGGACGTCGCGCACGATCTATTCATCGCCCAGGGATACGCCGGAACCACGATCGCGGACATCGCCCGCGGCGCTGACGTCTCGGTCGAGACCATCTATTCGTCCTTCGGCAACAAGGCGGCTTTGCTGCGGAAGATCTGGTACGCCCGGTTCCGAGGAGACGAGCAGGACGTCCGTCTCCTTGACCGACCTGAGATCCAGGAGATGCTCGCCGAGCCGGACCTCGTCGTCCGGCTGCACCGGCACGCGGTCGTCGTCACGCCAATCTTCCGTCGCTTCGTCCCGCTTCACCGCGCGGTGGAGGCCGCCGCCGCGAGCGAACCATCCGCTGCCGACGTCGTGGCTGAGTACGACGCCGGCCGCCTCGACGCCTCCACCCACTATGCGAAGGCGGCCAAGAAGACCGGCCAGCTCGCGGTGTCCGCAGCCGAATGCCGCGACATCTTCAGCGCCACTCTCGACGGTACGCTATGGCACCGACTGGTCTACGAAGGCGGCTGGAGCGACAAACGATTCGCCGCGTTCCTCGCGCAACTCTGGGTGTCCGTGCTCACGGAATCGGCTCCCAGTCGACTGTGAGGCAAATCGGGGGTGCTGGCGTCATTGTGGGCCGGTTTGACGCGGCTCCGCATGCGACCCGACCCGAACGCCGACTGGCTCAGACGACGTCGGGAGGCGCGCCCCGTCCCACAGGCCGAACCCTCCTCGGACGGATGCAGGTAGGCCCGAGGTCGTGAGTGCGGGGTGTCCCGCACGGGTGTGCCATGCGGGACCCTGGTGCCAGGGTGCGGTTCAGGTGGTGGCTCCTGACTTTGCGATCCCGGCCCTGGCCTCGTTGCGTTGGCGTTCGATGGCGCGGTAGACCGTCGAGCGGCCGACGCCGACAGGTCGGCGACCTCGGCGGTGCTGTACTCGCCGCTGTGCACTATCGAGACCAGGTGGGCTTCTTGACGTCGGTTGAGCTTGGGCTGCTTGCCGCGCAGTCGGCCCTTGGCCTTGGCGACCTTCATGCCTTCGCGGGTGCGCAGCCGGATCAGGTCGGACTCAATTATGTGGACAACTCTGGTCTGTCAAGCCGCATGACAGGACGGACGGAGCCATTTCCGACCGGAGGTGTGGCCGGTCGCGGTCAGAGTGCACCGGACCATGGTTTGCGCGCGGAATGCGGCATAGGAGCGGATGTCGGCGTCGTTAATCTGCGCGGTGTCAGATGAAGTCGATCAGAGGTCGTTGCAGTGGATGAATCCGGGGTGATCCGACGTCCCGGTATCGGTGGTCGGATCGAACGTGATGAACTTCGACGCCGGACGCGTGAGGTCGATGACGGGGCCCTGGGCGGTGAAGGTGAGGACGCCCGTTGCCTGAAGGGCGCGCAGCGTCGACTGGTCCGAATGGGTCTCGCCCGGCGTCTGCCCTGGTGGATTGCCCGAGGCTGCGCCGCAAACCCAGCCGAGGTTGATCGGGTGGATAGTTGCCGAGGCGGCGGATGCGCCGCTCAGGATGAGTGCAGTAGCGAACAACATTGCTAGGACCAAACGCCTCATGGTGCCACCTCTCAGAGAACAGGACCTCTTCAATGTGGCAGTCGCCGCGGGGCCGCGCAAGCCGCCTTCACGCGATGGTATAGACCTTCGCCGAGGGTCATCCGAGGACACCGGAAGTGCTCGGCATGTCCGTGCACGGATTGGCTCCGGCATTTCGCGGGCATACCGACGCAGGCGGTAAGCGTCAGGCCAGGTCGTGGAGGAGCTGCTCCAGGCGCCGTTTGGTTGCTTCGTGCCGCTCGATCTCGCGTGGCCATCCTCGCGCGGTGGCGTCGTCGATGAGCTGCTGCTCGACCTCAAGGCGTGCGCGCAGCCTGGGTGCGTAGTCACTGGTGGTGAGGAACTTCGAGCAGGTCAACACGAGGTCGCACTCGCACGGCCCCTCGGCCGGGGTGCGTAGGCAGTGGCCGAGTTCGAGCTCGGTCTTGAGAAAGTTGGTCTGCAGCCACGACACCGCTTCGGGGTCGAGGCGATGCTCACGGAGGGCGTCGGCGGCCGGACCGGCGAGGTTGACTTCGGGTCCAAGGTGGCGGTCAAGGGCGTCTTGGTACTGCTGTTTGACGGTCGGGTCGGACAGGGTCGAGTAGATGATCGACATGTTGGGCGTCGCGTGCCCGAGCACGGCCATGATGGTCTGGATCCGGGCTCCGCCTTCAGCGAGCTGGGTGCCGATGGTGTGCCGGAACCGGTGCGCGGTGATCGTCGCTTTGCCGGCCGAGTCGACCAAGCCCGCCGCGGTGCAAGCTTCGGCGAGAGCCATGTCGAACAACAGCGACTTGGATAGCAGCTTGCCGCGCACCACGAAGATGTGCTGGACCTCCCGGCCGGCACTGGGGTCGTAGCGTCGCCGCCCGCCCTGCTGGCGGGCCAGGTCGATGAGCGGCTGCAGCGCGTCGGCGGCCTGTGGGTGCAGTGGGATCATGCGTTCGGCGTATCCCTTGCCGACCGGGATCCGCAGCCGCGGGTGCCCGTCGGGGTAGGTGTCGAGGCAGTCGATGGCGAGGCGGCGGATCTCGTCGCGGCGGGCGACACTCCACCGGGCTACGATCAGCGCCGCCCGCTGATAGGGGTTGGGCAGCTGCTCGACGGCCGTCATCAGCTTGGCGAGTTCGTGGTCGGGGATGAACCGCGGCAGCGGCTTGGGGATCTTCGGGATGTCGCCGCGGGTGAACAGCACCCGTGCCGGGACGTCGTCCCAGCCCCAGGCGGCGGTCTCGGTCACGAACCGTGTGATCAGCGTGACCACGCCTCGCCGGTAGCTGATGCTCAACGGGGCGCCGGTCTGCTGGTTGGTCTGCGTGCCGAGCCAGCCCAAGAACTCCTCGGCGTGCTCGCGGTGCAGGTCGGCAAGGCTGGCCATCTCCGGGTGCGCCTCGCTCATCCAGTTCACCAGTCGGCGCAGCGCGTCGCGGGCGTGGCGCACGGTCTGTGGCCGGTCCAGGTTGGCGTCCAGGTGCAGGCGCAGGTAGCGCTCGATGACGGCGCGGATCTTCGGCGGCGCCCCGGGCGGGGCGAGCCGGTCCACCCAGCTGCCCGCGGTGACGCGTCCGGTCGGCGGTCGGTCGACTTGGCCGAGGTCGAAGAGCAACACGTGCACCGCGTGCAGGCGAGCGATCGCCGAACGCAGGTACCCGTCGGCGACCTCGGCTGGCGGTCGCCCGTCCGGCGCCCGCGAGTAGAACTCGCGCACCGGGTCCAGACGCAGCCGGGTGGTGAAGGCGTCGATCGCGGTGCGGAGCTCGTCGAGGTCGTCCACGCCCAGCGCGGTCAGGTCAGGGTCGCCGCGGTGCAGCAGCATCCGGCCCAGCGGCCAAACCAGCTGCGTGCGCGCCGTGGCGTAGCCGAGCTCGGTGAGCCGGGCCACGTGCCGGTCGAACAGGCCGGCGTCCACGCCGAGGCCGCCGTGGCGGGCCTGGAGTTTGAACGGGCTGGTGAATGTCCGGGCGAGCAGCACCGGGTAGTCCAGCCCGACGCCGTGCACCAGCGACAGGTAGGTCAGGTAGGGCATGATCACGCTCGCGCCGCCGTGCGGATGCTGCCCGCGAACGCAGTTCTCCTTGTCCAGCAGCCGCTGCCGAAGCGGTGCATCGAACCAGTCCTGCAGCACCGGCCACTGTTCGACGAACCGGTCGTAGTTCTTCATCCGATCCCAGCGCGACGCGTAGCTGGTGCAGTGCTGCTCCACCCACTCCTGGTATCTGGCCCGGTCGGCGTGCACGCGCGGCACTACCACCGGGTCTGGTGCCACGGTCAGGTGCCGCGCGGGACCGGCCTCGGTCACGACCGGTCCCGAAGCGCGTGGTCGTAGTCGGCGAGCACCTGCTCGTCGGAGACTCGGGTGTAGATGCGGACCGACTCGGGCGAGGCGTGCCCGAGCCTCTTCTGCAAGGCCAGCTCCCGCATCCCGCCCTCCCACATCGCGGTGGCATGCGTGTGTCGCAGCGCGTGCGGTGTCTTGTCCGGGCTGCGGATCCCCAGCCGGTCCAGTCGGCGGGCGAACCCGCGCACCACGGCCTGGTAGCTCAGCGGCTCGCACCGGCGCGTTCCGGTGCCGCCGACCAGGAACACGAACGGGCTCTGCGCATCCAGCGGGCGTTCGTGCAGCACGTACCGGTTGACGGCGTCCAGCGTGCGCGGCTCATGCAGGTCCACGACGCGCTCGTGGCGTGACTTCGCTCTGGCGCCACGAGGGTGATCGTCGCGCTTGCGGATCGTGACTCGGCGGCGCCCGTAGGAGATGTCGTCGAGCTGCAGGCACAACACCTCGCCCGGACGCAGGCCGCCGTCGAGCATCAGCAAGAAGATCGCCAGGTCGCGCATCGTCGTCAGGCTGGCCAGCAGTGCGTCGATGTCCTCGGGGCTCATCGGCCGCGGCAACCGCAGCGGTAGCCGGACCCGCACCGTGCGGCGGATCGGCTGCTGACGGCTTGCGGCGCCCACGAAGGGCTGGTGACGCTGCGGCACGCGGCCCAGTGCGTGGTCGATCTGCCGCTGCATCGGGTTCTCCCCGGTGGTGTACTGCTCGGCCGCGATCGCCCATCCGAAGAAGCTCGACGTCGCGGCAAGCACACGTTGCACCGTCGCCGGCGACAGCAGCCGGCCCTGTTCGGTCGCCACCGTCAGGCCGAGGCGCTGCGCCGGCCGTCGCGACGGCACTCGTCGCAGGTAGCCGAGGAACTCCAGCGCGGTCGCTGGACGGAAGTCGTTCCAGCCCAGCGAGCGCTCGGTCAGGAACTGAGCCAGGTGCCGCAGGTCGTAGCCGTAGGCGCACACCGTGTTCGGGCTGTACCCCGCGTCGACCAGATGCCAGAGGAACCGATTGACCGGCACCACCTCGGAACCGGCGTCGTCGACCAGCACGACGCGACGGACGATGCCGCCCTCTCGCTGCTTGACCACCCTCACATCGGCCTCCCTCGCCGGTGTTCAGCGCATCAGGTCGCAGTCCTCACTCTGGGAACGTCGCAACTCCGGCGTGTCGAGATAACAGAGAACTCGGCGACCATGGCCGCCAGCACGTTGAACAGCAGCCGGCCGACCGCGTCGGTGGGGTCGTAGACCGACCCGCCCAGCGAAAGGCTGATCTGCCGGGCGGTGAGCTCGTCGGCGATCGCGCGAGCATCGGGCAGAGACCGGGCCAGCCGGTCGAGCTTGGTCACCACCAGGGTGTCGCCGGCTCGACACGCAGCGAGTGCCTCCCGCAGACCGGGACGTTCACGGTTGGTGCCGGTCAGGCCGTGGTCGACGTAGATCCGCTCGGCCTCGACACCCAGACTGAGCAACCCGTCGTGTTGGGCGGTGAGGTCTTGTTGGTCGGTAGAGCATCGGGCGTACCCGACAAGTAGCGCGTTCATGGCGCACCTCAAACAGATGAGGCCCAGCCCGTGGCGAGTGCGACGTGCTCAGGCAGCGACCGAAGCCGATGGCACCACCCGCACCGTAGATCCACGCACACGCAAGGCAGGCACAGAGTTCCCGCACCGCGGGGCCCGGATCGCCAGCAGAGGGCGCTGATGCATTTCGCATGGATTCGCATCGGACCGCCTATCATGGAGTCATGACGAAAGCCATCACCGTTCGCCTTGACGAGGCCGACCACGCAGCTCTGGCTCGGCAGGCCGACCAGTTGCGGGTCTCCCCGGGCACGCTGGCGCGCATGCTCGTCCATGCCGGGCTCGGCGAGGACACACCCGCGCGGCGGGACGCCCGGGCGGCAATTGCCAGCCTGGTGCGCCGCTCCCAGCAGCGGCCGCCAGCCGACGCCGTCTCGCTGGTCGACGATGCACGTACCGCTCTGGGCTCACACGGGTGAGTGTCGTTGTAGATGCCAGCCTGATCGTTGCGCTGCTGGTCGCTGACGAACGTCAATTGGCGGTCCGGGCACATCTCGAAGGCTGGGTGGAGTCCGGAGAGGATCTTCACGCGCCGGCGGTGTTGCCCTACGAGGTTGCCAACGTTCTCGCACGGCTGGTCTTCGACGGCGGCCTGGAGGCCGACGAGGTCGCGGATACATGGTCCGACCTGGCCGCGCTCGACGTCGTGCTCCACCCGTTCGACTTCATCCACGACGGTCCCGAGGTCGCCACGATCACCAGCCAGCTGCGGCGCCGCCACGCCACCGACTCGACCTACATTCGACTGGCGCAGCAGCTCGGCACAACCGTCTGGACCCTCGACGGACCCCTCGCCCGCAACGCGGGCGACGTCGGCCTACCCGTCAAGCTGATCACCTGACGCCGTCCCACAACCCGATCCCCGAGTGGGGCGGCCCGGGCAACCGCGTCAACGGCGCCGGTAGGACGCCATCGGCCTGAACGCGGCTACTAGACGCATCCATGGTGAGGTCGACTTGAACTCCTCAACGCGCCTCAGCCTCGGCCCCGTCAATTTCTCTAGAGTGGTTGCGTGAACCTCGCTGTCAGCGGGTGGGCGATCGTGCCGCCTCGCCAACGCACAACTCGGCTGGCGTCGTTCACGAGCCTCAGCACCTTGCGCGTGCTGCGCGCGTAAATCGTCTCCCTATTGGCTGTTGGCGGGCGAAAACATGCGGAGATTGAGTGTATGGCGGGTGCGTCGCGAGCGGCGAGCTCCTCCGTTGGTGCGGGGTGGCTGCGTCCGGGCTCAGCCCGTCACGCAGATGACGGTTGCGGCGATGAACGCCGTCGCGCCGGCGACGAGGCCGATCCAGGCTGCCGCACCCGCCGACCCGACGCGGCGGTACGACTCATAGGCAAGCCCGACGGCGGTGGCGCCGAAGACGAGCGGCCACCCGGACCAGAAGGCCATGACGGTGATCAGGCCGAGGATCCCGAGAACCAGGGAGCTCTTGGACAGCCGTTCGGGCGTTGCCCGCCAGGCGTTGGCTGCCACGATGATCCCGATCGCGAGGCCGACCAGGCCGATGCCGTACTCGCCGAGCGACTCGGAGAAGGCATCGGCGACCGTGTACTCCTGCCCCGCTCGATCCGAGTCGAGGTTGATCCCGAAGTACTCGCCACTGAACATCGCGAGGACGAAGGTGACGTAGCCGACGAGGGGCGCGGCGACCGCAGCGGGGCCGGTCGTGGCGGGCGCCGATTGGTTGCTGGTGGCGGTCATGACTCCTCCTGGAGTGGTGATGAGCGGATGCCCCGATCAGACCGCTACCCGGGCGACGCCGGAACTGTCGGGGAACCCGAGGGACCCGGGAGACCCTCCCGGGCCAACCGGGACTCCCGCCCCCTGACAGACGCCCCGGAAGTGGTCACACTCGACACATGGGAGTGCGCACGGCCAGTCCCGTCAACGCGGCTGTCGCCGCGAAAGTTCTGGCCGCCCTTGCCCTGGTCCTGGCATCCACTGTTCCGTTGTCGATCTCGGGTGGGGTAGGCGCGCGGCCGGCGATCGACCACCCGGACATGTGGTCGGGCTACTGGGTCCACGTCCTGATCATCATCGCCTTCACGATCTGTGGGGCCGCGCTCCTCCATGTGCGGCCGCGTAACCTCATCGGCTGGGTGCTGCTGGGGGTCGGCCTGCTCCAGGCCGTCCAGAGCAGTTTCGATGCGTACGGCGCACGGGCCCTCACCGATCCGGACGGGTCGCTGCCGTTGGGGCTCTTCGCCATCTGGCTCGGCTCCTGGACCTGGATCCCGGCCGTGCTGCTGCCCGTGTTGTTGCTGCCATCTCTGTATCCGACCGGGAGTCCGCCGTCGCGGTTCTGGCGCTGGCATTGCTGGGTCTCGCTGGCCGGGATCGCCGCCATCTCGCTGGGGGCCTCGACCACCCAGGATGGCGTCGACGACACGGTGCGCACGGCACGTCTGCCGTTCGATGCCCCCGAGTGGTGGGCGGTCGGGGTGGGTGTGCTCGCCGTTTCGCTGCTTGCACCTGCGGCGGCGGTGTCGTTGGTGGGGACGGTGGTGCGCACGGTGCAGGCTCGGTCTCCCGAGCGCCAGCAGCTGTTGTGGCTTCTCTGTGTCGTGACGGCCATGGTCGCGACGGTGTTCCTGCCGTGGTCAGGCGTCTTCGCCCTGTCCTACGGACTCGTTCCTGTCGCGGTGGTCGTGGGCGTGCTTCGCTACCAGCTGCTCGGGATCGAGATAGCGATGCGTCGCACTCTCCTCTATGTCCCCCTGACGCTGCTGGTGGCCCTGGTCGTCGGCGGCATGACGGCGGCGTTGGCAAGGCTGACCCCCGAGGGTTGGCTGCCGCTCCTCCTCGCCTCGGCGGTCGTCGCGCTGCTCGTGCTTCCAGTGGCGTCGAAGCTTCGCAAGGTGGTGGACCGCTTCGTGCTCGGGGATCGGGCGGACCCGCTGTCCGTGGTCGACCGCGTGGGCGCTGGGCTGGAGGTGGCCACCGACCCGGTCGCCTCGATGCTCGAGGCGGTCGCCACCTCCGCTGGCGCGTCGTACGCCGCGGTCCTGGGCGCTGATCGCACGGAGTCCGCCAGGCTGGGGGAGCCGGTTCCGAACCCGGTCGAGCTGCCGCTGCGCCACGGTGGCGAGCTGCTCGGGACGCTCATCGTCGGCCCGCGACGCGGCGAGCCCCGAGTTCTGCCCGGCGACGCGCGGATCCTGGAGGCGTTGGCGCCGCACCTCGCCGTCGTGCTGCGCTCGCGGCGGCTCACCGATGAGCTCGCCCGCGAACGCGAGCGGGTCCTCGCGGCGACGCTGTCGGAGCGCGAGCGGCTCCGGCGCGATCTGCACGACGGTCTCGGCCCGTCCCTCTCCGGGATCGCGCTCGGCCTAGAGGCCGCCGATCACGCGTTCGACCAGGACCCGCAGTCCGCGCGGGACCTATTGGCGAGAAGCCGGGCCGAAGCCGAGAGCGCAGTCCGCGAGATCCGCGGGGTGCTCGACGCGCTACGACCGTCCGCACTGGATCGGAACGACCTGTCCGGCGCGATCAGCGAGACCGCGAAGGCCCTGGGACTCGGCGGTCCGGGCGAGCCCTTCTTCTCCCTTGCGGCGGACGGTGTCCAGACGCTGCCGGCACCGGTGGAGGAGGCAGCCTTCCGCATCGTCGCCGAGTCGTTGACCAACGTCGCCAAGCACGCCGGCGCGAGCCGGTGCCAGGTGAGGCTCACCCCCGAGGACGGGGCGCTCCACATCAACGTCGAGGACGACGGTCTCGGGCTCCGCGAGGGGCCTTCGAACGGTGTGGGTCTGGGGTCGATGCGCGAGAGGGCGTCCGGATTGGGTGGCCGCTTCGAGGTCGGTGCGGTGTCCCCGCACGGAACGCTGGTGCACGTCGAGCTTCCCCTGGGGCGACCATGACCATCCGCGTCGTGGTCGCCGACGACCACCCGATGTACCGCTACGGGCTGGCCGCCGTGCTCGGTCAGTCGGGCGAGGTCGAGGTCGTCGCGACGGTCAGCGACGGCGAGCAGCTCATGCGCGCAGTGGCTGTTCATCGGCCGGACGTCGTACTCACCGACCTGTCGATGCCCACCCTCGACGGGGTGGCGGCGACCGCCATGCTTCGCGATGCCCATCCCGCCGTGCCGGTCATCGCACTGACAATGCACGAGGACGACGAGCACCTGCGTGCGGCGCTCCGCGCTGGGGCCCGCGGTTACCTGGTCAAGGGCGCTGACGGCGCAGAGATCGTCCGCGCGGTGCTGGCCGTCGCGGCCGGCGACGCGGTGTACGGCGGTCCCGCGGCCCGTCACATCGCCAGCTTCTATGCGGGCTCGCCCCCGTCGGGAGCCACCGCCTTCCCGGATCTGACCCCCCGCGAGCGCGACGTCTTGGACCTGCTGGCGGTCGGATGCCGCAACCACGAGATAGCCAGGCGGTTGGGTATGGCGGAGAAGACCGTCCGCAACCACGTCTCCCAGCTGCTGCTCAAGCTACAAGTGCCTGATCGCACCGCCGCCGCGCTCAAGGCCCGCGAGGCAGGCATGGGTCCGGATGCGTCCGCGCCCCCGCCCTCGACGGGAGACCCGGGAACTTCGAGACTCCGAGAGTGAACCCGGACCATTCCACCTGGTCAATGCCGAAAGATCGTGACGGCCGTCCAGCGCGACACGGCACACACCCGCTGGCGGGCCATCGGCGGGCACTGTTGCATTGAGCCATCCCGCGACATCGGCGCCGCAAGATCTTCGCCCGAGCTCCGCCAACGGGCCGCAGATCGAGCCCACAGGGGTGCGTTGGTGGCCAAACGGGTCGACTTGGGGCCGGAAGCACCTGTCGCACAGGAAGATCTCCCGTTGCGCGATCCCGTGAACTGTTAATGCAACAGTGCCGTCAGGGCCATCAGGCATCGCCGACGCTGGTCCAGCGGCTGCTGCATGAGGCGGGGTACAGCCTGCAGGGCAACGCCAAGACGGTGGAGGGCAATCAGCACCCCGACCGGGACGCGCAGTTCCGGCACATCCATGACACCGTCACCGGGTACACCTCCGCCGGCGACCCGGTGGTCAGCGTGGACTGCAAGAAGAAGGAACTGGTGGGCCAGTACAAGAACGGCGGCAAGCAATGGCGGCCCGCAGGTGACCCCGAGCAGGTCAAGGTCCACGACTTCCTCGGCGAGCAGGGCAAGGCCATCCCCTACGGCGTCTACGACCTGGGCGCCAACACCGGCTGGGTCAGCGTCGGTGTCGACCACGAGACCGCCGCGTTCGCGGTCAACACCCTGCGCTCCTGGTGGAACACCGTCGGCGCGACCGCCTACCCCCACACCACGCGCCTGCTGATCACCGCCGACAGCGGCGGCGCCAACGGCAACCGCCGACGCACCTGGAAAACCGAACTCGCCGCTCTGGCCGACGAGACCGGCCTAGAAATCAGCGTCTGCCACCTACCACCGGGCACCAGCAAATGGAACAAGATCGAGCACCGCCTGTTCTCCCAGATCACCAGGAACTGGCGCGGCAGGCCCCCGACCAGCCACGAGACGATCATCAACCTGATCGGCGCCACCACCACAACAACCGGACTATCCGTGACCGCCCACCTCGACACCGACACCTACCCGACCGGCGTCAAGATCAGCGACCAACAGATGAAAGAACTCCCGATCACCCGCAACGACTGGCACGGCGAATGGAACTACTCCCTCCACCCAACCCACGACACGCCCGAACCAGACTGACTTGATTGAGTACGAGGCCTAAGCCGATCGCGTTAGGCATCACCCGGCTTCTGGAGAAGACGGGCCGGGCGGTCACGCCTGTGACGTCGCGACTCCCCCTCGGTCGGTTGGCAGCTCAGATCCTGACGCACAGCGGTTTCATGCTGCCGGTCCCCGACCCCAGACCCGTGCAGCGTGCCGTCAAGATCTTCCTGCAGACAACGGTCGACTGGTACATGCATCTGGCCCGGGCCGCCGGTGAGCACCGTCACGTCTCCCTGCGCAGCGTCACGGTGCCGACCACCTTCGTCGCCGGCAAGCACGACATCCTCGCTTCGGCCCATGACATGGCCAGCGCCGCGGCGCGGATCTTCGAGGCGGAGTACGTCGTCCTCAATGGTTCGCACTTCATCGCGATGGAACATCCCGAGCAGGTTCACGCCCAGCTCCTCGCCCTGACCTCCCGTGTGCATACGCCGGCGTCCCCGGCGGCCGACAGGTAGCGGATCGGTTCGTTTCGAGATGAGGTTGGCTGGCTCTGTAAAACTGGCGGCGTGAGCCTTCTCCCCTCCCCCGCACGAGGTCTCCTCGGCCTTCTGGTCGGGATCGGCATGCTCACCCTCGTCGCGTGCGGCGGATCGGAGGGCAACCCCGACGGGCTCGGTGGACCTACACCCGATGAGCAGCCGAGCACGCAAACGGGTAGCCCCAATGGTGACGCCAGTGATGACGCCAGCGATGACGCCAATGGTGACGCCAGTGATGAGCCCGACGACTCGTCGCCGAGCGGGCCGGTCGAGCCCGAGGTGGTGGGGACCGTGGCAACGGGCCTGGTCGCCCCGTGGGGGATCGACTTCCTCCCCGACGGCACCGCGCTGGTCACCGAGCGCGACACCACCAAGGTCCTGGCGATCCGGGGCGGGTCCGTCCGCACGGTCGGAACACTGGAAGGTGCGCAGCCGGAGGGTGAGGCCGGGTTGCTGGGGCTCGCGGTGTCCCCGACGTACGACGAGGACTCCCTGGTGTTCGCCTACTTCACCTCACCGGTCGACAACCGGGTCGTGAAGATGGTCTACAACGGGAAGCGGCTCGGACCGCCCGAGGTGGTTCTCAAGGGCATCCCGAGTGGCTTCATCCACGACGGAGGTCGACTCGAGTTCGGACCCGACGGATACCTCTACGTCTCCACCGGTGAGACCGGCAAGGGGCAGCTCGCACAGGATCCGGCTTCGTTGGGCGGGAAGATCCTCCGGATCACAACGGACGGGGATCCTGCTCCCGGCAACCCGGTGAAGGGGTCACCGGTGTGGACGATGGGTCACCGCAACGTCCAGGGTCTCGCCTTCGACGACCGGGACCGACTCTGGGCCAGCGAGTTCGGGGAAAGCACCTGGGATGAGCTGAACCTGATCGAGAAGGCGCTCAACTACGGATGGCCCGTGGTCGAGGGCAAGGGCGATCTGGAGGAGTACCGGAACCCGTTTGCACAGTGGCGCACCGCGGAGGCCTCGCCCTCCGGACTCGCCTACCTCGACGGTGCCCTGTGGATGGCGTCACTGCGCGGTGAGCGGCTGTGGCAGATCGAGCTCGACAAGGAGGGCATCTCCGCGCCCAAGGACTTCTTCGTGGGGGACTTCGGCCGGCTACGCACCGTCGTAGCCGCTCCCGACGGGAACCTGTGGGTGTCCACGAGCAACAGGGACGGTCGCGGCACCCCGGGTCCCAAGGACGACCAGATCCTCGAGATCACCCTCCGCTGACCCCCCCGGTCACAGTTTCACCAAGGTATGTCGCCGAACCTGCACTTCCCACGACGAACTCAGGCTCTCCTGACGTATCTGTGGGTGTGTCGAGCGCCATCGGAAGTGCACGCCGTTCGCGCCCCCGACTGGTCGAGCCTGTCGAGACCACTCCGGCCC
>Ga0209587_1000512_pt1 | contig 19064 bp, 20 predicted proteins | sample NGEPerD_2_FD_184512 | JGI IMG/M metagenome (GOLD analysis project Ga0209587, IMG submission 184512) | Arctic peat soil microbial communities from the Barrow Environmental Observatory site, Barrow, Alaska, USA - NGEE PermafrostL1-D... | ecosystem: Environmental > Terrestrial > Soil > Wetlands >... | reverse complement strand
TTCATCACCGGCGCGTCCAAGGGCTTCGGACGCGCAGGTCTCCTCACCGTATGACGCCCCCTGCGGGACGATCATGGGATCCCGGTCACTACCCCGCTGAGGCGGAAACTTGCGCCGGTAGCGGTTCGTCAAGTGGGACGTCAGATGTGTCGGGCTTGGCCGTTTGTCAATCTGGACATTTCTTCCGCCGCTCCGACGTGGTAATGACGGTCAAGCGACGCAGAACTCGTTGCCCTTCGGGTCGGCCATGACGACGTGGTGCCCAGCGAACTCATGCAATGCAACCGCGCCAGCAGCGCTGAGCCGCGCGACCTCTTCGGTGACGCGAACCCACTTCTGCTCGGGCCCGCCGTCGCCGGACACTCGCAGATCGAGGTGCAGCCGGTTCTTCGCGACCTTTGGCTCGGGAACCTGCAGGAGGCACAGCCGAGGCGCGACGCCGGTCGGGTCATGCAACCATGCGGCATCCATCCCGTCATCGTCCTCCTCGTCGAACTGCGCCAACCACTGTTCGCGCGTCGTGAACGGCAACGGCGGCGGTTCGTCGACATACCCCGCGGCGGTCTTCCAGAACTCAGCCAGCACACGCGGGTTCACACAGACCAAAGTTAGGTCGACACGCGTCAGCATGCCCAAACGATGACACGAGGCGCCGACAAACCTGAGTCTGGCCTTCGGCGATACCGCAGTCTCCTCCGCCGGATCAACCGCGGATTGACCCGCAGGGGATCGTCTTCGGCGCCCTCGGCGCGGCTCGCGACTGCTTCGAGACCACCATCACCGACACCCAGGAACGCGAGATCTTCGACAAGTCGCTGGCTGGCTTCCAGGTCACGCAGACCAAGCTCGCCGACATGGCACTCGAGCTGGGCAAGGGCATGTTGCTCGCCCTGCATCTCGGCCGCCTCAAGGATGCCGGCACCTTGGAGCCCGAGCAGGTGAGCCTCGGCAAGCTCAACAACGTCCGGGAGGCCATCGCGATCGCCCGTGAGTGCCGCACCCTGCTCGGTGCCGCCGGAATCACCCTGGAGTATCCCGTGATGCGGCACGCCAACAACCTCGAGTCGGTGCTCACCTACGGGGGAACATCGGAGGTTCACCGGCCGGGCCCTCGCTGGTCAGCCCGCGTATCGCTGAGGGACACGCGATGCCGCGTGTAGGTTGCCGGGGGAGAAGAACCGTCACACTGCGCCGCATCACCGGGTTCCCACGTGATCCTGTCAGCCGGATCCACCGGCCGGTGCTCCGGACGCAGCCGCTTCACGTTGTCACGGGACCACCGGATCGAGCCCGTCCAACCCATCCGCGCCGCGAGCACCGTTGCCGGCATATATATCTGCGTTGTCCTGTCGCAGGTACACAACCTGGAGACGTTCAAGAGTCCGGCCGGGCGATCTTGTTGAGGATCCGACCGAGTCGTTCGAGTCATTCGTCGGCTTCGCGTATCGGGCCGCAGGTGTGAGCTGCCGGCTTCAACTCAGCACCGCAGGGAAAGTCGTTGGTTGTGGGCAGGACGAGGACGCGAAGGCCCACTATCGCGACGTGCCGGCACTTCCTTGTTCGATGTCCTCAGGGCGACGGGGCCGGTTGAGTGCGCGCACCTCCGGCGGCAAGCCCCACTCGTTGCGTCCCAGGCGGGACAGCGGCTGCAGGTGATCCATCGTGGGATGGCCATCCTCGAGAGCGGATTCCAGCACCGTGAAGGCGACGACGTCGAGAAAGACCACGGTCGAGTCGCCGAGCTCGATGTTGGAGTGGAACAGGCACTCGATCGAGGCCGGCGAGGCGGCGACCCGCGGGGGCTTGACTTTCGCACTCGGCTCCATGGCGATGTTGAGACACATGGCTTCGTCCACAGACGAGTCGAACCGCGCGCTGCTCGCGTTGACGTCGTCCATCAGTGATTGGGGAGCCACGTTGATCACGCACTCCCTCGTCTCCCGCACGTTGCGTAGCGTGTCCTTGTCGCCGACGGAGGTGAACTGGACGATCGGGGGTCGTGCGCACGCGACCGTGAAGAAGGAGTGTGGGGCCAGGTTTCCCACGCCGTCGGCGGAGACGGTCGAGATCCAGGCGATCGGGCGGGGCACGACCAGCGCGGTGAGGATCCGGTACGGATTGATGTCGGGGTCGTCCGCATCGAACAGGCGGCGGGGCTCGGACGTCATGGCATGGTGGCCGTTCGGTCTACCGACACGTCAACCCGGCTCGATCTTCGACGGATGCCTCGCCAGCGGGGTGACCGAGATGGTCATGAAGGGGAACAGCGGCAGGCTGGACAACAGGTCATGCAGTTCGTCGCCGGAGTCGACGTCAAAGATGCTGACGTTGGCGTACTCGCCGACGACCCTCCACAGATGCGGCCAGACGCCGGACCGCTGGATCTCCGCGGCTCGGTCCCGCTCCCGGGCCACCAGCTCGGCGCGCTCGTCCGGATCCATGTCATACGGGATGGCCGCATCCATCCTGACGTGGAACAGCATGTTCGTCCTCCTGCTCGTCAGTCGCGGGTCAGACCCGGACGCCGCAGCGCGGCTACCGCGTCCATGTCGAGGTCGACGCCGAGCCCGGGTCCGTCGGGCAGGTGCAGTGCGCCGCCGTCGTAGCGCAAGGGCTGGGTGAGGAGCTCGACCGAGAACAGCTTCGGGCCGAAGAGCTCGCTGCCCCACGTGACACCGGGAGCGGCGCAGGCCAGGTGGAGCGACGCTGCGGTACCGATGCCGGTCTCGATCGAGGTGCCGCCGTGACTCGGGACGCCGGCCGCGGCGCCGATCGCCACGATGTCGCGGGCACGACGGAGTCCGCCCACCTTCGTGACCTTCATCGACCACACGTCCGCGGCGTGCAGGCGCACCAGCCGCAACGCGTCGACGGGCGTCCGCAGGCTTTCGTCGGCCATCACCGGGATGGGCAGCAGGGCGTTGATCTCGGCGAGGGCCTCCACCTGCTCGCCCGGGACCGGCTGCTCGACCAGGTCGACGCCGGCTGCGGCCAGCCGGGGCAGCAGTGTCTTCGACGTGGTCAGGTCCCAGCGGGCGTTGAGGTCGACCCGCACGCTCACGGTGGCGGCCAGCTTCTCCGCGATCGCACAGATCCGGCGCGAATCGTCCTCTGGGTCGAGCGCGCCCATCTTGAGTTTGAAGCTCGTGTGGCCGTCCGACGCCAGCACGGCCAACGCCTCCTCGACCACGACCGCTTCGGGTTCGGCGCCGAGTGCCCAGGTCACGTCGATGCTCGTTCGCGCGAGACCACCCAGCAGGGTGTGCAGAGGGACGTCGATCGACCGCGCCCACGCGTCGTGGAGCGCCACCTCGACGGCGGTCTTCGCGTAGAGGTTGGCGTGGACGAGGTCCTCGACGTCACGCCAGATGGCCTCGATTTCGTCCACCTGTCGCCCGATGAGCAGTGGCGCGATATAGGTGTCGATCGTGACCTTCATCGACTCGACGGACTCGCCCCCCCACCACGGCCCGCCGGGGACCACTCCTTCTCCGATGCCGATCACGCCACCGCGGGTGTGCACGAACGCCAGCAGCACCGGTTGGGCGTCCATGACCACCCGGGCGAAGCGATGCGGTCGGCGGAGCGGCATGTCGATGATCAGCGTCTCGACGCGCTCGATCGTGAGGTCGTGGTCGCTCATCGCCGTCAGACGGGTTCGAGCTCGAAGTCGTACTCCTCGCGCTTGCCGCCCTGGCCGTCGTCCTTCGGGTCGAGGACGAGCTCCGGCTTCGTGGCTTCAGCGACGTCGGAGTCGAGCCAGTCACCGCCGGCGAAGTAGAGCTGGGTCGTGATGGTCCGGTGCCCGTCCGCGCGCACCATGATGTGCAGGTGGGCGGGACGCCACGGATGCCATCCGGCCGCCTCGATCAGTTTGCCGGTGGGCCCGTCGGTCGGGATCTGGTAGGGCGCGGCCTCGACGGTGTTGATCTCGAACCGGCCCTCGTCGTCGGTCACCACGACGCCTCGCAGGTTCCCGTCGGGGATGTCTGGCGCGAACCCGGAGTAGTAGCCGTCGGAGTCCGCGTGCCAGATGTCCACCTCGGCTCCCGGCAGCGGTGTGCCGTCGACGTCGCGAACTTGGCCGGACAGCACCAGCGGTGTGCCCTTCTCGTCGTCGCGGCGGGGCAGCTTGCAGGTCGAGCCCAGCTTCACCTGGTCGGGGAGGTAGTACGGACCTTCGATCGTGCCCTTGGTGCCTTGCTGCTTCTTCGCGACGACTTCCTCGACCACGTGCTCGACGAAGACGTCCATGAACAGCGGCCACTCGCCGCCGTCGCCGACCTCCATCAGCCAGCCCTTCGCGGCCTGGAACTCCGGATAGGTGACGTCGTGCTCCTTGATCGCGTCGTGCACGCCCTTCAGGACGGCGCTGACCACGGTCGCCACCCGCTCGGGCGGCGTACCGGCCACCCCGCGGCGCTCCTGGCTGGCGCGGAAGGCGTCACTGGCGGACGCTCCTGATCCCGCCGCGGTCGGCGATGACTCGGTGATGCTCATGTCGTGCTCCTCTCAGGGGGTGGTCAGCGCTGACGCGGACCAAGGGTGTCGTCGGGGTTGTACAGGTCGGGCACCGTCCAGCCGTCCAGGTCGTACTCGGCCATGCACTGCTCGGCGAAGCCCTTCATGGCGTCGGCGCTCCCGGACTGCTCGGCAGCCATCAACAGCTCAGCGCGGACGCCCTCGTGGTTGCCGGAGTAGTTGCGCTCGTAGAGCTCGTGCCGACCGCCGAACTCGCTGCCGATCGAGTCCCAGATCAACTTCATCAGCTTGACCCGCTCGACCGCGTCCATGCCGTTGGAGCCGCGCACGTACCGGTCGAGGTACGGCCGCAGCTCCGGCGACTTGAAGTCGACGGCGCTGGACGGCAGGTAGATCAGCCCGCTGCCGAGGTCCTGCATGATGATCTCGCGGATTCGGGGGTAGCCGACGGTCATGAACCAGCGGTACGCCAACCCGTAGTCGAGGTGCGGCAGGACCGCGCCGTCGATCCACTCGTCGGGCTTGGCGGCCATCGCGTCCGACAGTGCCCAGAACATGTTCCGCCAGCCGATGACCTCACCGACGCGGGTCTGGATGCCGCGGAAGTCCTTGGTGCCGGTGGCCTCCACGCCCTTCATCAGCAGGCCGGCGATGAAGTCGATCTTCACCGCGAGGCGGGTGACGCCGTGGAACGTGAAGCGGTGCAGGAAGCCCGAGGCGGGGAAGAACGTACTCGCCTTCTCGGCGTCGCCGTAGATGAAGACGTTCTCCCACGGGATCTTCACCTTGTCGAGGATGAAGATCGTGTCGTTCTCGTCGAACCGGCTCGACAGCGGGTAGTCGAACGGTCCCGTCATCGTGTCGGCGGTGTTCGAGTACGAGTTGCGGCAGATCAGCTTCATCCCCGGTGCGCCCATCGGCACGGTGCAGACCAGGGCGTACTCGCGCTTCTTGATCGGCAGCCCGTAGTGGGCGATGAAGTTGTAGTGCGTGATCGCCGACCCGGTCGCCACCACCTTCGCGCCGGAGACGATCAGGCCGTCGTCGCGCTCCTCCTCCACGTGCATGAACACGTCGGCGACCTCGTCGGGGTCACGGTCACGGTCGACCGGCGGGTTGATGATCGCGTGGTTCCAGTAGAGGACCTTCTCCTGCGACTCGGTGTACCACCGGCGGGCGTTGTCGGCGAACGGCTCGTAGAAGTCGGCGTTCGCGCCGAGCGTGCCGAGGAACGCCGCCTTGTAGTCGGGGCTCCGGCCCATCCAGCCGTACGTCATCCGGGCCCACTCGGCGATGGCCGCGCGGTCGGCGACGAGGTCCTCGCGGCTGCGTGGCGTGCGGAAGAACGGGTGGGTGAATCCGTCGCTGCCGGTGTCCGTCGGTGTGGTGAGGACGTCCTTCTTGGCCGGGTCGTGCAGTGAGTCGTACAGACGAGCGGTCATCCGGACCGAGTTGCGGAACGCCGGGTGCGTGGTGACGTCCTTGACCTTGTCGCCGTAGATGAAGATCTCGCGCCCGTCCTGCAGGCTCTCGATGTACTCGTCGCCGGTCATCGGGCGGCTGGCCCGGGCGCTGTCGGGCGTTGCGGCGTCCAGCTTGCTCTTGGTGGTGTCTTCGACGGTCACGATGTGGTCCTTTCGAGTGTCCTGATCAGTGAGTGGTCAGGCGGTGGCGCCGAACCAGGAGATTCCCGGGCAGTCCCCGGACTCCAGCCAGGGAACGGTTTCGAAGACAGGGCCGAGGTGGCGGAAGGCGCCGAGGTAGAAGACGAGTGGCTCGGCCCCGGTCGACGCGAACTTCTGGACCTCGCCGAGGTAGAGCACGTGGTCGCCGCCGTCGTAACTGCGCCACGGCGTGCACGAGATGGTGGCCAGCGATCCGGAGAGCTGCGGTGCGAGATCGGGGTCGGTCTGCTCCCACCGCGGGTCGTCGGACATCGGCTTGCCGGCGAAGTGCAGGGCCACCTGGTCCTGCGGCTTCTCCAGGACGTTAACGGTGAACGGCTTGTCCTCCAGGTACTTGCAGATTCGCGTCTTGCGGTCCACCGAGACCATCACCAATGGGGGTTCCAGCGAGACGGCGCTGAACGCGTTGACGGTCGCGCCATGCGACTCTCCGTCGCCGTCGCACGTGATCACGGTGACACCCGTCGCGAAGTGCCCGAGGCACCGGCGCAACAGGAGCGGATCGAACGGCATCCGCTGTCACTCCTTGTCTCGTGTCGCCTTGTTGCAGGTTGTACGCTGTGCGGTCATACTATACGCTGTGCGTGCACTTAACTGTGCCCCCGGTCACAGCCGTTGTCAAGGGGTCGTTCCGAGAGAATGGGGATCATGGAGCCTTCCGGGAACGATCGTGACCACATCCAGAGCCTCGAACGCGGTTTCGCGGTGCTGCTGGCCTTCAGCGCCGAGCTGCCCGACCCGACCTTGGCCGACCTCGCGGCGGCCACCGGGTTCTCGCGGCCGGCGGTACGCCGGATCCTGCTGACGCTGCAGCGCCTCGGCTACGTCCGGGGCGATGGCGGACGATGGTCGCTGACACCGCGAGTCCTTACCATCGGCCAGCACTACGCCGAGTCCCATGCCCTGGTGGAGCTGTCCCAGCCGCACCTGCTGCGTCTGGCTGAGGAGACCCAGGAGTCGGCCTCACTGGCGGCTCTCGACGAAACCGAGGTCGTCTACATCGCTCGCGTCCAGGTGCGTCGGATCATGAGCATCAACGTCGACGTCGGCACACGCGTGCCGACGCACGCCACGTCGATGGGGCGGGTGCTGCTGGCCTGGGCATCGAAGGACGTGGTCGACGCGGTGATCGACTCCGGCCCGCTCCCACGCTTCGCACCGAACACGATCACCAACCCGCGTCATCTCCGCGACGACCTTCGCCGGGTCCGGGAGCAGGGCTGGGCCATCGTCGAGAACGAGCTCGAGGAGGGGCTGCTCTCCGCTTCGGCGCCGGTGCGCGACGGCGCGGGTGACGTGGTCGCTGCACTTGCGTACTCGACATCGTCCGGCCGCAAGACCACCTGGCAGATCGAGCGCGAGGTCGTCCCGCTCCTCGTCGAGGAGGCGGAGAAGATCAGCGCCGAGCTCGGTGCCCAGTCCGGTGCAGCGCGTCCCACGAAACCGAAGGAGCTGTCATGATAGACGTCGTCATCTGCGAACCGGTCCGGAGTCCGGTCGGACGGTTCGGTGGTGTCTTCTCGTCCCTCGGCGCCACCGAGCTGGCCACCTCCGTGCTCGCGTCGCTGGCCGAGCGAACCGGTCTCGAGGAGGGCGACGTCGACGACGTCGTCCTGGGCCAGTGCTACCCCAACGGCGAGTCGCCGGCCATCGGCCGCATCGCGGCGCTCGACGCCGGGCTCGGCACCGGCGTGGCCGGACTCCAGATCGACCGGCGATGCGGATCCGGTCTCCAGGCCGTCCTCTACGCGGCGATGCAGGTCGGGTCCGGTGCAGCCGGCCTCGTGGTGGCCGGCGGTGCCGAATCAATGTCCCAGGCCGAGCACTACGCACTAGGCCTGCGATCCGGCGTGCGCGGCGACGGGGTAGAGCTGATGGACCGGCTGGCGCGCGCCCGGATCACGGCCGGTGGCAAACACCATCCGGTACCGGGCGGGATGCTCGAGACCGCCGAGAACGTCCGCGCCGAGTACTCCATCGGCCGCGAGGAACAGGACCGGTTCGCCCTGCGGTCGCAGCAAGCGGCGGCGGCCGCCGCCCGCGACGGAAAGTTCGACGACGAAATCGTCCCGGTCACGGTGCCCGGGAAGCGCGGCAAGGGTCCGGTCACCGTCGCGACCGACGAGCACCCCAGGCCCGACACCACTCTCGACGACCTGTCCCGGCTGCGCCCCGTCCGCGTCAAGATCGACCCCGAGTCGACCGTCACCGCCGGCAACGCCAGCGGTCAGAACGACGGGGCGGCGATGTGCATCGTCACCACCCGTGAGGAGGCCGACCGGCGTGGCCTGCGGGTGATGCTGACGCTGCGATCGTGGGCGGTCGCGGGTGTCGGTCCGGAGGTGATGGGCATCGGCCCGGTGCCGGCCACCGCGGAGGCGTTGGAGCGAGCCGGTCTCGTCATCGACGACATCGACGTGATCGAGCTGAACGAGGCGTTCGCCTCGCAGGTCCTGGCCTGCCTCCAGGAGTGGAAGGTCGATCCCGACGACGACCGGCTCAACCCCAACGGGTCGGGCATCTCGCTCGGCCATCCCGTCGGCGCCACCGGGGGTCGCATCCTGGCGACCATGGCCCACGAGCTGCATCGCCGGGACGCCCGCTACGGACTGGAGACGATGTGCATCGGCGGCGGACAGGGTCTCGCGGCGGTCTTTGAGGTGGTTCGATGAATCCGGTCGAGGTCCACCACCGGATCGACGAGTCGCCCGACCTGCCACCGGACGCGCCGACGATCGTCCTGTCGAACTCGCTCGGATCGACGGTGACGATGTGGGACCGGCAGATCCCGGCGCTGTCCGGGGTCGCACGCGTCGTCCGCTACGACATCCGCGGCCACGGCCGGTCCCCGGTGCCCAACGGTCCGTACGACCTGGACGACCTCACCGACGACGTCGTGGCTCTGCTCGACCGGCTGGCATTGGACCGGGTGCACTTCGTCGGGCTCTCCATCGGCGGAATGACCGGGATGCGCCTGGCAGCTCGCGAACCCGACCGGGTCGACCGCATGGTCGTGCTCTGCACCTCGGTGCGGCTGGAACCGACCCAAGGTTGGCACGACCGGGCAGCGACGGTCCGGTCCGAGGGCGCCGCTGCGGTGGCCGAGGCCGTTGCCGGCCGGTGGTACACCCGGGGTTTCCACGAACGTCACCCCGATCGGGTCGCCGACGCCATCCGGCTGATCGGCTCGACCCCTCCCGAGGGATACGCCTCCTGCTGCGAGGCCATCGCGACCATGGATCTCCGGGACGACCTCGCCGCGATCATCGCCCCGACGCTGGCGATCGCCGGTGCAGAGGACCCGGCGACACCGCCGGACCACCTCGAACGCATCGCGGACGGGGTGAAGGATGGACGACTGCTGGTCGTGCCGGAGGCAGCCCACCTGGCCAACGACGAGCAGCCCGACGTCGTCAACCCCGCGATCATCGACCACTTGGGCCTGAGGGGCTGAGCATGGACAAGGTTGTCAACAGTGCCGCCGAGGCGGTCGCCGACATCCCCAGCGGCGCGAGCATCGCCGTGGGCGGCTTCGGGTTGTCCGGTATCCCGTGGACGCTCATCGGGGTCCTGCTCGAACAGGGTGCCGACGACCTCACCATCGTGTCCAACAACTGCGGAGTCGACGGCGCCGGCCTCGGACTCCTGCTCGAGCAGAGACGGATCAGCCGGGTGATCGCCTCGTACGTCGGGGAGAACAAGGAGTTCGGTCGTCAGTATCTGGCCGGTGAGCTGCACGTCGAGCTCACGCCGCAAGGCACATTGGCCGAACGGATGCGCGCCGGCGGCGCGGGCATCGGCGCCTTCTTCACCCCGACCGGCGTCGGGACGCTGGTCGCCGAGGGCGGCCTGCCCTGGCGATATCACCCCGATGGGAGCGTCGCGGTAGCGTCACCTCCGAAGGAGGTGCGTACCTTCCACGACCGCGAGATGGTCCTCGAGGAGTCGATCGTCACCGACGTCGCACTGGTCCGCGCGGCCGCTGCGGACCGGCACGGCAATGCGCGTTTCCACACCGCGGCACGCAACTTCAACCCGGACGCGGCCATGGCCGGCCGGCTCACGATCGTCGAGGCCGAGGAGCTGGTCGACGTCGGCACCCTCGGGCCGGACGACGTGCACCTGCCCGGGGTGTTCGTGCAGCGGGTCCTGCCCCTGACCCACGAGCAGACGACCCACAAGGAGATCGAGAAACGGACTACGCGCACCGAGGAGGCGGGCGCTGATGCCTGACGTCAGGGATCAGCTGGCCGCCCGCGCCGCAGAAGAGCTCGTCGACGGCCAGTACGTCAACCTCGGCATCGGCATCCCGACGCTGGTGCCGAAGTTCCTTCCAGCCGGATCGACGGTGGTGCTTCAGGCGGAGAACGGGATCCTGGGCGTCGGCCCCTACCCGCTCGAGGGCGAGGTCGACCCGGACCTGATCAATGCCGGCAAGGAAACCGTGACCGTTCTGCCCGGGGCGTCGTTCTTCTCGTCGTCGTCGAGCTTCGCGATGATCCGCGGTGGCCACATCGACGTCGCGATCCTCGGCGGGATGCAGGTGTCCGTCGACGGCGACCTGGCGAACTGGGCCGTGCCCGGAAAGATGATCAAGGGCCCCGGCGGGGCCATGGATCTCGTGCACGGCGCCAAGCGCGTGGTCGTCCTCATGCAGCACACCGCCAAGGACGGCAGCCCGAAGCTGTTGCAGAAGTGCACCCTGCCCCTGACCGGCAAGGGTGTCGTGCACCGCATCATCACCGACCTCGCCGTCGTCGACGTCCGCGACGGCGCGTTCCACCTCGTCGAGCTGGCCGACGGGGTGGAGCTCGACGAGGTCATCGATCGAACGGGCGGGCGCGTCGTGTCAGATGCGCTGGTGAGCCATGGCTGACTTGGAGGAGCGCATTCGGCGGCTCGAAGACCTGCACGCCATCGGTCAGCTCCGGGCTCACTACTGCCAGTACCTCGACGACGGACAGTGGGACGACCTGGTGGATCTGTTCACTCCGGACGGCGCCTTCGTCGGCCTGTCGACGGCCCGCGGCCACGACGAGCTCCGAACGTTCTTCCCCGGCCTGCTGGACGGACCCCTCGACGCCTGGTGGCACTTCAGCAGCAACGAGACGATCGAGCTCGACGGCGACGCCGCCGTTGGTGTCACGTGGCTTGACCAGCCGTGCGTCGTCGAGGGGCGAGCTCACATCGCGGCGGGTCGCTACACCGATCAGATGATGCGTGGCAGCGACGGGACGTGGCGCTTCGCCGAGCGGAAGGTGACGTCTTCTTCTGGCAGCCCACCGACGCCGGGTGGGCGCCTGCAGCCTACGGATGGGAGCCGGCGCGCGCAGCAGCCGATCGCAGGACGATCGAACGCCGCAGCTGAGGCTTCTGCAAGGAACCGTCGATCACGTTCGCACATCGTTCGGGTCAGGCTCCCCCCTATCCGCACGTTGTGGTGGCGGTGGGAATCACGCCCAATGCCCGAACCGGGTTCATCGGGACAAGCACGACCGCGGAACGACGCAAGCAACGTGAACGCGTCGTCGTGACGCGCGGCGATCCAACTCGATCCGGCCACGTTGTGCCCAGAATGTGCCCAAAGGTCGAGATCGCACCCGTCCAGAGACGAAATGCCGTCCTTGCCTCGTGGACACATGTTCGACGACCTATCGGGACGGTCCAGGCTGGGCTGGCGACGCGTCGAGCCTTGTTGGCACCGGTTCGGGCCGATGAGTGCCGCGTGCTCGGACTACTCCCCCGTCGGTGGGTGCCCGATAGAGCTCGTCGAATGCGGCAGACCGGGTTCGCCGTACATGGCACATCACCTGACCGAACAGACCCGGGACTTCCTTTCGATCTCGCTGCTCATGCAGTCCGGTCGATGTACGGAGAATAGCCACCGCACGGTTGCCGTCAGCCTGTCAGGGGATGCTCGCGAACACTCCGGAACACAACACTCGCGGAGCGGTCCCGCAAGAGGATCCACTTACGGCGATGGGCGTCGTCGACTCGAACATGGTCGTCGAGCATGACTCGCGCCGTAAACCGTTCGCACCCGGGGACCGCGCCGGCATCGTCGAGGCGCTCGCGATGCGGGAGAAGGACCCGGGCGTCAACGCCGACGTGCCGTGGGCGATGGCCGGCCCGTCGGGCGCCGACCCGGTGGTCCGCCACTACAGCCACGACGCCTGGAACTCGGTCAGCTCCACCATCAAGCTCCCGGTCCGCGGAGCCGTGATGGGGGCGCTCGCACCGATCCTCACCCCGAGCGAGTCCGGCGAGCGGCGATCCTTCATGGTCGCCTTCCCGATCGTCGCCCAGCCCAAGGCCGACCGGCAGTCCGGGAACGCCGAGTAGGCTGCCGACACCGCCGAAGCCCTGCACAACAAGCTCGGCGTCAAGATGCGCGCCAAGCAGCGCGAGGACGTGGCCAGGGTCCGCGGGCTGGACCACAAGAGCGCGACGATCGCGCGGGTGGCTCAGCCTCAGTTCGTGGTCTCTGGCTTGGTGATGTCGGAGACGTGGGTCTGGCCGTAGCCCTCGGTCTCGAGGTGCGCCCCGTGCTCGCCGCCGGTCATGGCGAACTCCTCCTCCGGGGAGAGGATCAGCTTGTGGCGACCAGAGACGGCGAAGTAGAGCACGGCCAGGACGAACCAGATCGCTACGCCGACAACACCGGGCCGGTAGTCGGCGTTGAAGAACAACGACACGAGCGATATCGCGGCGATCACTCCGGCCACGATTGCACCCGCCTCGCCCAGCGGGCTGCGGTAGGGACGCTCGATATTGGGCCGGTTTCGGCGCAGGAGCACGAACGCGATCATCTGCATCAGATAGGAGATCACCGCACCGAAGACGGCCATGGTGAGCAGCGCCGCGCCGACGCTCTCCGACCCGGAGTACTGCAGGATCAGCGCGAGGATGTATCCGATGCCGGCTCCGACGAGAAGCGCCACGTGCGGGGTCTGCCGGCTGCCGTGGGTGACCGAGAGAGCGTTGGGGAAGTAGCCGGCTCGCGAGAGCGAGTAGATGTTGCGGCCGTACGCGAAGATGATCGTGTGGAAGCTGGCCACCAGGCCGGTGACGGCGATCAGCGCGAGCAGCGAGGCCGCCGTCCCGTTCCCGAAGATGGTCTTGAGCCCGTCGAACAATGGTTCCGCGGATTCGCTCAGGGCCTGTGAGCCGGGCGCGATTCCGGCGCTCAGGAAGAGGGTGAGGAACGCCGCGACGATCAGTGTGAACAGGCCGTAGATGGTGCCACGCGGGATGTCTCGCCGGGGGTCGTGCGACTCCTCCGCTGCGAGCGGGAGTTCCTCGATCGCGAGGTAGAACCAGATCGCGAAGGGGATGGCGAAGAAGACGCCGCCGACTCCTTCGGGGAACCAGCCGCCGACGGAGTCGATGGCCTGAGCCTGGAAGTCCAGCTTGGTGAGCGCGCCCGCCCAGAACACCACGAGGATACTCAGCGCGGCCAGGCAGATGAACACCGAGAAACGGAACGAGGCCTCGACACCGAAGACGTTGAGCCCGACGAAGAGGGCATAGAAGATGGCCCACCAAACGGGCGCGGGCATCGACAAGCCGACGAGGTCGCTGGTGATGGAGTCCATGTAGCCGCCGATCCCGACGACGATGACAGCAGGCGTGACGATGTACTCGATACTCTCCGCCACACCGGTGATGAAGCCGCCCCACGGGCCCATTGCGGTTCGGCCGAAGGAGTACGCACCGCCGGTGTGTGGCAGGGCGGGGGACATCTCGGCGATGGAGTAGCAAAGGCCGAGATACATCACGGTGATGACGAGAGTGGCGACCAGGAGCCCACCGAAGCCGAACTCGAGTCCGAAGTTCCAGCCGAAGAAGTCGCCGGAGATGACGGCGGCGACACCGAGCGCCCACAGCGACCACACGCCGGCATGGCGACGCAGAGCCCGCTTGGCGAAGTAGTCGTGCTCGGCCTCGCGGTAACTGATTGATCGGGTCTTGGCCATCTGAGCGCCTCGCGTGGGCTGGGACCGAGAACTTGCTCACAGGGTAGACCTGGCCACGGAGCGGGTCAACGCCATGTCTTGGTGCCAGCAGTGCAGGGCGTTTCTTCGGCTGATCACGCGCGAGTGGCCGCACGCCATCACTACTTCCGCCGCCTTCGTAACTCACCGGGGCCGTTCGCCGACGTACCGGGCAGCTCTCAGGAACCCCGAGCCTGCGTTGGGCGGCTTAGGGCCGCGCGGCCGCGGACTCAGGAGACCGGGAAGCTCTCGGGGTTGCGCCGATGGCCGGGGCATCGTCATCGCGTTGCGCGGCGGCCGGGAGCTACCTCCGCTCGTCGACAGCCGGAGGGGGTGGCACGAGTGACACGAGTGAACCGCCGTCGCGCGAGTGAGCATGTGGCGCCGTTTGCCGCATGACCAATCCGCGGATAGGGCTACAACTACGACCTGGCCCGCGGTTGGTCCTCACACTGGACGGTTACCAGTTGTTGATCGGGTGAAGCTGTTCAACAGCGTCCAGGACCGTCGCACGGAGGTCGTCGGTGTCGTTCGGGTAGTAGAGAGGCCCGGCCCCATCGGTGAGCAGGACTCGGACCCGGGCCACTCCGCGGGCCGGCAGGGGACCTGGCGCGCGGAGGCAGTCGATTAGCATCTGCAGCGCGTCGGCGGCGTCCATGATCCGGTCGCGTCGGATGGGGATCTGGGCCCCAACGAAGCGGGGTGCACGCCCCGTTGTCGCTTGTTCCAGGATCTGCTCCACGGTTCGGGCGAGCGCGCGCCGCGTCGAGGGCCGGACCAGAGCCTGTGCGCGAAGGGCCAATGTTGCGCTGGCATCTGGCGATACCCCGCCAGCGATGTCTCGGTCCAACTTGCCCGCCCGGACATGCGACACAATCCGCGCCAACGGTGTCGCGGTCTTTGTCGTGACGCACTGGTCAAGGTCATCAATCAGGATCAGCATCAGGCAGCTCCGCCCGGGTTCCCAGCCAGTATCAGTATCCGTCGAGGAACGGGACTTGGGAATCCCAGAACCTCGCAATCGGTTCTGACCCGAGCACCGAAGCCCGCCAGCAAATCACGCCAAACGCCAACCGCCGGGATGGCCAGCCGTGTTCAGGGAGCACACCCGGACCGGGCTGCAGCCTTCTGAGCCAAGGCACAGGCACGGCGGCTGTGAGTATCAGCGCGGCCAGGATCGAGCCGAAGTCTCGAATGTGCGACGAGCGACGCTCCTATCGAGTGCCGGCGCGGAAGCTAGCCGGCGGCGACGTCGCGGCGCCGGTAGCCGCAAAGGCCCAGGAGCACCAGCGCCGCGGCCAGGACGAGCTCGGTGACCGCGGGCAGGGGCTCGAAGGTCTCGACCGGAAGCCCCGGCAGGTGCCAGAACGGCGAGATCCCGTCGACCCAGTCCGGCAGCCGCAGCGTCTCGCCCAACATGACCTGGAAGAAGACGAACGCGACGCCTGCCCAGGCCAGCAGGGACCAGCGCGGCAGCAGGCCGGTGATCGCGACGGCGACGGCCGCGACAAGGAGTACGCCGGGCAGGTAGCTCAGCTGGCCACCGAGTTGTCCCGCGAGCCGGTCCCACTCGCCCATGCCCAGCCCGTAGCCCATGGCGAGCCCCAAGCCCATCAGCAGCGAGAGTGCCAGCGCGCCCAGGCCGGCGACCAGGACGGTGGCGCCCACCCAGGAGGTCCTACGGATGCGGGTCGCCAGCACCACCTCGGCGCGGCCCGACTCCTCCTCCGCGCGCAGCCGAAGCACGGACGTCACGGCGAAGCCCGTCGAGACCACGGCCATGAACAGGAAGATGTAGCGGAGGAACGCGTCGATCAGCGCCTGCTCGGCGTCGGCTGAGGCGCCGATCACCTGGGCGATGTCGGGATTCGATGCGACCAGGTCCGGGATGGTCGGGATCACCGCGCCATAGAGCAACCCGAGAGCGGTCAGGCCGATCGCCCAACCGATCAGCAGCCCGCGCTGGAGGCGCAGGGCCAGCCCGACCGGCGTGCCGAGAAAGCGCGAGGCACGGGGCTGGCCGGGACGGGTCTGCAGCAGGCCACCCCCAAAGTCGCGGTGCGCGGTGAGCCAGGCCGCCAGCAGGAGCAGTGCCGCGGTCAGCGCCACCAGCGGCAGGGCCGGCAACCACCGCTCCGCGCCGAACGCGTCCATACGCTGGGCCCACCCGAAGGGCGAGGCCCAGACGAGCGCATTGTCCTGCATGGCGCCGACGCCCCGGATCAGGTAGCCGATCGCGATCGCCGTGCCGGCGAGGCCGAGGGCTCCACGGGCTGACGTCGAGAGCTGGGCGGCGACCAGGCTGACTCCGGCATAGCAGAGGCCCAGGAGCGTCAGCCCTACGCCGTACGTCGCGCTGCCGACGCCGTCCAGGCCGGCCGCCAGCATCGACGCTGTGGTGGCCAGACCGATCAGCAGTGCCGCGGCCACTCCGTAGAGCAGGCCAGCGAGCGTGGCGGCGTGCCGGCCGAGCACGGTGGAGCGGAGCAGCTCGGCACGGCCGGTCTCCTCCTCGGTTCGGGTGTGGCGGACTACGAGGAACATCACCATGAGGCAGATGCCGAGCTGGGCGACCTGCGAGATCTCGTTGGCGACGATGCCGCCGATGGTGTCGATGCCTGCCTGCCGCCCGGACATCAGGTAGCTGACCGGGCTGGTGCCGACCGCGCTCGCGTAGCCGGCAATCTTCTCGGGGGTGTCGTAGATCGGCGGGACAAGCAGTGCGCTGACCGCGATCATCCCACCGAGGCCGACGAGCCACACGGGCAGCCGGATCCGGTCCCTGCGCACGATCAGGCGGAGTAGGTGGCGGGTGCCGGTGAACGGCGTGCTCACGCCGTCACCTCCTCGCCGTACTGACGGAGGAAGAGCTCCTTAAGTGTCGGCGGGTGGGCGGTGAGGGACTGTACGCCGAGTGCGGCGAGCGCCTTCACCGCGGCGTCGAGGTGGTCGGAGTCGACGTCGAAGATGACCCGCCCGTCGAGGAATTGCGGGTTGTGCACCCCCTCGACGGCAGCAACGGCGGTGGCCGGCATCGCTGTCTCTGCAATGACCGTCGTGCGGGTCAGGTGCCGCAGCTCGGCGAGCGAGCCACGCTGGACGACCCGGCCGGCCCGGATGATGCTGATCCGGTCGGACAGGGCCTCGGCCTCGGCGAGGATGTGCGAGCTGAGCAGCACGGTCGCACCCTCGTGCTTCAGCTCGAGCACGGCCCTCTGGAACTCCGCCTCCATCAGCGGGTCGAGACCCGAGGTCGGCTCGTCGAGCAGGTAGAGCTCAGCCCGGCTGGCGAGTGCGGCGACCAGCGCCACCTTCTGGCGGTTGCCCTTGGAGTAGGTTCGCGCCTTCTTGCGGGGGTCCAGCTCGAAGCGCTCGAGCATCTCCGCTCGGCGCTTCTCGTCGAGACCACCCCGCATGCGCCCCAGGACGTCGATCACCTCACCGCCGGTCAAATTGGGCCACAGGGTGACGTCGCCTGGGACGTAGGCGATCCGGCGATGCAGGTCGGCTGCCTGCCGCCACGGGTCGCCACCGAGCAGCCTGGTGCTGCCGGAGTCAGCCTTGAGAAGGCCGAGCAGCACCCGGATCGTGGTGGACTTGCCCGCACCGTTGGGCCCGAGGAAGCCGTGCACCTCACCCGGTTCGACGGTGAGGTGGAGTCCATCAAGGGCCCTGACCGGTCCGAAGGTCTTGACGATGTCGTGAAGCTTGATGGCGGTCACCACACCATCTTGACACAACATTCATAACTTTGTGAATGTTGTGTAGTCTGACCGGGTGAGTGACCTCGCAAGGGCCGTTGAGCGCCTCGGCCAGACCATGGAGTCCATGGGCATTCCCCGGATGCCGGCCCGGGTCTTCGCCTTCATCCTCGCCGACGACCAGTCGACCCACACCGCCGCCGAGCTGGCGCGCGGCGTCGATGTCTCCCCGGCTGCGATCTCCGGCGCAGTCCGCTACCTGACCGACACCCACCTGGTCGTACGCGAGCGCAACCCCGCGGGCCGCGGGGACCTCTTCCGCGTCCGCGACGGCGACATCTGGGGAACGATCCAGGCCGCCCGCCTGCCCATGCTGGACCGCATCATCGAGTCGGTCGCGGAGGCAGCGGACCTGCTGCCATCAGGCTCGGCTGGCCGCGCCAGGGTCGAGGAGACCCGGGACTACTTCACCTTCATACGCGAAGACGCCCGGGGGCTCGACGAGCGCTGGCGGGTCTGGCGCGGCTCCCGCGCCCCCTAGTTCGCAACCCGCCCTCCGCGGCAGATCGCCGCAGCCTGCCGGACGTGTTCCCAGGTGAACGTGATGCGTTGGCCGACGGCAACGGTCTCGTAGCCATCCATGGTGGTGACTCCCCAGAGAAGAAGCAGTCTCCCGGCTGCGCCCGGTGAGCCCTATCGATCCGGAGCATATTGCCGCCGCGGCAGTACGCTGGGAGCACATACCCGCGGATGGTGTTCTCATGTGGTGGTTGCTCTGGCTGGTAGTAGCGCTACTCCTCGGCGTGGCGGAGTTCTTCACGCTGACTGTGGCGTTCGGCATACTGGCGGGGGCTGCCCTCGGCGCCGCCGTCGCTGCCGGCCTCGGGGCATCGGTCTCGATCCAGCTCCTCACTTTCGCCGTCACGGGCGGAGTCGGCCTCGTGGCGGTCCGCCCGATCGCGAAGCGGCATCTGGCGCTCCCGCCGGTTTCTCGTGATGGTAGCGACGCCCTGGTAGGCCGAACCGCCACTGTCACCCACGAGGTCAGCGCGGACGGTGGCCTGGTCCACCTCTCCGGCGAGGACTGGTCGGCACGCCCCTACGACGAGGACTTGGTGATACCGCCGGGCGTGCGTGTCGAGGTATTCCAGATCGAGGGGGCCACCGCGCTGGTGCACCCGCGCGACCCCCTACCCCGACCC
>Ga0209587_1000511_pt1 | contig 19068 bp, 23 predicted proteins | sample NGEPerD_2_FD_184512 | JGI IMG/M metagenome (GOLD analysis project Ga0209587, IMG submission 184512) | Arctic peat soil microbial communities from the Barrow Environmental Observatory site, Barrow, Alaska, USA - NGEE PermafrostL1-D... | ecosystem: Environmental > Terrestrial > Soil > Wetlands >... | reverse complement strand
CGAGCAGGCAGCGCGCGGCAAGCGCCCCCGACTCCAACGCGTATCGGAGCCCGAAACCCCACGCGGGGTCCTGCAATCCTGCGGCTTCGCCCACGTACAGGCGCCCGGATCGGTCCACCGGACGTGTTCCGGCCGAGGAGGTGCCCACGCCCTGAGAACGGCCGGGCATTGCCCAGATCCAGGGTGGGCAATACGCGGGCGAAGGCCGTCGCCGCCCGCTCTCGACTCCCAGGGCGGGTAAATCGCGGCTCCAGTGAGCAGGCGGCAAGTGTGGCCCAACCTCCCCAGACCAGGAGGTAGGCGTAGCCGACCGGCGTGATGTCACGAGAGATGATGGCGCGGGCCTGGTCGGGGAGAGACCGGTCCAGCGACCCCTCGGCGGGACCGCGGCGCACTAGGTAGAACAGCGGCTCATGCGAGCGCAGCACTGCCGGCCGCCGGTAGTCATCGTAGAAGGTCACTTCGCGTACCGGCTGGTGGTCGAAGTCGAGGCGGATGCCCAACTCCACTATCCGGGAGAGTACATCTCGAGCACTCGTCCAGTTCTCCAACCCCTCGAAATCCTCGGCGAAACGCCACCCCACGGTCGGCCGTCGCTCCAGCACACGGACGCGTTCTCCCCCGCGTGCCAAGGTGATGGCCGCGGCAAGGCCCGAGGGGCCGGCACCGACTATCACACGGTCGCGCCTATGCACGTCTCCCCCCTTGCTCCACGGTAGGACGCCCGCAACTTGCCAGCCGGCGTATCTCCCGCGCTCGAGGGCTCAAGCCCGACGACGCCTCCGGGAGCGGCTCCACAACGAGAGTGTTGCCCCGCATTTCGGTGATCACCACGTGTTCGCCGGGCTGTGGCTCACCGCGGGCGAACCCGGCCCCCCAGGCCGTCCACAGCTCTCCCCGCACACACACGACGACCCGGCCGGACTTCACGCCGACCCGGCCGAACTCCAAGCGCTTTACGCGGGCGTGGGCGCCCAGCATTGCCTCCCTTCCCGTGACTACCCGGCGGCACATCGCATCGATGACGGCCTTGTAGAGCAGCACGCTGGCCCCCAAGATCACGAGATAGATCACGAGTGCCACGGGCAAAGGGAGGACGAAGAACACCGCCAGGCCGACAACCGGCAGAAGAAGGGCGAGATGGCACATCTAGGCGGGGCTCCAGCCTTCGACCCAGATGTCCTCACCCTCGACCGCAAGTTTGAGCGTAGGCAGGGGCCTGGGTGTGGGTCCGGCGAGCACTTCGCCGGTGGGCGAGAAGACACCGGCATGGCACGGGCAGAAGAAGCGGGTGTTGTCGGGCTCCCACTTGATGATACAGCCGAGATGCGTGCAGACCCGAGAAAGGCCCTGGTACGTCCCGTCTTGGAGTTGCAGGAGCGTGCTGGGAGTGTCCTGGTATTCGAAATCGACCACTTTACCCAAGGGTGTCAACTCGCTCGTGGACGCCACCCGTACGCGCGTCGCGGCCTCGGCGTGGACAGTGGGGAAAGCATAGCGGACGATCGGCGCAAGGAGGCCAGCAGCCCCCAACATCCCGCTGAGGCCCAGGCTGGTCACGAGGAAGTCACGGCGGGTGATTGGGGCAGACTGTCCGTGTTTAGTGTCCATAAGGCAGACTCCTTCCCGGCTGCCGAGCATGGCTTTCTTTATTAGCATAGGCCAGGGGGGTATAAAAAACAATGCCATCGGCGGCCTTGAGGGCATATCTTCCCAAAAGCTTCACGGTATGAAGGTCGGGGCCAGTTTCATCGGCGTGGAGACTCCCACGATCAGACATCCGCGGAACACGGTGTCGGGAGTGTCGGGTCCTGAAGCGGGGGGTGGGGGTATGACCAGGTTGCGCGTATACTGTCCACATCCTCCTAACACGGGAGCTTGGTTGACGCACATGCAGCGGCTTCGGGCTCGAGCTACCGGCAGCGGTTGTCCGAGGAAGCGAAGATTTCTTTTCGTATTCGTGATCGTCGTGGCACTGGCCTGTGGAGTTCGCCCCGGACCGGCGCTCGCCAACGGCGCGGACAACGCTCCCGCCCCAGCGGCCGCCCATTTCCCGATACTTGCCCTCGCGCCGGAAGACATCGCCCTCACTGTCGATGGCGTCCCCTAACCCTGCCGGGCGATCCAGGGGTACCTCGACTTCACCCGCAGGCAGCCACAGGCGACGGGCGATCCGCGGAGCTTCTACGAGTGGGGCGAAATCCTTCACCTCTACGACACTGCCGCCGAGAGAGTCCTGGCAGCGCGGGCCGCCTGGGACGCCGGGTTCCGGGTGACTCCGCGAGACCGTGCCGACTTCTACGTCTACACAGTAGACAGCACTCCCCAGTACCTCCAGGAGCTTTACGGCGGTTCCCGCGCTGTATTCGACTGGGACGCCGACCTCCAGATCCTCATGAAGAAATGGATGGTCTACGTCACGCACGGCGAACGGGATGTGAGCTGGACCAAGGCCGGAGAGCTCATGAACGCCGATCGCGAGGAGTTCGATGCGTGGGGCGCCTGGTATCTGCCGGTGAGACACACGGTGGTGGTGGTCACCTACCCCGAACGGCTTGACCGAGCAGGAGATGGCCCTCCACGCCTCGGCGTCATCATCCTGGTGTTCGCGGTCGCGGCGGCGCTCGGAGTCTGGCTCCGCTCGCTGCGCAGCGGCCGCCGGGGAAGCAACCTTCTCGTGCGCTGGCCCTGGATCGACGGCCTCGTCCGGCAGCGCGTCTATCCCGAGGGCGTGCAGGGCGTGGTGCTCGTCGTGTTCCTGGTGATGATGGCCGCACTCGCGCTCGGAGCGCCTGTCTCGCACCGCAACCTTGGCTCGGTGTACCTATGGATCTTCTGGTGGCCTCTCGTGCCCTTCCTGCTGTTCTTCACCGCACGTTCGTGGTGCGCTGTTTGCCCGATCGCTACTCTTGGCGATATGGCGCAGCGGGTACGGGGTCTGGGCGGGCGCCGTACCCCGCGCTGGCTGGCGGTAGGGGGCATCTGGATGGTCGAAGGCACCTTCCTGGCCATCACCTGGTTCGATCGTTCCGTGGGACTGGTGAACTCAGTGCGTCTCACATTCACCGCCCTCCTCCTCCTCACCGGCCTCGCCCTCACCGTCTCCGCCGTCTATCGTCGCCGAACGTTCTGCCGCCACCTGTGCTTCTTCGGCGCTTTGGCCGGCAACTACAGTATGGCGTCGGTGGTGGAACTCCGCCCCGACGGTCCGACCTGTCGAGGATGCGCACGCGAGGCCTGCCTCCGTGACGAAGCCGCCTCGCTCCCGGATGCCTGCCCCATGCTCCAGCGTCCTCGAGCACTCGCCGAAAACAGGGAGTGCAACCTCTGCCTCAAATGCCTGCGCACGTGTGAACGACGCTCGCTGGCCCTCCGAGTGCGTGATCCTCTGCAAGAGCTGGCCTCCGTCCGCAATCCCCGGATTGCCGTGGCCGGCCTGGCGGCAGTGCTCGTGGGGGTCGTAGCCGTACAGAATCTCGGCATGCTCCAGGTGGCCGGCACTCTGGAGAGGTGGATGGGCGATGCCACCGGCCTTAGCCGGCAGGGCCAAGCGTCGGTGATCTACCTGGCGGCCCTCCTCCTCCCCCTCTTTCTGCTCCTGGCGGCCGCCCGGGGAGATGTGCGCCGCGTGGCCCTCTTCGGCTACGCGCTCATCCCTCTCGATCTCGGAGCGCATGCGGCCCACAACCTCCTACACATCCTGGGTGAGGGCAAGTCGGTTTGGTGGGTCACGGCGCGCCTGCTCGGCCTGAGCTCGCCACTCAACATCCCTGGAGGACACCCCGGAGGAAGCATGGGCGCTGCTCTTCTCGACGCTCCCACGATCAAGGTGCTGCAGATCTCGCTCCTGCTCCTCGCCGCCTGGGGGAGTTTCGCCGTGGCCCTCCGTATGCGTCACCGCCTAGGCGGCGCCCGCTCCATACTTCCGCTCTACGCACTGCTTCTGGTACTTCTGGGACTCAATCTCTGGCTCTTCTCGGTGCCCATGGCTTTGCGCCACTGAACAGATCCTTCGCGTGACCCCGCCGCCGCTCGTCCGCAACACACGGGCCATCACTGCCAGTCCGCGCTCACCGGCCGTCAAACCTCTGTAAAGATGTATACGGGCTCTTCCATAACTACTACGCGTTGTAGTAGGATGCGTATTAGACGTGCAACAAGACTCAGATTCCTAGGGAAGCTGGCTCGAGGAGGTGCCATGCTGGGTGATGACCGCACAATCCCATGCCTCGACGGTCGGAATCCGAAGGCTCTCTACGAACACTATCTCGCGCAGCTCGTCCTCATTGCGTCGCACGGAGACGATCGATCGCGTAGGCTTTTCGTTAGCTCACACCAATCGACACTCGGCGGTTACACGGGATATCTGCTTCACCTATCGGAGGAGCACCTCCGGGTCGCCTTCACGGACGCCCTGACCGCCCAGCAGGGCTCGTGGCCTGAGACGCTCATGGGCTTCCGTCTCGCCGTGCCCGTGCATCCGCCCCACCGCCTCGACGATGTGTGGTCATTGTGGAGGGGACTGGCCGAATACCAGCCCGCCGGCTTGGCAGTCGATCCCGTGTGCGGAATGTTTGTAGACCCCAGCGACGCGGCTTACGCGATGCGCGAGGGCCCCCGAACCGTCTACTTCTGCTGCCCCCGGTGTCTAGCGGCCTACACGCCGGCAACGCCGATCCTCCCACAAATGAAACGCCCCACTCGTCTGGATCCGGGGCTGCAGGAGAGTGCGTGAGGCCGGCGGCTCCCGCTCCAAAGCGCCCGGCCCGTTCTTTTCCCGGGACGCTCGTGGTCTCTCTTGAAGATCACGACCCTGTTCGCGGGTTGTCCCGCCGAGGAGACGCAAGACCTCAGGGCAGATGTGCCTGTGGAGTTTCTCCGGGCCGACGACAAGCCCGACGACTGAACTCTCCTTCTGCCCTCACGCCTCCGGTCTGCGCACCGGCGCTGTCCCCGGAGCCATCCTTGCCCGGACGCGCTTACGCCAAGCGAGATAGGCATACACACCGAAGACCGCAAGCAGACCGACAGTCAGGGGCCAACCCAGGCGGGGCGCGAACAGGACGAGCACCATGGGAACCATGTGCAGGAGATGCCCACCGTGCGAGTGACCCATCGGTCCGTGAGCGTCGTGATCTTCATCGGGCCGCGACCCGGCCGAACTCCCTCCGTGATGCCCCGGTCTTTCCGATTGGTTCATGGTCATTTCCCAGCCTCTCATCTGTTTGCGGGGCTTCCTCGGTTCTTATAGGTATACCCCCTATGGGTACATAGGGGCAGAAGACCCCCGGAGATGCAACCGTCCGCTACCAACCGAGAGCCCAGCGCTTACGCTTGAAGTCCATGTGAATGGCCCCCGGGTTCGCGACCCGTCTCATGTCGTCGACATCGCCCCCCCGGGACGCGCTCCGCCGATGGAACCGGCACAGGGATTGGGAACCCCGTAAGCACGTTCACTCCGTGCACAAAAAAGGCCATGCCCATGCCGAGCGCCTTTTCGTTGCCGGGTTCGGCGCCGACATAGAACAGCGGCAGAGACGAGAGGGAAGTGCCAGCCGCCTCTGCCAGCCGCATCCACAGGAACAGAGTGCATGTGTTGTCTACGCAGCCGCCGACGGGAATAACGGGCGGAAGTCCGGCCCGCTCCAGGGACGCGCTCAGAGGGGGGGGAGCAGAACTCTCGCGCCGCGTCGGCCGTCAGTCCGACGTCGAGCAGAGCATGAGCCGCGCACCCAGTGGTGGTTATGAGGATGCCCCGGCGGAGGAGCTCCTTTGCCAGAAGCACGTTAGACCGCTCGAAAGGCACCTTGGGCGTATTGCACGACACCAGCGTCGCGAGACCAGTGATGTCACCACGGCGCATGAGACCAAGCAGCTCCTGCTCCCCTTCGGAGGCTTCCAGAATCGAGTCATCGTCGAATCCTCCGCGCGCCGGAGCCGCCACGGCGGGTACGCAGGTGGGCAGGCCCGTGCGCGAACGGTGGGCGTCGCAGGCCAGGCGGAGAACGTTGCGCGCTGACTCCCCGAGCATGCCCAGCTCCACCGGCATGTGCGTCGCCCCCTCCAACCGGTTCGAATCGTGCGTGGTCACGACCACCGTCCCCTTAGCCTGTGCCACCGGTATGATCGCCGGAACCACACACTGGAGATCGACCACCAGAGCGTCCAGGGCGCCGGTGGCAAGGGCGAACTCCTGCCCCAGGATTCCCGTCAGAGAAGGCACGCCATTCCGTGCGAGCAACTCCTGCCCGGTGCAGCAGATGCCGTAGAAGTCGAACCCGCCGGCCCCTGCCGCCGACGCTTCCGCGAGCATGTCCGACTCTTCGGAGGCGGCCAGCAGAGCCTCAGAGGCCACCGGCAGGTGTCCGTGCACGGCCACTTTTACCCCTCGCCCTCGAGCCAACATGCCGAACCCCACCTCGCCCAAGCTGGGAGACGGCCGGCCATAAAGGATCTCCGACGCGAAGCTGGCCGGGACTACGGCGCCCCAGCCGAGCAGCCGGCAAGCAGTCCGAGCCCACTCAGACTCAGACCGGACGCACCGGCCAATCTGAGTAATTGCCGCCACGTGATCGCTCTCGCTTCCATGGTGTGTACCCCTCCGTCGGAGCCTAAGTCGAAAGATGCGTAACTAGACCCGCTTACTCATGTTTCAAACAAGATTACCATCGGGCGAAGATTTATCGAGTGCTTCTGAAGCGGCAGCTGCTCCGGATGGTGGGTTGACCTCGCTACCCGCCGGCCCTAATCGCCGCTCGATTCGCGACTCCGGCAGGAGACAGCGCCCTTGAGTCTGACTCTGCACGATTCTAGACCTCCGGCAGGAATCCGCGCGGTGAGGCGAACGCGTGCGGCAACGCCGACGAGGCGCCACCAGCCGAGCCGACGGTCTGGGCCTCACGGCTGCTAATCTCACCGGTGCGCCGTCCCGCCTCGGGCAGGAAGCCGCGGGGCGCCGCGAATAGTTCGACCGCGGGCGTAGGCTCCTCGGAAGTAACAACTGTCAGATGGATGCGCACGCGCTGCCGGGTAGCCTCGTCGATCCCTTCGAAGTGTATCGCGCTCTCTGCCATGATCGATCACCTGTCTTCCTCTGTAGGTTCGTCGGGGGCAACCTTCGGTCCCCTCGTCATCACTCCCTTCAGCCTACGATCGATACGTGAAGACCGGGACAAGCTGCTGTAAAGACCGCGTAATGAGACCCCCCAGGATAAAGCCGCTCTCACGCCGGCATCTGCCACGACACTTGAAGCACCTTCTAGCCACGCCGCTCGTGCTGTGTTGGGCCGTATGCGGGCCCTTCGAGCGGGCCCAGAGGGAATGGCAATGGCGCAGAACAGTCAACAACGCGTCGAGGGAGAGGCGATCATGAACGGTCAAACGTCTAGTTTCGAGGTGCACGGCATGTCGTGCGCCGCCTGCGTGGGCAAGGTGGAGAAGGCGATACTGAAGACCCCGGGGGTCACTGACGTCGCGGTGAGTCTGGGGACCGGAACCGCCCGAATCCAAGGCTTTGCCGGAATCCTGGACAAGGGCCCTGTCTTGGCCACCGTACGGGAACTCGGCTACGAAGCGTCCGAGAAGCTCGACGGTCGAGCCCAACTCGACCGGGAACAGGAGCTCAGAACCAAGGAACTGCGCACGCAGAAGCGCAACATGTGGTTCGCGTGGCCGCTGGCGCTCGCCATCATGCTGGGGACGTTCCAGGAGTACTGGATCTTCCCGAGATTCGTCCCCGCCTTTCTCGGCACCAACCTCGTACTGATGCTGCTCACGCTTACGATCGTACTGGGCCCGGTCGCCAGTTCTTCGTGAAGTCCTGGAACGGCCTCAGGCGCGGCGTCACCGACATGAACCTGCTCTACGCCACCGGGATCGGCGCGTCGTTCCTCATCGCCTCGCTCAACACGCTCTGGCCGGAGGCCGGCTTCGGTGGAAAAGAAGCCACCTTCTTCGAGTCCGCGGCCCTGCTCACCGCCTTCATCATCCTCGGACGCTACCTGGAAGCCCTCACGAGGGGCCGCACCAGCGACGCCATCCGCAAGCTCATGAAACTGCAGCCCAAGGTGGCGCGGGTTGTGCGCGACGGCGTGGAGCTGGAGATGCCCGCGGACGAGGTGCTCCTGGACGACATCGTGCTGGTTCGACCGGGAGAGTCGGTGCCGGTGGACGGCATGGTGGTGGAGGGCTACTCCGCGGTGGACGAGTCCATGATCACGGGTGAATCGATCCCAGTGGAGAAGACGGCCGGCGCCGAGGTGATCGGCGGCACGATCAACAAGACCGGGGCCTTCCGCTTCCGAGCCACCAAGGTCGGCAAAGAGACCGCGCTTCCGCAGATCATCAAGCTGGTGGAGGACGCACAGGCGAGCAAAGCGCCCATCCAGAAGTTGGCGAACTACATGGCCGGTCACTTCATCCTGGGCGTACACCTCCTGGCGGTGCTCGTGTTCGCGGGCTGGTTCTTCGTGGGGTATGAGCAGTTCTTCACTCCCGAGACCAAGTTCCTTTTCTCCCCCTATGCGCTCGCATCCATGGGCGTCTTCGGGTTCTCCCTTCTCATGTCGATCACCGTGCTGATCATCTCCTGCCCCTGCGCGGTCGGCTTGGCCACACCGAGCGCCATGATGGCCGGCACCGGCAAGGCCCGCCGAGTATGGAGTGCTCTTCAAGAGCGCCGGCGGTGGAGCGGAGCTCCGAGCATCCCCTGGGCGAAGCCATCGTGCGCGGCGCGGAGGAGAGGCAACTGGAGATCCTACGTGCCGACGATTTCGATTCGGTGCCCGGGCATGGAGTGCAGGCCCCTGTCGCGGGCCACGATATCCTTCTCGGCAACCTCACGTTCCTCCGCATGAAGGACATCTAGCCAGGCCACCTGGAGCAAGAAGCGGCCACCCTCGCGGAAGACGGCAAGACCCCCATGTACATGGTCGTCGACGGCGCACCGTCCGGCCTCGTAGCGGTCGCCGACCGCGTGAAGGATATGTCAGAAGCCGCCATCCAGCGCCTGCATCGCATGGGACTCGAGACGGTGATGATCACCGGCGACAACATGCGGACGGCGGAAGCCATCGCCCGCCAGGTGGGGATCGACCGAGTGCTCGCCGAGCACAAGGCGGAGGAAGTGCGCCGCCTGCAGGAGGGCGGCCGGACGGTCGCCATGGTCGGCGACGGCGTGAACGACGCGCCCGCCTTAGCGCAGGCCGACGTAGGCCTCGCCATCGGTTCCGGCACCGACGTCGCCAAGGAGACGGGCGACGTGATCCTCATCAAGAGCGACCTCATGGATGTGGTGACGGCCTTGGAGAGCGCGCGCGCGACCATGCGCAAGGTGAAGCAGAACCTCTTCTGGGCGTTCATCTACAACACGGCGGGTATCCCCATCGCCGCGGTTGTGCTCTACCCGCTCACCGGCCGGATGGTGAGCCCGGACCTGGCGGCGTTCTTCATGGCCATCAGTTCGATATCCGTCACCCTGAACACCCTTCTCCTACACCGCTTCCGGCCCACCGCAGCCCGTCACCCCACGCGGAACCTGCTGCCTCGAACCTCCGCCCAGCCCAGCGCTGCCACCAGCACCCACTAGCAAGGAGACCCTTCCATGGAATCCAGCGCAAACCGAACGGCCGCCCTGATCTACGGGAGCATCTCGACCGGCGCCGCCGCCCTCTTCTTCCTGGTGACCAGCCTCACGGGAGACTATCCCCCGTGGCCCGCTTCGGAGGAGCGGTATGGATCTTGCTCCTCACCCTCATCGTCACCATGCCGATCGTCATACCCCGTGTTCGCAGCCGCTTGGTCCCGACCCGCATCGCGGGCAACGAGCAGACGGGTGCCGGCCGCCCGAGGTGAGAATGGGACACCCCAGAGATTTTCCCAGTCGACAACGAAGGAGGTGATCATCGTGAAACGGTTCAGCATTCCGCGTGTGGCCCGCTGCAGCGAGGGGCACCAAACCCGGTCCTGGGTATGACCTGAAACTGCCCGCCTCCACTCTCCCCTGGTCCCCACGAGGGGCGCCGACGCGCCACCAGGAGGTCCTCCTCGGGTAGCGACGGCCTTCGTAAGCCAGCAACCAGACCTCCGCCAGGCCCTCCCACACCGCGTGGTGAGCCATCCAGTCGGCGGCGGCCCAGGCTGGAACACGGCTGCCCGGTCGGCCTCTCCCCAGCAGCACCATGATGGCGCCGAGCGCGGCAGCAGCGAGAAGTGTTTCGAAATGCCCGCGCTTGTGAAGAGCGATCACCCGCAGTCGCTCGTGGTCGGCGAGACCGTGCCGGAGGAAATGGTCGACCAGACCGTAGTGAGGGAGAGAAACATCGAACGCCCACACGCAGTGTCTATCGTCCGCACCCACCAGGGCACGTCCGCGGAGTCCGAACCATGTACGGAAGTCCAGCTGCATCCGGTGCACGTGGGTGCGACGTTGGGGAGAGGGCGGATTCAGTGAGATGACGGGCAACATATGCCGGACAGTACCCGCAACTTGGGAACTATACGCCGGTCGCCGAAGCCGGGGGGCGGCCGCGAGACACCGGCCGACGACTCCACGCGCCCGAGCGATACTGCGATACGAGCTGACTACGTGGGCCGTTCAGGGTTGTCCGGCGCCACATTGCCGGACTTGACGAACCTTCGCCATTCACCCCATCGTGGTACGAACATCGGCACGCGATCCCGGTACGCGCGGTAATCGTCTCCGAAGCGCCCGAGCATGCGCTTGTCCTCGTTGCGCGCCAGCAGTACATAGGCGAGCGCGATCACGACAAACAAAACGACGGAGAAGATCGTGGGCCAGTGCACAACGCCTTCACCGAACAGACCGAGAAGAAGGCCAGTGTACTGGGGATGCCTGACGAGCGCATACAGACCGTCGGTGGCAAGACGTTTTTCGCGGTGCGCGCGGTACAGCACGCGCCAACCCTGAACGAGGATCCCGAGACCGACGAACGCCAGCGCGTAGCCCAGCAACATGGCGATCATCATCGCCGTCTCTCCGACACCGAAGAGCGTAGACCAGAGATTGCTGCTGAGGTACCCGCGGTCCAGGCCGGAGAACCGCATCAGTAGGTAGATGGTAACCGGGAAGCCGTACATCTCCGCGTACAGCGAGATGATGAAAGCCTGTACGAGGCCGGAGACGGCCCACTCGCGCCAGGCCTTCGGCGCGAAGTAGCGGTAGTAGAACCACGAGACAACGACGATCATGATCGCCGCGATGCCCCAGGCCCCGGAATGTGGAAGCGTTCCACTCATATCGAGAATCCTGCCTTTCGCCGTCCAATGGGGCAAACGGATAGAAGGTGCCGCGCTTGTACAAGTAGACGAGGAAGCAGCTGGAGCCCCCGTCGCCCGGTCGAAGCCCGAAAGCGGAGCACAACAATTGGGGGCCGAAGCCATGGTCTTGGAGGGTAGCGTTGACCAAATGGACGGTCGTGACCAACTCGGAGAGGTCGGGCAGGGTGGGCCATAGAAGGCTCCCCTTTGGCTTCTCGTTGTTTGCGATAGCAATTCTTGACATGTAGTAGCCTGCAAATCCCCCGAGAACGTTGCTGTTCATGCCTGACTCGTGACATTCGACTTCACCGTCCGGGGCCTGGTCTCCAAGGGAAACCGGGACGAACCGGCCGAACCAGCAGGCGGTTTGGTTCCATTTTCGTGTCCCTATAGGTATACCCCCTATGGGTACCTCCATTACATCAGAGCGGTCGCCCAGAGTCAACCGGGTTGTGTAAAGCAGTTGCAAGGTTACGCGCGCTCTCTATCTGGCGCCCGGACGCACTGCCGATGAAGAGCCCTCTGATTCGGCCCGGCCTGCTGGTGCTGAGACGACGCGGGCCGCCCGGCGTTCGGAGATGGGGAAGGTAGCCTGTAGGTGCTTTGCGGCTCTTCGTCTCCTCGCCGAGCTCAGAAGTTTCCCTCGGCCAGCTCCTTGAGCAGGGCGTTGTCCAGGGAGAGATCGGCCACCAGCTTCTTCAGGCGCAGGTTCTCCTGCTCGAGTTCCTTCAGGCGCCGCAGCTCCTGGGTCTTCATGCCTCCGTAGAGGTTCTTCCAGCGGTAGTAGGTCTGCTCGCTGACTCCGATCTCTTGGCAGATCTGGCGAATCGAACGGCCAGCGGGCAGGTGGGCTTCGGCGTTCCGTAGGTGCCGGACGATCTGCTCCGGCTTGTGCTTCTTCCCCTTCGGCATGGTTCTGGTCCTTTCTCGGCCCTTCTGGGGGCCGGTTCAGGACTCTCATTCTACGTGGTACGGCTGGCGGGGGCATTCCAGGGGAACCCGCGACGTTGGAACCCAAAGGCCTGCGCTACCGGCTCCTGCGTGTGGCGGGGAGGATCGTCTCCCACGCCCGGTACCTCACCCTGCGTCTGCCCCGAGGATGGCCCTGGGCGGACGGGCTCATCGGGGCGTTTGCGCGTCTTCATGCGCTACCTGCCGGATAGCCCTTGGGCAGCGGCCTCGACACCGGCGAACGAGAGGAGGGGACGGGCGTCAGCCTGCCTGCGGGCATCCGCCGTGAGCGGATCGAGCCCACGGTCTGACCCGGCAGGAGAGAATCCGGGGTTGCCGGGTGACGCCGAGGCGTGGATGGTGCCAGAAACCGGCGGTTCGGGTGCCCTGATGTGGATCCTTTGGGGCTTGATGAAAGATTGAGGCTAGATATTCGCTCCTGCGCGGGAGATGACGGGACCTCAACCAATGGGACGGAAACCACCAACGTCACCGAATCGCCGCCGACGTGTGGGCAGAGGAGGGCTACACCAACCTCTACAACCTCGACGGTGGCTTCGTCGCTTGGGAGGATGCGGGCTACGAGTTCATCCATTGAGTCACTCGCTCCAATTCTAAGAACCGTGCCTCAACCGAGATGGCGAGACATGCTACTTCGCTCCCAAGGCAAAGCGCTCCCGGGGGAAGTGCGAGCCGTGAGCCACCATAGATGCTCGGCCGCAGGTCACCCCCATTTGGCTTGGGCGAGGCGGTGAAAGACGCCCAGCGCCACCGCTCCAATCCCTACCAGCCAGGCGAGGGCCAGTAGTAGTCCGCGGGTCTCGGTAAAGTCACCGGTGAAAGCCCCGTCCACCAGAACACGCACCGCCCCGTATGCGGGCATGAAGCGAGCCCAAGATGGGGGTGCAGCCGAGAACATCACGTTTTGAGCGAGGCCAACGTCCAGGAAGGGGACCAGGAACATCAGGTAGAGACCCCCGAGACGGCCTACCAATGGACCCACCACCACCCCCAGCATGCCGTAGGTCAGGGCCACCAGCAGATTAGCGACGGCAAAAGGGAGCCAGGCCTGAGGAGAGAAGTCGAAGGCGGTGACGGCCAGGGAAACAAGGGTTGTGAGTACGCCGGCAAAGGCGATTACGCCCATCCGCGCGGTAAGCACCTCCCGAGTACGGAAGCCGGCCAGCACCAGCCGGCGATCTGCCTCAGCCGAGTCCACCACGACGAAGAGGCCGGCCAGACCGGTCAGGAATGCCACGGTAATCGGCACCATGATCGCACCGTGTACATCGGACATGGGAATCATCCGCACCAGCTTCTGCGCGCCTTGCGACACTTCTACCGGCGCGGGAGTCGAGGGAGTGACATAGAAGCTCAAAGTGATGAAGCCGATGGGGAGGAGCACGAGCAACACCCAAAGCGCCAGGTTGCGCCGATACTCGCGGAAGCCGAAACGCAGCCCGGCCCCGGTGCGGGCCCATCCTCCGATGGTGCGCACCGTCCTCGTGACAATCGGACGCGTGCTCCTGATGAGGAGCGCCACCGCGGCCAGCATCGCACCCACCGTCCACAACAAACCCATCCCCAGATCTCCCAGGGGCCCTGCGTGCCCAGAAGCTACATCCAGCATGACCAGAGTGGGAAAGTGCGTGGGAAACACCCGCGTGACGACCGTATCCGCGCCGGATCCCATGGCCGGCCCCAGGAACAGGTCAAAGAGCCATATGAAGACCACCAGAAGAGAGCCGTTCACTTCGTTCCGAACGACCGCGCCCACCGCCGCACCGATGCCCAGGTAAATGACGGCGAACATCAAAGTAGCTCCGGCGGCCCTTGAAACATCGGTGACGCCCGTTCGCAACCAGAGGGCCAACAGCCCCCCGGAGCCGGCCAACGCAGCCAACATCAAGCCGGAGAGAAGTCTAGCTATTACGATGCGGCCGGTGCCGGCTCCAGCCAGGGCGAGCCGACGGTCGCTATCCCGCGACCCGGTGACGTGGAAGAAGCCCGCAACTCCGGCAAGGAAGGCGGCCGCCCAACCCGCAGTGGCAGTTTCAAGTTGCTTCATCTCAGCGGTGCCGCCGAGAATACGGGCAAAGTCGGCGAGGGCACCCGCCGACATAACAACGAATACCACGGGCACTACAACCAGCAGTATAAGGTTCATCGGCCGCCGAGAGTACTCCCGAAGGTAGTCACCCACGAGCAGACCGGTCACGACACCACTGCCTGCCCCACAGTCCTCCCCTCCACCAAGTGAAGAACACGGTCAAAACGCTCTTGGTCAGCGATGAAGTGGCTTATGATCAGCAATCCCCGTCCTGCCGCACGCCGTTCGGCAGTGAGCTCCCAGAAACGCTGGTAGGTGTCCCAGTCGAAGCCCGCGTAGGGTTCATCAAGCAACAGCACATCCGGATCAGGGAGCAGCGCAAGGCCCAGATTGAGCTTGGCCCGCGTACCTCCAGACAGCTCCTCAACACGAACGCCGGACCAGCCGGCGAACCCCAGAGCCTCGTAGATCTCGGAGCGAGATTCATCCAGATCCGGCTGCTCCATCCCGTAGGCCTTTGCAAACAGCTCAAAGTGCTCGTCGCAGGTGAGACGTTCATATAGAATTGGATCCTGAGGGCAGAAACCCATGCTGCCGGAGCGCTCCACGGTGCCTCCATCCCTACCGAGTGCTCCCACCAGGATTTTCATCAGGGTACTCTTGCCGGATCCGTTCTCCCCCACCAGGCCCACGATCTCCCCAGGGCGCAAGGCCACATCTGCCCCTTTGAGCACCGGAAACAGCCGACGCCATGGCCACACGCCGTGGTGATAAGCCTTGGTTACCGCTCGGGCATAGAGTAACGGGGGAGTATCTTCCTGAGCGGCATCGCTCCAAACCCCATCTTCCGCAGATTGTTCTGCTAAGTCTGTCTCATTCATGGGTCCTCTCCTTACGCCCCACTCAGGACCACGTAATCATAACCTATACCCCTACCCCCTATCGGTATAACCAGATACATGTTCCTCACCGCGAACACAAGGAATTGTGTCCCGCCGGATTTCTCCACTGTGCTCCCAGCACTGTGCTCCCGGGCTACACCGGGTGCGACACACCCCGCGCCGTCCGTAACCGGGCTACCAGGGCCAGGACCAAGAGCGGTACGGCTACCAAAGCTATCCCCTGAGTCAAAGTAAGACTGCCCACAAGGCGCGGATCGGCTCCGGCCACACCCTGCTGCGCCCGAAGCAGATCCAGGATGGGCCGCGCAAGCAGATAGCCAAGACCGACGGCGATGCTGGTCACTCCGGTGGGCAGCCGCCACTTCAAGAGCAGGAGACCCAGACCCAAGAGGAGGAGTCCAAGAACCGACTCGTAAAGGGGAATGGGATGGCGGACGGCTCCAAGATATTCGATACCCCAGGGAAGAGTGGTCGGTCGCCCTGGGTGGAGGCCTGTCAAGAAGCATCCTACTCTCCCTACGGCCAACCCCAGGCCGAAGGCCGGAGCGATCACGTCGGCGGTGGCGAGAAGAGGCAGCCGGGCCCGGCGGGCAGCCAGGATTGCCGCGGGCACCCCGGCGAGAAGGCCCCCAATAAAGGTGAGTCCACCCTGCCACACAGCCACCAGGCGAAGAGGGTCAGCCATAGTTTCCTCGATGGTGGCGGGCTGCAACGCCCACAGGAACTTGCTACCCAACAGGCCCGCAACCGCCACGACAACAGCGATGGTCCAAAGCCGATCCCCCGGCAGGCCACGGCGGTTGGCCAGACGAACTGCCAGCGCGGCACCGGCAATGACGCCCAAACCCACCATGAGCCCCCAGGTATGCAGGCGCAGAGGTCCTACCATGAAAACATCGATAACACGATACGGCACGATTTACGCAGAGCTCCCAAGGTCGTTCCCTAGACACAGGAAGGCTACGTCCTGACGCCCCTGCACCTCAAACGTGTCTCGGCAGCCTTCGCAACAGAAATAGATCACGCGGTCTTCGCGTACGATGACGTACGATGCGTCCGCCGGATCCACGAACATGTGGCAAACAGGGTCTACTTCCAGGCCTCCGGGCACATAGTCGGCCAGATCCCGCCATGTCCGCCACGGATCAGGGAGTTCCTCCTCCACGCGCCTGGGCACAGCTAGCCTCAGACCCATCAGAGTGCTCGGCCAGACACCGTTCTTAGCACGGGTGGCGTCCTGGAACGTAGCCTGCAGGTCGCGGTCTTCCAAGTGCAAGAGATACGCCGCATATCCGCCTATGGTCTCTGCATACCTTTGGACGAAGAACCTGCGAGTGAGCTGGTCGCCGTGACGAGCCACTATCAGCAAGGCACGAGCATAGTCCAGATGAGCCTGTTCGGGTTCATCTTGACTGAAGCAGCAGTACATGACTCCTCCTATCAAGGCGGCATCGACGGCAACGAGCGCCGAACCCACCGCACATGGGCTTATAGACTGAACGCCGACCATCATACTTGATAACTACTACAAGCGGTAGTAGTTAGGCGCTATGTTAACAGAATCTTCACATCTGAACGACGGCGACAGTCAGTACACCACCCCAGACAGAGTGAGCAGTCCGTTCTTCAAGCGTGGATCTGGTACCCAACTGTGGTAGTGTTGGCCGCTGGGTGTGGGCGCGGGCCCGCCTACCCCTCATCTGACCGGCAATATCGAGTCCCCGGGAAAGGAGGCAAGCGGCATGATGACCAAGGCATTGATGAATATGAAACATCGTCGTTGAGTATCAGTCGGCTCGTGGACACACGTGATGTGTCCCGGTGATAATCAAGCTCTTCGACAATGTCCGCTTACCTCCGGTATGGGACTAGTCTAGGAACGATTCCGGTTATCTAGTCTCCTTCACCGGAGTGGTGGGTCAGCCGACAGCTGATTCCATCGTATCCCAAGGAGACTTTCATGATCTCATCATCTTTCCGTAGTGCTGCGGTACTCGCAGTCGCAGTGGTGCTGTTCCTCAGCGGTTTGGGTGCGGGCTGCGCTACGCCGGATTCTGCAGACCAACCAGAAAGAACACCCCTCATGATCGGTGCGATCCCCGATCAAGACCCTGAAATACTGCAGAGACTGAACGGCGCTCTCGCCGATTACCTGGAAACACAACTAGGCGTACCCGTCGTCTACAAACCCGTTACGGATTACGTCGCGGCGGTAACGGCCTTCAAGGTGGGCGACCTGGATCTGGTCTGGTTCGGCGGCTTGACCGGTGTGCAGGCGCGTCTGCAGGTTCCGGGTGCCAAGGCGATCGTTCAGCGTGATATCGATGAACGGTTTCACAGTGTCTTCATTGCAAATGCCGGCAGTGGTCTCCTCCCCTTTGAAGGCGTAGAGGGTCTGGGACGGCTGGAAGGTCACACCTTTACGTTCGGCAGCGAGTCGTCCACGTCCGGGCGTTTGATGCCCCAGTACTTCATTCAACGGGCAGGTCTGGATCTCCAGGATTTCAAGGGGGAAGTAGGTTTCTCCGGATCGCATGATGCGACCATCAAGCTCGTCGAATCAGGCAGCTATGACGCCGGTGCGCTGAACGAGCAGGTCTGGTTGAGCCGGGTTGAATCCGGTGAGGTAGACCCGGCCAGAGTGTTGGTCCTCTGGCGGACGCCAGCCTACTACGACTATCACTGGGTCATGCGCCCCGACGTCCAGGAACGGTACGGCGCCGAATTCCCGGAAAAAATACAGTCGGCATTCACGAGTCTCGATCCGAGTGTGCCTGAGCAGAAGGAGATCCTCGACCTGTTCGGGGCCAAGAAGTTCATCCCGACCAAGAATTCCAACTATGCTGCCATCGAGAAGATCGGACGCGAGATCGGCAAGATCAAGTGATGGAGCCCTCCGGCCCTGTAGGTTCTCCCGGGGAAGGGGTAGAGAGCGCCCCGCATATTGAACCGGCCTTCGAACTCAGAGGCGTCTCAAGATTCTTCAATGGTTCCCGGGCATTGGAAGCGATCAACCTGGGCGTCCTGCCCGGTGAGATGATCGCTCTGATCGGCCCGAGTGGAGCCGGGAAGACAACTCTGCTGAACCTTCTGAACGGCAGCCTGCCTCCCAGCGCAGGGGAAGTCCGGGTGGCGGGCCGCGATCTCTCCCAATTGTCAGCCCAGGCACTGCGTCAGGTGCGCGGCGAGATTGGGACCGTGTACCAGCAGTTTCACCTGGTGGACAACCTGCAAGTCATCCACAATGTGAATGCCGGCATGCTGGGTCGCTGGTCCGTGCTGAAGGCGATCATGTCTCTGATTCAACCCCTGAATGTCGAAGCCGCAAGACACGCGCTTGCCCAAGTGGGCATTCCCCACAAGCTTTACGCGCGGACCGGCCGCCTCTCCGGAGGAGAACAGCAACGCGTGGCCCTGGCCCGGGTACTCATGCAGAATCCGGCTGCCGTACTGGCGGACGAGCCCATCTCCAGCGTAGACCCTGAGCACGGCAGAGGAATCATGGACCTCCTCCGCAGTCTCAACCGGCAGAGGGGGAGGACCGTGATTGTCAGCCTACATACAGTGAAGTACGCCTACAGCCACTGTGACAGGATCGTCGGCCTGCGGCAGGGCCGGGTAGAGTTTGACCTGCCTCCATCTGCTGTGTCGCCGGAGATGAGGGCGGCGCTCTATCAAACCGAGGTTGAAGAGAACATACCCTAGTCATGGATCGCCCCATTCAAGTCTACACGGCCAAGTTGCACCGGCTCAACAGACGCACGCTGTTGGGAGTACTCTTCCTTGCCGCGGTTGCCTGGTCGGTTCTTCAGGCCGGTGTCTTTCAGCAGGATCTGATCAACGGAGGAGGATGGACGCTCGTCCAGAGCTTCCTCCGGGCGGGGCTCC
>Ga0209587_1000509_pt1 | contig 19072 bp, 19 predicted proteins | sample NGEPerD_2_FD_184512 | JGI IMG/M metagenome (GOLD analysis project Ga0209587, IMG submission 184512) | Arctic peat soil microbial communities from the Barrow Environmental Observatory site, Barrow, Alaska, USA - NGEE PermafrostL1-D... | ecosystem: Environmental > Terrestrial > Soil > Wetlands >... | reverse complement strand
GGCCGGGGGATCGGCGGGCCGACATCGCGCGTCAACCGCGACGCGGCGGCGGCTCCCGGCTGCTGTTCCTCGGTGCTCACCTCGCCCATCGCGCCCTTTGCCGTCTTGGTCTCGCCCGTCCCGGAGGGCGACCGTGGTCGAACCTAGCCCGCTGCCCGGCGGGCGGGCGATGTGGGCCGATCGGCGTGCAGGTCTCCGCGCCTCGCCTCGGTCCGGCCCGCGGTGCCGGCGATCAGTGGTGCGGTGGTTGGTCGCGCGGGCCGCTTTCAGGTCCGCGACCCGCTGGTACTGTCGCCGAGTCGGAAGGGGACCGCATGAGTCGTCCGAGCACCCTCGGCGAGTTGCGAGCAAACGGCTGGGTGTCGAAGCCCGTCAAGGAAGAGGTGCGGGCCAACGCAGTGGCTCGCATCGCGGCCGCCGAGCCGCTCGTCGACGGGGTCATCGGCTACGAGGACACCGTGCTCCCGCAGCTCGAGAACGCGCTGCTCGCAGGCCACGACGTGATCTTTCTCGGCGAACGGGGTCAGGCCAAGACCAGGATGATCCGTTCGCTCACGGGTCTGCTCGACGAGTGGACGCCGACGGTCGCCGGCAGCGAGATCCTCGATGATCCATACCACCCCGTGTCGCAGCACGCCCGGCTCCTCGTCGCCGAACGGGGCGACGAGACCCCGCTCGAATGGGTGCACCGTGATCGCCGCTACGGCGAGAAGCTGGCGACGCCCGACACCTCGATCGCGGACCTGATCGGCGAGGTCGACCCGATCAAGGTGGCCGAAGGCCGTTATCTCGCCGACGAGCTGACGATCCATTACGGGCTGGTGCCGCGCACGAACCGGGGTATCTTCGCGATCAACGAGCTGCCCGACCTCGCCGAGCGGATCCAGGTCGGGCTCCTCAACGTCCTCGAGGAGCGTGACGTCCAGATCCGGGGCTACAAGATCCGCCTCCCGCTGGACCTCATGTTGGTGGCGACGGCCAACCCGGAGGACTACACCAACCGCGGGCGGATCATCACGCCGCTCAAGGACCGCTTCGGCGCGCAGATCCGTACGCACTATCCGCTCGACGTCGAGATCGAGATGGGCGTCATCGCCCAGGAAGCGGTTGTGCCGGCCGCCGAAGGCCGCTCGGTGAGCGTTCCCGAGTTCATGACCGAGATCGTCGCCGAGGTCAGCCAGCAGGCGCGACGGTCGCCGCACATCAACCAACGCTCGGGCGTGTCCGTGCGACTGTCGATCGCAAACTTCGAGACGATGATCGCGAACTCTCTGCGGCGAGCGTTGCGCAGCGGCGAGGACGAGGTCGTGCCGCGGGTGAGTGATCTCGACGCGCTCGTAGCGTCGACCGCGGGCAAGATCGAGATCGAGACGCTCGATGACGGCCGCGATGATCGGGTGCTCGAGCGGATTCTGCGGGCCTCGGTGCTCGAGGTGTTCCGCGCCCGAGTGCGTCCCGAGTCGCTCGGTGAGCTGGTCGTGGCATTCGACGACGGGAAGGTCGTACACGTCGGAGAAGACGTTCCTTCGACCGACTACGCCGGGTTGCTCGCGACGATGCCCGAGTTGCGTCGCGTGCTGGCTGAGCTGGAGGTCGGCGAGACCCCGGCGGGCGTGGCGTCGGCCGTGGAGTTTCTGCTCGAGGGCCTCCACCTGTCGAAGCGGCTCAACAAGGACGCGGTCGACGGCCGCGCGACCTACCGCGCCCGCGGCTGACATCGGCGCCGGAGCCGGCACGCGGGAACCACCGCGGCGGGCCGCGCCCGTCCTACGATCATGGAGAGCTCCTGGGGGGAGCTCGCCATGATCTGGGAGGTCACCATGGACCAGTCAGCGACCGTCAGTGCGCTCCTGCTGGGGATCCCGGCAGCGACCGTCGGTGCGATCCTGATCCTCGTGGCTGCTCGCCGTGATGAGGACGCCAATGGTCGGCGCACACCGGCGCGTTACGTCGCCATCGTGTGCTTCCTCGCCGTGGTCGTGGTGCTCGTCGCGGCAGCCTTCGGGGCCTACGGAGTGTTCCGGGCGATCGCCCCCGGCGTGACCAGTGGGACGGGTGGCGATGTCGAGCGCCAGCAAGGGATCGCCGAGGCGATCTCGCTCGCGTTCCTCGGTGCCGGCGCGTCCTGTGTGTTCCTCCTGCACTGGCGCGACCGCGAGAAGCGGCCGTCCGTCGACGCGCCGGCTGCCTGAGCTACCCAAACGCCGGCGGCGGCTCCGGCTGAGGGCGCGCCGATCTCGTCAGAGACCCGAACCGGCGTCTCGCTCGAAGAAGCCGCATCCGTTGGCGGCGCGGCGGTTCACGTTTTCGACGGCGTCGGCGACCTGGGGGTCGTCAACGACGCTCGGGTCGCGGTCGACCCGGCGCATCGCTTCGAGAAAGGTGTTGGCGTCGCCGCGGATGTCACTCGGAGCGTTGGCCGTCATCTCCTCGATGAGCTCGACCTGTCGGGCGACCGACGGCCGGGGTGGTCGCTGGATCCGTTCCTCGTAGCGATTCGCGGCCTCACAGAACGCTCGAGACGGCCGCGGGAGATCAGGGGCGGACGAGCCGGCGCACGCCGCGGCGATCACACTCGCCAGGATCCCGGTCAGGAGCGTTCGCATCGGCCAATACTGGTCGACCCCCGGCGCCGAGTCGCATCACGGGGCCTACGATGCATACATGGTCCGTCGTGGCTTCAACTACTCCCGCTGGGACGGGACTCAGGTCGCTTTCGACCTGGATGCCGACGCGTTGCTGTCGGAGATGTCCGACGACCTGCTCTACCACGGTGACGTGAACGCGGCGCTGCGCCGCCTCCTCCAGCAGGGCTTTCGCGACCGCGACGGCGAAGAGCTGATGGGTCTGCGCGAGATGATCGAACGGTTGCGGCAGCGCCGCCGCGAAGAGCTCGAGTCGCGTGATCTTGGTGGTGTCTACGACGACATCGCTGAGAAGCTCGGCGAGATCGTCGATCAAGAGCGCACCGGGATGGAACGACGGGTCGACGAGGCCCGTCTCTCGGGCGATCGACGCCAACAGGAGATCGTGGAGGACCTCGCCGAGGCACGGCGGATGGAGCTGGACATGCTTGCTCCCGACCTGGCCGGTCGAGTGCAGTCGCTCCAGGAGTACGACTTCATGGACGACGACGCGCGCCACCGGTTCGAGGAGCTGATGGACGAGCTGCGTAGTCAGCTCATGCAGAGCTACTTCAACCAGATGTCCGAGGGCATGAGCAACGTCTCGCCCGAGCAGATGCAGCGCATGAAGGACATGATGGCCGAGCTCAACCAGATGCTCGGCCTGCGCGAGCGCGGCGAAGAGCCCGACTTCGACGGGTTCATGCAGCGCTACGGGGACTTCTTTCCCGGCAATCCCCAGAGCCTCGACGAGCTGCTCGAGCAGATGGCGCGCTCGATGGCTCAGATGCAGTCGCTGCTCAACTCCATGACTCCTGAACAGCGCGCCCAGCTCCAAGGGCTCTCGCAGGCACTGCTCGACGACTTGGACTTCCGTTGGCAGGTCGACGAGCTGGCGCGCAACCTGCAGCAGGCATTCCCCGACATGGGCTGGAACCAGTCGATGGACTTCTCGGGTGACCAGCCGACACCGTTCTCGCAGATGGCCGGGATGCTCGAGCTCATGGGCGATATCGATCAGCTCGAGAATCTGCTGCAATCGGCCACACAGCCCGGTCAGCTCGCAGAAGTGGACATCGACCAGGCGCGTGACCTCCTTGGGGACGACGCGGCTCGGTCGCTCGAGCGGCTCGGCGAGCTTCAGCGCATGCTCGAGGAGGCCGGCCTGATCGACCAGCGCGAGGGCCGGCTCGAGCTCACCCCCAAGGGTGTCCGGGCGATCGGCCAACACGCGCTGACCGACCTCTACCGCAAGCTGCTGGCGGACCGGGCCGGGCGCCACGACGTCGAACGCACCGGGGTCGGTCACGAGCGCGCCTACGAGCACAAGCCGTATGAGTTCGGTGACCCGTTTCACCTCAACGTCGAGGAGACGCTCAAGAATGCGATCTGGCGTCGCGGCGGCGGGACACCGGTCAAGCTCCTGCCCGAGGACTTCGAGGTCGAGCGCACCGAGGTCGTGACCCGCTCGGCCACCGTGCTGCTCCTCGACGTGTCGATGTCGATGCCGATGCGCGACAACTTCCTTCCGGCCAAGAAGGTCGCGATGGCGCTCCACGCTCTCATCACGAGCCAGTTCCCCCGCGACTACTTCGGGCTCGTGAGCTTCGGTCGGGTCGCGCGCGAGGTGAAGCCGGAGCTCCTTCCCGAGATGAGCTGGGACTTCGACTACGGCACGAACATGCACCACGCCCTGCTGCTCGCCCGTCGCATGCTCGCCCGCCAGACCGGCACCAAGCAGGTGATCATGGTCACCGACGGCGAACCGACCGCCCACATCGAACGTGGCGACGCGGTGTTTCAGTACCCCCCATCGCCGGTGACCATCGAGGAGACCCTCCGGGAGGTGCGCCGCTGTACCCGCGAGGGGATCCGCATCAACACCTTCATGCTCGACGAGAGCTACTACCTGCGGGAGTTCGTCGAGCGGATGATGCGGCTCAACGGTGGCCGCGCCTTCTTCACGACTCCGGACACGCTCGGCGACTACGTGCTGGTGGACTTCCTCGAGCACCGCCGGGTCCGGCGCCGCGCCTCTTAAAGAGGTTCGCGTATTACCGTGACATTCTTGTCATAGTTTGAGGCCGCAGTGCCTGAGGAAGGCGAAGCAGAGGTCGGCGTCGGTTCCGATGCGGTCGAGGCCTTCTTCGGCGGAGATCGCAGCCTCGCCGATCGTGTCGGGGCACAGGTTGGCGAGCTCGCTCGACTTGAGGTTGGCCCACACCAGTTCGACGGGGTTGAGGTCGTGCCCGTAGCCGGGGAGCCGTTCGACGACGAGCCAGTCGCGCTGGGTGGCGATCCACGCCTGCATCACCTTGGAGCGGTGCGACGGCAAGCCGTCCCAGATCAACGTGAGCTTGTCTGCGCCGAGGTGCGCGTGGAGGTCTTCCAAGAACTCGATGATCGACTCGTTGTTGTAGGCACCGGGCCGCATGTTGAACACGAGCCAGGCGTCTGAGCGGTCGGGCGCGAAGCCCACGGCGGCGGACATGGAGAGGCGCTTCCAGCTGAAGCGGTGATGGAGTACCGGGGTCTTGCCTTTCGGCGCCCACGTCGCCCTCACCGAGGGGAGGAGACTGCAGCCCGACTCGTCTTGGAAGCAGATCCAGGCCTTGCGGCGCCGGGCGTTTTTTTTACACGCGGCCATTCCTTCTTCACCCAGCTGGCGATGGCGGCGTCGTCGCGTTCCACGGCGCGCCGCGCGGGGCGCCGGCGGCTCCATCCCATCTCGCGCAGGATCCGCCACACATGTCCGGGGTGGTAGACGACGCCGGTCTCGGCCTCGATGACCTCGGCGACACGCTGAAGTGTCCACATGTCGGTCGCATAGCCGTTGGTGAGCGGACCCTTGGCGAGCCGGCGCTCGACGCGCCGCAGTGCCGCCTGGTCGAGGTGCGGCAGACGCCCCGCCCTCCCGGCGCCGCGCAGTGCGCCGATGCCGCCGGCGCTCCAGTCGGCATGCCACCGGCTCACGCTCTGGCGCGACACCTGGAGGTCGCGCGCCACGTCCGCCTGGCTGCGGCCCCGGCCGAACATCTTGGCCGCCCGTTGACGCCGCCGCTCCATCGCATCGAAATCGCGTGGGACGCCGGAACGGGCCGTCGCCATGATCAGCAACACCGCGCGCGCATCAGGAACATGCCGACAGTCTCCCACGACAACGCACTCCTGTCACCCTATTACGCGAACCTCTTTAGGTCTTTCCGGGGTCTTTCCGGCCGCCTCGGGTGGCGGTATCTCCCCAGCAGTACCGCTCAAGCCCGCGCCCTCGTCTCCCGATATCACCGGGGAACGGTCCACGCGGTCTGGGCCGCGGCCGAGCGTCGGCCGGGCACCGCGCTGTGGGCGGACGGAAGGGCGAACGGGATCGGAATGGACGTCATCCCGACAGAGATCCGGGAGCGCATTCAGTACGAGGCGCGCGTCGCGGGCGTGAGTGACGACACGGGCATCTCGATCGAGTCCGTCGAGCGCCGCCGTGTCCAGATCTGGATCGTCGCGGGGTTTCTCGTCGTCGCGCTGTGCGCCGCGTTCGCGGTGGCGTCCCTCAACGCCGGAATCGCGGGCCGAGGCTGGTTCCAGCCCGGTGTCCTGCAATTGGCCCTGGTCGCTCTCGCGGTGGGCTTTTGCGCGTACGCGTTCGAGAAGGAAGTCCACCTCCATCGGCTGAGTCGCCTGCTCGTCGACGAGCGGGTGCTCAGCTCGGCGCTGTCGAAGCGTCTCCAGCAGCACTCGGCGCTGATGGCCGCGGGTAAGGCGCTGAACTCGGTGCTCGACCTCGACGAGGTGCTCGACGTGATCCTCGCGAGCGCGCTCGACATGCTGCGAGCCGACGCGGGCTCGGTCATGTTGCTCGAGGGCGACGACGCGTTGCGCGTCGTCGCGGTGCGGGGGAGCGAACTGGGCCGCAACGCCCGGGTCGAGATCGGAACATCCATCGCCGGGCAGGTCGCGAGCACCCGCGAACCGCTCATCGTGAACGGACCGGTCGACGAGGAGGGTTTCCCGGGTCGCCGACCCCGCAACGACGCTCCCGACAGCGCCATGTGCGTCCCGCTCCAGCACCGAGGGCACCTGCTCGGGGTGCTCAACATCAGCTCGAGTGGGCCCCGGGTGTTCGACGAGTACGACCTGCAGCTCCTCAGCCTCTTTGCCGAGCCCGTCGCCGCGTCGATCGCCAAGGCCGGGCTCTATGAGGCCGAGCATGCCCATGTCGCCGAGCTCTTGGAAGCTGACCGGCTCAGATCCCAGTTCGTCGCGTCGGTGAGTCATGAGCTCCGCACGCCGATCACGTCGATTCGGGGCGCGGTCGCCGCATCGCGGATCGCCAGTGAGCATTCCCAGCGGATGGATCTCCTCGACGTCATGGAGCGACAGGCCCGGCGGTTGGCCGACATGGTCGAGGAGATGCTCACGGCGGCCAAGCTCGAGCGCAGTGAGTCCATGCCACTGCTGCGCCGGGTCGACCTCTCGGCGTTGGTCCGCATGGCGGCACTGGACTCTCAGGTCGCCGGTCGGCCGGTCGACGTGGCGGTTCCGGAGAGCTGCGAGGCCCGCGCCGATCCGGAGTCCGTGCGCAGGATCGTCGGCAACCTGGTCGAGAACGCGCACAAGTACGGGGCCCCGCCGGTGCGGATCGCGCTGCAGCCGGACGGAGACCAGGTCGTGCTGTCGGTCGTCGACTCGGGATCGGGCGTGCCCGCCTCGGAGCGGGAGAAGATCTTCGACCGCTTCTACCGCTCCGACACCACGGGGCAGAAGCCCGGCGTCGGCCTCGGGTTGCCCATCGTGCGCGGTCTGGCCGAGGCGTGCGGAGGATCGGTGTGGGTTGAGGACAGCCCCGAGGGGGGAGCGGCGTTTCGCGTCACGCTGCGGACGCGGGCCGTCGAGGACCAGGAGGTCGCGGGTGTCTAGCAAGCCGCTGATTCTGATCGTGGACGACGAACCGGATGTCCTGCTGACGCTGCGGGTGATCCTCGAGGCTTCTGGTTTCGAGCCTGCGCTCGCCGCCGATGGCGAGACCGCGTTGCGTCGTATCGACGCCGAGGATCCGGATCTCGTGCTGCTCGACATCATGATGCCGGTGCTCGACGGCTGGTTCGTGCTGGCCGAGCTCGCGGGGCGGTCCGAGCGCCCGAAGGTGATCGTCTGCTCGGCGAAGTCGGCCGACGCCGACAGGGCTCGAGCGCACGACCTGGGCGCGGATGCCTACGTCGTGAAGCCTTGGGATCCGGAGGAGCTCGTGCAGACGATTCGCGACGTGCTCGCGCGCCGGCCCCACGGTCGCCTCCGCGTCTGAGCGTTGACGCCGAGGCGGCGGTAGCGAGCCTTCGCCGGTCGGTGGCCAGAGTCGGCTCGCCCGGGCGGCCGGGGCCGGCGTTCGTGGGGAAATGCCGTGGGGAAACCGCCTATTTGCGGGCGAACACCCCATAAAACCCCTTGCGCGGGGCGTTGGCAGGGATGAGAGTGACAGCGTTGTAATTCCAACGACGTCATTCTTCTCCCGAGCACCAAAGGTCTCGGAAGGGGAGGCGCCGTCTGGGAAGCCATATCGGCGGCGCCCAAGGCACCGGTCGATATCCGAACGTGAGGGAGTTGGCCGATGCGACCCACGGTCCGACAAGCGACAGCACAGCCGCAGACGATGCCGACCGGAAGCCCGATGGTGGGCGACCTGCTCGCCGTTGCCGCCCGAGCTCAGGACGCGACCGTCGAGGAGGGGGAGCGCCGCTGGCAGGAGCGGGCCAACTGCCTCGGGGTCGATCCCGATCTGTTCTTTCCCGAGCGCGGCGCGTCCACGCGGGAGGCCAAGTCGGTGTGCGGTAGCTGTGAGGTGCGCGCCGAATGCCTCGAGTACGCGCTCGACCACGCGGAGAAGTTCGGGATCTGGGGAGGCCTGTCCGAGCGTGAGCGTCGCCGCCTCCGTCGCGAACGGGCATCGGCTCGCCGGAACGCCGCCTCGGCCTGATCGGCGTACCCGATCCGCGCCCGCGTCGTGGCGAACGCCCGGCGCCGTCGCGGCGCCCTGAGTCGTCCGGCCCGCCTCACCCGGCGTCGCCCGGTGGCGTATCGCCGGTCAGCTCGGGTCGGGGTCGCCGAACCAGCGCGGCCTCGATGGTGTGGGCGACTCCCAGCCCGGTCTCGGTCCTGAACGCCTGCGTGCAGCGCGCGAGCTCACGTGCCGGAACGAGACCCACCAGTTCCACCCGATCGATCGACGTGCCGGCTTCCCGTGCGTGGTGACGCACCGCGCCACAGGCCTCCTCGAGACCAGTTCCGGACAACTCGACGAGGTTCATGGATACCTGGACGGTGCCGCGCGAGCGGAGTCGGAGCCCGAGCGCCCGAACGCCGGGCAGGCCACCGTCGCGTGCCCGCACGGTCTCGGCGATGGCCCGAGCCACGTCGACGTCGGCGGTCGCCAGCTCGCAGTTGACCGCGATCATCACGGGTCGAGCGCCCACCGCGGTCGACCCGAGGCGCGGGTGAGGCTGGGCAGTCCCGAAGTCCGGGACGCGGCCGCAGAACGCGTCGCGGCGAACCGACGGGAGCGATCGAGCCTCCGGGTCGGCGTCGTCGTAGAGGAAGGTCGGCACGGCGTGCGCCTCGGCCCACCACCGCGCGAACCGGCATGCCTGGCGACCTGCTCGGTCGGGCCGACCGTCGAGGGATACGAACGGGACGACGTCCAAGATGCCGAGCCGAGGGTGCACGCCCGCGTTGGCGGCCAGGTCCAGCTCGGGCCGCCCGACGATCGCGCCCGCCAGGCGGCGGGCGGCGCGTCCGACGGCCTCGTCGCTCGTGTCGACGAGCGTGAACACGGTTCGGTCGTGATCCTGGTCGACATGGACGTCGGCGAGTGGCGCGCCACACGCCTCGGCGAGGGACTCGATGAGGTCGCGCCGGCGCCCGAACGCGACGTTCACCACGCACTCGAGCACGACCAACACTATGACGACTCTCCGTCGTGTGCGCGCTCAGAGCTCGGCCACGCCCCGTCGTGCGCGCGATCGGCAGATGGCAGCGACCACTAGCGTGGGCTCGTGCGGATTGGACTGGCGCTGCCGCAGTACGACTACTCGGTGGCCGGGCACTCGCCGCTGCCGTGGGACGTGGTCGCGGACACCGCGCTGATCGCCGCCGAGGCCGGCGTCGATTCACTCTGGCTGTCGGACCATCTGTTCCTCGACCTGGCCAAGTACGGCGGGACCGCCGAGCCCCAGGGCGCCTTCGAGCCGCTCGTCACCTTGGCCGCGCTCGCCCGTGTGGTGCCGAACGTACGGCTCGGCACGCTCGTGCTCTGCGAGGCTCTGCGGCCCGCGAGCGTGGCCGCCAAGGCCCTCGTCACGATCGACCGGATCAGCGGCGGTCGGCTCGACGTCGGCGTCGGCGCGGGCTGGTACGAGCCCGACTACCAGGCAGTTGGCCTGGACCTGCCGCGCCCGGGAGTGCGGCTGGCGCGACTCGCCGAGGCTGTCGACGTGCTGGGCTCGATGCTCGCCGCCGACCCTGAGGCCTTCCCCATCACCGCTGGTGGGGACTACCACCGAGTTGTCGAAGCGACCAGTCGCCCCACCGCGCTCCAACAGCCCCGCCCCCCGGTGTTCGTCGGGGGCAAGGGCGACCGGCTGCTGCGCCTCGTGGCCGAGCGGGCCGATGGTTGGAACACCTGCTGGGTCTGGACGTACGAGGCGTACCGGGAGCGCCTCGAGGTCCTGGAACGGGCCTGCGAGGCCGTGGACCGTGATCCGGCGACGGTGTGGCGGTCGCTCGGCCTCTACGCCCTGTGCGGTGAGGACGACCGCGACCTCCGCGCACGCTTCGAGGCCATGCGCGCCCAGCAGCCGGGCGTGCTCGACGGGGTCGAGCTCGACGAGTGGCGTGTGGGCCGGCTCGTGGGCACCCCGGAACAGATCGCCGAGCAGGCCGCGGAATGGGCGGCGCTCGGAGTCGAGACGATCATTCTGGGCGTGGGCTGTGTGCCCTTTCACCTGTCGAGCAACGATGACGTCGTCGCGCTGGCGGAGGCGCTGGGTCCGATCCGGTCCGACGCGGCCGCCGGGGCCGCCGGGGCCGGGTAGCCTGTTCATCACCCATCAGAAAGGGTCGTACGCCATGTTGGGTCTCGGACCTGTTGAGCTGATCATCATCCTGCTCATCGTCCTGCTGATCTTCGGCGGGAGCCAGCTCCCCAAGCTCGCCCGTTCGCTCGGGCAGGCTTCGAAGGAGTTCAAGACGGGCACCGAGCAAGGCGCGGATGCCGACGACGAAGCGGGCACGAGCGGCGGCGACTCGAAGGACGACGACTCGAAGAAGGACGACGATTCCAAGAACTAGGGCCCGTCCAAGAACGAGGGCCCGTCAGGGCTCGGCCGGGCAGCTCAGATCAGTGGGGTCAGCGCGCCGCGGTCAGGCTTCGACGTCGCCGAAGGATCCGGCGACGTTCCCGCTCCGACGCTCCACCCCACACCCCGTGGTCGATGCGGTGTTCGAGCGCGTACTCGAGGCATTCCATGCGGACGGGGCACTGGGCACACTCGCGTTGGGCGTGCTCGACGCCCAGGCCGTCGGACGGGAAGAACGTTCCGGGCGGGAGCTTCCGGCAACGGGCGTCGAGCATCCAAAGGTGCTCCGCGTCGTACTCGGGTTCGACGCCGGTGAGCGCGCGATCAGACGGTTGCGTGTCCATGGTGTGAGCCTCCTGAGCGGGGGCGCTCCTCGGTGGTGCCGACCTCGGGTCCCCGCGGATCCGGGAGTCGTGACTCTGATGTGCTCCAGACAGTCTCGCGGGTTCCACGCCGCTGATTCGCACGTTTCTCAGGCATCTCTCAGAGCGTCGGGATCGAGCCGGCCCATCATGCGTTCAATATGAGCGCCCGACCCGACGATGCATGCCCCGGCCCACAGACGGGCCGCTGGAGGGATCTGTGACCGACGACACAACAGGATCCGAGTACGAAACCCCGGGATCTGAGCCCGGGAGCCGAAGCGGCGGGCACGACGTACCGACCGATATCGATGCGATGGCGTCCGCACCCCACCCCGAGGACATCCTCCGGGTCGACCTTCCCGCCGAGGCGCCTGTGCCCAGCTCCGTACCCGAGCGCGGGTGGCCGCCGCCTGGTCCGGCGGGCCCGCCGCCGCACGCGAAGCGAGGTGGAGGGCGCAACTTCCTGGTCGGCGCCGTGGTCGGCGGGCTCATCGGCGCGCTGGTGGCGGGCGGTATCGGGACCCTGATCGACAATGAGGGCAGCGACGGCTCGACGCGGGTCGTCGAGCGGGTCGTACCCGCGAGCCAGGGTCCGAACACGTCGGACTTCGCCGATCTCGAGCCGGCCGATATCCAGGGGGTGCTCAGCCGAGTCGAGCCTGCGGTCGTCTCCATCACCGTCGGCGGCTCGAGCGGCGGCGGTGCCGGGACCGGATTCGTGGTTTCGGCCGACGGGGTGATCGTGACCAACGACCACGTCATCGACGGCGCCCACGGTGAGATCGAGGTCAACCTCTCGGATGGGACCACCCGGCCGGCCGAGGTGCTCGGCCGGGATGCGTCCATCGATCTCGCGGTGATCAAGGTGGACGCGGAGAACCTGGCGATCGCGGAGCTCGGGAACTCTGCAGAGCTTCGGGTGGGTGACGACGTCATCGCGATCGGCAACGCCCTCGCGCTCGATGGCGGCCCGAGCGTCACGCTCGGGATCGTCTCCGCCCTCAATCGATCCCTGACCGAGCCGAATGGTGTGACCCTGTACAGCCTCGTTCAGACGGACGCGGCCATCAATCCCGGGAACTCGGGTGGTCCGTTGGTGAACTCACGGGGCCAAGTCGTCGGGATCAACACCGCGATCGCATCCCCCGACCAGGCGCAGAACATCGGGTTTGCGATCTCGGTGTCCAGCGTGAAGGAGGCGATCGAACAGCTCCGCGCCGGAGAGAAGGCTCGGATCCCGTACCTCGGTGTGTTCACCGAGCAGATGACGTCGGCCTACGCCGACCAAATCGGTAGTGACACCCAGACGGGCGCGATCGTCCGTGAGGTGACCGCCGAGAGCGGCGCAGATTCGGCCGGGCTGCACCGGCTCGACGTCCTCACCGAGGTCGCCGGGACGACGATCACCGGCCGGGACGATGTCGCGACGGCGGTGCGTCAACACCAGCCGGGCGATGTCATCACGGTCAGCTTCGAGCGTGACGGCGAGCTTCGTACCGTCGAGGTCGAGCTCGGCGTCCGTCCCCAGAGCTGAGGCCCCCAGACCTGAGCCCCCCAGACCTGAGCCCCAGTGCTGAGGAGAGGGGAGGTGGTGCGTGCCAGTCGGGTGCTCGGCGCGCGCCCCGCTAGCCTGAGCGCTTCCGCTCGCTTCACCGGAGGACGGCATGAGCACCGAGCCCGAACCGCTCGAAGAGATCCCCCCGCAGGGCCACATCAAGGTCATCTATCTCGGCCCGGTCTCTCCCCACTGGGAGGTCCAGGGCGTGTTCGGTGAGCGCAGGGTCGTCGATCAGTTCCGCGATCGCGCGCTCGCTCGCCTGCAGCTCCTTCCGCCGCACGACCCCCAGTTCCGCCGCAACCGCGAGCGTGTGGCCCGCGACGCCGAACGTGAGCATCTCATCCTCGAATGGGACCTCGGGTACGAAGAGGCGTAGCCGGAGGGCGTGGCGGCGTTCCGGGATGGCCGGGACGCGGAGCCGACCCGACGAGCCGGTGGCGTAGCCGGAGGGCGTGGCGGAGGCCTTGGGCGTCCGGGGTGGTTGAGGTTCGCGCCCTGTTCGCCTGTCGTTCACCTGAGGGCGAGGGTGTGTTCACCGGCCTTCCGTAGCGTGCACTTCGAGCGATGACGAAGCGCGGAATGACCGCGCAAGGGAGGTTCCCGCTCGATGACTCGATGTCTTTCCAGGGTGTGGCGCGTGCTGATCGTCGGTCTTGCCGTGGCGATGATTGCGGCGGCCTGCAGCAGCAACGACAGCAGCAGCAAGGACAAGAAAGGAGACACGTCCGGCGGTGAGTACTCATCGCTCTCCGGTGAGATCGCGGGCTCGGGGGCCAGCTTCCCCGACGCGGCGTACCAGTCGGCAATCGCCGCGTTCACCGATGTCGCTCCCGACCTGAAGGTCACGTACAACGCGATCGGATCGGGTTCCGGCAAGGAGGAGTTCGGCAACGACCTGAACGATTGGGCCGGTACCGACTCGCTCGTCGACGAGGGTGATGGTCCCGCGGATGGGACGTTCTTCTACATCCCGACGACCGCGAGCTCGGTCACCGCGGCCTACAACCTTCCCGACGTGTCGGACCTCCGGCTGGACGGCCCGACCCTCGCGGGGATCTTCATGCGCGACATCACGACCTGGGACGACCAGGCGATCGTCGAGCTGAACCCCGACGCCGATCTGCCCGATACCGAGATCACGGTGGCGCACCGTTCCGACGGTTCGGGAACCACCTCGAACTTCACGTCCTACCTGGAGTCGGCGTCGGATGGTGTCTGGACGCTCGGTGCGGACGACGTGGTGGAGTGGCCGTCCGACACGGTCGGTGGTGCCCAGAACACCGGTGTGGCCCAGATCGTGGAGCAAACCGAGGGTGCGATCGGCTACGTCGACCTCGGTGATGCGACGATCCTCGGACTGCAGATGGCTTCGATCGAGAACCGGGACGGCAACTTCGTGGCTCCTTCGGTGAAGGGCGCCACGGCCGCCGTCGCCGGTGCGACGCTGTCGCCCGACCTCACCTACGACCCGCTCGACGGGCCGGGTGCCGACGCCTACCCGATCACCGCGCCGACGTACATCCTCGTGCGGGCCACCTACGGCAACCAGAAGTTGGTGGACAACGTGACCGGCTGGGTGAAGTGGCTGGTCACCGAGGGCATTCCGTCGGTGGGTCCGGACCTCGGCTACGCGCCGGTGCCGCAGGACTTCATGGACCAGGCGGTGGCGCAGCTCGAGAAGGTGACCACCGGCTGAGCCCGGCACGCGGCGGTCGAACCGATCGGGGTGGGCCCGTCCGGGCCCGCCCCGTTGCCGCGCCTCGACCCTCGGCGCGGGCCACACTGCCCGCCGGCGAGAGAGACCGATCGACGGAGGAACGCCGATGGCCATCGGCACCGAAACACCGAGCCGGAGCATCGACGGACTACACGTCGGTCGGCGCGGCCCCGTGATCGGCGAGCGGGTGTTTCGGTGGTCCACCGTGGTGGCGGGCGTGCTCGTGCTCGCCGTGCTGGGCCTCATCGCGTTCACGACCACCCAACAGGCGCTCCCGGCGTTCCGTTCCCAGGGGATCGGGTTCATCACCAACTCGCGGTGGGCCCCGAGCGCCGGCGTGTTCGGAACGCTCGCGTTCGTCTACGGGACGTTCGTGGTGTCGGCGATCGCACTGGTGTTCGCGGTGCCGGTCAGCCTCGGCATCGCCCTCTTCACCACCGAGCTGGCGCCTCGCCGGCTTCGCGGAGGCATCACGACGGTCGTCGACCTGCTCGCGGCGATGCCGAGCGTCGTGTTCGGCCTGTGGGGCGTCCTCGTGCTCATTCCCGCGATCGAGCCGGTGTACGAGCGGATCAGCTCCGCAGTCGCGTCGATCCCGATCCTCAACGCGCTCTTCGCAGGATCGTCGGGTCGCAGCTTCATGACCGCCGGGCTGATCGTGGCGCTGATGATCATCCCGATCATCACGAGCATCTCCCGCGAGGTCTTCAACACGGTCCCGCAGGAGGAGAAGGATGCCGCGCTCGCCTTGGGCGCGACGCGCTGGGAGATGATCCGCGGGGCCGTGCTCCCCCACAGCTTCGGCGGCATCATGGGTGCGGTGATGCTCGGCCTCGGCCGGGCGTTGGGCGAGACGATCGCCATTGCGCTGTTGATCGGCTCGGCCGTGCAGATCACGCCGGATCTGTTCTCGCCCGGCTACGCGATGCCCGCGGTGATCGCCAACCAGTGGTCCGAGTCGAGCGGGCTGTACCGCGACGCGTTGATCGGGATCGGCGTGACGTTGTTCGCGATCACGATCGTCGTGAACGTCGCGGCGCGCTGGGTCGTTGCTCGGGCCGAGCGTCGACTGAGGGGTGCCGTATGAGTGCCGCCGGCGCGGCCGCGCCCGATCCGCCCGTCGTCGTGTCTCGGGTCAGCGGCCGACGGCGGTTGGCGAACGGCGCCGCGTCCACCGCGATGGTCGTGTCGTTCCTTCTCGCGACGATCCCGTTGCTCATCGTCGTGGCCTATGTCGTCGGTCGCGGCTGGCAGCTGATCGACCCCGACTGGTTCACGTCCGACATTCCCAACGTCCAGTTCGTGGAAGGCCCCGGCATGGCCCCCGCAATCGCGGGGACCCTCGTGATCACAGCGTTTGCGGCGCTGCTCGCGATCCCGCTCGGCGTCGCCGGCGCCATCTACCTGAACGAATACGGCCGGCAGTCCGTGCTGGCGAGGATCATCCGCTTCATGAGCGACGTGATGACCGGCGTGCCGTCGATCGTGATGGGTCTGTTCATCTACGTCATCTGGGTGCTCACCGTGAAAGAGCTGACGGGCTTGGCCGGCTCGCTGGCCCTGGCGTGCTTGATGCTGCCGATCGTGGTCCGCTCGACCGAGGAGATGTTGCGTCTGGTTCCGATCGAGCTGCGCCAGGGCAGTGCCGCGCTCGGCGCACGCACGTGGCAGACGACGCTGCGAGTCGTCATTCCGGCCGCGCTCCCCGGGATCATGAGCGGGGCGATGCTCGCGATCGCCCGCGCCGCGGGCGAGACCGCGCCGATCATCCTCGTCACCGGCACGACACTCACCGCGAACTGGAACATCTTCGAGGGGCAGAACACCACGCTGGCGGCGCAGATCTTCGACAAGGCGTCGCTCGCGGCGCCGGCTTCGCAGGAGCGAGCGTGGGCAGCCGCGCTCACGCTCGTGGGAATGGTGTTCCTCTTCACGCTCGTCGCTCGACTGGTCGCGAGCCGGTTCAGCGCTCGTCACGCCTAGCGCCGGGGTGCTCCGCCGGCTCGGCGCGCCGGTGAGCCGTCCCGGGGGCGTCCGGGTCAGTCGATGGGGTCCGCGCGGCCGGCGCCCGGGAGCTCGCCCGTCACCATGAACGTCACCCAGCGCCCGATCTGCACCGCGTGGTCCGCGACCCGTTCGTAGAACCGCCCGATCAGCGCGATCTGCACGGCCTGTTGGAGCCCCGCCTCATCGGTGCTCACGGTGTCGAAGATCGCTCGGAACAACTGTTTCTGGAAGTCGTCCATCACGTCGTCGAGATCGGGAAGCGCCGACGCCAGCGACGCCTCGCCATCGGCGAACGCGTCGATTGCGAGGTGCAGCTGAATGCTCCCCTGCGCGCCCATCCGTTCGATGAGTCCCCGCACGCGAGGAGGGAGCTCGTGGGGGTACAGCCGCCGCGCACCCTTGGCGATCGTGGTGGTCAACCCACCGGTCAGCTCGAGCTCGTGCAGGATCCGCATGATGGCGAGCACGGTGCGCAGGTCCGAGGCAGTGGGCTGCTGGAGTGCGAGCAACGCGAACGCCCGAGCTTCGATGGAGTGGTTCAGCTCGCCGACCGCCGAGTGGTTCGCGACGACCTGGTCCACCGAGCGAAGGTCGGTGGTCAGGAGCGCGTCCGTGCTCGCACCGATCGACTCACCGACGATGGCCGCGAGGCGGATCACGTCGGTCTTGAGCTCTGCGATCGACTCCTGGAACGACTGGCGCGCCTCCACGGGTTCTCCGTCCTGGCCCGAGTGTCCGGGGTCCGTCGTCGGGACAGCTCTGTGCTCGGTCATGGCGTCGATTCTCGACGCCGGCCGCCGGCTGGACGGCCGGCACGACCCATTGCTTGGGAGTGTTCATGCCATGTTTACTCGTCGTCAACTCCTCGACCACGCCCACGAGCCCGGCTCGCAATATCGTGGTGGACGTGCGATTGACGAGGTCGACCGGCATGGCCCGCATTCGTCCGGGAAGCCGGCCGTCCACAGGGCTCATGGCGGCCCGGGCCGCTGGCGTACGCTCGGTATCAGGTAGTCGACCGGTGGGCCCGATGTCGGGCAACCCCGTGCGGAAGCGTCGTTCATGTCTCGTGCCGATCCCGCGCGTCGCTCCGAGGAACCGATGACCGAGGTCACGGCTGCGCCACCAGAAGTCGCCGCGCTCGACACTGCATCGGAGGCACCGGCCGCACTGGCCGAGACGGTCTTCACGGTTCGGGACCTGGCCGTCGCGTATGGCTCGGCGCTCGCGGTCGAGGGCATCTCGCTCGACATCGCGGCCCGCCGGATCACCGCGCTCATCGGACCGTCGGGCTGCGGCAAGAGCAGCTTCCTGCGGTGCATGAACCGCATGAACGATCCGATTGTCGGAGCGAAGGTGACCGGTTCGCTGCGCTATCACGGCCAGGATCTGTACGATCCCAAGGTTGATCCGGTCGAGGTGCGCCGGCGCATCGGCATGGTGTTCCAGAAGCCGAACCCGTTCCCGAAGTCGATCTTCGACAATGTCGCGTTCGGGCCGCGCGTCAACGGCGTGCGCAAGGGTATGTCCGACATCGTCGAGCGAGCACTGACGCAGGCGGCGTTGTGGGACGAGGTCAGGGACAAGTTGAAGAAGAGCGCCATCGCCCTGTCGGGCGGCCAGCAGCAGCGGCTGTGTATCGCTCGGTGCCTCGCCGTGGAGCCCGATGTGATCCTCATGGACGAACCGTGCGCATCACTCGACCCGATCGCCACGAGTCGCATCGAGGACCTCCTGGCGGAGCTCAAGCGCGACTACACGATCGTGATTGTCACCCACAACATGCAACAGGCGGCGCGGGCCTCCGACGAGACCGCCTTCTTCACCACTGACGTTGGTGAGGAAGGCCACCGTGTCGGTCATCTCGTGGAGTTCGCGGACACGTCGACGATGTTCACCAACCCGGCGGATCCTCGCACCGAGGGGTACATCACGGGTCGGTTCGGCTAGCTCGGGCGACCTGAGCCGACATGGAGCCTGACACATGACGGTGGCACTGCTCGGTGTCGTGGCCGCGGTCGCGGTTGGGAGCGCGGCGGTCGCGGCAATCGGCTGGCGGAACGTGCATCGGCGGCTCGAGCAGCTGTCGGCGATCGTGGGTCCGCCTGAGTCAGCCAATGCGGCCCGCGCGAGGGCCGAAGGCGCAGCCGGCGGCGCGCCGGGCGACACGAGCACCGCGGAGGTCGAGCGCGTTCGACTCGAAGCGGTGGTCGCGGCATCGCTGGACGCGGTGGTCGTCGTGGACGCCGACGGCGACGTCATGGCCCGCAACGCCGAGGCCGAGCGGTACCGCGAGGCGCGTCACGCCGATGCGCTCGCCGAGATCGCGTTGACGGAGCTCCTGGCATCGGCCCGGCTCGGCGATCGGGGCGAGCGTGAGCTCGAGCTGTTCGGTCCGCCACCATCGGTGTTGCGGATCCGCGCCGTCCCCCTGCGACACGGTGAGGTTGTCGTGG